>Ga0105047_10003235_pt1 | contig 28757 bp, 26 predicted proteins | sample MAT04_FD_78384 | JGI IMG/M metagenome (GOLD analysis project Ga0105047, IMG submission 78384) | Freshwater microbial communities from Lake Fryxell liftoff mats and glacier meltwater in Antarctica - MAT-04 (megahit assembly) | ecosystem: Environmental > Aquatic > Freshwater > Ice > Liftoff... | reverse complement strand
TTGTAGAGTTTGCCCGTCGGATGCCGCGGCAGTTCGTCACGGAAGTCGATCGAACGGGGACACTTCACGTGAGCCAAGTGCTCGTGGCAGTACGCAATGAGTTCGGCGGCGAGTTCGTCAGTGGCCTCGATCCCATCCGCTGGCTGCACGACCGCCTTGACCTCTTCGCCCAAGTCGTCGTCAGGTACACCGAAGACCGCAACGTCGGCGACCTTGGGATGCATGGTCAAAACGTTCTCGGCTTCCTGGGGATAGATATTCACTCCGCCGCGGATGATCATGTAGGCCTTGCGGTCGGTGAGGAACAGAAAGCCGTCGGGGTCGAGGTAGCCCACGTCACCGAGTGTCGACCATCCCTGTGGGTGATAGCTCGACGCCGTCTTGGCGGGGTCGTTGTGGTAGCTGAACTGACCTGCCGATTCGAAGTAGATGGTGCCGGCTTCGCCCTGGGGGAGCTCCTCGCCGTCTTCGCCACAGATGTGGAGCGGGCCGAGCAACGATGACCCGACCGTTCCCGGGTGGGCCAGCCACTGTTCACTGTTGCAGTAGACGAACCCGTTGCCTTCGGTTCCCGCGTAGTACTCGTGGATGACAGGTCCCCACCATTGGATCATCCGCTGCTTCACCTCGACCGGACACGGCGCCGCCGCGTGGACGACGTGGGTGAGCGAGGACACATCGAACTCGGCTCGCTCCTCGTCGGTCATCTTGAGTAGGCGAACGAACATGGTCGGGACGGCTTGGATGAACGTGACCGATCGCTCCTGGATCTGGCGGAGGAACGCGCGCGGCTCGAAGCGTTCCATGACCACCACGGTTCCTCCGGCACGCTGGACTGCCATGCAGAAACGAAGCGGGGCGGCGTGATAGAGCGGCGCCGGCGACAGGTAGACGGTGTCGGCGTTGGCGCCGAACAACCCGGCGACCAGCAGGAACAACGTATTCGGTGTGCCGAGCGGGGCGCCGGGGACCGGAACCTTCACGCCCTTCGGTCGACCCGTCGTGCCCGAGCTGTAGAGCATGTCCATTCCCTCGACGCGAACCTCGAGCGGTGTCGGGTCGGCTGCGGCGATGGCGTCCTCGAATGACTCGTAGCCATCCACGGCGCCGCCAACGCTGAGGCGAAGGGTGACATTCGCAATGTCGGCGGCAATTCCGGTGGCCATGGCGCCGGTGTGGGGCGACACGATGAGCGCTCGGGCGCCGCAGTCGTTGACGATGTAGCTGGCCTCCTCCGCCGTCAGTCGCGATGACAGCGCCGTGTAGTAGAGGCCGGCGTAATGCGCCCCCCAGGCGATCGCCAGGAACGACGGGTGGTTCTCGAGGCAGAAGGCCACGTGATCGCCCGGCCGGAGGCCAGCATCGAAGAAGACTCGCGCCAACCGATTGGCAGCGTCGTCGAGTTGGGCGTAGGTCACGATCTGGCCACTCTCGGCCATCACGTACGCAGCCTTGTCGGGGGTGGTCGCTGCGAAGTGGCCGGGATAGTTCTCGCCGAGCGAGGGAGGCGACTCTGACGATTCACTTTGGGACACGGTTCCTCCGGAGGGTGCACGGGTGCGGCAGTAGGGTGCGGAGCGTGGATCATACGGCTCGCTTTGCTGCCCTGATGCGCGAGTCGGCCCCAGATCTCGATGCCGTGTGCACGGCGATCGCTCAACACCGGGCGCCATCGCTTGCGGATGACGAGATCGGCATCCAGCTCGACGAACTCGCCTACGGCTATCTGCACTCGACCGACGATCGTACGGGAGCGTCGCTTTGCCGCTATTTGTTCGTGGATCATGGTTTCTCGGGAAACGCCGCCCACTACTACGACGCTGCCAACTCCTATCTCGATCTCGTGCTCGATCGTCGGCTCGGCATTCCTCTCAGTTTGTCGGTGCTCGCGATCGAAGTCGGTCGACGGGTCGAGGTGCCGCTGCTGGCTGTGGGGATGCCGGGTCACGTCCTCCTTCGCGAACGAGACGACCCGGGGTCGTTCCACGACCCGTTCGCAGCGACGGTCGGGCTGGACTTCGCCGAGTGCGAGGAGTTGTTTCACCAGATGCACGGACCGGCGACGCAGTTCGACGTGTCGATGCTCGCGCCAACACCGACGATTCAGCTCACCGCTCGGATGTTGAACAACCTGACCCACGTCTACCTCCACGAGCCAGATTTGGCATCGTTGGCGTGGGTCCTCCGATTGCGAACGATGATCCCTGGCGTCGAGGTCGACGTGGTCCGCCAGCTCGGCGGTGTCTTGTCGAGTCTGGGTCACTTCTGGGAAGCCGCTTCCGTCTTCGAGGATCTCGCCGAACGGCAGCCGGAGTTGGCTGACCAACACACCTCGGCTGCTGTTCGACTCCGCGCCAACTCGAATTGAGGCGTGTGATGCGGCTTTCGATCGTTCAGGAGTCGATGTGATCGATCGCGATCTCAAACGATGCCTCGGCCAGATGGTGAAGGGTGTGCAAGTCGTCGGGGCCAGCCACGATGGGGTTGCCCGGCTGTATTGCAGCCACTGGGTGACGCAGGTGAGCTTCGAGGAACCCATCGTGATGGCGTCGGTCTCACCCAAGCACGACACCGAGTCACTGATGGCGGCATCGGGAGTGTGGTCGGTGTCGATCCTCGGTGGTGACCAGGTGGCCGAGGGCCAGTACTTCAGCTATCCCGGCCGCAGGTTCCAGTACCTTGCGCCGGAGTATGTAGAGGAGTGGGACGGGCTGCCGGTCGTACCCGACGCAGTGGCGTGGCTTCGATGCGAGACGCTGCATGTCCAGGACTCCGTCGGGGACACCGAGCTCGATCATCGGCTCTATTTCGCCCGAGTCACGGCGGTGAGCGAGGGGCGCCTCAAGGAACCGCCTCTGCTCTACAGCTCGCGGCACGGGTGGAGGATTCTGGGGGAGAAGGCCCGAGAGCCAGGCATGTCGATCCGAGACGACCTTCTGGCGCGCCTTGCGGCTACTGGCTTCGACGATGTGCCGGAGACACCCGACGATCAGTGAGGCAGTGCGCACGTGCTGCTGACAACTGAGTTGAGTACTTGACCGAGTGGTCAAGGTCCAGGACCGCACGTAGTCTGGGCGTTCGTTCTGCGATCAGCCCGGGGGGTTCGACGTGTCCACCGACGTCACCGTTGTCGACCACGACGAGGCAGTTGTTGTCTCACTCATCGACCAGTTGCTGGCCGAGTGTCCACCCGATACGTCGAGCGAGGTCGAATTCCTCGGTCGCCAGTTCGACCTCGGCTTGGCATGGGTGCACTTCCCAGTTGGCCATGGCGGGCTGGGGCTGTCGCCGAAACTGAACCGCAACGTGATGAGCGCTGTCGCCAAGGCGGGTGGCCCGATCGGCGGCATGAAGAACCCGATCGGGTACGGCATGTGCGCGCCGGCCCTCGTCCAGCACGGGACCCCTGAGCAACTCGAGTTCCTCCGGAAGCTGTTCACCAACGAGGAGATCTGGTGTCAGCTGTTCAGCGAGCCGGGCGCCGGTTCAGATGTGGCGTCGCTCGCCATGAAGGCGCTGCGCGACGGCGATGAGTGGATCATCAACGGCCAGAAGGTGTGGACGACGCTGGCGCACATCTCTCGCTACGGGCTCTTGATCGCCCGATCCGACCCGGAACAGCCCAAGCACCGCGGCATCACGGCCTTCATCGTGGACATGACGGCACCTGGCGTCGAGGTGCGGCCGCTGATTCAGCTCACCGGCGAGGCCGAGTTCAACGAGGTGTACTTCACCGACGTGCGGGTTCCGGATGCCTGGCGAGTCGACGAACCCGGGCGCGGTTGGGGCGTGTCGATCACGACACTGATGAACGAGCGGGTCTCGATCGGTGGCGGGACGCCTCCACGGAACTCGGGGCCGATTGGTCAACTGCTGTCGCTGTGGGAGAAGTCCGGCATCACCAACAGCGCACTACGCGACGAGTTCGTGCAGCTCTGGATCGGCGCCGAGGTGAACCGGATGACCAACATTCGCGCTGCGTCGTCCCGAACAAGTGGGACACCCGGGCCCGAGGGATCGGTATCGAAGCTGGCGATGGCAGAACTGACGAAGAAGATCTACAGCTTCGCCCTGCGAGTCCAGGGGCCGGAGGGCATGTTGTTCTCGGGTTACACGATGCATGCCCCGAAGATGACGATGTTCGGCGACGACATGGGCAAGAACTTCCTCCGCTCGCGAGCGAACTCGATCGAGGGTGGAACGTCGGAGGTCATGAAGAACATCCTGGGTGAGCGCGTGCTCGGCCTCCCCGGCGACGTCCGCGTGGACAAGGAGCTCCCCTGGAGCCAGGTCCCCCGCAGCTAAGCGACTCGGCCACCGCCCGCCGCCGCCAGATCCCGCCGTCTCCGCCCTCCCACACGCGTTCTGGCTGGAATTCGGCATGAATGAGTCGGTGGGTGAGCCGATGGCGCCGATAGCCTCAAGAGATGGCACGCCGCACGAAGATCATCGCAACGATCGGACCGGCGTCTGACGACCCCCAGACGCTGCGTCGAATGGTCGATTCAGGTATGGACGTCGCTCGAATCGCACTCGCGCACGGCTCGCTCGGCGACGCCATCGCACGGGCTCGGCGAGTCAAGGAAGTCGGCCGAGAGGCTGGTCGGCCAATCGGAATACTCATCGACCTTCCCGGTCCCAAGGTTCGGCTCGGAGCGTTCCCCGACGGCGGCGCCGTACTCGAGAGCGGTTCCACGCTCGTCCTGCGTCCTGGCGTGGAGCAATCGACGTCGACCACGCTGGGCGTTGACTACGAGAGCTTGTTAGCCGACGTCCACCCCGGCGACTCGCTGGCCATCGGCGACGGCACGGTGCGACTGCTCGTCACGAGCGTCGACGGCGAGTACGCCAAGGCAGAAGTCACCTCGGGCGGTGCGGTCCAGGGCAGGCCGGGGCTGCATGTGCCCTCCGACCGACTGACCATCTCGACGCCGACCGCCGATGATCTCTACAAACTCGACGCTTTCATCGAAGAGGGCATCGACATGGTCGCCGTCAGCTTCGTGCGCTCTGCTCACGACATCCGTCGGGTGGGAACCGAGCCGTATCCCCGCGGGCCGCTCGTCATTGCCAAGATCGAGACCCGAGCGGCCGTCGAGAACCTCGAAGGGATCATCAACGCATCGGGTGCGGTGATGGTTGCCCGCGGCGACCTCGGTATCGAGATGGGCATCGAAGAGTTGCCGCACCTCCAGAAGAAGATCATCCGCGACTGCATTTCACTTGGACGGCCGGTGATCACGGCGACCCAGATGCTCGAGTCGATGATTCATTCCGCAACTCCAACCCGGGCTGAAGTCTCCGACATTGCCAACGCCATCTTCGATGGGACATCTGCGGTGATGTTGTCGGCTGAGACGGCCATTGGCGTCGATCCGGTCGCAGCGGTGTCGACCATGTGCCGAGTGTCCGAGCGGGCCGACGCCGAATTCGACTACGAGGGTTGGGCAAAGCGTCTACGGGGACTGCGCAGCGCGGTTGGTGATGGCGATGCACGAATCACCGACGCCATGACGGGCGCGGCGTGGCGCGCTGCCACCGAGATGGGCGCATCGGCGATCATCTGCATCTCCGACTCGGGGTTCACCGTTCGCTCGATTGCGCGGTTCCGTCCGGCCATGCCGATCCTCGGCTTCAGTCCGAACCCTCGTACGGTCGGCCAGCTCACGCTCAGCTGGGGAACCACACCGTTGATCGGCCCGAGCGGTGTTGACAGCCTCGACACCATGGACGGGCTCGTGACGTCGGCACGCGATCAGGGTCTGGTCCGCACAGGAGACCTCGTGGCGGTCCTCGCCGGCGCCGGAACCACGCCCGGCGCTCGGGGGCACGCAACGGATCTGTTGCGTCTCGTGCGCGTTCCCTGACCAGCGCTGCCGGTGACTCCCGAGATCACACTCGTCGACAGCCTCGCCGTGTCCCGATACGGACCCGAGGCGGGCGCGCCGGTCGTGCTCGTGCACGGTGCGATGGACCGCTCGGCCGGGTTCCGACGGTGCGCTCGACATCTTCCAGACCTGCGGGTGACGACCTACGACCGGCGGGGCTACGCCGGTTCCATTGATGCCGGGATCGCTTCCACGATGGCGGCATCAGTGGCCGATTTGATGCTGGTGATAGACGCCGAGACATCCGGACCGATCAGCGTGGTCGGGCACAGCCTCGGCGGACTCATTGCGTTACACGCAGCGTTCAGCCATCCAGATCGGATCGTGTCGGTCGGCGCGTGGGAGTCGCCGATGCCATGGGTCGACTGGTACGTGTCAGATGCGGCGGCGAATGCTCGCCGAGTCGTGGACGTCGCCAACAACTCACCGGCCGATCCCGGCGATGCAGCCGAGTCGTTCATGCGGACGATGATCGGCGACAGGTTGTGGGAACGCCTTCCGGCGGCGATGCGAACCGCACGACGCGCTGAGGGCGCGACGTTGCTGGCCGACCTGGCGATGACCCGCTCGGACGAGTCACGGCTCGACTTCACCCAGATCACGGTGCCGGTGATCGCCGGTTCGGGCTCGGACAGCCAGGAGCGATTCCGGCGGAGCGCCGCCACGCTCATGGCCGAGGTTCCAGGAGCGATGGGAATCGAGGTTGCCGGCTCGACGCATGGAGTGCACCTGACGCATCCGCTCGAGTTTGCCGCCATGATCTCGGCCGTCGTGGCCCGAGCGCCCCAGCCTCTGGGCTGACACAGAACTACGCTCGCCTGATGGCCAGCATCCCGCGATCACGAACGAAGCGCCGGCCGCGGGTCGCGTTCGTGCTCTCGGGAGGCGGCAACCTCGGTGCTATCCAGATCGGGATGTTGCGAGCATTGACCGAACGCTCGATCACTCCGGACGTGGTCCTCGGGTGCTCGATCGGCGCATTGAACGGCGCCGGTTTCGCGGCTGACCCGACTCTGTCGGGGATCCGTCACCTCGAGTCGGTATGGCGACGAACCGAGGCGTACGAGGTGATGCCGTCCTCGCGAATACCTGGTCCGGTTCAACTCCTCCGGAAGGGCGAGGCCCTGCACTCGAACGCGGGGTTGCGCAAGACCATCGAGGAGTTCCTCGTGCGTCGGGACACCTTCGAGGAACTGGCGATCGACTTCCAATGTGTTGCCACCGACGTCGAGTCGGCCATGGAGACCTGGTTCTCGGCGGGTGCGATCGAGGCGCCCATCCTCGCATCGGCAGCCCTGCCGGCGGTGTACCCACCGGTGGTGATCGACGGCGTGCGTTACGTCGACGGGGGTGTCGTGGACAACGTGCCGATCAGTCGTGCGGTCGAGTTGGGAGCGAAGAAGATCTACGTGCTCCATGTCGGGCTGCACGGGCGACCTCAGGCCGAGATCAAGCGTCCGCTCGACGCGGCGCTCATGGCCTATTGGATTGCCAGGAACGGCCGTTTCGCTCGAGATTTGGCCACCATTCCCAAGGGCGTCGAGGTCGTCGTGCTGCCCCCTGGCGACCGTCCTGACATCCGTTATGACGATTTCTCCCAAACGGTCACGTTGCTGAATCAGGGCTACGAGGGTGCGTCGACGCATCTGGACGCGTTGGCCGAGGCCGAGGAGAACGAGCCGAGCTTGGCCGATCGGTTGCGTCGGGAGATGTTCGAGACAGCGGACTGGCGCCGAGTGCTGGAGCGTCGACGAGGAAAGGCGGCTGTCGAGCAGCGTCCTCCCGAGGAGGAAGCCGAGCTCGACGCGTTGGCCGACGACCTCGGGTGAACCCATTGAATGGCCGCCTCCAACACGTGCTCGACGAGATCGACGAGCGCAACGCGGTCGACCCGCGGCCATGGTTGATCCGTGGCGAGACCGGCCCGAAGGAACTCTTGGCGGGGCGTGTCGCATGCGGATGGGTCTGGGTGCTCGAATCCGATCCACGGGACGAGCAACTGATCGCAGCGCGCGGTCATCATCTGCGTCGGTGGACCTACCCGCGAACTGACTTCCCTGACGGGCGTGCCGGGTATCTCCGCTGGCGAACGGCCGCCAAGATCGCCCATGGTGCCGAGGTCGGGGCCTTGATGATCGAAAATGGGTACTCCGGCGACGAGGCGGACCGTGCAAGCTCACTGATCCGCAAGGAGCGGCTCGGGACGGATGCGATGACGCAGACCCACGAGGATGCGTTGTGTCTGGTGTTCATCGAGTCCCAGTTCGATCAGACCACCGACCTGGTCGGCGAGGAGCACATGGTCGAGGTGGTGGCCAAAACACTGAAGAAGATGAGTCCGGGCGCCATCGAGCTGGCGGCGGGCATCCCGGTGTCGGATCAGGCGAGGCTGATCATTGGCGCTGCGATCGCCAGAGGGAACGCATAGCTGCTCATCATCGCTGGACGGTGATGTAGGTCCCGGCGACCGCTTCCTGGGTTGCACGGATTCCTGGTCCATCGTCGCCTGACCAGACGCAAAGTGGCGCTGAGAGTGCCTCCGACGCGGCGACGGCTTCAGCACCCAGGTTCGAAATTCGGAACGACTCCGTGAGTTCGGCCATCCGGAACGACAAGCTGCGCAGCGGCGTGACATGAATGGCGTCGGGCAACTCGACCAGGGTGCGCGCCAGCGCACGACGGCGGCCTTCGGGCCAGGCTCCGGTGAGCGCAGCTCCCCGAGCAGAAACGACGCTCTTGCAGAGCCGGAGGTAGTAGAAGTTCGTAGTGGCTGGCTCGTGGGTCCGGAGCAACGATCTCAACTCGTTGCAGAGATCATCAGCGAGGAGGTCTCGAAGGAGATGGTCATCGAGGATCGCTCGGGTCATGTGGTGGCGAGATCGTCATCGGAGTCGAGCGATGCGACGAACGAAGCGTGCTCGTCGCGGCTCAATAGATCGCCGAGCAAGGCTCGCCCGTGCCCCTTCGGAACCGTGAGCACACCGAAGCCAAGATCCAGCACGTCGACCGGGCCGCCTGCAACGAGCTTCCATCGACGGCGGACGGCGGCTGGGAGCGACATCTGTCCCGACGATGACACCACGAACTCTTGAAGTTCCTTCATGGCGCCATGCTACTTGGTCAACGACCCAAGCTTACCAAGTGGACCGTCTCGGGTCGGTCTGATCGATGGCTACCATTCACCGGTGAAGATTCGGGTGATTGCGACAGACCTGGACGGCACGCTCCTTCGCACTGACAAGTCGGTCTCGCCCCGCACGCGCGCGGCAATCCACGCCGCCAAGGAGGCAGGGATTCTGGTAGTGGTGGCGACCGGACGGCCGCCGAGGTGGATTCCCCCCGTGATCGAAGCGCTCGGCGATGTCGGACTCGTCGTGTGCCACAACGGCGCCACGGTCTACGACCCCGTTGCCCATCAGATCATCAGTCGTACCGAGATCGACGCTTCCGTCGCGTTGGCCGTGGTCGACGACGTCGAGGCGACGTTTCCCGAAGCGCTCATCGGGGTGGAGCAGGAATTCGACTTCGCCATCGACGAGTCAGCGGCCACGCGCGATGTCGAGCCGCTGGGGAGTTGGAAGCTCGACGGGGTGCGGGTCGGGCCCATTCGGAGCTTTCTCGATCGTCCCGTGACGAAGATGGTGTTGCGATTCTCCGACGCACCGGATGGCACCGCCGCACGGGTGCAATCACTCGTGGGGGATCGGGCACTGGTGACCCATTCGACCAGCGAGTCCTTTCTCGAATTGTCGCATCCGACGGTTCACAAGGCGGCGACGGTCGAGCGATTGTTGGTCGATCTCGGGATCAGCGCTGCCGAGGTGGTCGCGTTCGGTGACATGCCGAACGACCTCGAGTTGATCCGATGGGCCGGCCATGGTGTCGCGGTCGCCAACGCTCATCCCGAGTTGAAGCTCGCAGCCGATGAGGTCACCACGTCCAATGACGATGAAGGTGTGGCGGTCGTCATCGAGCGGTTGCTTGCCGGGCAGGGCCTGTGACCAACCTCGTCTTACTCAATGGGCCACCAGCAAGTGGCAAGTCGACCTTGGCAGTCGAGTTCGTTGCGCGTCGGCCGCTGGCGCTCAAGCTGGACATCGACATCGTGCGAGGTCTGCTCGGCGGATGGAAGCACGACTGGTTGGCGGCGGGCGATCAGGCCCGACGACTCGCCATTGCCATGGCGGAGACGCATCTGGGCGATGGCCACGACGTGATCATTCCGCAGTTTCTGGCTCGGCCCAATTTCATCGATGAACTCGCGGACACCGCTCGCCGCTCAGGCGTCCGGTTCGTCGAAGTGGCGCTCATCGTGAGTCGGGCCGACGCGCTTTCGGCGTTTGATCTACGAAGCGCAACCTCGACCAGCTCTGGGCATCAGGACGCGCACGAGATGATCGAACGTCTCGGCGGAAGCAGCGCGCTCGGCGCCATGTTCGACGAGTACGCGTCCTTGGTGAACCAGCGACCGTCAGTGCGGCGGGTCGATGTTGTGCTGGGCGACATTGCGGAGACGATGCGTCGACTCGAACGGGTGGTCGAAAGTGACTGACTCAATGCGTCCGCGAAAATTCAGTTCACCACGACGCCGAAGGTTTCGAGGAGACCGTTGAGCATCCATGCGTGTTCAGCGGGAACTGGTTGATCCAGGGGAGCACGGATGCTGAGCGCCTCGAGCAGATCCACCGCTCGACCCACGAGGAGCAGATCGGCGTCGGCGGTGCCGGATCGCACGGCTACCCGGTCGCCGATATCGATCACGATGTCGAGGTCGGGCTCGGTCACCTTCAGCGCGAGCTCCCCGCGACGAGTTTCACCACGAGTGATGCCGAGACCTGAACCAAGCGCAGCCACATATCGAAGGCTCGCGGCGATTTCGTCGGGCTCCTCCTCGGTCTTGATCCCCAAGGGCTCCAAGATGTCGCGTTCGTGAATCCATGAATCCCACAACGCATGCTGGATCACTGCGCTGACATCGAGGTGCCCCGGCGGTGCTTCTGCCAGCGCCGACCATCCGTCGCCGCTGATCGTGGCGATGAGATCGGTGAAGGCCGTTGTCGAGGCGACGAATCGTTCAAGCATTTGGGCCGACGAAACACCTTGTGATCCGGCCACGAGTTCCGCTGGCGATGCGACCGGGTCGAATGCTGCGAGGAATCGTGTGGGCTCGCCCGCAAGTCCCTGGGTGAGCGAGAACGTCCAGAACGCATTGGTGCTGTCGAGATGGATGATGACGTCGCGGTTGGACCAGCCCTCGCAGCGGCTTGGATGCGCCCACTGGCTCTCATCGAAGGAGGACAGCGCTTCGGCGAGCCGTCGGCGCTGACGGATCGTTGGTTCGACGATGTCGGAGGGGTTCCCATCGAGCGTGATGACCGGCGAGGTTCCGTAGAGCGGAGTCAGTTCCATACGCCCACGCTGCCACAACGGGCGCTGGCGACAACGTGGCTTTTCGGTGAGGTCAGGAGAGGGGTTCGGCAAGCGGAGAGGCGGCAGAGGACGGCCCCCTATCGGAGGTCGCGCCACTTCCACGGCGAGTTCGGGAGGAGGAGTACGGGATCACCCGTCCAGACCGTTGCTTCGTGGGCGACTGCGGTCGCAGCCGCAAAGGCGTCGGCGTAGGCCATGGCGTACTCGCTCTTGATACGGGCCGCCTCGATAATCCTGGCCTCGCTTGGGGTCTCGGTGGTCAGCACGTCTCGAAGGTCGCGCAACGCTGACGCCGCGGATTCCTCGCCGACTCTGCGGCGGACGACGTAGAAGACCTCGCCGAGATTGATCCAGCTGACCAGTGGCTTCTCCTTCACCAACAGCGCGGCCACTACCTCGGACGACGGATGAGCCCCCTCCAACAAGTGGATGATCGCCGAGGAATCCAGCAGCACCGTCATTGTTCACGACGGCGATCCGCAGCACGTTCGGCCTCGAGAGCTTCGGTCAGTTGTGCGCCCGCGAATCGGCCGAGCAGCGGTGGACGATGATGTGCTGGCCTCACTGCCACATGATCTCCGTCGCGCCAGAAGTTCACTTCGTCGCCCGGTTCGATTCCGAGCGCATCTCGTAGTTCCTTTGGAATCACGACTTGGCCTTTGGGTCCGACGCGATGAGTCATACCACTAAGTATAACTTGTCGGTCTGTGTTTCAATCTCTCGTCGCTCGGGCACCTCGCGCGTGATCGTCGGGGTCAGTGAACGTTCGTGCTGTGTTCGAGAATCTCTCCGCAGTCCTTCCGCCGGTCGGCGGCAGCGGAACGGCGGGCGTGCATCACGGCCAACCCCATGACTGCGACCACCAACGCGAGAGTCGGCTCGATCCACGTGCTCGGACCCACCAAGTGTCCGAGCCCACCCACCCAACACAACCCAAGGGCGATGTGCCGTGGCCGGTCGGGGAGAGCGGATGCGATCACGGCGATCGGAACGACCAGGAGACCGGCGTCGTACCAGAGGGCATGCGGCGCACAGAGCAGCGCTGCCGGAACGACGAGCGCCGCCGTCGTTGTGGGTGTCCGGTCGCTGCGAACCCAGGCGAAAGCGACAATCGATACCGTGGCGGCGACCACCGCGCCCCCGAGCAGTACCGCGGTCGTTCCGTCGAGAAGGTGATTCGAGACGCCCATCCAGCTGATCTCCTGGGCGGAGTTCGCCCCGCCGTCGACCGCATCGAACCGACGTAGCAGAGCGAGCCAAGGCACTGTCCACGCTGGACCCACCGCCACCGCTCCGAGCGCCCACAGGCCCACGATCGATGCCCCGCTGGCGGCGAGGGCCCACCAGCGACGGCCGATGAGCAAGAGCAGCAGCGCCACCGCAGCATATTGCGGCTTGAACGCCAGAAGGCCGGCAGCGACTCCGAGCGCGACATCGTGCTGGCGGTCGGCCGCCCACAACATCGCGGCCACCAGGACCAGGACGATGGCAGTCACTTGGCCGCCGGTCACGCCAATGAACAACGGAAGGAATGTGAGGGCACCCGTCAGCTCGGGGATTCCGAGGCGCCCACCGTCGGCTCGGCGTACGACACGCCGCAGCAGCGAGCACGCGCCGACCACCGCCAGAGTCATCATCGATGTGACCAGGAGGTACGCCACTCGGTAGTCGAGTTCGCTGAGCCATCGATAGGGGAGTGCGACCGCCGCCGGATAGGCGAACAGGATCGCCTCTCTGCCCGGCGTCGACACCAGGTCTCGTTGAGCCTCCAGCTGAAGTGCGGGGTCGTACAGCGCAGCGGCGTCGCCGGTCGCCGCCAGCCGTCCTGCGCCGATGAATTCCGGGAAGTCGCCCCCGACCACGCCAGCCATCGAGGCGGGGGTGGGGCTCGTCGTCACGAGGACGGCGATCGTCGCACCGATCGCCAGGAGCACCGCGACCGTGGCGCGACGAGTGAACGCAGGGGAGAGCTCCACCGCCATTCTTCGACGGCGAATGTGCCGCGCTTGAGCGATTGAGCGGGCCGATCAAGATCCTCCATTGGGCCAGCAGCAGAGCGCTGGCCTGGCAATCAGGCCCAAAACCGAAGAAACCCCCGCACAGCGGGGGTTTCCGTGGAGCGGACGACCGTATTCGAAACGGCGACCCTCACCTTGGCAAGGTCGACATCATCGTTCGGCGAGTGCCAAGAAGCCCGGTATTCTGGGGGTTTGTACGGGTTCGGGTGCGGTCAATATCAACGAATATCGGCCAGTAGTCGACGGCTCTACTACGCAGAATGACCTCTCTGAATCGCCTGAGAAGATTCTCAGGATACTCTCGACCGGCCATGTCCCAGAGGTCGACGGGCACCCCGGCGGGCCTGTGCGAGACTTTGCCCATGTCGTCAATGGCGCTCGCAGAGTGGAGAGCAACCGGCCTCGCTCGCTTGGCGGAACTGGAATCGGTCCATGCCGATCTGACCGGTTCGGGACGCGGCCGCCGATGGGGCACCACGCAGTTGAACCGGAGCCTCTTCGTTGCGCTCACCGCTCAGTTCCAGAGCTTCTGTCGAGATCTCCACGACGAGGCGGTGTCAGCGCACGTGATGGCAGCGATTCCTGCGCAGCGCCCCATGCTGCAGGTGCTTCTGACCCAGGGCCGCAAGCTCGACACCGGCAATCCGAGAAGAAGCGCGCTCGGCAGTGATTTCGGGCGCCTTGGGATCGACTTCGTGAACGAGCTCAAGCGAACCGGCGCCAGGACCGAAGAACGCCTCGTCATGCTTGAGGAACTGATCGACTTCCGAAACGCGATCGGTCACGGCCAGGAATCTGCGATCGCGGCGCTGGAGGATCGTGGTGCCATAGCGTCGACAAAGAGTTCCTATGTGCGTTACCGCAAGGCTCTCAACGGGCTCGCGGGTACAATGAACGATGTCCTGGCTGAACAGCTCGCCTCGATGCTCGAGACCGGCCGGCCCTGGTAAGGAGTGGCAATGGATTCCGAACTGAAGATCGGCGAATCGGTGATCGTTCCCTGGGGCCTTGCCGAAGTTCGCGGCAACGTGGTCGAGGTCTATGGCCGCGGTCAGAGAGTGCATGTTGTGATCCGGCTCTCGCCCGAAGTGAGTGGCGACGTGGTGGATGAACCGACGACGGTAAGCCTTCCGATCGATGACGTGCGTCGAGTTGGTGTCGCGGCCTGAGTGATCGGCACCCGCATCGGCCATCATCCAGAAACGTGAGCCTCTCGCAGCCCTGTGGATTCGGCCCTGACACGGACGTCCTGCACGGTTCGACGGCGAGTTGATGTCGCACATCTCGATCGACCACCGTGTGATGGCCGGGGTCCCGTGCATCACGAATACTCGGATTCCAGTTGCGACCGTTGTATCGATGGTCGCGGACGGAGCGAGCGCTGAGGAAATCGTCGGAGAGTTTCCCCAGCTGAGCGCCGATGCCATCACTGCGGCGCTCCAATTCGCGGCTGACGCGGTCGTTCAGGGAGAGCTGCCCACGGTGCCTGAGGTTTGGTAGGAAGCTGGTGCTACCGTGTGGGGATAGCAGTACGAAAGCTTTCGGTGGCACTCGACGACGATGTTGCGGTCGCGGCGGCAGACGCCGCTGAGCGGGCCGGGATGAGCCTGTCGGCGTGGCTGAATCACGCGGCGGAGCACGAGCTCGCGATCGAGTCCGGGCTCGATTCCGTTCGGGAATGGGAACGCGATCATGGAGCGTTGACCGCGGACGAGCTGGCGGCGGCCGACAGCCTGTCGGATCGCGTGATTGTCGACGTCAATCGTCGCGCTAGCTGACCGTGGGTGGAGTCACGTACGACACGGGTGCCCTCGTGGCGGCGGAGCGAAACGATCGCGCGTTGTGGGCGTTGCATCGTCGAAGCCTCCTACGTGGGATCCGCCCGGTCGTGCCGGCAGGAGTACTCGGACAAGGCTGGCGGGGCGGGCCTCAAGCAGAGTTGTCGCGTATGTTGAAAGGCTGTCGGGTCGAGGATCTTGATGAGGTCCGTGGTCGCGCCGCTGGTCAAGCATTGGCCCGCTCGGGCACCTCGGACGTGATCGATGCGTCCGTTGCGCTCGGAGCGATCGCTCGGGGTGACCTCGTCGTCACCTCCGATCCCGATGACCTGGCTCATATCGCCGACGCACTCAACGTCCGCCTCGAAATCGCTTCCATCTGAGTTGTAGCTGCCGCAAACGAATCCGCTCCATGTGTCTGCGGAGCTGAGGTTGCCTCTGCGTGCCCGGCAGATTCTGCCGTAGCCGTCGAATCGGACTCGACGTGAAAGCTCCCTGAAACACGACGGGGGAGTTCCGTAGAACACGACGGCGGACCCGACACGCTGACGGTCTGGCTCTCGTTGATGTCCGTTGGCACTGGTCGGATCGGTCGTCGCCGAGGTCGCCGTACATGAAGAGACCCGACGTGGCGCCGACATCGAGCGGACGTGGTGCCGACATTCCCGGTGGTGGTTGCCAGCTTGTCGGTGGTTTGACAGTGACGAGTCACGATTCGCGGAGATTTGTGGCGATTTGTGGAGCATCTCGGAGGTTGACGCGCGCTTAGCGGTAGTAGGACCCAACTTTTCTTGGAGGATGCCAATGAGTACACCTGATTTGTTCACGATCACCGAAGCGGCAGTGGTGTTGCGGATCGGCCGAACGACGGCGTATGAGCTTGCTCGCCGCGATCTTGCTACTGGTGGGGGTGAAGGCCTTGATGTGATCCGTGTCGGCGGGCAGTTGCGGGTTCCTCGTGTCGCCCTGGAACGCATGGTCGGCGCGCCGATCAGCCCACCTGATGGGGTGTGGACGCCGGTTACGCCTGTTACACCGCCGACCGGGGTCCCAGGTGCGCTGGGCACGCTGGAACCGCCGCTCGACGCGCCTGGCTCTCCTCCCGATCACGACGCCGATGATCGACGTGTGGTGCGTGGTCGTCGCCGGGTCGAGTCTGCTGGCCAGTTGCAGTTCGGTTCGTGAACGGCCTCGCGGTGTTGATGGTTGTGGTGTGTTCAGATGCCAGGTTGTGTGACGCACTTGCACCACGGTGCCCCGCTCCCAGTCAACCGTGCCGTCCCCTCTGGCGGCCGTCGTGTTGAGCATCGGCAAACTCGCCGCAGGTGCCGGCGACTACTACACCGCGATGGTTGCCGTCGGCGCCGAGGAGTACTACACGTCGACACGCGAAGCCCCCGGCAGCTGGGTCGGCAAGGCGGCGGAACAGTTGGGACTCGCCGGCACCGTCCGGCCCGAAGACTTCCGATCTGTTCTCGAACACCAACATCCGGGAACGAGCGTCAGGATCACGGCGTCTCGTTCGGCGCCGACCGTTGCTGGGTTCGACGCGACGTTCAACGCCCCCAAGTCGGTGTCTATCCTCCACGGACTCGGGACTCCCGATATCCAGGCCGCTGTTCGACTCGCGCACGATGCCGCGGTACGTGAAGCACTCGCCGTGCTCGAGACCGAAGCGTCGCGGGGTCGCCGTGGTCACGGCGGCGCAGAGATCGTCGAAGGGGACGGGTTCGTTGCCGCCGCGTTCCGCCACCGAACCTCCCGTGCCGGGGATCCGCACCTCCACACCCACGTCGTGATCGCTAACCTCGTCCACGGTCCCGATGATCGATGGACGGCGCTCGACGCTCGCCCGCTCTACCACTGGTCGAAAACGGTCGGCTACCTGTACGAGGCCGAACTCCGCCACCAACTGACCCAAACGCTCGGGGTTGAGTGGCGCAACGTCCGCCGAGGCATCGCGGATGTCACCGCCGTGCCGATGCAGGTTGTCGACGAGTTCTCCACGCGTCGTCACGAGATTGAAGCGCACATGGCCGCCAACGGCGGTGACACAGCCCGTTCCGCGCAGATCGCCGCCTACGCCACCCGACGAATGAAAGACCACACCTCAACCCCCGAAACGCTCTCAGCTGGTTGGCGGCGTCGGGCTACAGATCTCGGGTTCGACGCCGAACATGCGTGCAAGCAGATCAACGCCCAGGTCGACCACCCATCCGACATCGGGCTCGTCCATCTCACCCCGATCTTCGAACAGCTCGCCGGACCTGACGGGCTGACCCAGAACCGGTCGATGTTCGGGCGCCGAGACGTCATCCAAGGCATCTGCGAACTCCTCCCCAACGGCGCACCCATCACCGACATCTGCGAGTGGGCCGACCTGTTCCTCAGCTCAGAACACAGCGTGCAACTCACCGGCACCAGCGCTGCTGCGATTCGAACCAGGCACGGGCGGGTCGTGTCAGCTCGAACCGACGAAACCCGCTACAGCACGCCCGACATGTTGACCACCGAACGACGACTGATCGACGCGGCGATCAGCCGGGCAGGTGACCTGGTCGGCATCGCGGATCACCGCCACGTCGACGCCGCAACGAACCTGCGGCCGTCGATGTCTCCGGAGCAGCTGCAGCTGGTGTGGCGTGTGTGTTTCAGCGGGACCGGGGTCGACATCGTCGAAGGCGTCGCCGGTGCCGGCAAGACCTACGCACTCTCCGCTGCCGACGAGGCGTGGACCGCGTCGGGGCACACGGTGATCGGATGTTCGCTCGCCGCGAAAGCCGCCCGCCAGCTTCAAACCGACGCCGGAATCCCGTCCCAGACGATCGACCGGCTCCTCATCGACTTGGACCGCCCCGAACACGGCAGCCTCGCCCCCAACACCGTCATCGTGGTTGATGAGGCCGCGATGGTCGGCACCCGCAAACTCCTCCGCCTCCTCGACCACGCCCAGCGCTATCGGGCGAAGGTGGTGCTCGTGGGTGACCCGTGTCAGCTTCCCGAGATCGAAGCCGGCGGCGCGTTCGCAGGCCTCCGACAACGCCTCGACGCCGCCCACTTCACCCACAACCGCCGCCAACAATCGTCCTGGGAACGCGACGCCCTCGCCAGCCTCCGCGGCGGCGACACCGACACCGCGCTCGACGCCTACCTGCAACACGGACGCGCGAAGACCGCAACCACCGGCACCAAGGTGCGGGTAACGATGGCGAACGACTGGTTCGAAGCCCGCCAAACCGGAACCGCCGTCATGCTCGCCAGCACCCGAGCCGACGTCGAGATACTCAACCTGTTCGCCCGCACACGACTTCAACAAGCCGGCGTGATCGGAGACGACCAGGTTCGAATCGGCGGAGCCTGCTACACCGAAGGCGACCTCGTCGTCACCCTGCGCAACGACCGACAGATCGGCGTCCTCAACGGCACCCGAGCGGTCATCGAACACATCGACACGAACCGCGAGGAGATGCGGTGTCGCACCGGGGACCACCAGGTCGTGACGATCCCATTCGACTACGCAGTCCAAGGCCATCTGGCACACGGCTACGCAACGACCGTTCACAAAGCCCAAGGCGCCACCTACGACCACTGCCTCATACTCGGCGGCGACCGGCTCACCAAAGAAGTCGGCTACACCACCATGTCGAGAGGACGCATCGACAACACCCTGTACCTCGACAACGACAGCGCACGCGACGATGTTCACGCTGGCGAGGTTTCCGGAGAGCCCGTCGCCCGGGCCCGGGCTGCAATGAACCGGTCCGCAGGCCAAGGTTTCGCACTCGACCACACCCCGCCACCATCGCCAGAGGCAGTGGCGGACTTCGGGATCGACCTGTGAGGTGACTCGGGACTGCTCGTGTAGGGCAGGTGAACCTGTCACCGAAACGTGCAGCAGTCCCCTACCGCCTCGCGACGCTATCCGGCGCGTGGTTGGCCTCGACGTGAAGACGGGGACTTGTTACCATTCGCCGAAGCACAACGGGTGGTCTCGCCCATCCGATTCAAGTGCGAAAATCAACGGAGGGCTGTTGTGGGATCCGCCTCATCTATTCGACGGTCATCGAGCCGCTTTGTCGGACCGTCGCGTTTGCTTCGGCCGAGTCGGCTCGCGGTGGCCGCCCTTGTTGTTGTGAGCGCCGTGGCGGGCAGCCTGCCGGTCGCAGGGGCGACCGACCAACAGCCACCTGCCGACGTCACCCGCCAAGCGACCGGTGAGCCATTGCCGGCTCAATTGGAGGCAACGGTCGATGTCAACATCGTGTTCTTCGGGATCGAGGCGCTTGCCGCTGGTGAGCTCGACACAACGAAGATCGATACGGCAGCGATGTCAAGCAATTTCGGTGACGTCAGCCGGGTCGACCCGATCGTCGCGTCCAAGCCCGGCCTCCCGTCCGTGCCGTATGGCCTCAATGTCCGCCACAATCTGGTGTTCGCACCCCCGAGCGCGGAACGCCGGTTGTTCGAACGCATGGCCAAGTTGGGCCGTCCGACGCAGCGATCCGTGGCCCAGAATCTGTACAACGACCAGATCAACAACGAGGTCGACATCCCCGAAACGGTCCTAGTGCTCGACGGCCCGGCGATGGAGAAGATGCTGGTCGAGGAGACTCGGCGGCTCCCAGGCATCCGCCGGGGCTACACCGTCGTGCTCATCGACTGGTCGAAGGATCCGACCTTCAAGTTCCACTCCTACGACAACCAGTTCGCCGACGCCGAAACCGGCTATAACCCCACCACCACCGGCTATCCGAACATCGCTTGGGGAGGTACACACGGCAGGTTGTGGTTCTACGACTGGTCAGCGGGACCCGAGTACACGCAAGCCCACTGGTTGGTCGACGACAGCCCTTACGACCTAGAGATTCCCCGAATCCCGCCGATCTGGGAGATCGACGACACACCACCCCCCACGGTGATGGCTCGAGTTCCCTTGTGGGAGTGGGCGTATGTGATCGCTATCTACCTCGCTCAGGACGCCTTCTTCGCCCCACCGGTCTACGCCTACGACCCCGACGACAAGACACCGCTCGGCAACGGCGACAAGACGTTGCCGTTCAGCGTGTTCGAAGGCGACCCCGCCTACCGAGTCGGCCCGCACGTCGACGCGAAGGGGATCACTCGAGACATGGAGGAGCTCCAGCCCTACGAGCGGTGGCGCTACTCGGTCCGACAGTTCCCGTACACATCCGATGTCGCCCGGATGCTGCGGACCGCGCTGGACGGTTTCGTCGGCAATCCTGTGCCGCCCGGAAGCTGCGTCGAGCGCAACGGCTGGACGTATTACGCCAGTGAGCCCGTGTGCTTCGTCGACGACAACGCCGCGCGCTACGCCCCACGTCGCGACGCGGACGACGCCATTCTCCCGGTCCTCGCGATTGCGGTTCCGACCGACCCGGTGGTGCCACGATCGTTTCTGGCCCTCGACGCGCTGGGTCCGAATGGAGAAGCCGGGGTTGTGTTGTCGTACACCACGCCGGAGATGCGACAGAGCGTGTATGACGAAGTGCCGCTCGGGTGGGGTATTCGCAGCGGTGAACTTCACGAACTCGGACATTTCGCCGGGCTTGCACACCCCTTCAACGCCTGTCACCCGCAGCTGCTGTTCTGCGGGCAGAACCTCGGCTATTGGCGCATCGCCAATTCAGTCCATTCCCCCATGAACTACTTCTACAACGGGATGGACTTCGGGCAGTTCGATCGCGACACCACCGATCGCGGGACCGCGGCGGTCTACTACGCCCGCACGCAGGCGTTGCTCGCCGAGGTGACGACGATTCGTCCCGCCCTCGCCCGTGCGGTCAGAAGTCGTCTCCAACAGGCGGCATCGTCGTTCGCCACAAACGACTGGACGAAGGCAGCGCGGCAAGCCAAACAGGCCTACGTCAGCGCGAGCACCGTTTCGCGCCACGACCGGCCCTGGTTCGCGGCGGCAGGCTCGGGCGGAAATGCACGAGCGCGGACGCCGGTCGCGCCGGGCATCGAGGAGCTCGTCACCTCAGAAGCGGAAGGTCCATCCCTGCTTGACATGTCCTCCAGTCCAAACGCTTATCTCCCCATTGGAGTCGCTAAGAAGCGTTGACCTGCGGCCGCCGGCGTGCCTGGTCGGCGCTGCCGGAACATGGACTCACGTCTAGCCCGCAAGCTCGAGATCAGCAGCCATCGCCTGCCATGTAGTTGGCGAACCCTTCGCCCCACCGTCGTGAACCCCCACGCTCAGGCCGGAGTGCCTGTTTCGCCCGCTGTTGAGACCCTCCCCTCGAGAAATGCGGCGCCATGTCCCGATCTCGCCGAACGCCCCGAACGTGAGCGGCATCTGACGACACTGCCCGGACATTGACCGTGGGTAACGGTCGCGCGGCAGCGCTTCGGGGTCCCGGACGTGACATGACGCTACGACACGTGACCCCACTCGACGGACTACTTGCGGGCGGAGGAGACGAAGTGGAGCTCGCTGGCGACCTGATTTCGATGCTCGATACCGTCATCCGCGTTTCTTCGCGTGGGACCCGTAACGCCGAGATGATCGGGCGGATGGATTTCCGGCACTCACAGTAAACGGCGATACGATCCGACACCCGACAGGACTGCACGGACGATCAATGGCGCTTGTATCAGCCGAGCTCGAGGGCCTCGATCGCCTTGCGTTTGCCGGCATCGGTGCGTCCGTCGTAGTGGAGTCGGAGCGTTGCTTCGCTGTTGCCGAGGATGTCGGCGACGGTGCGGTACGACTCGCCGGCGTCGAGCATCGAAGTCGCCGCGAAGTGCCGTAGGTGCAGGATCGTGACTGGTGAGGTTCCTCGGCTTGCGGCCCAGCGGCCGGTGAGCGTCTCGGGGCGCAGCGGCAGATTTCCGGATGCGACAGACGGGAACACATAGTCGGTAGGTTCGAGCGGTCGAGAGAGCCGATCGATCAACCGAACACGCTGCGCTTCGAACGCGGCAACGGCACTGCCCGTGAGCGGTACGTCACGCCAGTCCGACCGCTTTGTTGCCTTGCGGATCAGGCCCACACCGGGACCGCCATCGGTGATCGCGAATCCGACGTGGATCTCATCAGCGCGGAGATCGATCTCGTTCCATTGGAGTCCGAGCAGTTCACCTCGACGCATGCCGGTGCTGGCGAGGATCGTGGCTGCATCGCCCAACTCAGGGTCGACCGCCGCAACATCGGCTAGGAGCTGTCGGACGTCGCCGAGCGTGGGGGAGTACGGCTTGGTCCTCGTGGTCTTCGGCCGGGAAGCGTCCTTTGACGGGTTGGAGTCGAGCATGCCCCGTTTTCGTGCGAGCTCCAGAGCCCTGGTGAGGACGGTGGCGCACCTCCTGGTCCAGTCGGCTCCTCGGCCTGAGGCGCGCATGCCGGCGTAGAGATGCTCGATGTCCTGCCAACCCAACTTCGAGAGCCGAACATTGCCGAACAACCGGCCGTCCGGCATCTCGATGGCCTTCATCGTTCGGATGGCCGAACGGGATGTGAGCACAGTGCTGGGTGCCAGTTCGATGAGCCCGTGGTCGATCGCTTCGAGGTACTGGTCGAGCGCGGCTCCCACCGAATGAGCGCGTGTGCCGCCCGATGGGAGTCGGCGTTCGTGGTCGGCGACCTTGAGCCGTGCCAGTGCGACTTCGGCGTCGCGGGCTGTGCCCTCGACGGTGCGCGACGCCCGGCGGCGCTTTCCGGTGACGGAATCGCGGCCGATCTCGACGTCGATTCGCCATACACCATCTCTGACGAAGGTGACGCCGCCGCTACCTCGTTTTCGTCGTCGAGTGCTGGTGGAGGTGGTTCTCCCACCAGCAGTTGATACGCCACTCATGAGGCGATAGTAGAGCGAGTTAGTAGAGCGCGGAACCCCGGACTTTGCGGGGAACCGACGAAACCCCCGATTTCTCGGGGGTTTCAATGGAGCGGACGACCGTATTCGAAACGGCGACCCTCACCTTGGCAAGGTGATGCTCTACCAGCTGAGCTACGTCCGCAGGGAACGGTCAGTGTAGCAAGGACCGACGCCGACGGACACCATTGGTTCCGGGATCAGAAACCGGTGCCGGTAGCGCGGCTGCGGGCAGTAGTTGCCAGTTCGACCGCCAGGTTCACATCGGTGATTTGGTCGACATTGACCATGCGATCGGATTCCTGGAACGTGATCGACGCGGTGTTGTCGACATGGCGGCCGAAGATCGTGAGCCCCGTCTTCAACGCGAACACCTCTACGAGGGGCGTCCACTTGCGTTCGCTGATGACGATGATTCGGCCACTCGTGAGCACCGCCACCGTTGGCATCCCGAGCGACCACCCCTGAACGGCAACCAGCACCAGCTCATCGGTTCCGACAAGAGCTCCGGCCACGGTGAAGGCCACAGACCCGGCGTTCTGCGATGCCGGGCTGAGCCGACCGATGGCGGCCGAGAGCCCCTGGGCATCGCTAGCACCCACAGGTACTGGCGTGATCTGCGTGGACGACGAGACCGGCCCGCCGAAGGTTTGCGGAGAATGCCCGACTGGCGGTGCGGGCGCGGCGCTCGGCGTCGGCGGGGGGGCGGGCATTGGGGTGGGCTGGTTCTGTACCGGCTGTCCGGCTTGCGGCTGCCAGGGGGCAGTCCAGCGAGGAGGCTCGGGTTGGATCTGCTCGGGATCGGGCCGGAAGCTCCCTGGGGCATCGGCCGGGTCGTCGTTGGCGTGTTGGCCGAACGGCGACGAGGCCGTCATGGAGATCTCCGGATCGAAGACTGAACCGATCGGGTGAGACGTCGGCTCGTCGGCCGGATGGTCGGCAACGGAGGGAGCGACGGGTTCGCCTGGCGTCGATGTTGAACCGAAGAGCGGTCGACGCTCAGCGTGCTCGTCATTTTGCGCCGCAGGTTCTGGGCGGGTCGACTGCCCGAAGGGCGACGACGGGGGAGCGGGTGTCGCTGCGGGCCGTGCGGGCTGAGCGGGCGGTGCCGCGGACGGAGCGGGTGTCGCTGCGGGCCGTGCGGGCTGAGCGGGCGGTGACGCGGACGGAGCGGGCGGTGCCGCGGACGGAGCGGGCGGCGCCCCGGACGGAGCGGGCGGTGCCGCGGGGCCGGCGGAGCCGTTCGAGAACATGGAAGGTCGGGTCGGCGGAGCGTGCTCGACGGGCGGCGCGACCGTCGCTTCGTAGGGAGTGTCGTATGTGTCGGAGGTCCCATTTGCGTGGGCGTCGGCTGGATCGTCCATAGCCGACTGGATCGTGACGTCCTCGATCACGGCCGCGTCGATGATGTCTTGATGACGAATCCGGCGCGACGGTTCATCGACTGCCGCCGCGGACCGGGTGGCAGGAGCGTCCTCGACTCGTCCACCTGATCCGGTGCTCCACAGTCCGGTGCCCATCACTGGTGGACGGGGTGGCTGGACGTGTGCCGCCGGTGCGCCTGCGGCGATGGGATTGGTGGAAAACATTCCGACCGGCTCGGGAATCTGGACGGCGTCACAGAACTGACAGTGCTCGTCAGGTCCTGGGTCGTTTCCGCAGTTGTAGCAGCGGGATGCCATCTCTTCCTCCGACGTGGTGACGGATTCACCAGTGTCCGCCACGGGAGTTCGGGCCGGTGGTGGGGTCTCTCTCACCATCGGCTGGTGTTCCTGAGAGTGAAGGCTAGGGGATGAAATGCGTCGACGGAACCCTCGAGTGGACGACCCTCGTGACGACCGAGCGCGTTGACCGCGTGCAGTGTTCCCATCGTCACCCAGCGCTTCGATGACGCCGGTTCGGGAAGCTCGCAAAGCTGGCAACAGTGCACCCAGACCAGCAAGGAGAATTGCGGCACCGGCCGTCCCGGCGATGACGAGCCACGGAACACTGAAGACGCCGAGGCCGAAGGACTCGAGCGCTGTCACCGTCGCCCATGCCCCACCGATGCCCAACGCGCAACCCAGGGCCACACCGACGAGCGACAGCGCTCCCGCTTCAACCATCACGATTCGCAGCACTTGACGTCGGGAGCCGCCGACCGCCCGCAACAGTCCGAGCTCCCGTCGACGTTCATTGACGCTGAGCTGCAGCGTGTTGGCCACACCGACCACAGCCAGGGCAACGGAGAAGAGCAACATCCATCGGATGACCTGTTCGAACCCACGGAGGATCTCGGTGCGTTTGGCGATGAGTTCCTTCGGCTCGACCACCGACTTCACTCCGTACTGTTCGGCGGCAGCGGTGATGGCCGCCCGCGTGGCGTTGGCGGACTTGGGGTCGATCTTGACGAGTGCCACGATGTCGACGCTCGACGGCGTGGTCCGGGCCAGCACAGAGGTGTCGATGATGGCGTCGCCGAGGAGCAGCGACGTCCGGTCGTAGACGGCTTGAACGGTGAGGAATTCCGACACGTTCGAGATGGTGATGGGTATCTGTTGGCCCACGCTGACGCCGAGTTGGGTGGCGAGCGGTTTGGCGAGCGCGATGCCGTCGACCCCGAGGGTGGCTGGGGCGCTTGCGCCACCGAGGTCGACGAGTTGGAACATGTCCTTTCCGGACATGGCAGCGAGTCGGGTGTCGACTGTTCCGACGAATGCACGCCCCACCCGCACTCCACTGATGGCGGTGACCCCAGGAATGGAGCGGACATCGTCGACCAGCGCCGATGGGAGCCCTCCGCGGGTGAACGTGCCCGAATCAATCACGAGATCGGCGCGGAGGGTGCCAGCGACCTGCTCGTCGACCGACGCCACGAACGACGCCGACAATGTGGACAGCCCCGCAACGACGACGGTTGCCATCACGAGGGCTGCGGTAGTGGCGGCGGCACGGGATCGAGCGCGTCGAGACCGGAGTGCAACAAGGGAGCGGAGCGCCGGCGATCGTCCCGTCAGCAGCCGTGTCGTGATCGAGACGAGCCCGGTGAGCGCCAACGGCAGAAGCGAGAGGAGCACCAACGCTCCAGCGCCGACACCCGCGGCGATGCCTGCGGTTGAAATTGTCGGGTCGATCTTCCAGCCGAGGGCGAATCCGGCGATCGCTCCGATGGCTGCCCATACTGCGAGTCGGACGAACCAGCGCAGCCCGCGGGAGGTTCGATCGTCGGATCGGGTCAGCGCCACGATCGGGTCAACGCTGGCGGCATCGCGGGCCGGCAACAAGGCCGTGGACAGTGTGACGCCGATACCCACTACGAGCGACGCGACGACGAGCCCGACCGAAACGCTCGATCCGGCTGCTGGGATGGGCGTTCCGAGGGAGCCGAGCGCCGCTTCGATGAGCCGACCGATGAGCACGCCCAGCGGCACACCGATGATGACCGCAACCACCCCCACGGCGACAGCTTCGATGGCTGATGCGCCGAGAATCTGCCGTGGTGATGCGCCGACCAGCCGCAGAAGAGCGAAGCCCTCGCGGCGACGTGCGAACAGCAACGCGTTGCTGTTCGCCACCGTGAACGCCCCGACGATCAACGCCAAACCGGCGAACCCGATGAGCAGGAACGTGATGAGCGAGAACGACTTCGCCAACGATGTCTGCTTGTGCTGTTCGAACTCCGGGCCGGTGCTGACTTCGACGCCCAGTGGTAACACCGCCTCGATCTTCTGTTGCACCTCGTCGATGTCCGCCCCGGGTGTGAGCTGGATGCCGATGCTGTTGTTGTCCGAGCCGCGATCGAACATGGTTCGGGCGACAGCGGTCGGGAACAGCGCGAGCGATGATCCCGCTGGGAGTTCTTCGTCGCCGAGCGTGACGATGCCGGTGACCCGGAATGTCCTCGGAACCGTCTTGGTCGCGATGAGCACTTGGTCACCGACAGAGATGACAGCCGCCGTAGCGGTGGCATGATCGATGACGACTTCATCGGGTTGAATGGGTGGAGCACCCGCACCGACGAATCGGTAAGGGTTGAGCGCTTCGACCTCAGGCCAGTTGGCACCGGTTGGTCGTTCGGTGATGCCGAGCGGCACGACTGGTTGTCCGGTGGAGTCGACAATGATGGCGATGTCGTCGATCCGCGGGTCGGTGGCGAGAACGCCGGGGATCGTCTCGACGACGTTGCGGAGCGAGTCCGGGATGAGTTGGCGCACCTGTTCCAGCGGGCTGTCGAAGGCGACGGTTCCTTCGAGCACCAGGTCCGCCCGCTCGGTCCCGGCGCCCGCAAGGTCCGCGAGGCCTTGGCTGACACGGCCGAGGAGCGACAACGAACCGGCCAAGTAACCGACCCCGAGCGCCACGATCAGCATCGACAACAGAATTCGTCGGCGCTCTCGTGAGAGCGTCCGCACAGCGGCGCGTAGCCCGCCGAAACGACGCGATCGTTGAACCTCACGGGGCGGAGTCGACTTGAAGACGCGACCGTCTTTCGTCCGCGGTGTGGGTTCCTCGACTGGGGCTGGCGACGGTGTCGGGACTGAGTTCGGCCGGGCGTCCCGAACCCATATGGTCTCGGGATCCGGTTCTGGATGGCGGGTGTCGGGGTGCGGTTCGCCCCGGACCCTCAAAGCGCGCAGCCAGGTTTCATCGGTTCGGACAGGCAGGGTTGAACCCCCGGGGTCCGCGCCCGGCGGACGAGTGGGCGCGTCGGAGTCGTCCATCACCGAACTCGGGGCGCGACAGCTCGGCTCACGACGTCCAGCGTAGGGGGAGGGCAATGAGGAACTGGGATCACCTGCAGGGGTTCTCGACGACCCGGGCTATGGTGGGTCGTCTGGCGACGTGGCCGAGTGGTTAGGCAGAGGCCTGCAAAGCCTTGCACAGGAGTTCGATTCTCCTCGTCGCCTCCAATGTGGGAGGCCGGTTCGACGCATGTCGGGCTGGCCTCTGCGCGCCAGCCCGAGTCGTGGTCCGAGGGTGATCGAATTCGTCTCAGGGTGTGCCGTACGCTCGGACAGCGATGTCGTCACTTCCACCGCCCGGGCCACCCCACGCTGGGCGGACCCCTCCCGCGCCGACGTGGGGCGAGACGCCGCCACTGCAATGGGTCGCGCCAGATGATCAGTCGACGTTCATCGACGCACCGGCCATCCCGCCCGCTCCAAAGCGAGCGTGGCTGGGCGGAGACCCATTAGGTGGACAGCAGCCTGGTGCTGCGGGAGTTGACGGGCGTGTTCGTCAGCAACGCGCCCGCTTCCTGATGGTATCGGTGTTGCTCGTTGGTGCCGGGGTGACGTTGATTGCCTCGAGCTTCGCTACATGGGTACACGCCGATCTGTTGGGCGTGGGCATTCGCGACGGAAGCGGATGGAGCAACGTTGCCGGCCATCTCAGCTTCGGGCCTGGAGTGGCGGCTGCCGGAATCGCTGTCGTGTTCTTGTCGCTGGCGGCGATGCTCGATCAACGGAGTCGAGGCGCGTTGTGGTTCGTGCTCGTGGCGCTGATCGCTGCCGCGGCGCTAGCGGTGGTGCAGGTCATCGATCTCAATCGAGCGGTTGAGGGTGTTCAGAGCAGCGTCGGCGTCGGGATCTGGATGATGGTGGTGGCCGTCTCGGTCGGCCTGGCGCTGTGGCCGATCGCGTTCGTGCTGGCTCGACACGCTCGCCGCCCAAGTGTTTCGCCATCGAGCAGCTCGGTCGTGGTGCCAGCAATGGTGGCCGTCGGGTGACCTGCTATGTTGACGACCTGACCGGGGCCGTTGGCGCAGTTGGCTAGCGCACCTGCATGACGCGCAGGGGGTCGTGGGTTCGAATCCCGCACGGCCCACTCAAT
>Ga0105047_10003234_pt1 | contig 28761 bp, 30 predicted proteins | sample MAT04_FD_78384 | JGI IMG/M metagenome (GOLD analysis project Ga0105047, IMG submission 78384) | Freshwater microbial communities from Lake Fryxell liftoff mats and glacier meltwater in Antarctica - MAT-04 (megahit assembly) | ecosystem: Environmental > Aquatic > Freshwater > Ice > Liftoff... | reverse complement strand
TTCTGCATCTCGATGACCTTCCTCATATAATATTGGGGGTGGTGCAGCAAGGTGGTATGGTCGAATCTAATTCGTGCTGTATACCGAACTGATCTAATCAAATGGGAAATGCCCACATGTCTGACACCGCTGAGGCTGGCGACCTTCTCGGCCTTACTGCAGAAATCGTATCGGCACATGTCTCGAATAATCCCGTGTCGGTGAATGACCTACCGACGCTGATTGTCGAAGTGCACCGCACTTTGGCCTCACTCGGTGCGATTCCGGCCCGGATCGAAGTCGAAAAGAAGCCGCCGGCCGTGCCGGTCAAGAAGTCGATCACGCCCGACTACCTGATTTGCCTGGAGGATGGCAAGAAGCTCAAGATGCTGAAGCGCCACCTGCAGACCTCCTATGGGATGACGCCGGACCAGTACCGTGAGAAGTGGGGCCTGCCGCCGGAATACCCGATGGTCGCGCCGAATTACGCGAAGCACCGCTCGTCGTTGGCGAAGCAGATTGGCCTGGGCACGCAGTCGCGCCGGGGCGATGCCGGCGCGAGCTGATTTCGCGGGCAGCCTCTCCCTCGCATCCCGCGCTTATATCGCGGGATGCAAATCGGGCATGATGCGGGGGCTGGCCGCCTCCGCGGAAAGCGGCAATGCTGGAATGCGTGCGGGGCTCCTCCCGTCCGTGCCGCGTGATGGTATGGGCGGGTGACTACGGGGCCGCGCGGAAGCAGGGGCCGACCAGGACGTGGATACGGCAGGCGGAAGGGGCGGGACGATCAGCGAAGGGATGTCCCGGATCGAGCGGATGTGCATCGAGCGCGGCCTGAAGATGACAGGCCAGCGCCGCCTCATCGCTCGTGTGCTTTCCGAGAGTGAGGACCACCCGGATGTCGAGGAACTCTACCGGCGCGCTGTGGCGCTCGACAGCCGCGTCTCGGTCGCGACCGTCTACCGCACCGTCCGGCTCCTGGAGGAGAAGGGCATCCTTGAGCGCCGCGACTTCGGCGGTGGGCGCGCCCGCTTCGACCCTGCCGACAGGGGCATTCACCACCACCTCATCGACGTGGATACCGGCAGCGTGATCGAATTTTCGGATGCGGAGCATGACCTCCTGGCCCGCGGCATCGCTGCCCGGCTGGGCTTCGAGGTGGTGCAGCTCCGCCTCGAACTCTTCGGCCGGCGCCTCCCCGCCGTGGCAGCGCCGGCCGCGCGCCGCACGGGCCGCGCGCGATGATCGGCACTGACCCCTTCGAGGCGCGCTCCTTCGAGAGCCAGCCCTTCGAGGAGCTGCGCTCCAACAACCTCGGCGTGCGCGTGGCCACCGAAGGGTGGGAGGTGACCGCCGCCCAGGCGCTGCGCTACCGCGTCTTCTACGAGGAGATGGGCGCCCGCGCCGACATGGCGACCGCCGCCAGCCACCTGGACGCCGACGCCTACGACGCCGTGGCCGACCACCTGCTCGTCGTCGATCACGAGCGCGGAGAGGGGCCGGAGAGCGTCGTCGGCACCTACCGCCTGATCCGTCGCGCCGCCGCCGGACGGCTCGGCCGCTTCTACTCGGAGGACGAATACGACATCAGCACAGTGCTGGCCTATCCGAATGGCATCCTGGAGCTTGGCCGCTCCTGTACCGACATCGCCTACCGCACGCGTGGCACGCTGCAACTGCTCTGGCGCGGCATCGCGGCCTATGTGTTCCACCACCGGATTGGCCTGATGTTCGGCTGCGCCAGCCTCCCGGGCACCGACCTCGACGGCAACGCGGCACAGCTCACCTACCTGGCGCAGCACCACCAGGCGCCGCCGCACCTGTGCCCGCGGGCGCTCGAATCGCGCTACCTGCCGATGAACCGCCTCCCCGCCGGCAGCTACGATGCGAAGGCGGCGCTGCTGGCATTGCCGCCGCTTATCAAGGGCTACCTCCGCCTGGGTGGCTATGTGGGCGACGGCGCCGTGGTCGACCCGCAGTTCAACACGACGGACGTGGCGATCGTGGTGATGACCGAACAGGTGACGGACAAGTACTACAAGCACTACGAGCGCAAGGTGGGCTGGGACGGGAACGAAAGGCCGTAGCGCGGGGTCGTATTTGCCGCTTCAGTCCAGCCTGAGCTGCTCCGCCTCGATCACCTCTTCCAGCTTCGCCAGCAGCTGATCCTTCGGCACCGAGATTGCCGGCAGGATGTTGATCCGCAGCACGCCAGGCCGCTTGATGAAATGGTGCCGCGCCCAGAATCGTCCAGAATTGGTGGCGACCGGGATCACCGGCAGCTTCGTCGCCGAGGCCAGCGCCACGATGCCGGGGTGGTACGGATTGCGGACGCCCGCGGTGGTGCGCGTGCCCTCGGGGAAGATCACGATCTGTCGGCCTTCCTGGACCGCCACCTGCGCCTCGCGCATCATCTGGCGCATGGCCTTGCCGCCACCCTCGCGGTCCACGCCGATCATGCCCGCCCGCCGCGCGAAGCGGCCGTAGAGGGGAATGCGGAACAGCTCCTGCTTCATCACGTAGGTCACGTCGGGCACCAGGGCGAACCAGACCAGTGTGTCGAAGGCCGACTGATGCTTGGCCGCGACCAGCGCCGCACCACCTTCAGGCAGGTGCTCGCGCCCACTGACGACGACGCGGATGCCGCAGGTGATCTCCATGACCCACACCAGAAACCGGGCGAGCTGCCGCATCGAACGGCGCTGCAGCCGCTTGGGCCCGAGCAGCAGCGGCGTACCGAGGATCGCGCAGAGCGCCCCACAGCCGAAGAAGGCCACGTTGAACAGCAATGAGCGCAGGAACAGGATCATCAGATGGCGACACGCACGCCGAGCTCGACCACGCGGTCGGAAGGGATCTTGAAGAACTCGGTCGCGGGCACGGAATTTCGGCTCAGCAGCGTGAACAGCCATTGCTGCCAGCGCGCCATCTTCGGCACGGCGGCGGCCACGATCGTCTCGCGGCCGAGGAAGTAGCTGGCCTGCATCGTCTCGAAGGTGATGAGCCCCTCGGCGGCCAAGCGCTCCAGCTCGCGCGGGATGTTGGGGCTTTCCTGGAAGCCGTAGCGCAGGATGATGCGGTGGATCTGCCCGCCGAGGTCGGTCACCTCGGCGCGCCGGTCGGCGGTGACGGAGGGGATGTCGTCGTTCAGCACGGTCACGAACAGCACCCGCTCATGCAGCACCTTGTTGTGCTTGAGGTTGTGCAGCAGCGCGCCGGGCAGGTAGTCGGCTTGGCCGGTCATGAAGACGGCGATGCCGGGCACGCGCGTCGTGCGCGACTGCGGCAGGCGGGCGAGGAACGACTTCAGCGGCAGGCTGTCCTGCCGGAACCGCGCGAAGAGGAGCTGGCGGCCGCGGTACCAGGTGAGCATCAGCGTGAAGGCCACGATGCCGATGATGACGGGCACGTAGCCGCCCTCGGGGATCTTCAGCGCGGTCGCGATGAAGTAGCTCATGTCCAGGAGCAGTAGCGGCAGGAAGACCAACACGATCAGTGGCCAGCCCCAGTGGAACTGCCGGCGGAACACCAGCAGCGCCAGCGTCGTGGTGCACAGGAAGGTGCCCGTGACGGCCAGGCCGTAGGCGGCGGCAAGGCTGTCGCTGGTCTTGAACTCCAGCACCAGGATCAGTACGCCGATGAGGAGGGTGAAGTTCACCTGCGGCATGTAGATCTGCCCCTCCTCGGTGGCGCTCGTGTGGCGCACGTCGAGCCGGGGCGAGAAGCCGAGCTGCACGCATTGCCGCGCGATGGAGAAGGCGCCCGAGATCATCGCCTGGCTGGCGATGATGGTCGCCGCCGTCGCCAGCACGACGAGGAAGATGCGGAACCACTCGGGCGCCAGCAGGAAGAAGGGGTTCTCGATGGCCGAAGGGTCACGCAGCAGCAGGGCGCCCTGGCCGAGGTAGTTGAGGGCGAGTGCCGGCAGCACGAAGGCGATCCAGGCCACCTGGATGGGCCGGCGGCCGAAATGCCCCATGTCGGCGTAGAGCGCCTCGGCCCCCGTCACCGCCAGCACGACGGCGCCCATCGCGATGAAGGCGGCCAGCTTGTAGTGCAGGCAGAACTGGATCGCGTACCAGGGCGAGAGGGCCGCGAAGACCGCCGGGTTGTGCAGCGTCTCGATCAAGCCGAGCAAGGCAAGCACGCCGAACCAAACAGCGCAGATCGGCCCGAAGACCGCGCCGATGCCCGCGGTGCCGCGATACTGCACGAGGAACAGCGCCAGTAGGACGCCGAGCGTCACCGGGACGACGACATCCTCGAAGATCGGGTCGATCACCTTCAGCCCTTCGACCGCGGAGAGCACCGAGATTGCGGGCGTGATCATGCCGTCGCCGAAGAAGAGCGCCGCACCCGTGATGCCGATCATTGCGATGATGAGCCGCCCGCGCTGCGTCGTGGCCGATCGCTGGGCGAGCGCCATGAGCGCCATGATGCCGCCCTCGCCACGGTTGTCGGCGCGCAGCACGATCATCACGTATTTGAGCGTGACGGTGAGCATGAGCGCCCAGAAGATGAGCGAGAGGATGCCGAGGATTTCCCAAGCCTCGATCCCGCCATCGCTGAAATGGCCGAGTGCCGCGCGCAGCGCATAAAGCGGCGATGTGCCGATGTCGCCATAGACGATGCCGAGCACACCCAGCAGGGAGGCTCTGCTCAACTTGTCGGAAACGGCGGTCACGCGGTGGCCCTCACAGGTTGGCCTTCTATGGGGGGAAGGCGCGGAGCGTTACCCCCACGCCCCCTCGCCATCAAACATGCCCGCCGCATGGCTGCCTTGCGCCCGATCGGGGCCTGCGTTCAGTGCCCGCGGAGGATCTGGCTGAGAAAGAGCTGCAGGCGCTCGGTTTTGGGGTTGCTGAACAGCGCTTCCGGCTCGCCCTGCTCGACGATCTCGCCGCGATCCATGAACACCACGCGGTCGGCCACCTGGCGGGCGAAGCCCATCTCGTGCGTCACGCAGATCATGGTCATGCCGGTGCCGGCGAGCATGACCATGGTGTCCAGCACCTCCTTGATCATCTCGGGGTCGAGGGCGCTGGTCGGCTCGTCGAACAGCATGATCTTGGGCTGCATGCACAGCGCGCGCGCGATGGCGACGCGCTGCTGCTGCCCGCCCGAAAGTTGGCCGGGATACTTGGCCGCCTGCTCCGGGATGCGGACGCGCTCCAGGTATTCCATCGCCAGCGCCTCGGCCTCACGCTTGGGCATCTTGCGGACCCAGATCGGCGCGAGGGTGCAGTTCTCGAGGATGGTGAGGTGCGGAAAGAGGTTGAAGCTCTGGAACACCATGCCGACCTCGCGGCGGATGGCGTCGAGGCTGCGCAGGTCATCGGAAAGCTCGATCTCGTCGACGATGATCTTGCCCTCCTGGTGCTCCTCCAGGCGGTTGATGCAGCGGATCAGCGTGGATTTGCCGGAGCCCGACGGGCCGCAGACCACCACGCGCTCGCCGAGCGCCACGTCGAGGTTGATGTCGCGCAGCACGTGCAGCGCGCCGAACCATTTGTTCACGCCCTGGAGCGCGATGGCCGGAGGCGCGTCGGCGCGGACCGAGGAGGCGAGGGTTTCAGCAGCACTCATGCGAAGTCTCCAGGATGGCGTGACGCGGCGGCGGGCGGGAGGGGGTCTTCACCGCCTCCGGCCCCTGTTGAGTTCCGTCTCCAGGCCCGCGCTGTACTTGGACATGGCGAAGCAGAAGATGAAGTAGATGAGGCCCAGCGTGAGATAGACCTCGACGCCGAAGCCCTGCCAGGCGGGCTCGATGATGGCCGTCTTGCCCGCCGTCAGCAGGTCGAAGATGCCGATGATCAGCACCAGCGAGGTGTCCTTGAAGAAGCCGATGAACGTGTTCACCAGCGGCGGGATCACGAGGCGCAGCGCCTGCGGCAGGATGATGAGCCCGGTCTTCTTCCAGTAGCTGAGGCCAAGCGCCTCCGCCGCCTCGTACTGGCCCTTGTCCAGCGCCTGGAGCCCCGCGCGTACCACCTCGGCGAGGTAGGCGCCGGCGAACAGGATGATGGCGACCTGCGCGCGGAGCAGCTTGTCGATGTTCATGCCCTCGGGCAGGAACAGCGGGAACATCACGCTCGCCATGAACAGCAGCGAGATCAGCGGCACGCCGCGGATCAGCTCGACGTACAGCACGCACAGCGCCTTGATCGCCGGCAGCTTCGAGCGCCGACCGAGTGCGACCAGGATCGCCAGCGGGAAGGCGAAGGCGAGCCCGAAGGTGGCGAGGATCAGCGTGATGGGCAGCCCTCCCCAGCGATCCTGCGGAACGAAGCTGAGGCCCAGCACGCCGCCCCACATCAGCACGCCGATCAGCGTCAGCACCGCGATCCAGATCAGCGCCAACTCCCAGCGCCAGAAGCGCCGCATGGCCGAGACGATGTAGAGGACCACGAACAGCCCGCAGACCAGCAGCGGGCGCCAGTGCTCGTCATAGGGATAGGTGCCGAAGAGAATGAAGCGGTGCTTCTCGTTGATGACGGCCCAGCAGGCGCCGGTGCCCTGCGCCTGCCGGCAGGCCTCGGTGTTGGCGACCCCCTGCGGGCTGACGGGCACCGACCAGATGGCGTTGATGAAGGCCCAGTCGATGAAGCTGATGCTGTAGCGGATGATCAGGTAACCCAGCGCCAGCGTGATCGCGGTGGACCACCAGTTGGCGAAGAGGTTCTCCCGCATCCAGGCGACCGGCCCGACCAGGCTGATCGGCGCGCGCCGCGGCTCGGTGGGGGTGTGCAGGGGAGGGTTGGCGGTGATGTCGCTCATGGCCGCTTACCTCTCCACCAGTGCGAGCTTGGTATTGTACCAGTTCATGAACAGTGAGATCGACAGGCTGATCGTCAGGTAGACCAGCATGATGATGGCGATGCCCTCGATCGCCTGGCCGGTCTGGTTCAGCGTCGTGTTCGCGATGCTGACGATATCCTGGTAGCCGATTGCGACCGCGAGCGAGGAGTTCTTCGTGATGTTGAGGAACTGGCTCGTCATCGGCGGGATGATGACGCGCATCGCCTGCGGCAGCACGATAAGGCTCATCACCCGCGCGCGCGGCAGGCCGAGCGCCTCGGCTGCCTCCCACTGGCCCTGGCTGACGGCGAGGATGCCGGCGCGCACGATCTCGGCGATGAAGCCCGCCGTGTAGAGCGTGAGGCCGAGGAGCAGCGCGAAGAACTCCGGGCTGATGTCGATGCCGCCGCGGAAATTGAAGCCGCGCAGCGCGGGAACATCGGGCGTGAAGGGCGCGCCCATGGCGGCCCAGACGGCGAACGGCGCGCCGATGATGAAGGCCAGCGCCGCCGGCCACACCTTCCGGATCTGGCCGTCCTGCATTTGCTTCGCCCGCACCGCGCGGCGGTAGAGCAGCGTCGCCACGATGCCGAGCACAAGGGTTAGCAACGCCCAGTTGTGCGCGCTTTCCCACTCGATGAAGGGGAGCTTCAGACCACGGTTGGAAAGGAACACGCCCTCCACCGGGTTGAACGCCTGTCGCGGCCCCGGAAGCCCCTGCAGCAGCGCGTACCAGAACAGCAGCTGCAGCAGCAGCGGCAGGTCGCGCACCAGCTCGACATAGGCGGAGGCGAACTTGTTCAGCATCCAGTTCTTCGACAACCGCGCGATGCCGAGCAGCGTGCCGAGGATCGTCGCCAGCACGATGCCGATGATGGCGACTTTCAGCGTGTTCAGCACACCCACCTGGAGCGCGCGGAAGTAGGACATCGAGGGATCGTATTCGATCAGGCTCTCGCCGATCGGCAGGCCGGCCTCGCGCCACAGGAAGTCCCATCCCGTCGCGATCCGCCGGACCTCGAGGTTGTAGCGCGTGTTGGACCAGAGCCAGTACAGAACGCCAAGCACGGCGCCCACCACCAGCACCTGCCAGATGATGTTGCGGAACCGCTCATCCGACCACGACAGGCGGAGCGGGCGCGAAGGAGCCTTGCGCATCAGGCGCGGATCGGTGACCCCAGACATGAATTACCTATCCCTGTTCTCGTGACCCGCGACGGTGTTCCGCCTTGCGGGCGGACCGGCGCGAATGCGCCCCGGTCCATACCCAAGTCCTGCTCTCTTTTCACTCGGACTTTCGTGCAGCTAAACAAGAAACCCGGTCCACTTGTCCCCTGCGGGGGCGGGATCTGCTTCCGCCCGGGGCAGGCTGCCGCGGGCGGAAGCAGGAATTCACCTCACCGGAACGGCGGGGCGTATTGCAGTCCACCCTCGGTCGTCCAGAGCGCGTTGCGGCCGCGCTGCAGGCCGATCGGCGCCAGGTTGCGCTCGAAGATCTCGCCGTAGTTGCCCACGCCGCGAATCACGTTGAAAATGAAGGCATTGTCCACGCCGAGCATGCGCCCGAGGTCACCCGTCTTGCCGAGCATGCGCTGCACCTCCGGCCGGGGGTCACTCGCCAGCATCTGCTGGGCATTGGCCGCCGTGATGCCGAATTCCTCGGCGCCGACCAGGCCAAAGTGAATCCAGCGCATCAGGTCCGCGAAGCGCTGGTCGCCGTGGCGCACCAGCGGGCCGAGCGGCTCCTTGCTGATCACGTCGGGCAGGATGACGTGGTCGTTGGGCACCTGCTGCGTGGCGCGCACGGCGGCGAGGCCCGAGACGTCCGTCGTGTATGCATCGCAACGGCCTGCATTGTAGGCCGCGACGTTGTCCTCCAGCCGCTCGATCACGACCGGACGGATGTTCACCCGTGCGCCGCGCGCCCAGTCGGCCAGGTTTTGCTCGGTCGTCGTGCCGGGCTGCACGCAGATCGTGGCGCCATCCAGCGCGCGCGCGTTGCTCACGCCGAGGCTGCGCTTCACCATGAAGCCCTGGCCGTCGAAGAAGTTGATCCCCGTGAAGTCGAAGCCGAGCGCCGTGTCCCGGCTCAGGGTCCAGGTCGTGTTGCGGGCCAGGATGTCCACTTCGCCGGACTGGAGCGCCGTGAAGCGGACCTGGGCCGTGGTGGGCACGAACCGTACCTTCGTCGGGTCATTGAACAGCGCGATCGCCAGCGCGCGACAGTAATCGACGTCGAAGCCGCGCCATACGCCCTGGCTGTCCGGCAGCGCGAAGCCGGCGAGGCCGGTGTTCACACCGCAGACGACTTGCCCGCGCGCGCGGATGGCGTCGAGCGTGTTGCTGTTCATGGTTGCCGCAGGGGCTGCCGCAGGGGCTGCCGCGGGGGCTGCGGCGGCCGGCGCCGCTGGGGCGGGTGGCGCCGCCGCCGGGGCCTGCGCCCAGGCGTGCGGCATCGCAGTGAACAGGGCAGCCGCCGTGCCGAGGGCGCAGAATATATTTCTCCGGATGGGCATCATCTGAAAAGTCTCCCGTGGATTGATGGGGCCTTGAGCGGCCCGCCTCGTTGAACCGCCAATGCTGCGCTAGGTAACGTCCAGGATCAACTTTCCAATCCGGCTCGGGGGATTCTATGCTGCAACTGGACCAGGCGCAGATCGCCGCCCGCCTCCCCTGGCCGGAGCTGGTGGAGGCGCTGCGCGCGATGTTCGTCGCAGGCTGCCAAGCCCCGCTGCGCCATGCCCATCCCCTGCCCGAAGCCGGCACGCTGCTGCTGATGCCGGCGGCCAACGCCACCCATTCGGGGGTGAAGATCGTCCATGTGGCGCCGGGCAACGCGGCCCGCGGCCTGCCGGCGGTCCATGCCGCCTACCTGCTTTCGGATGCGGTCACGGGCGCGCCCCTGGCCCTACTCGACGGCGGCGAACTGACTGACCGCCGCACGGCGGCGACCTCTGTCCTCGCCGCCCGCTTCCTTGCGCGGCCGGATTCGCGGCGGATGCTGCTGCTCGGTTCGGGCCGCGTGGCAACGGCGCTGGCCGAGGCCTACGCCGCAAGCTTCCCGCTCGACGAAATCGCCGTCTGGTCGCGCCACGCGCCCCATGCCGAGGCGCTGGCCCGTCGCCTCACCGCGCACGGCATCGCCGCCCATTCGGTGGACCGGATCGCCCCTGCTGGCTTTGACATCGTCAGCGCCGCCACCCTCTCCACCGTGCCCCTGATCCTGGGGGCCGACGTCACGGCTGGCACCCACCTCGACCTCGTGGGTGCCTTCCGCGCCGACATGCGCGAGACGGATGGCGCGGCACTGGCCCGCGCGCTCTGTGTCGTGGACACGCGGGCAGGCGGGCTCGCCGAGGCGGGCGATTTGGTCCAGGCGATCGCCGAGGGTCACATCGCGGCCGCCGACGTCGCGGCCGACCTCTCAGAATTATGCCGTGGCCTGCATCCGGGACGAACCACCGCCGGGCAGATCACGCTGTTCAAATCCGTGGGCTGGGCCGGGGAAGACCTGGCGGCGGCGATCCTCGCGATCCACGGAGCAGCGAGCCAGGGCTGAGCCGCCACGCCCTGCGAATCGGGGAACTCCACCCGTACGAAGCGGGAACGCGCTTGGGGCTCTCGGCTTGGCCGACCACCACACGTTGTAGTGCCGTCGTTTTGGCCGAGGCAGCGTTCCACGCGCCCGCGAATCGGAGAACATCGTTGATCCACAGCCGCTTTCCGGGGGCGTGACCCACACCGGATTCACGAAGTGTTCCGTTTCATCCCCATCACCACACCCAGGATCACCAACAGTGCTCCGGCGATGAGCAGGCCGGCGGGCAGGCCGATGCTGTCACGCAGGGCCCCCATCACCACTGGTCCCGCCGCCTGGCCCAGGAAGAAGTGGAAGGCATGCATGGCCACCGCCGAGGCGCGGGACTGCGGCGCCACCTCCGTCACGCGGGTCTGCAGCGAGTTGTGCAGCATGAAGAAGCCGGTGCCGAGCAGCGCCCCGGCCGCGATGAACAGCGGCGCCACCTCCGCCAGTGCCATGGTGGCCAGGCCGGTCGCGGCCAGGCCCGCGCCCAGGCGCATCATCCGCCGCGGGCCAAGGCGCGCCACCAGCATCGGCGCCAGTGCCGCGTAGAGGAAGCCGCCGCAGCCGAAGGCAGCGACGGTCAGCCCCGCCTCGCGCGTGCCGCCCATGCCGCTCGCGTAGAGGTGGTTGGCGAAATAGGGGAAACCGCCGAAGACCAGCAGCCCCTCGACCCCCACGGCCCAGAACAGCGTGAGTGCCGGGCGATGCGTCAGAAGGAAGCGGTAGCGGGCCAGCGCCTGGCTGAGGTCGAACGGCGCGCGCGCGTCGGGCGTCCGGTCGCGCAGGATGGGAATGAGTGCGAGGGTGGATATGGCGGCGCAGAGCAGCATCAGGCCGCGCCAGCCGATCAGCGGTTCCAGCAGGCCAGCCGCCGCGCCGCCCGCCATCTGCCCGGCGATGGCGCAGGCGAGGAAGCGGCTGATCGCCACCTGCCGCTCGGCCAGCGGCACACGATCCCCGAAGAGGGCCAGCGTCACGGGGAAGATGCCGCCGCCGGCCATCCCGGTCAGCACGCGGAGCAGCATCAGGATGAGGAGGGTGGGTGCCAGCGCCGAGGCCGCGAGGAACAGCGCCTGGAAGGCCAGCGCGAAGGCAATGACGCGCCGCTTCCCAAGCGCATCGGCGACCGGCCCCAGCACCGGCTGCACCAGCGCGTAGGGGAGGGCGAAGGCCGTCGCCAGCAGCGCCACCCGCCCCGGATCGGCCACGAAATCCACCGCCAGCACGGCCACCAGCGGATCGGTGAGGCGGGTCGCGATGGCGGAGGCGAAGCCGGCCAGCGCAAAGGTGAGGACCAGTCTGTTGTGCGGGGATCGTGCCATCTTTCCCATCAATGGCCGCAATCGGTGTTCGCACAAACCCCCGACGGCGGGTTACCTCTGCGTCACAGCCTCACCGCACGGGCGCGGTGTATCGGACGGCATGGCCCGCCCCGTGATCGTCTTCTCCACTCCCACCAGCGCCACGGGATCGCTGTTCCGCACCGTCACTGCCATCGCGGAGGGGCATTGGCCGCCGCTGAAATGGATCAATGCGCTGCGCCGGGCAGGGCGCAGCGCGGCCCTCGGGACCGATGCCCCGCCAGCCGAGGGCTTCATCATCGAATAGAACACGCCGCATCGGTGCGGCCCGCCTTGGCCGATGACCGCTTCATCCTCAACGCGCGGGACTCGCGCGATTTCGTCCACCCCGCGCCGCGCCCGCGTCGCCGCCGAGGACCGTATCTTCGTCGGCTACGCCATGTACTGCCTGCAATACGACGAGACGGTGGACCGCCTGTGCGGCTTTCTCCGCCGCGTCCTTCGCAAGGAGCATGTCGGGAAACCAGGCCGCGAACCGCTTCTGCATCGGCCAGGACTGGCCGCGCGCCGATACCGCGCCGGGCCGCCACCCGGCCCAACCCCAACCCGCGACGATCCGCGCATGGCGCCGGGCTACGACTGATCGGTCCGCATCGCGGTCAGCCGGTGCGGTTGTCCACCAGGTCCTGCACCACGGCTGGGTCGGCCAGGGTGGAAGTGTCGCCCAGGCTGTCCGTCTCATTGGCGGCGATCTTGCGGAGGATGCGCCGCATGATCTTGCCCGAACGCGTCTTGGGCAGGCCCGGCGCCCATTGGATCGCGTCTGGCGTTGCGATCGGCCCGATCTCCTTGCGGACCCAGGCGACGAGTTCCTTCTTCAGCGCGTCCGTCGGTTCCTCGCCGGCGTTGAGCGTGACGTAGCAGTAGATGCCCTGGCCCTTGAGGTCGTGCGGCATGCCCACCACGGCGGCCTCGGCCACCTTGGGGTGGGCGACGAGGGCGCTTTCGACCTCGGCCGTGCCCATGCGGTGGCCGGCCACGTTGATCACGTCATCCACGCGGCCGGTGATCCAGTAGTAGCCGTCGGTGTCGCGCCGCGCGCCGTCCCCCGTGAAGTACTTGCCGGGGAAGCTCGAGAAGTAGGTCTGGATGAAGCGCGGATGGTCGCCGAAGATGGTCCGCATCTGGCCGGGCCAACTGTCGGTGATGACGAGGTTTCCCTCAACCGCGCCCTCCAGCAGCGCCCCGGCCGAATCCACGAGTGCGGGGAACACGCCGGGCAGCGGCAGCGTGGCCGAGCCGGGCTTCTGCGCCACCGCACCCGGCAGCGGCGAGATCAGGATGCCTCCCGTCTCGGTCTGCCACCACGTGTCCACGATCGGGCAGCGCTCCTCGCCCACCACGCGGTAGTACCAGAGCCAGGCTTCGGGGTTGATCGGCTCGCCCACGCTGCCCATCACACGCAGCGACTTGCGCGAATGCTTCTTCACCGGGCCCTCACCCTCGCGCATCAGTGCGCGGATGGCGGTGGGGGCGGTGTAGAAGATGTTGACCTGGTGCTTGTCCACCACCTGCCACATGCGGCCGAAATCGGGGTAGCTCGGCACGCCCTCGAACATCAGCGTGGTCGCGCCGTTCGCGAGCGGGCCATAGACGATGTAGGTGTGGCCAGTCACCCAGCCGACATCGGCCGTGCACCAGTAGACCTCGCCCGGGCGGTAGTCGAAGACGAGATCATGCGTGAAGCTGGCCCAGACCATGTAGCCGCCGGTCGTGTGCAGCACGCCCTTGGGCTTTCCGGTCGAGCCCGAGGTGTAGAGGATGAACAGCGGGTCCTCGGCGTTCATGCGCTCCGGCTCGCAGGTGGGGGCTTGGGCGGCGGCCGCCTCGTGCCACCAATGGTCTCGCCCGGCCTGCATCGGCACGGCACTGCCGGTGTTGCGGACGACGAGCACGTGCTCGATCGAGGGGCAGGATAGCAGCGCCTCGTCGGCGTTGGTCTTGAGGGGAACCTTGCGGCCGCCGCGCCGGCCTTCATCGGCTGTCAGCAGCACCTTGCACTCGGAATCCTGGATGCGGGAGGAGAGGCTGTCGGGCGAGAATCCGCCGAAGACGATGGAATGGATGGCGCCGATACGCGCGCAGGCCAGCATCGCGACCGCCGCCTCCACGATCATGGGGAGGTAGATGCAGACGCGGTCGCCCTTGGTGACGCCCAGCGCGCGCATGGCGTTGGCGATACGGCAGACCTGCTCGTGCAGTTCGCGGTAGGTCACGCGGCTGTCGCTGTTCGGGTCGTCGCCCTCCCAGATGATGGCCACCTGGTCGCCGTGTCCGGCATCGATGTGGCGGTCGAGGCAGGAGACGGAGGCGTTGAGTTCGCCATCTTCGAACCACTTGATCGAAACGTCGCCTGTGAAGCTGGTGTTCTTGATCTTCGTGGGCGCCTTCATCCAGGCGATGCGCTCCGCCTCCCGCGCCCAGAATCCATTGGGGTTGCGCGCCGCCTCGGCGGTCATCGCCGCATGTTCCGCGGCGGTGATCTTCGCCGTGCCGGCAATGTCGGGCTTGATGGCGATGAGCGCGTCTTTGGACATGGAAGTTCCTCCCCAGGCTGGATTCTTGCCAGGGATAACGACATGCCGCGTTGCGCTGCGTCAATCGCCCTCTCGCCGTGGCTCGCGGGACGCGCGCGAAAAATGACCCCCTCCGGCTTGCGCTGGAGGGGGCGAGTCGAATTGGGAGAGGCAGGGAAGGCATGTTCGGACGCCGCCATTGGGGCGGCGCCCGGTCAGCCGCGCTCAGTTGGTCCGCGGGGCCGTCGGTGTTGGGGTGGTCGCTGCGTTGCCGGAGGGCTGGGCGGGGCGAGTCGGGGCTGCTCCGCTGCGCATGGCATCACCCTGGGTGCCGCCGCTTTGGGTGCCGCCGCTTTGGGCTGGACGCTGCGTCACCTGGCCGTGTGGCGCGGCCGGCGTCGCGGGCACGGCGGCGGTTGGACGCTGCGTGGACGGCGCCACGCCGCCGCTCGAACTGCCGGACGCGCCAGCTTGGGCGAAAGCCGGCGCGGCGGCCAGAAGAAGGGCGGAAGCGAGCAGGGCGGGGCGGAAAATGTTGATCATCGTGTTCCTCCTTGAAGGCCCACGCTCTCCGGGGTGGAGCGGCGTGTGAGGAGGAGGTTGGCCACCGCCTGTGCCGCGCCTCAGGCGGCGAAAAGGTATGATCAAGGCGGGCGCGGCGGATTGAAGGCGCCCGTGGCGGTACGCCACAATCAGCAGAGAATGGCGGTACGCCACAATCAGCAGAGAATGGCGGGACAGTCAGCCCGGCTTTGCCCGAATTGCAGAAGGCGGCCGCCTTCAGCAGCTCCCGCGCCGCCATCCCTGGCATGAGGCCGCGGCCGCGCCTTCGGGAAGACCGGGCCGCCGCGCCGCGCCTGCAAACGTGATGCGCCGAGCCATCGGGCCGGAGCAGCCCCGCGATGGCGCTCAGCATCGTGCTCTTGCAGCGGGCCGAGGGGCCGAACTGCGCAGTGAAGCCTTGCGCGGGCGCGGCGCAGGCGACGTCGAGCGCGAAACCCTCCGCGCCGAAGCGGTGCCGCAGCGCCACATCCCGCCTCAGGCGCGGCCGAGCAGCAGGCGCATGCGCCGCGCGATGAGCTCGGCCTGTAGCGGGCCGCCCATGGCAAGGCTGAAGGAGATGAGCGGCAGGCGTGCCGCCATGCCCCCGCCGTCCGGCGTCTGCGTGGCGCTATCGAGGGTCAGCGGCAGGGTCTGCGTCTAGGGTCTGCGTCTCGGGTCTGCGTCTCGCCTGCCAGGACGCCGGGCGACATCAGCCGCGCCGCGGCCGCGGGGGCGATCAGCACGACGGAATGCAAGCGCGCTGACGCGGCTGCCCTCGCCGATCAGGCAGCGGGACTGGAGGTAATCCATTCATGCCTTGTCGGGCGAGACAAAGACGTCCGCCAGCGCGGCCTCCTCTGTCCGGGCGTGCCAGCGTGGAGGAGGCCGCGAAGGAGAAGCGCGCCGTCGCATGGCCCCCCGGCGCCAATTCCCGGCCGAGCGCACGCCGCGCGTCCTGCCGGGGGCGGCCAAGGTGGCGGGCAAGAGTGTGGATCAGCGGCGCATGGCGGCTTCCGGATGGACAGACTGTTAAAGCCGGCGGGGAATAGCGCCGGCAAGTCAGGCCAGCAGCGCGATGCTCCCCGCGCCGACCAGCACCACGAGGGCGAAGCGTCTGTAGAAGCGCACCGGCACCACGTGGAACAGCCGCGCTCCGATCGGCACGAAAATCATCAGCACCGGCAGCAGCAGCAGGAGCTTGGCCAGCACGGCCGCCGTGATCATGCCGAACCAGAGCGGCCCCAGGATCGACACCACGGCGATCAGCGCGAAGAAGAGGATCAGGTTCGCGCGGTGGCGCTTGGCCTCCTCCGGCCCGGCGAGGAGGTAGAGGATCACAGGCGGTCCGCTCATCCCCGTGGCACCCTTCAGCAGCCCCGAACTCAGACCCACGGCCAGATTGAGCCCGAGCGGCCGGCTGCCGTGGTAGCGCCAGCCCGAGAGCAGCAGCATGCCGAAGACCAGCACGAAGCCGCCGATGAAGCGGCGCAGGATTTCCGGATCGGCCGTCAGCAGAACGACGGCGCCAAGTGGCGTTGCCAGCGCGGCGGCACCCCCGATCGGCAGCATCACGCGCGTGTCGGCGTCCTTGAAGGCGCGCGGCAGCAACTGGAGGGAGACGACCAGCTCCATCATCAGCATCACCGGCACGCCGGCGCGCGGCCCCCACAGCACGGAATAGATGGGCGCCAGCAGCACCGCCGTGCCGAAGCCTGCATAACCCCGCATGAGCCCGGCGACGGCAGTGGCGACGATCGCCGCCCAGAGCTGCCAGGTGCCGAGCTGTTCGAGGCTGGCGGCGAGGATCGCGCTCACTCCTCGACTTGTTCGAGCGTGACTACGGCCAAGTTGAGCAGAAGCTTGCCCGCATGCTCAAAATTCACGGTGACACGGTGGCCCACCACGGACTGCACCTGGCCCACCCCCCATTCCGGGCGCTCGGGATGGCGGACGCGCATGCCCGGCTCGATGCTCGTCATTCGAATTCCTTCTTGCAGTACGACCGCGCATTGCGGGGCAAACTACGCCCAGGCCATGGTGCCGGCCGATGCCATCGGAGCCGGTTGATGACAGTTGCGCCATCCCCCGCCGGCCCTGTGTCCCGAAGCTGGCCAGGATCGCCCCACTCCGGAAGAATGCGGCGGCCCTAAAGGAAGCGGCAACCAACAGTGTTTAGAAAGCAGCATGACTTGCGATTGTTTCAATGACTGCCCGCGCGTGGGAACCCTCACCGGCCCCGGCTTCCGAGCCACGGCCGAGCTGGCCAGCCCAGTTTTGGCCACGGCAGGGCCGATGAGAAGAAAGGCGTATGCGTGATCGACGAAAAGAGAGCCATGGGCTCGACCCTTGATGCACGCCTGGCCGAGCTCATTGCCGCCCGGATCTGCCATGACCTCGGCTCGCCCGTGGCCAGCATCACGGCCATCCTGCCCCAGGCGACCGACGCGGCGGCCCACGAGATCCTGGTCGAGACGACGGACGAGCTGCGGGCCAGGCTGCGCCTGTTCTCGGCCGCCTTCGGATCGAGCGACGAGATGGCATGGGACGACCTGCCGCCGCTGCTGCTGGGCGCGCCCATGGCGCATCGCGTGCGTTTCGAGATCGCCGCCGAGGGAGGCATCCTCTCGCCCGCCTGGGTGCGGCTGGTCCTTTCCGCGGCGCTGCTGGCGGCCGAGGCGCTGCCGCGTGGCGGCGTGGTCCGCATCGCCGAGGAGCATGGCGGCACCGTCTCCCTGCTGCCCGAGGGGCGGGACGCCTGTTGGTCGCCCGTCCTGTTGGACCTGATGGCGGGCGGCAGCATGGACGACGCCCTGGCCGAGGGGCCACGCCGCGCGTTGGCGCCCTGGCTTTGCGCCCAGGCGGCGACGGGCGGCGCATCGCTCAGCCTGCCGGTGCCGGTGGGTGTCGCGCTGCCGCCGCTGTTGCTGCTGCCCGCCGCGTAGGGTCCCAGGGCGCCCTGCCCTGTGCAGGGCGCCGGGAACCTGCCGCCACCTTTACCTTTTGTTCGCAACCACCGGTCCATTCTCTCCCCAACGCGCCCTGCTTCGGCGCACAGCCAAGGGGACCGCGAATGGATGACCTGCTCGCCGACTTTCTGACCGAGACGAATGAAGGCCTTGCGAGCCTCGATACCGCGCTGTTGCAACTGGAGCGTAATCCAGCCAACAGCGCGGTCCTCTCCGAGGTTTTCCGCACCGTCCACACCATCAAGGGCACCTGCGGGTTCCTGGGCCTCCCCCGGCTCGAGGGCGTGGCCCACGCGGCGGAGAACGTGCTAGGACTTTGGCGTGACGGCAGCCTTGCCGTCACGCAGAGTGGCATCAGCCTGATCCTTTCCGCGGCCGATCGCATCAAGCAGATCGTGGCCGGGCTTGAAGGCGCGGGCACTGAGCCCGTGGGCGACGACACTGCCCTGAAGGCAGCGCTGGCGGCTGCCGCAACCGGGGAGGCGCCGCCCGCCGCGCCCGCCGCCGAAGTGGCGATCGCCGCCACGCCCGTCGAGGCCGTTGCCGCCGTCAGGGCGGTTGCGGCGGACCCCGTCAGCGAGATCGTCGGGGGCGGGGCAAATGCACCGCAGACGATCCGCGTCGCCGTGGACGTGCTGGAGGATCTGATGGTCCTCGTCAGCGAACTGGTGCTGACGCGCAACCAGCTCATGCAACTCGCCCGCTCCGAGGAAAACGCGGCCTTCGCAGTGCCGCTGCAGCGCCTCTCGCAGATCACCTCCGACCTGCAGGACGGCGTGATGAAGACGCGCATGCAGCCGATCGGCAACGCCTGGGCCAAGCTGCCGCGCCTTGTCCGTGACCTCTCGCAGGACCTGGGCAAGCGCATAGAACTCGACATGCGCGGCGCCGACACCGAACTCGACCGCCAGGTGATGGAGCTGATCAAGGATCCGCTGACCCACATGGTCCGCAACAGCGCGGACCACGGCCTCGAGCGTCCCGACCAGCGGCGCATGGCCGGCAAGAGCGAGACGGGCCGCATCCTGCTCAACGCTTTCCACGAGGGCGGCCACATCGTTCTGGAGATCGGCGATGACGGCCGCGGCCTCAACACCGACCGCATCAAGGCGAAGGCAATCTCGCAGGGCCTCGCCACCGAGGCCGAACTCGCCACCATGAGCGAGCGCGAGATTCACCGCTTCATCTTCCGCGCCGGCTTCTCGACCGCCGCCGAGGTCACCTCGGTCTCCGGCCGCGGCGTCGGCATGGATGTGGTCAAGACCAACATCGAGCGTATCGGCGGCGTGGTCGACCTGCGCTCGCGCGAGCATCGCGGCACGACCTTCACCATCAAGATCCCGCTGACGCTGGCAATCGCGGCGGCCCTCATCGTCGAAGCGGGGGGCGAGCGCTTCGCCATTCCGCAAGCAGGCGTGCTGGAACTGGTGCGCGTGGGCCTCGGCGACGGCCCCAAGGTCGAGCGCATCAAGGACGCGCCGGTGCTGCGGCTGCGCGATCAACTGGTGCCGCTGGTTCCGCTGAAGCAGCTGCTGCGCCTGGATACCGCACCCGATACGGCGACCGACGGCTTCGTTGTCGTCACGCAGGTGGGTTCGCAGCTCTTCGGCATCGTCGTGGACCGCGTTTTCGACACGGAAGAAATCGTGGTGAAGCCGGTGGCGCCGATCCTGCGGCACATCACCATGTTCTCGGGCAACACCATCCTGGGCGATGGCAGCGTCATCATGATCCTCGACCCCAACGGCATCGCGCGGGCCACCGGGCTCAGCGCGGAGCTCGCCTCGGAGGGCAATGGGATGCAGGCCCAGGACCATGTCGCCCGCAGCAATGAACGGACCACGTCCCTTCTGCTGTTCCGGGCGGGCGAGGGCGCGCCCAAGGGGGTCCCGCTCGGCCTCGTCGCGCGGCTCGAGAACCTCGACGTATCGCGCATCGAGCGGGCGGGCGACAGCTTGGTTGTGCAGTACCGCAACACGCTGATGCCGCTGGTGCCGCTGCACGGCTTCATGAATATGCCCGAATCCGGCAATCAGGCGGTGCTCGTCTTCGGCGACGGTGATCGCGCCATGGGCCTGATGGTGGACGAGATCCTGGACGTGGTGGATGCCTCGCTGAACATCGACCCGGCCGGCGTGCGCCCAGGCTTCCTCGGCAGCTGCGTCGTGGCCGGCAAGGTGACGGAGGTGCTCGACACCGCCTTCTGGCTCAAGCAGGGCCAGGCGGACTGGTTCGAGCCGAGCAAGACCGAAAGCGGCCGCCCTCGCCTGCTGGTCGTGGAGGACAGCGAGTTCTTCCGCAACCTCATCGTGCCGGCCGTTTCGGCCGCGGGGTACGACGTGGTGACCGTGGCTCATGGCCGCGAGGCGCTGCGCCTGCGCGACGCGGGCGAGCGGTTTGACGCCATCATCTCGGACATCAACATGCCCGAGCTCGACGGCTTCGGCCTGGCCCGAGCCGTACGCGAGGGTGGGGCCTGGGCCGAACTGCCGATGATCGCGCTCTCCGGCCAGAGCGAACCGCGCGACGTGGAGCAGGGCCGCATCGCCGGCTTCAGCGACTACATCGCCAAGTTCGATCGCGATGCCCTGCTGGCAAGCCTGCAGCAATGCCTGCAGCCGATGCTGACCCGCTGAATCCCTCTCAAGGAGCGAACATGCAGAACGCCGACACCGCCGGGGCGCCTGGACGCCCCGCCTCGGGCCCCGCCTCGGGCATCGTCAACGCCGACGCGTCGCACATGATGCTGACGCTGACCGTGGCCGGCCAGCTTTGCGCCGTGCCCGTGCTCAGCGTGCGGGACGTGCTGGGGGTGCAGACCATCACGCGCATCCCGCTCGCCCCGCGCGAGGTGGCAGGCAGCCTGAACCTGCGCGGCCGCATCGTCACCGCGGTCGATCTCCGCAGCCGCCTCGGCCTGCCCCCACGCGAGGCGGCGACAGGCGCGATGAGCGTCGTCGTCGAACTTGGCGGCGAGCTCTACAGCCTTCTGGCCGACCAGGTCGGCGAGGTGCTCTCGCTGCATGCATCCGAGCGCGCGCCCAATCCGCCCACCCTTGATACGTCGTGGCGCGAGTTCTCGCTCGGCGTCCACCGGCAGGGCGACAAGCTGCTGGTGCTGCTCGACGTCGAGCAGCTTCTGGCGCTCGGCGTCTGATACGGGAGAAAGAAATGTCGCTTGGAACCTGCCTTGTGGTCGATGACAGCAGCGTGGTCCGCAAGGTCGCGCGCCGCATCCTGGAGCGCCACGGCTTCACCGTGCGCGAGGCAGAGGACGGGCAGAAGGCGCTCGACGCGTGCCGGGCGGAAATGCCGCGCGCCGTCCTGCTCGACCGTAACATGCCCGTATTGGATGGTATCGGCTTCCTCCGCGCGCTGCGTGCCGAATACGGCCCTGACGAGCCCATCGTGGTCATGTGCACGACCGAGGCGGGCACCGAGCGCATTCTCGAGGGGCTGGAGGCGGGCGCCCAGGAATACGTGATGAAGCCGTTCGACGAGGAAATCCTCGTCGACAAGCTGACACAGGCGGGGCTGATGCCTGCATGAACGCGTTCGGTCAGCCGAAACTGCGCGTCATGCTCTGCGACGACAGCAGCACGGTTCGCGCTGCCCTCGCGCGGGTCCTGGAGACGGACCCGGCGATCAGCATCGTCGCCCGCGTCGGCGACGGGGCGCAGGCGCTCGCCGCGCTGGATCGCGCACCGGCGGGCGAGCGGGCGCAGGTCATCCTTCTCGACCTTGAGATGCCCGTAATGGACGGGATGACGGCGCTGCCGCTCATCCTCCAACGCGAACCCAGGCCCATCGTCATCGTCGCTAGTGCCCTGACGCAGCGCGGCGCGAGCGCCACCATGAATGCGTTGCGCGCCGGTGCCTCCGACTACGTTCCCAAACCCGGCGCCGCCGGCGGCGGCCTGGCAGACCCAACCTTCCGCGCGGAACTGCTGGCCAAGGTGAAGGGCTGGGCCCGTCTCGGCCAGGTTTCCGCAGCGCCCCGCCGCGCGCCGGCGCCGCGCGCGGTCCCGCGCGGGCGGGCGCCGCGCATCGTTTGCATCGGCAGCTCCACCGGCGGGCCCCAGGCCCTGGCCGCGCTGGTCCGCCGCCTGCCGCGGCAGATCGCGGTGCCGCTCATCATCGTCCAGCACATGCCCGCGGGCTTCACCGCCATGCTGGCGCAGCACCTCGACACGCTCGGCGGCCCCCGCGTCACAGAGGCGCGCGAGGGCGATGTGATCGAGGCGGGCCGCATCTACCTCGCCCCTGGCGACCACCACCTGCTTGCCAAGGCCGATGGTGAGCGCGTGGTGCTGCATCTCTCCACCGCGCCGGCGGAGAATTTCTGCCGGCCGGCGGTTGATCCCACGCTGCGAAGCCTCATCGCGATCTACGGCTCTGCCGTCCAGGCGGTGATCCTCACCGGGATGGGGCAGGACGGGATGCTCGGCTGCAAGGCCTTGGCGGCCGCGGGCGGCCAGGTCTGGGCGCAGGACGAACCCTCTTCCGTGGTCTGGGGCATGCCGGGCGCCGTCGCGCGCGCGGGCCTCGCCATGGAGCAGGGCACACCGGAATCATTGGGCGAAGCCCTGGCCAGCCTCTGCGGGAGACGTCCATGAACCCCTCCACCTTCTCCTTCCTGACCGAAATCGTGAAAACGCGCTCCGGCGGCATCATCGGTCCCGACCAGGGGTACATGCTGGAGACGCGGCTGGCGCCGCTGCTGAAGCGCGAGGCGCTTCGTGACCTCGAGGCGCTGGCGGCGCGGCTGCGGGCGTCGCGTAGCGACGCGCTGGCGCAGGAGATGACGGAACTGCTCACGACCAACGAGAGCAGCTTCTTCCGCGACGGGCGCCCCTTCGAGCATCTGCGCACGCTGCTGCCACAATTGCACGCGGCGCGGCCGCCGGGCGTGCCGCTCCGCATCTGGTCCGCCGCATGCTCGACGGGCCAGGAGGCCTATTCCATCTCGATCATCCTGGCTGAACTGGCGGAGGCCGATCCCGGCTTCAGGTCCCGCCGCGTGGAGATCCTCGGGACCGACATCACGTCTGTCGTGCTGGAGCGCGCCCGCAGCGGCGTCTTCACCCAGTTCGAGGTGCAGCGCGGCATGCCCATCCGGACGCTGATGAAGCGGTTCATCCAGGAGGAGGGGCGCTGGCGCATCCGGCCCGAACTCGCCACCTGCTGCCGGTTCGAGAAGCTGAACCTGCTGGGGGACCTGCGCAGCCTCGGCCGGTTCGACGTGATCTTCTGCCGCAACGTGCTCATCTACTTCGACGTGCCAACCAAGGCGCGCGTGCTGAGCGGTATCGCGCAGCTCTTGGCGCCTGACGGCGCGCTCTATCTCGGTGCGGCCGAGACCGGCATGGGCGTTACCACCGCGTTGGTTCCGAAACCCGGCGAGCGCGGCGTCTACGGCGTCGCCGAGGCGCAGCGCATGCGGGCTTGAGGCATCCCGGCTTGAGGCATCCCCCGGCCGCGCGCTAGATGCGCGAATGCCGCAGCAAATCCGACTGAACGCCTTCGACATGGCCTGCGTGGGCCACATCCAGCACGGAATGTGGACCCACCCGCGGGACACCAGCGCGAACTACACTTCGCTTTCCCACTGGCTCGACCTCGCGCGCCTGCTGGAGCGCGGGTTGTTCGACGGGCTGTTCCTGGCCGACGTGCTCGGCGTATACGACGTGCTGGACGGCAACGCCGATGCCGCCTTGCGGGGCGCCGCGCAGGTACCGCTGCTCGACCCCGCGATGATCGTCCCCGCCATGGCGGCCGTCACCTCGCAGCTCGGCTTCGGCATCACGGCGAACCTTTCCTACGAGGCGCCCTACCTTCTCGCGCGGCGGATGAGCACGCTCGATCACCTGACGCAGGGCCGCATCGGCTGGAACATCGTCACCGGCTACCTCGACAGCGCGGCGCGGGCCATGGGGCTCGACCGGCAGATGCAGCATGACGACCGCTACGACATGGCCGAGGAGTACATGGAGGTGGTCTACCGCCTCTGGGAGGAAAGCTGGGCCGATGGCGCGGTGCTCCGCGATGCCGGCGGCGGCCGCTTCACTGACCCCGCGCGCGTCCGCCGCATCCGCCATGAGGGGCGGCAATACCGGCTGGACGCCTATCACCTCTGCGAGCCCTCGCCGCAGCGCACGCCGGTGCTCTATCAGGCCGGCGCCTCGGCGCGCGGGCAGCGCTTCGCGGCGCGCCATGCCGAATGCGTGTTCATGAACGGCGGCCCGCCGGCGGATGTGGCGAAGCAGGTCGCGCCGCTGCGCGCGCTTGCCGGGCCGCGCGAACTCCGCGTGTTCGTGGGCGCGACGCTGGTGATGGGCCGCACTGAGGCGGAGGCGCGGGACAAGCTGGAGGAGTATCGCCGCCATTCCAGCGTCGAGGGCGCGCTGGCCCATGCGGCGGCGTCGCTCGGCATCGATTTCGGCCGCTACGCGATGGACGAGCCGATCGAGGCGGGACCGGGCAACGCCATCCAGTCCAACGTCGCCGCTCTGCAGCGCGCCGCGGGGCCGGCCTTCACCAAGCGCGGGCTGATCGACCAGCTCATCCTCGGCAGCCGGCAGAAGCCTATGGTGGGCAGCGTGGAGCAGATCGCCGATCGGCTCGTCGCCTATGCGGCGGAAAGCGGCGCAGATGGCTTCAACCTCTCGCGCACCGTCTTCCCGGAATGCCTGGTGGAGGTGGTGGAGCAACTCGTCCCCGCCCTGCAGGAGCGCGGCGCCTACAAGCGCGAATACACGCCGGGCACCTATCGCGAGAAGCTGTTCGGCCATGCGCGCCTGGCCGCGCCCCACCCGGCGGCGGGCTTCCGGCAAGCCTGATCAGGCGCGGCGTGCCAACTGCTTGTTCTCAAGCTTCGAGAGCAGCCGCACCACCGGCCAGAGCAGGATGAAATAGGCGACCGCCGCTGCCATGATCGGCGTGGCGTTGAAGGTCACGCTCTGCGCCTGCCGGGCCTGGAACAGCAGTTCGGGCATCGCGACCACGGCGGCGATGGAGGTAAGCTTCACCACCTCCAGCGTGTTCGAGATCAGGTCCGGCAGGACGTTGCGGATGGCCTGCGGCAGCACGACGAGAGCCATTGTCTGCGCCCGCGAAAGCCCCATGGAGCGCGCTGCCTCGCTCTGCCCGGCTGGCACGCTGGTGATGCCTGCGCGCAGGATCTCGCCATAATAGGCGCCCGTGTTGAGAAAGAAGCCGATGGCGACGGCCGCGAAGGCGCTGACCTCGATGCCCGCGAAGGGCAGCCCGGCATAGACGAAGATCAGCAGCACCAGGGGCGGCAGGGCGCGGAACACGTCCACCCAGGCCATCAGCGGCCAGCGCACCCAGGGGTTCCGCACGGTGGAGAGGATCGCCAGGATCAGCCCGCCCAGCAGCCCGATCGGAATGACGACGGCTGAAAGCAGCAGCGTCTGGCCGAGCCCGGCGAGCAGGATCGGCCAAGCCTCGGCCAGGATCTGCAAGTTGAAGAAGGCTTCGATAAATTCTTCCACGCCCCTAACGCTTCCACTGAAAGCGCTGCTCGACCCAGCGGCCGAGCACGACGACGGGCAGGAACAGGATCAGGTAGGCGATGGCGCCGAGCGTCAGCGGCGTCGGGTTGAACGAGAAGGAGACGCCCGCCTGCGCGGCGCCCAGGATTTCCGGCACTGCCACGACGGACGCGAGTGCCGTGCCCTTGGTGATGGCGATGGTGCGGTTGACCAGCGGCGGGATCACCATGCGCACGGCCTGCGGCAGCACCACCAGCCCGAAGGTAACGAGGAAGCTGAGCCCCATGCTCCGCGCCGCCTCCCATTGGCCGGGCGGCACCGCGGTGATGCCCGCCCAAAAGATCTCCTCCGAGAAGGCCATCAGCACGAGCGCCAGTGCCAGCCAGGCGGCGACAAAGCCCGACATGGAGACGCCCGCTGCCGGCAGCCCGAAGTAGAGCAGCACGATGATCACCAGCGGCGGCAGGGCGCGGAACAGGTCCACCGTGAAGATGATGGCCCAATTAATCGGGCGGATGCCCATGGCGCGGACCACGGCCAGCAGCAGCCCCATCGCGACGCCACTGACGATGATGCAGCCCGCGAGCGCCAGCGTCAGCCAGAGGCCGTCGATGATCTTGGGGGCATACTCCATGCCCACGCGAAGATTGAAGAAGCTGTCGGTGAAGCGTTCCCAGCCGGTCATTCAAACAGGTCCGCAGCGCAAAGCCGCCAAGTCACGAATTCGCGCCGCGGGTTCGCCATGATTAACCGCAGCTTGGGTTCTGCGGGGTCGCGTCATGGCCGGGCAGGTCGGGCGGGCCATAGCCCGGGAACTCCATCACCTCGGCCTGGTCGGGGCCGGGGCGGTTGCCGAACCAGCGCTCGCTGATGCGCGCGATGAAGCCGTCGCGCTTCATGCAGGTCAGCACATCCTCCACCTGGTTGCGGAGCGCGCCGCTGTCCCGCCGGAACGGCGTGGCCCAATGCAGGCGCGTGCCGGGCAGTACTAGATCGGCCACGTATTGCGGCGTGCGACTCGCGCTGTAGCGCACCACCGTGTTGCCCGAGAGGTTGGCATAGGCGCGGCCCTGGATGACCGCCTGCACCGCATCGGGCTGGGTGTCGAAGGCGAGCAGGGTGAGGTTCAGGCGCTCGGCGTTGCGGGTCACCCATTGCTCGTAGGGGGTGCCCTTGTTCACGCTGATCGTCTTGCCGCGCAGATCCTCTTCGGAGCGGATGGGTGCCGTGCCGCGGCGGATGCCGAACTGAAGCTCGGTCCAGATATAGCCCTCGGTGAAGAGCAGGCTCTCGGCGCGCTCGCGCGTCACGGTCGTCGGCGCGCAGAGGAAATCGTAGCGCCCGGCATTCATCGCGGGGATGAGGCCGGAGAAGGAGGCGCTGTCGATCACGATCTCGCGGCCCATGCGCCGTGCCACTTCGCGGAACAGGTCGATCTGGAAGCCCTGCACGCCGCCCTGCAGCGAGGGGAAGGCGTGGGGGGCGAAGGTGCCATCCACGGCGCAGCGCAGCGGGGGCTGGGCCGCGGCGGGCGCCTGGGCGCGGGCGGGAGAAATGACGGGCGTGGTGACGGCAGCGGCGAGGGCCGCCGCGATGAAGATGCGTCGCATGGAAACACCCTATCCTTTGTTGTGGTGAAACGATCTTCCACGCCTTCGCCCCAGGGCGCAACTTGCCTGCGTCCTGGGCACGAGTTGGCGGAAATTGCCTTGAAAATGCCTCGCTTCCTCCCTCTTGCCGCCCAGAGTTGGGGCGACAAAGGCGCTCAGGAGATCACGAACATGCAACGCATCTGCCTCAGCCTCGTTATTGTCGGCCTCGTTCTGATCCTTGGCGTCGTCGGCGTCATGCTGACCGACGGCCTCGCTCCAGGCCGCTTCGCGCCGGGCTTCGCCGCAATCGCGGCCGCCTGCGGTGGCGCGCTGGTCGTGCTGGGCCTGTTCGGCCTCGAACGGAGCCGGGGCGAGGAAACCCGGCACCAGCTGACCTGAGGCGGGGGCGCCCTTCAGGCCTTCTCTGGATACAGTTCCAACAGCGCCGCCTCGTTCGCGGCACAACGTCCGCGCTCTGTGATGAGGCCCGTCACCAAACGGGCCGGTGTCACATCGAAGGCGGGGTTCGCCGCCGCGCTGCCGGCCGCGACCACCCGGATCGTCTCGATCCGACCGTCGGCGGTGCGGCCCGTGAGGTCCGTGACCTCCGCGCCCGAGCGCTCTTCGATCGGGATCTCGGCCACGCCATCACGCACCGACATGTCGAGGGTGGAGTGCGGCAGCGCCACCCAGAAGGGCACGCCGTTGTCATGCGCCGCGAGCGCCTTGAGATAGGTGCCGATCTTGTTCGCCACGTCGCCCGTGCGGGTCACGCGGTCGGTGCCGACGATGACGATGTCCACCTCGCCATGCTGCATGTAGTGGCCGCCCGCATTGTCGGCGATCACCGTGTGCGGCACGCCATGCGCGCCGAGTTCAAAGGCGGTCAGCGCCGCGCCCTGGTTGCGCGGGCGCGTCTCGTCCACCCAGACATGCACGTCGATGCCGGCATCATGCGCCATGTAGATGGGCGCCAGCGCCGTGCCCCAATCGACGGCCGCGAGCCAGCCGGCATTGCAATGGGTGAGCACCTTCACGCTCCCCTTCTTCGCGGCGATCTCGGCAAGGAGGGGCAGGCCGTTCTCGCCGATGCGGCGGCAGGTCTCCACGTCATCATCCGCGATGGCGGCCGCCTCGGCATAGGCCGCGGCCGCGCGATGTTCGACCGGAAGGTTGTGCAGCTTCGCCCGCTGCCGGTCGAGCGCCCAGCGCAGGTTGATGGCGGTGGGCCGCGTCTCGTTCAGCGTTTCCAGCACGTGGTCGAGCGTCTTGGGCGCCGCGCGCATCGCCAGCGCCACGCCATAGGCCGCCACGGCGCCGATCAGAGGGGCGCCGCGCACCTGCATGGAGCGGATGGCGTGGGCGGCCTGCTCCCAGGTCGTGAGGCGGATTTCCTCCGCCACCCAGGGCAGCTTCGTCTGATCGAAGACCCGGACGGACCAGCCATCGGCGTCGAGCCACACGCTGCGGTGGGGAATGCCATTGATCTTCATGCCGCGCGCTCTCCATGCCGGGGGGCTTTCTAAAACCGGACCGCCAGCCGCGCGTTGCTACACTGAACCCATGTTGCTTGACGAGGAGCGCCGACGGCCCGTGTTTTTCCCGCCATCCCGTTCGGCGCCACATTCTTCATCGCCGGGGCAGCGTCTGCTGATCCCCCGCCCCCGCGCAACCGGCCGGCGGTTTCCCGAGCTCCAGCGTCAGATCCGACGGTGGCCGGACTACTTCAATACCGACGGTCGGCGCCGGAAGACGAAGCTCGACCCACGCAAGGTTGATGCGCTATCGAGTCGGCGGCTACAAGGTGGCCTATACGCGCTGATGCAGCGCTGCAATCAGCGTGAACAACCGGCGCGCCGTCTCGAAATCCACGGTGATGCGGCCTTCGAGGCGGGTGGTCAGCAACTCC
>Ga0105047_10003232_pt1 | contig 28772 bp, 19 predicted proteins | sample MAT04_FD_78384 | JGI IMG/M metagenome (GOLD analysis project Ga0105047, IMG submission 78384) | Freshwater microbial communities from Lake Fryxell liftoff mats and glacier meltwater in Antarctica - MAT-04 (megahit assembly) | ecosystem: Environmental > Aquatic > Freshwater > Ice > Liftoff... | reverse complement strand
TCAACTAAGAAGTGTAAGCCACCTGTCTTTTCATCAGCTTAGATCCACACCCTGGGGCCTATGAAAGTAGAATATGCCAATGGAAACAGCAATTCCCGGAGGTAGAGTGGTGGTATAATGCGGGTCAAGTTTTCGTAAAGATGGGTGGTGAAATCGCCGAGGGTACGTCAAGGAAGTGACCAATGAAGATACGCAAACACCTCACTGCTAATGGATTGTTCAGCCATATCCGTGAAGGCATGGCAAAAATCAAAGACCATCGCCCGATGAACGTGGCGATTCCCTTGGTCGATGCCCTGATGTCAGGACTGGCGTTGTTTGCGTTGAAAGAACCCTCGCTCTTGGCATTCGATGAGCGCAGAGCAGTGCCCAGTAATCTGCGCAAGGTCTTTGGTATCACCGAGATACCGAGCGACAGTCAAATGCGCACGATCTTGGATGGAGTCGACCCCGAAGACTTGCGTCCCCTGTACAAGGAGGTGTTTAGCCAACTGCAGCGAGGGAAAGTGCTGGAAGAGATGACGTTTATGCAGGACTATTATCTGTTGTCACTGGATGGGACAAAGTATTTCAGTTCGTCAACAGTGCATTGCGAGTCGTGTCTGCAACGGGAGCATAAGGATGGCACCATCACCTACTCGCATCAAATGTTGGGAGCAGCCATTGTGCATCCGGATCACAAAGCGGTGATCCCGTTGGCGCCGGAAGTGATCATCAAGCAAGATGGCGCCCAAAAGAACGATTGTGAACGTAATGCGGCCAAGCGTTTTTTCGAGAAATTGCGTCAAGACCATCCTTACTTGCCCTTGATCGTTATCGAAGATGCGTTGAGTTCTAATGCACCGCACATCAAGGAATTGAAGCGCCACAATTTGCGCTTTATCCTGGGCGTCAAACCGGGCGACCATCAGTATTTGTTTGCGCATGTAGCTCAGGCCCATGCGGAAGGGCGCACCACCGAGTTTGAATGCGAGCGTGATGGGGTCAACTATACTTGTGGGAAGCTGTCTCAGTTGACACAAGCCAGTAATTGCACACTGGTATCGATCTTGTAGGGACACCGCTGAAGCGGTGTCCCTACAAGATCAGTCGATTTGCGTCTGCTTTGTGTCTCCGCTCCGTTCACGCAAGCGCACTGTACCACTACTCAGCGGTTGATGAGCGGCAGGAAAATACTGTTGGGGCTCGTGCTCCCGGTGCCGGTAATGGTGAACGTAACGCGCACCTGCTGGGGTGGCAGCGCGCCCGCGTCGTTGCTGCTGTTGATCGTCACGATGCCACCGTAGTCGCCAGGCGCCAGCCCGGTCGGATTGGCGCTCAATTCCGGATTGGCCGGCGTAGCGCCGCTGGCCGGGTTGACACTGAGCCAGGCCGCATTGCTGGTTGCCTGCCAGGTCACAGCGTCCTCGGCGGGATTGCGCAGGCTGATGCTTTGCACCGGCGCGTTCGTGCTGCCGGCCAGCGCCACGAAGTTCGTGGCCGGCGGCGCCGCCAACAGCGCGCTGGCTGCCAACATGACGTCGTTGCTGATGACCACAGTGCGTGTGGCTGTCCCGGTGGCGCCGCCCGCATCGGTGACCTGCAGGGTAATCACGTGCGTCCCCACGGTCTCCAGGTTGGCATCGAGCGACTGGCCGCTGCCCAATAGGCCGTCCTTGTCGGAGTACCACTGGAACGCACTATCCGGCAGATCGACGTTTTCCTTGTCGGTGGCCGCCCCCGCCAGTGGGACGAGTTGACCGTACCCAAACACGTCCCCTTCGGCGGGCATGAGGATCTGGGGTGCGGGTGGTTGGTTGGGCACCGTGAACAAACCGTTCGAATCGGCCTGCCCGGTATTCACGCCGTCGCTAACGATCACGCGCACCTTGCCCTGCGTGGTGCCGCCTAAGTCCACCAGCGGGATAACGACGGCGCTGGTCGTCAGATGCAGCCGCAGCGGGGCGTAGGTTGCGCCGTTATCGCGGCTATAGAGGACCGTTGCCACCAACGGATCGCCGTCGGCGTCGGACGCCGTCCAGCTTATCGTCAGCCCATTGGCGTCAACCGTTTCGCCGCCGGCCGGTGCGGTGACGGCGACGACCGGCGCGTTCGGGCTGACCGCGCGTGTGGCCAACACTGTGCTGCCCTGGACAATCTGCACCGCGGCCGTGCCTGCCACAAAGGGCACCTGTTCCATCACGAGTTGCGGCTTGTTGACGTTGCCGGGATCCTCGGTGTCGACGCGCGGCGTAAAGGGATAGGAGGCCAGGGTGTGGTCTGCACTGTCGGCCAGGCGGATCGCAAAGCTGCCCGGCGCGGTGGGCGCCAACACCAGGGGCGTGGTCAGACGATAGACCTGGTCCAGCGTAGCGCTGGGGCCACCCGGGGTGACGCTGCCCTGTACAACCAGGTAGTCCGCCAGCGTGGCGGACGCCGGGCTGGCCTGCGCCGCCGCCGCATTTTCCGATACCAGCCGGTTGCGGATCGCTTCGTAGGTATAGGCCGAAATCCATTGGTTGTCGCAGTAGGCCATGACATCCTTCCAGGTGGGCGGGTAGATCACCGGCCCGCGCAGATAGATATCAAAGCCCCAGTACTTGTCGTTGCCCTTCAACCGGCCGATCGACCCGCTCTCGTCCATGGGATAATTCGCGTCGGGTCCACCTTCGTCACCACGGCAATTGACGTGGCTGCGTCCCCACGTGTGGGCTAACTCATGGCCGGTGTACCAGTCGCCAAAGCTCGTGCCGTCGTTGTTCTTATCCCAGGTCGAGAAGCTATGGTTATTCGGATCCCCGGTCGGCCCCGCGGCGATGAAACTCGGGATGTCGGCGGCGCAGCCGCGCATCCAGGGTGTCCCCCCTGGTCCGTCCGCCACCAGTCCAAACAGCCGGGTCGGCACGCTGTCGATGCCGGCCCACTTGAGGAACAGGTTGTCCCAGAAGAGCCGGCCGTTGACTTCATCGCAGGTGGGGATGCGATTGAGGTCAGTCATGTTTTCCGTATCGCGTTTGATCGCAAGCCTGGCGATGGGGTAGGCACGGCGCAACCAATCCTCGACTTCGCGTAGTTGCGTTTCCGATGGCGTGTAGACCGTGCCTTTGTCGCGGTAGGAAACGGCAAAGAGACGAACCACCATGGTGGGTGTGTCGGCAAAACTGAAGGTCGAACGCAGGATGTTGTCGGTGCGTGTCGACTCATTCACCGCCAGCGGCAGCGAAGCCGGATTTACCTCGGCCTCAATCGTGAGTGAGCCGGCTGCCGTCCAACTATCGGGCAGCCGAAAGAAAAAGGCGTCGGTGAGGGTGTTGCGGTCGGGGTTGGCGCGCACCGTAACGGTTGGGTCGACGACATACTTGTTGGCGCCCGCCTTGAAGACCACGAAACGGAAGCGTCCCGGTTGCGCGCTGGGCAGGATCGGGTCGCCGGCGCGCTGGCCGTTGACGATGCGCCAGAGCCGCGCCCCGACGACGGGGTCAGCCGCGCCAAGGGTCTTGCGCACATGGAAGCGCACGTAGGTACGCTTGCCGGCGACGAGGGTGACACCCAGCCCGCTGGTCTCTTGAATGCCCTGGGTGACTTCCAGCCGGGTGGCGGCGATATTGGGCGCCAGCGAGAAGTTCGGCAGATCGAATGGCCGCACGAAAAGCTTGCCCAGGAAAAAGGGGCGCGTGATGGGCAACGGTGGCTGTGTCGCCGGCACACCTTCCACGGCGCCTGCATCGCAGTTCGGGCCTTGGGGGCGCAGGGTGTCACGCTGGTCGACGCCGGCCGCGCAATTGTCGGCGGGCACGGCGTCCACAGCGGGGCTGCCAATGAACGGCAAATGCGTTTGCGTAGGTCCGCCGTTGTCCTTGAGCGTGTCGAGCAGCAAGTCGACGCTCTGTCGATCCCCCGGGCCGTTCAGCGCACAGCTTGCGTCGCTGGCCAGGTTGTAGCCGAGCGAGATCGGATCCACGCCGCGCAAGCAGTTGTCGCCGCTCCCTGTGCCTGCGAATAGGGTGTTCTGGACCTGGGGCGCCTCCGACTCGGCGTCGATATAGAGGTTGGCGTTGGTGCGGACGTTATCCACGTTGACGACGCCGTTGCCGTAGAGCGTGACGTTGACCAGCTTGATGCTGCCCGTGCCGGACGTCACGGCCGAGCGGATGCCGCCGCCGAGGACATGGGCGGTGTTGCCGCTGATTGTCGAATTCTCGATCAAAATGGCGCCGTTGCGAAAGACCAGGGCGCCGCCGCCGCTGAACACTTCGTTGCCGGAAAAGGTGGACTGGCGTACGGTAAGCTTGCTGGTTGCCACCACATTGTGGATGGCGCCGGCGTCGTTGGCGCGGTTGCCGCCAAAGGTCGTGCGTTCCACGGTGGTGTCGCCGCGATTGAAGATCCCGCCGCCGATGCCGGCGTTGGCATAGCCGGCCTCGTTGTTGGTTACGTGGCTGTCGGTGAGCAGCAGGCTTCCTGCGTCATTGACCCACAACCCACCGCCGCCGCCGCTAGTGCGGTTGCCGTCGATCGTGCTGCGCCTGATCGTGGCCGATCCGCCAAACAGACCGATGGCGCCGCCGGCGGCGCTGGCATAATTGGTGAGCAGTTGGCTGTTGCCGACCGTCAGCGTGGCGCCGCTCTCCACAGCAATGCCGCCACCGATGCCGTCGGTGCCGTCGCAGACCTGGCAGGTAGTCTGGCTGTCGCGTACCGTGCTGTTGGTGATAGTCAGGGCGCCATAGGTGACCACCGCACCGCCCCTGCCGGGCCACGATCCGTGCGCCAGCGTGACGTTGTTGAGCGTGAGGCTGGCGCCTGCTTCGACGATGAAGATCTGGCGCAGGTCGTCGCCGCTGATGCTGATCACGCCGCCGCCGTCGATCACGACGGCGTTGCCGGCGACAACCATCATCGTATTGGCGATGATCGTGTGGGCGCCGCCACAGTTGAAAGTGACCAGGCCACCGGCGCTGACAGCCGCCTCCAGCGCATTGCCGTCACAACTAACAGCGCTGCCGTCGCCGACCACCATGTCGGTGGGCGCCGCCATGGCCGCTGTGGAAAGCATCGGCGCGAACAGCGGCGCTAACCATAGAAAACTAAACACGAACCACAAGATTGGGTTGGAGCGTTTCATCAGAAAGTCTCTCCTGCTGGATAGTCGATCGATCTCACGACGTGCGCTAGCATGGGCGTCGCACACGGGCCGAACATTATAAGGCGAAGCCGGCCAAAACCCCGGTAGGTTGCCCACCACTCAATTGTTTTTCGTACCTTCTCAATAATTCGGGGGCGTTACCCTGAGTTCCAGGAGTTGCCCAAGGGTTGTTGTTCGGCGCGTTGCCGGATCTGGTCCGCCAAGCTGGGCATGGTGTGCGATCCCGACACGCGATCACGGATGTAATGGTAAAAGCTGACCTTCAGCTTCTTGGCGGTCGCAGCGATGGTCTGGAATGTATCCCAGCCTTGGGTTCCTTGTGCAGTGCGTGGACCAAAGCTGCCATCGCGTTTGCGCACGCGGGAGCGGGCGCCCAGTTCGGCGGGGTTGTTGTGCAACGGGATCTCGGGGTGTTCAAGCACCATCAGCAGGCTGGTTTTCTTGAGGAGAGTCTTGGCAATGCGGTCATCGAGCTGATCGTAACCCGTGACAGTCGTGAACAGGCGATCAAACTCCGCCGTGAGCCGGGACTTTTCGGTCAAATTGGGTTGCTGGCGGTAGGCTAACAACTGGTGATAGTAGTCCCAGAACTGTTGGCTGAACTCGGCCAGGAGTGCTTGATGGTGAGGAACGTAAGGGGTGAGCTTCTTATAGTGACGGCCTTCGTGGATCCAACACAGTGCCAACTCTTCAGTCAACCAGTCGAACTGGGGCGCATCGTCGCACAGCAGCAGTTTGACGACTGGAAACTCCAGTTGATGGTGGTAGGCCGCGATCGCGGTGGCCTCCAGAACACGCCGCCGCTGCTGAGGCCCCAAGTTGGGCAGGTGTTCGCCCAGCAGCTGGGTGAACTCCACTTCACCCAGGTCTTGCTCTGGTGGCAAAGCCGACAAGGTTTTGATCACCTGCTGAGGCAGACTCAGCGCATGCAGCAGGTCGAATGCCTCGGCGTTGAAGCGAAAGGTGCGCGCACCCAGGTTGCGCAGCACATCGAGGACGCTCAGCCGATCTTTGCTCGCCGTGGTGAAAAAGACCGTGTAGAGCGGATTACAGAGCACATGGCATTGCTGGTTGACCCCGTTCACCCGTGTGCTGGTCTGGTCGAGGTGCTGCCACGGGCTGCTGCGCAATCCCGCCGCGTAGATGGCCGTCTTCTCGGCGTGGAACACCGTTTGGTTCTTGATCAGCAGGTTGAAGAGCTCGCCTGCCGAGATTATGATGCCCACATTGCCGAAGAACTCCAGCAGTTTTGGCTCGGCCACATTACAGGCATGGTACTGCACCAATGCCAGCGCTTTGATCCCAGGCCCGAATTGACCGGTGTAGCCCGGCGGCAGGTCGGCCAAGTAGGTCTTGTGCGCCCTGGGTGAGTAGTACATCCTTACGCGCTCTCCTCCATATCGAACAACCGCCTGTGCTCCTGAACGGCATAGCGGTCGGTCATGCCCGCCAGGTAGTCGCAAACCACGCGATGGAGACCTTCCGGGTGAACACGGACTTTCTCCTGCATCTCCGGCGCCAGTTGCTGCGGACGCCCGACATAGGCGGTGAAGAGATCGCCCAGGGTGCGTTCGGCCTTGACGGCCATGCGCACCACCCGGTAATGACGATAGAAGCTGTGGTAGAGAAAATGCTTGAGTTCACGGTTGTCGTCGTGCAGCGCCGCCGAATAGCCTGCCACATTGTGGGGCATGGCACGCAGGTCGGCCAACGTCTCCACACCCGCCGCGGTCAACGCCGCATCCGTCGCCGTGAGGGCATCGGTCACCGCCAAGCCGACCAGCCGGCGGATAAACCGGTGACGCAGCAGGTCATCGTGTAGATTTACTGTTGCGCCGGCGTCGAGCGTTGCCAGCGCTTTGCGCGCAATCGAGAGTTCCAAGAGCTCACGCGAGTCGAGAATACCACTGCGCAGCCCGTCGTCCAGGTCGCTCGTGTTGTAGGCAATTTCGTCGGCCAGATTGGCGAGTTGGCACTCCAATGTGCCGCGCTCTTCCGGGTGAAAGAGGCGAGCATCGGCAACATCATAGTCGGTGTCGTGCTTCACGACCCCTTCCAGCGCCTCGTAGGTCAGGTTCAGTCCCGGATGTTCCGGATAGCGTCGCTCCAGTTCAGTCAGAATCCGATAGGTTTGCCGCTGGTGGTCGAACCCGCCGTGACCGACCATGAGCGCGTTCAGGGCTTCCTCGCCGACATGGCCAAAGGGCGGATGCCCAAGGTCATGCGCAAGACAAATCGCCTCGGTCAAGTCCTCGTTGCAACCCGCCCCGCGCGCCAACGTGCGCCCGATCTGCGCCACCTCGATGCTATGGGTCAGCCGGTTGCGATAGTGGTCGCCCTCAGAATAGACAAAAACCTGGGTCTTGTACTCGAGCCGCCGAAAGGCGGTCGTATGGATGATGCGATCGCGGTCGCGTTGAAAGTCAAGGCGATAGGAATGGCTCGGCTCGGCAAATTGCCGGCCGCGGGTAGCGCTGTTCTTCATGGCGTATGGGGCCAAGTAGCGTTCTTCGCGCTGTTCGAGTTGTTCACGCGTGACCATAGACACCTCTCACTGGAACCAATGGCAATACCAACGACAACCGACGCACCGGCTTGGTCAGCCCAACAGGGTCTGATCGAGCAGGGCCCGCATTTGAACCACCGCGTCGCGGTCGATGACCCGCACATGGCTTTCGGGCGGCAGGACAGCGGCGCTAAACCGAAGGGCAGGACGCGCCTGTGTCGAGCCATCCACAGCCGATCCACTCAGCGAGGCATGAATCTGTGTGACGTGGGCGCCCTGCAGCAGGGTCTGCACATTGCCCAGGTGGATGCCGCCCCCCGGCAACACTTGAATGCGCCCCGCCGCATGTGCGAGATAGGCCGCGATGTGCGCCGCGCCATCGACCACATTGGGGACTTGCCCAGAAGTAAGCACCCGCGTGATGCCCAGTTCGATCAAGGCATCCAGGGCGCGGAGCGGATCGGGCGTCACGTCAAAGGCGCGGTGAAAGACGGTTTCTTTGTCGCCGGCCAGGACGGCAAGTTGGCGCGTGCGCGCGACGTCGACCGTGCCGTCGCTGCCCAAAAAACCAAAGACGAGCCCGTCGGCCCCGTGCGTCAGCGCCATCGTGGCGTCCCGGCAGATCACCGCGAATTCACCGGGTGTGTAACAAAAACCACCGGCGCGTGGCCGCAACATCACCATGATCGGCAGCCGCGTGGCCCGGCGCGCTTCAACCAACAGCCCGCCGGAAGGCGTCAGACCACCCAGCTCCAATGCCGAACAGAGTTCGATCCGGTCGGCGCCGCCCTGTTCGGCGGCAAGACAATCCTCAACCGAATTGGCGATGACCTCAAGCAACATTGCTTCCATCCACCCGTTCATAGCGCGCCACACGTTCACGACGAATTTGCTCGCTCAACGCAATTGCTGGCCCGCCCCGCAGAACATTGATAATCTCGGCCATGATACAAACCCCGATCTCGGCCGGCGTTTGCGCGCCAATATCGATGCCCACCGGTGCGCAAATACGGTCGAACTTGGCGGCCGCGATGCCTTGTTCGTGCTCCAACAGATCATACACGGCCCGGATGCGGCGTTGGCTGCCGATCATGCCGATATAGGCCACCGGGTCGTCCAGGATCTCGAGCAGGCACTCCACGTCATATTGATGCCCACGAGTCACCAACACGACGTAGGTGTTGGCGTCAAAGGTGGGCGACCCATTGCGCAGACGACGTAGTTCCTGCTGAAACGGACCGGTGAGCACGTGGTCAGCGGTCGGGAAACGCTGTCGATTGGCAAACTGCACCCGATCGTCGAGCACAGAAACCGCGAAGTCACAGAGATGCGCCATGGCGGCCAAAGGCACGGCGATATGACCGGCGCCGGCGATGATCAGATGGGGCGGTTGTGCCTGCACCTCGATAAAGAGGGTCACGTTCCCGGTCGCTGTGGCGTGCTGCACTACCGCGTGCCGGCGTTCGTCCAGGGCTCGCTGCGCATCGCCTTGCACACGGCCGGCCAGTTCTCCCAATTCAAGATCGCCGACCGGCGGTCGCGTCGCATCACGCCAGATGACCCAGTGGCAACCGACCTGCCCACCGTACCCACCGTCGCCGGCCACGGCGGTGACCAGAGCCACGGATTCGCGACGGTCGAGCGACGCCAACACCGCCGGCAAGACACGCGTCCTCTGGTCCCCATCGGCGACCAACCGTTCGACAAAGACGTGCGCCACGCCGCCACACACGCCCAGGCTCTGCATGCTGACCGCATCCGTCAGATCGACGATTACCGTGCGCGGCTGCCCATCGGTAAGCACGTCCAGGGCAGCGCGAATCACGTCGGCTTCGCCACACCCGCCGCCCACCGTGCCCACGTGCTGGCCGTAGGGATGCACAATCATCTTCGTGCCCACGCCGCGCGGCACCGAGCCTTTTGTTGCGATGATGGTGGCAACGGCAACCGCCAGACCCTCATCCAGGAATTGTTGAAGTGGGAAATAGATCGTCGGCATACAAAGCACTCGGCGAAATCAAACGGAACGCAACACTGGCCCATCCAGACAGAGCACTTTCCCGGCATGCTCGCAAGCGCCGCAGATGCCGATTGCGCAGCGCATGTAGGCTTCCCAACTCAACTGGGTGGGTACTCCATACTGCTGCGCGAGCCCGTCGAGCGCCACCAGCATGCCATGCGGCCCACACGCGAAAATACTGTCGACAGCGCCGCTCGCCAGGAGCGGCTCCAGCACGTCGGTCACCCGGCCAGCGTACCCTCCACTGCCGTCTTCGGTGGCAAGCAGGGTGACAAGGTTGGCATGGTGCGCGGCGAGGGCGGTAAAGTGGCTGGCGTAGAGCAAATCGGCAGCCGTACGTGCGCCGATGATGGCATGCAACTGGTCGGCGATAGCGGCCTGCCGGCGGGCCAGCCAGAGCAAGGGCGCCACGCCATAGCCGCCGCCGATGAGGGCTGGGCGGCGGCAAGCAGCCGGCACACCGTAGCCGCGCCCCAATGGGCCGCGCAGCCACAGCCGATCGCCCACCTTCAATTCGTGTACCAGGCGCGTGAATGGGCCGACGGCGGTGATCATGAGCGTCACCGGATCGGCATCGACCAGTGAAAAAGGCTTCTCGTCAAAGCGCGGCAGCCAGGCCATCACAAACTGGCCGGGGACGGCATCCAGCGCGGCATCCAGCACAAACGTTCGCGTGCGGTAGTTATCGGTCCGGATCTGCAGGATACGAGCAGCCGTTGGCAAGGGATTGGCGCACATGCCCAGATTATGCCTGAATTAGCGCTTTTCCGCCACAAAGATGATCGTCTGCGGGATGAGGCGCAGCGGGGCCAGTGCGCCGTCGCTGGGGAAGATCGCGTCGAGCAGATTGGCTGGCGGCGCTGGCTCCAATAGACGCGTCAAGCGGAAATCAGCGACCGCCAGCATCGCGATCCACTGCGCGATGGTGTGGTGGTATGACTGCAGCACAAGATCGATGCGGTCCGGCCAACGCCATCGCGCCGGCTGATTGTCAAAGTAGCTGCGCGACGGAAAGATGACCATTTCGTCCTCCTCCATGTCGAAGAAACAGTCGCGCAAAGGGTGATCAAGGCTGAAGATCAACAATCCACCCGCATACAGAAGACGGCTGCATTCGGCCAGGCAGCGGGGCAGGTCAGCCACGTAGGGTAGGGCATAGGTGCTAAATACGATGTCCCACGCGCCCGCGGCAAAGGCAGAAAGGTCTTCGGCGGTGGCTTGGACAAACTGGACATCGACCTTCTCGGCCGCGGCCAATCGGCGTGCATAACCGAGTTGCGCGGCACTGATATCCACCCCGGTGGCGATGGCGCCCTGGCGGGCAAACGCGATGGTGCATTGGCCGCCGCCGCAGCCAAGATCGAGAATATGCCGGCCACGCACATCACCCAGCAGGCGCAATTCGTCTTCGCGCGGGGCCCATGGGCCATAGTGGGCGCTATCGGTGGCGCGATCATGACGTGCCTGGAAATCGGCGCTCAGACGATCCCAGGTTGATTGTGCGGCTGCGACACTCACAATCTCGCCTCTTTCCGGTTCAAAAACCCGACATGTTTGCCATCAGGACTTCGAAAAAGATAAGGATCGACGCGCAAAGCCCGAACACGATGAGCGAGGCGATTCCCAGGATTAAAAAGACGCGTGCCGCCGCACGGTCTTGCGGCACGGGTTTCTTACGGTAGACAAAAAAGAGGACGATCCCGACCACCGGCACAAAAAAGGAGAACAGGTAGAAGATCACCTTTAGTCCCCCGCCCAATTCAGGCAGTGGGCTAAAGTCGTGTGCGCTGTGGGGCACGGCCGGCGGCGTCTGTGTAGCCGTCGCCGGCGTCGCGGGCGCCCGCGTCACCGCGTTGGGCGCCGGTACCAAGGCGGTCTCGGCTGTCGGTGGAACCACTGCCGCCCAATTAGGCTTATGCACCGACGCTGGCGCCGGCTTATGCGCCGGCGCTGAGGCCGATGATGGCGATGGCGACGGCTTGGCCGTAGGTCGACCGGGTGGATCGGCGCGTACCCAGTCACCGCTGACCGCGTCGTGGTAGTGCCATTCGCCGCTTTCGCGCGATTTGGCCCACCAACGGTTTTCATCGTCGCGCACCATCATGTCAAGCAACTGCGCGTCAAATTGCTCCGCAGGAAGTGCGCCTGCCGCATATTGTCGCTTAAGTTCTCCATACCGTTGATCGACGTCGGCAAAGTTCATCGCGGAGGCCTTTCTTCCTTGCAGGATGGTGCAGCGGATACAGTATCGGGAGTTCCCATTGCCATTATAGCAAAGTAACTTCAGCACGCCAACCAATCGGTTGGTTGTCGGAAAGGCACCTCTGGCGGTACCATAGGGAAAATCATTTTCCCTCAACCAAGATTAAGGGGCAAACATGACCATTCAACTTGTGGGCGTGGACCTGGGCGGCACACAGATTCGAGCTGCACTTGCCAATAGCGACGGCATCATGCAACGGCGTGTTTCGACATTGACGCTGGCTGACGAAGGGCCGGAAGCCGTCATCGAGCGTATCTGTGAACAAATTGACCTGGCCAAAGAAGGGTCGCCGATTGCAGCGGTCGGCCTCGGCGCACCGGGGCCGACCGATCCGTATGAGGGCGTGGTGCTCGTTGGCCCGAACCTGCCTGGCTGGCACAACGTGCCGCTGCGCCAGATCCTTAGCCGGCGCTTTGGTGTGCCGGTCTACATCGGCAATGACGCCAATGTTGCCGGTTTGGCAGAATTTCGCTACGGCGCCGGTCGCAAAACCAGCCACATGATCTACATCACGGTCAGCACCGGGATCGGTGGCGGCGTGATCATCAACAAGCGTTTGTTGCTGGGCCGCCAAGGTCTAGCGGCAGAAATCGGGCACATTACGATCGATCTCTCGGGGGAAATGGCGGGCCGGTCTGAAGTTGGCACGCTGGAGGGCCTGGCGTCGGGGCCGAATCTGGCACGACGGGCGCGCCAGGCGCTGATGGCCGGCGCGCACAGCATTGTGCTTGACTGGGTGAACGGCGATATTGAAGGTGTGACACCGCGTTTGCTGCAAGAAGCGGCCGCCGGCGGCGACGATTTTGCGCTCGACCAATTTGCGCTGAATGGCCGCTATTTGGGCATTGGCATCACCAATCTGCTGCACGTCTTTAACCCGCAGCGGATCGTGATCGGCGGCAGTGTGTGGCTCCATGCCCAGGCGTTTCTCACCACCACCCTGTGGGAAACGATTCGCCAACGAGCCCAATCTCCCGATTACTGGAATAACCTGGAAATCGTCACCGCAGAATTGGGCGACGATGTCGGCCTCCTCGGCGCGATCGCCCTGGCCGACGATGAGATGGAGCGGATGCGCACCTAGCGCCTGGCGCATTACAGCCCATAGATGACTCCGTACTTGCCACGTAGATAGGTCAGGTAGGGATGGAGGGTGAGCGGGCTGCCGGTGACGCGTTGGAGCAGTTCAGCCGCGGTGAATTTACTACCGTGGCGATAGATATTTTCACGCAGCCAGGCCAGCAGTGTGGAAAATTGGCCGCGCCCGATCTCGGACGGAATCTCCGGGTGTGCCTGCAACGCGGCGCCATAGAACTGGGCCGTCATGATGTTGCCAAGCGTATAGCCCTGAAAGACACCGCCAATCGGCCCGCCAAACCAGTGCACGTCCTGTAGCACGCCATCGCGATCATCCGGGGCATGCACGCCCAGGCTCTCCTGATAACGGGCGTTCCATGCCTCCGGCAGATCGGCCACACTCAGCTTGCCCTCAAGCAAGTCGAGTTCTAGACCAAACCGAATGATCACGTGAAGGTTGTAGGTGACTTCGTCGGCGTCGGTGCGAATCAGCGAGGGTGTCACCTTATTGATCGCTTTGTAGAATTGATCGACGGATACATCCTCCAATTGCGCCGGAAAGGCAGTGCGCAGGCGGGGATAGTAGTGATCCCAAAAACGGGCGCTGCGGCCGATGACATTCTCCCACAAACGCGATTGGCTTTCGTGAACGCCGGCCGACGTGCCGGTGTCGAGCGGAGTGCCCTCAAACGCCGGATCGATGCCCAATTCATACAGCGCATGGCCGGTCTCATGAATGGTGCTGAAGAGACCGTCACTCAGGTTGTTCTCGTCGAACCGCGTCGTGATACGCACGTCACCCCAGGCGAATTTGGTCATAAAGGGGTGGTGCGTCTTGTCCTGGCGGCCCCGGCGAAAGTCAAAACCAAGATCGCGAATGACGGCTTCGCCGAACTGCTGTTGTTGCGCCTCTGGATAGAAACGGTGGAGAGCGCTGTCGTCGACCTGTGGGCGTTCGGCAATCGCCTTCACGAGCGGGCTCAACTCGAGACGCAGTTCCTCGAACAATGGCCCGATCACGGCGGCACTCATGCCATAATCGGCCATGTTGATCAGCGGGTCGGCAATATGCTCATAGCCAGGAAAGAAATCGGCCAACTGCCGGCTCATCTCCAGAGTTTTTTCCAGGTAGGGTTGCACGCGCGCAAAGTCATTGGCCGGCCGCGCTTCAATCCACACCGAAAAGGACTCGGCGATGTGACCGGCAAAGGCCGCCGCAAAAGCCGCAGGGACCTTGGTCAACTGGTCATACGCGCGGCGCGTGACGCGCACCAACGATGCGTCATCATCGTCCGGCGGCAGACTCGCGGCGTAGGGCTGCAGGTCGTCCAGCAGATGGCCGACGGCGGGATCGGTGAACTTCTCGTGTGCAACCTTCTGCAACGTGGCCAGTTGCCGGGCACGCGCCGCGGCGCCGGCCGGCGGCATATAGGTCGACTGATCCCAGCCCAAGAGTGCGCTGGCCGCCGTCAAGTCATTCGCCTCGCGCAGGCGACTGATCAGTTCTGTCTTCTTTTGTGCGGTGGTAGTGTCCACAAGGATCCTCTCTTTGTCGCTGATTCTTCCGCTTCCAGCCGAATTATACCAGGTTTACCCCACAAACATGCGGTAGGGTAGCACCCAGGTTTCGCCAGCGGCATCCGCCAGCTTTCGCGCCGACCGCGCAAACCAGCTTCCCCGCTCTGCGATTCTTTACTTTACAAGCCTACATTTCTTTGGTGAATTGGCGCGCAGCAAGTATACTTGAAACGATTATCGAAGGTCATTATTGGCCCGACCAATCAAATTGAAGCAATAAGAGGATCGAGGCGCTGGTCAACACTGGCGCCGGTAGTGTTCGGGAGGACATGCATCATGAGTGAGCAGCAAGTCAGTGAAGCCACAACCGCCGCTGTAGAGCCCGCTGTGGATGTCATCGAAGTCGTGGTCGTGGAAGAGCCCGCTGCGGACGTAGCCGAGGTGCTGATCGTGGAAGAACCCGCTGCGGACGTAGCCGAGGTGCTGGTCGTGGAAGAGCCCGCTGCGGATGTAGCCGAGGTGCTGGTCGTGGAAGAACCCGCTGCGGATGTAGCCGAGGTCGCGATCATTGAAGCACCCATAGCCAGCGCCGCAGTCGAAAGCAGTTCCGACGATGGCAGCAGCGGAACGGTCAGAATGCTCAGCGTTGGCCAGCAGGTCAAGGGTACCATCAAGCGCGTGACCGAATTCGGCGCCTTTGTCGATATCGGCGTCGGGCGCGATGGCCTGGTCCACATCTCGGAGCTTTCGTCCAAGCGCGTGGGCAAGGTGTCTGATGTGCTGCAAGAAGGCCAGGAGGTGATGCTGTGGATCAAGAAGCTGGACCGCGACCGCAACCGCATCAGCCTCACGCTGATCGAGCCAGGCCAGCGCACGATCCGCGACCTCCAAAAGGGCGAAGTGGTCGAAGGCACCGTGACGCGTATCCTGCCCTATGGCGCGTTTGTAGACATCGGCGTCGGCCGCGACGCGCTCTTGCATGTCCGTGAAATGGGCGAAGGGTTCATCGCCAAGCCGGAAGACGTGGTGCAGGTTGGTCAGCTCGTGGAAACGCGCATCATCGAAATTGCGCGACGCCGCAGCCGTGTCGACCTGAGCATGAAGGGGCTGCGACCGGAGCCGGAAGTGGAACAACAGCCATCGCGCAGTGACAGCAGCGACAGCCGTGATAACCGCGACAACCGCGACAACCGCGACAGCCGCAACAACCGTGACAGCCGCAACAGCTACAACGCCCCGGCGCCCGAACCCGAACCGGAACCCGAGCTTTCCGACGATTTCACCAACCTTGAAGTCCTCAGCCCAATGCAATTGGCCTTCAAGCGCGCACAAGAGAAGAGCGGCGTTGTGCTGACCCCAGCCAAACCCGCCAAAGCCAACCGGCGCGAAGACGAAAAGAAGAAGCGCGCGATCCAGGAAGAGATCATCACACGCACGCTCAACACGAGCACCACAGGCAAGAAATAGCACGCATCGCATCGATCAACGCCACGGGGCAACGGGCAACTGTTGCCCCGTTTTTATTGGCCGGAAGGGGTCGCAGGAGCTATGGAGATCGCAGGCAAAGTAGCACTCGTCACCGGGGGCGCGATTCGCGTCGGCAAAGCCATCACGCTGATGCTGGCGCGTGCAGGCGCGCATGTCGTCGTCAACTACAACGCGTCGGGCGGACCGGCGCAGAAAACCGTGGCAGAGGCACAGGCGCTTGGCGTCGAAGCGATGGCGGTGCACTGCGATGTGGCGGATGCCGAGGCGGTGCACCGCATGGCCGAAGCGACCCTTGCACGCTTTGGCGGCGTGGACATCCTGGTCAACAACGCCAGCCTCTTTGGCAAAATCACGCTGCCAACCACCGATTTGGAAACGTGGCATCGGGTGACCCGCATCTCGATCGACGGCGCCTTTTATGTATCCAACGCGCTGGCGCCATCTATGCTGGCGCGCGGCGGCGGCGCCATCGTCAACATCGTGGATTTGTCGATTTGGTCGCCGTGGCACGGATTCACGGCCCACGCCGTTGGCAAGGCCGGCTTGCTGGCGTTGACACAGCAACTGGCACTGGAACTGGCGCCATCGATTCGCGTCAATGCGGTTGCCCCTGGCGCCGCCATGCCCGTGCCGGGGTCGAGCGCAACGCAGATTCAGGCGGTCGCCGGCCGCTCGCTGCTCGGGCGCTGGGGAACGCCTGAAGACGTGGCACAGGCCGTGAAATACTTGATCGAGGCGGACTATGTCACCGGCGACGTGATCCGGGTGGACGGCGGCGAGCGCCTCGCCCAGTACAAAGGCAAGAGCAACGGCAGCCAGCCGTTACCCCCACGAACGTAGCCGGCTCAGAAGCCCACCGTGCGTGCCAACATGGATTCACCTCGCGACCCTATTTTACGGGTCGATGGCGCCCAACTTCTGAAGACGATCAATCTCTTCGGCCGTAAAACCAGCTTCGAGCAACACTGCCTGTGTGTCGGCGCCGGGCGCCGGCGGGCCGTGGCGGATAGCCGCCGGCGTGCGGCTTAATCGCGGCGCCGGCGCCGGCTGTAGCACGTCGTCGACGACCACAAAGGCGCCGCGCGCCTGGTTGTGCGGGTGCAACGGCGCCTCGTCCATGTCCAGCACTGGCGTAGCACAGGCGTCGGTGCCCTCCAACAAGGCGCACCACTCGTCACGGGAGCGCGTGCGAAAGATCGCCGCCAACTTCACGCGCTGGCTGGCCCACGCCGAGGGATCGAGCTGGAAAGCCAATGCAGGGTCGTCGATGCCGCAGGTTTGTAGGAATAATTGGTAGAACTGGGGCTCGATAGGGCCGATGGCAATGAACTTGCCATCGGCGCAGGCATAGGTCCCATAAAAATGCGCACCGCCATCGAGCAGATTGGTACCACGCTGGTTGCCCCAGAGGCCGGCGGCGTGCACGCCGTAGAGCATGGCCATCAACAGGGCTGTGCCGTCGGTCATGGCGGCGTCCACCACTTGCCCCTGGCCGGAACGCTGCGCTTCCCACAAGGCCGCCATCATACCCCATGCCAAGAGCATGGCGCCGCCGCCGAGGTCGCCCACCAGGTTCAGCGGCGGCAGCGGTTGCTCCGGCGTCCCGATGGCATGCAGCGCGCCCGAGAGGGCAATGAAGTTGATGTCGTGGCCGGCGGCCGCCGCCAGTGGGCCGCTTTGCCCCCACCCAGTCATGCGCGCGTAGACAAGCCTTGGGTTGCGCGTCAGACAGACGTCCGGCCCCAACCCAAGCCGCTCCATCACGCCCGGGCGAAAGCCCTCAATGAGGGCATCGGCCTGCGCGACCAGCCGCAAGGCCGCTGCGACGCCGGCGGGCCGCTTGAGGTCCAGCGCGACCGAGCGGCGACCGCGACTGGCCACGTCGAAGGGGCCGGCGTTCAACAGGCTTAGCGGGCGCCGTACAGCGCTCTTGCGTTCGATCCGGATCACCTCGGCGCCCATATCGGCAAAGAGCATTGCCGCAAAGGGGCCGGGGCCGATGCCGGCGAATTCGATTACTTTTAGACCGTGAAGGGGACCCATAAGTGAGATCTCACTGTGCACTGGAAACGAAGCATGGCCACAAAGAACACAAAGAACACAAAGAAAAAGTATTCACGGTAGTTCTGTGCTAGATTCGTTGATAAAGTGTGACGACGCAGGCGCCGCCCAGACCGATGTTATTGTGTGGCGCGTGTGGCCATGACCGGATAGGGATCGCTGGCGCCGGGCTTGACAAACGGGATCATGCCCACGCCGGCAACAAAAACACGCTCGCCCATTTGCGTTTCTCCTTCGAGCCATCGCCCATCCGATCAAGTTGCTTGCACAACGGGAAGGTCGTATGCACTCTATCATAGCGCGACGTGTTTTGCACGCGTTGCCGGGTCGTGGGTAGTATTACGCTGGGAACAACCACCCTCACCCCGGTGGTATCATTCCATGGGTGAATGCAAACCTGTACACACGAGGAAACCACGATGACGAATCCGACACTCTGTTTTGATGACTTTGCGGTTGGCGATATTCTTGAACTCGGCGCCAAGACGGTGAGTGAGGCGGAGATCATCGCCTTTGCTCGCGAGTTTGACCCGCAGCCTTTTCATATCGATCCGGAAGCGGCCGCGCGCTCGCTGTTTGGCGGGATTATTGCCAGCGGATGGCACACGTGCGCGATTACAATGCGGTTGATGGTGGATGGGCTGCTGGGCAAGGCGTCGAGCCTGGGCTCGCCGGGGATCGAGCAACTGCGCTGGACGAAACCGGTGCGGCCGGGGGATACGGTGACTGGTCGCGTAATCGTGCTGGAAGTGCGCCCGTCGCAAAGTAAACCCGACCGCGGCACGGTGAGGATCCGCACGGAAGTGACCAACCAGAACGGCGAACCGGTGATGTGGATGGAGAGCTTTGGCATGTTTGGCCGGCGCCCGGTGCGCTGAAGGAACAAATTCCAAGCATGCTCCGTTGCGTTGTAGGATGGGCAAAGCGCCGATCGGTGACCCAACGACAACGACTCTATGTATCTCACGAACCTGTGGCGACGTAAATCAATCCGCATCCTGCTCGTGGCCACACTGATGGTAGTAGCCGCGGGCGGATTGGTTTATGCGTGGCTGCTGGCAGACTTGCCGCCAATCAGCGCAGTCGCCACGCGGACGGTGCGCCCGACGACACAGATCCTCGACCGCAATGGCAAGTTGCTCTATGAGGTGCTTGACGCCGAGGCGGGCAAACAGATCGACCTGACGTTGGCAAATATTCCGCCGGCCTGCGTCCAGGCGACGATCGCCACCGAAGACAGCCGCTTCTTTTTGCATTTCGGCGTGGACCCGTTCGCCATTGCCCGGGCGACGTGGCAAAACCTGCGCGGCGGCCAGGTCTTCTCCGGCGGCAGCACGCTCACGCAGCAACTGGCACGCATGTTGTTGCTCTCACCCGAAGAGCGGCTGGAACAGTCCCTGCGGCGTAAGCTGCGCGAGGCGTGGCTGGCCTGGCAGCTTGAACGAGCCTATTCGAAAAATGAGTTACTGGCCCTCTATTTGAATCAGACCTACTACGGCAACTTTGCCTTTGGCATCGAGGCCGCGGCCCAGGTCTTCTTTGCCAAGCCGGCGAGCCAGCTTAGTACAGCCGAATGTGCGCTGGTGGCCGGCCTGGTGCAGTACCCTTCCGGTTACAACCCGCTGGCCGATCCCGAAACGGCCAAGAATCGCCAATTGACTGTGCTGCGCCTGATGCAGGATGCGGGCTATCTGACCGCGGAGGAATCCGCCCAAGTGGCGAGCCAGCAGCTCCAGTACCGCTCGCACCTCTTCGCGATCGAGGCGCCGCACTTTGTGATGTACGTCCAGGGTTTGTTGGCGCAGCAACTAGGCGCCGACCGGCTGCGCGATGGCGGCTTGCGCGTGGTCACGACGCTCGATCTGGACTTACAGCGCCAGACGGAAGACGCCGTGCGCCGCCGTCTCGGCCTGCTCACCTGCACGGCGTCCACTGCTTGCAAAGACGCCGCCGCACGTGACCGGCGCGTGGACAATGCGGCGGCCGTGGTGCTCGACAGCCAGAGCGGTGAGATCCTGGCGATGGTGGGCAGCCCGGACTATTTCAACCAGGCAATCAGCGGCAACGTCAATGCCGCGCTGAGTTTGCGCCAGCCCGGCAGCGCGATCAAGCCATTCACCTATGCTGCGGCGCTTGACCCATCCTGGAGCGGGCGCAATGGACAGCCGCCCTTGACGACGGCGAGCATCCTGCCAGATCTGCCGGCCACGTTCTACGTGGAAAATGTCGATGGCAGCCAGGCCGCCTACCGCCCGCAGAACTATGACCGCACCTATCACGGGCCAGTCAGCGTGCGCACCGCTCTGGCCAATAGCTACAACGTGCCGGCGGTCAAGGTGCTGGAGAGCGTGGGCGTCGAAACGCTGCGCGAACTGGCCTCGCAGGCGGGCATCCGCACTTTTTCCGGTCGCTATGGGCTGGCGCTGACCCTGGGCGGCGGCGACGTGCGGCTGCTCGAACTGACCACGGCGTTTGGCATCTTCGATGACGGTGTGCCGGTGGAAGCGCGCGCGATCGTGGAGATTGGCGACGTGCGGGCCGCAGTAGCCACGCGCCAGCCGCCACCCGTGATCTCTGCCGCCACGGCTTATCTCATCACTGACATCCTTGCCGACGACGTAGCGCGCCGGCCCTCTTTTGGGGCCAACTCGGTGCTGAGTCTGCCCTTCGCGGCCGCGGTCAAAACGGGCACGACGACCGACTGGCGCGACAACTGGACCGTTGGCTACTCGACGCAACGCATCGTCGGCGTGTGGGTGGGCAACGCCGACAACGGCCCGATGGTGGGCGTGAGCGGTGTCGATGGTGCTGGGCCGATTTGGCACGATCTGATGCTGCTGGCACACCCCACGCCGCCGCCCGCGTTTGTGCGGCCCGCGGAGATTGTAGAAGCGCAGATCTGCTCGCCCTCCGGTATGTTGCCTTCACGCGACTGCCCGCGCACGCGCTGGGAACGCTTCGCGCGCGGCACGCAGCCGCAAACAGCCGACAATCAGCATCAGCGGCTGACCATCGATGTGGCCACCGGTCTCGTCGCTACCGACGCCACCCCGGCCAGCCGGCGCGTGGAACGGGTCTTCTGGATATTGCCGCCGGAGTACCACGATTGGATGGTCAGCCAGGGGATTGTGCTGGCGCCCGTGCAGGACGATGCGGTGGCAGGGACGCCGGCAACGCGCGCGCCACTGCTGATGACGACACCGGCCGCGTATTCGACGTTCCAGATCCATCCTGGTCTGGCACATGAGAACCAGCAAGTAGAACTCACCGCCTATGTGACGAGCGGGCGACCGTGGCATCGCCTGCGGCTGGTGGCGGACGGCGCCGTGGTGGCCCAGGCGACCGATGCCGGTCGGCTCAAGACATGGTGGCCGATGACATTGGGGTCGCATGCGTTCTGGCTGGAAGGCGAGGAGAGCGAAGGTGCGCCGACAGTGCGTTCGGCGAGGACGCAGATCGCCGTGGAAGCATTTCACAGCGAAGATGTGACGATGACGAGTGTGCGATGACGATCGCGGATGAAAGGGATTTTGAGATAACGCGGATTTGAACAGGGGATGAGGAAAGTGCAACAGATTTCCCCCCGTCCTGCAGGGACGCCTGACTTTTGACCGGGTTTGGTCTGAATTGGGTGAATCAAGATGACGAAAATCCTGCTATAATGGTTCATGGCGTACCGTACTTTCGAATCTGTAATGAATTGGGTGACAGGCATCTTTTGCGGATGGCTGTCATCTTCATAGTCCGAATCTGGGTTGAGGAGGGTAACCGTGGTAAACCGGTCTCGCACGAAACAACTGCATTGGGTGATTGTCTTAAGCCTGCTTTTTACCAGCGTATTTCAGGCGCTTGGCCCTGATGTGGGGCTGGCGCAGGACGCCGCCAAGGCAGGGCCTGTACTACTCCAATCTAAGCCTGCAGCGGGCGAGGCGTGGGATGGCAGCCCGGTGGTCTTTACGTTTGATAAGCCGATGGCTGAGGCCGCGGTGCTGGTCAGCCCGCAGTTAGAGGGCGCCACGACGATTGAAGGCGCCGACGTGATCTTTACGCCAACAGCAGCGCCGGAAGCGAATACGCGCTACCAGTTCACGGTGGCCACGGCCAAAGCCGAAGATGGCACGACGCTGGCGGCAGAAATCGTGTTTACGGTGGATACGGGCGGCGCCTTGGCCGTGGCGGCCACCCAGCCCACGGACGGCGCCGAAGATGCGAACACGACAAACCCGATCCTGGTGATCTTTAACCGGCCGGTGGTGCCGCTGGTCGGCGTCGATGAACAAGCCTCCCTGCCCCAGCCGCTTACGTTTGAGCCGGCGGTCAATGGACAGGGGCAATGGGTCAGCACCAGCGTCTACCAGTTCGTGCCGCAGGATGGGTTGGTCGGAGCGACAACCTATCACGTCACCGTCGCGGCCTTGACGGACGTGACTGGCGCCAGCATGGGCGCCCCCTATCCATTCTCGTTTACGACGGCGGCGCCGATCGTGCTCAGTGCGGCGCCCAAGGGGATCTTTGTCGACCCCGCCACCGCGGTGACGGTGAGCTTTAGCCAACCAATGGACCCGGCCTCCACCGAAGCGGCGTTTAGCCTCTCCGCGGCCGGCAGCGCCCCGGTGGAAGGCACGTTTACCTGGAACATAACAAGCACGACAACCGTTTTCACCCCGACTGCGCCGCTGACCTTTGGCGCGGAGTATACGATCAGCGTGGAGAAGGCGGCTCAACCGGCCGGCAAACTAGGTTCGCTGCGCGAGGCGTACAGCAGCAGTTTCATCGTAGTACCCCTCCCCGCGGTGGTCAGCACGTCGATCCTGAATGGCGCCGAAGCGGTGAACCCCGAGAGCGAACTACGCGTGCGCTTTAGTGCACCCGTCAGCGACACCAGCGTGATCGACAATATCCAGATCACGCCGCTGTTGGCCAACACCAATGTGGTCAGCTATACCTATACCGACTACTACGAAAACACCAACCAGAACACGACGAGCATCGAGGGGCAGATTCCGCCCAACTACAACACCCATTTGATGCTCAACTGGTATAAGGAGCCGAACACGACCTATCAGGTCACCATCGGCGCCGGCGTCACCGACCAGTTCGGCAACACGATGGGCGAAGACTCCGTCGTGAGTTTTACGACCGGCGACTACAGCCCCCTGGTGCAGCTCGACATTGGCCGCTTTACGCACTATAGCGCCTTCACCACCACCGTGGTCGGCGTCAAGTACCGTAACGTCGACGCTGTCGACGCCGAGCTCTTCCGCTTGCCCCTCACCGACCTGTACCAACTCGCCGGCGAGAATCAATACCAGGTGTGGGACTCATATCAAATCCCCGACCGTGAGCAAAATCTGATTTGGGCCAAGAGTGCACCGGCCGACGGCCCGCGCAATGTGATCAACCTGATGGGCTTCAAGCTGGTGGATGGCGAGGGCAACCCGCTGCCGCCGGGCGTCTATTTGCTCGAAGTGCGCGACCCGCTGGCCATGGCGCAGGGCGACGACCCCACGCAACCCGCCGTCCAGAAGGCGGTCATCATCCTGAGCAACAACAACATCACGATCAAGCGTGGCAGCCAGGGCGACAGCCTGGCTTGGGTCACCGACATCTTGACCGGCCTCCCGGTGGGCGACGCGCCGGTCGTGTTTGGCAAAAGCAGCGGCGAGGTGGCGCAGCAGGCGACGAATGCCGAAGGCATTGCCACGGCGGCGCTTGGCCTGACGGCCGCCGAACAGTACGCGCCCGTCTTCGCCACATCCGGCCAGCCTGGCGAACCTGGCTTTGCCGTCGTCTCCAGCGACTGGAACCAGGGCATCGAACCCTATTCGTTCAACTTGTCGTCGGGCGGTTCCTTCGACCAGGCTGTGATCAACCTCTACAGCGAGCGGCCCATCTATCGGCCAGGCCAGACCGTCTATTGGAAGGGCATCATCCGCCTGCTCAAGGATGACCTGTGGCGTGTGCCCGCGACCGGCGAGTCCTTGAAGATCAAGATCACGGACGGCCTTGGCAACATGGTGCTCGAACGCGACTACAAGGTCAACGACTTCGGCACGATCAACGGTGAGTTCGCGTTGGCGCCCGACGCACCCACGGGCTGGTACAGCATCAACACAGAGTACAAGCAGGGCGACACGACCCTTGCCTACGGCAGCGCCAGTTTCGTGGTAGCGGCCTATCGCAAACCCGAGTTCCAGATCGACGTCAAGACCGACCAGCCCGAATATGTTCAGGGCGAGACGATCAAGGCCACCGTGCAGGCCGACTACTTCAGTGGCGGCCCGTTAGCCGGTGCGCCGGTCGAGTGGCAATTGATCGCCAATACCTATACCTTTAGTTGGAATGATGCGCCGGAAGGCCGCTACTACAGCTTCGACCCGTTCGACCCCGACCAGGCTGACTACGATCCCTATGCCAATTCCTATCTGGGCCTCGTGCAGGAAGGCAAGGGCACGACCAACGCCGACGGCAGCTTCACGCTCGAACTACCCGCCGAGTTGGGCAGCTCGCTCGCAAGCCAGCAATGGTCGCTCAACTTCGTGATCACCAGCCCGACCAGCCAGCAGGTCTTTGCCAACACCAGCTTCCCCGTGCACCGCGGCGCCTATTACATCGGCCTGAGCCCACAAAGCTATGTCGGCGAGGTGGGCACAGAGAGCGCCATCGACGTGGTCACGGTCACCCCTGAAGGCGCACGCTATCCGGAAGCCAACGTCGACGTGGTCATCTACGAATTCCAGTGGAACAGCGTCTACGAGAAGGCTGAGGACGGCAACTTCTACTGGAAGAGCACGGCGCAACGGTCGCCGGTGCTCACGACCACCCTCCCCACCGACGGCGAGGGCAACGGCGTGATCAACTTCACGCCCGAAAAGGGCGGCCAATACCAGGTCACCGCCGCCGGTGAGGACGCCGCCGGCAACCGCATCTTGAGCGCAACCTTTATCTGGGTGGCCGATGCCGGCTCCGGTTACGTGGCGTGGCCGCGCGAAAACAACGACCGCATTACGCTGGTGGCCGACAAGAAGCTCTATGCCCCCGGCGACACGGCCAAAGTCCTGATCCCGAACCCCTTCTCCGGCCCGGTCAAGGCGTTGGTGACGCTGGAACGAGGCGGCGTGATCGAGTCCAAGGTCATCGAACTCGCCGGCAGCAGCCAGACCATCGACGTGCCGGTTACCGCCCAGCAGATTCCCAATGTCTTCGTGGGCGTTGTGCTCGTCAAGGGCATCGACGAAAGCAATCCCTTCCCGGCGACGCGCGTCGGCTATGCCAAGTTGTCGGTCGACACCAGTGTGAAGCAACTCAGCATCGACGTGAAACCCTCGGCGAGCACCGTCTTGCCGGGGGAGACGGTCACCTACACGCTGACGATCCGTGACCAGGCCGGCGAACCGGCGCCGAACGTGGAAACCAGCATCGCCGTGGTGGACAAAGCCGTGCTGATTCTGGGCGCCGGTTATCAGAACACCCAGTCGCTGGTGAACATTTTCTACTATGAACGGCCGCTTGGCGTGACCACCGGTTCGCTGATCGTGATCAACAAGGATCGGGTCAGTGCACAACTGAGCGAAGGCGGCAAGGGTGGTGGTGGCGGCGGTGGCGATGGCGGGCCGGAAGTGCGCGAGCAGTTCCCCGACACCGCATTCTGGCGCGCCGACCTCGTCAGCGACGAGCAGGGCGTGATCGAGTTTGCCGTCAAGCTGCCCGACAACCTGACCACCTGGGTGCTCACCGCCAAGGGTGTCACCAAGGATACGCTGGTCGGCGAGGCCACCAATGAGATCGTGGCAACCAAGGAATTGCAGGTGCGCCCTGCCCTGCCGCGCTTCTTCACGGCCGGCGACCGCGCGATTGTCGGCGGCGTGGTGCTCAATTCCAGCAAGAGTGCGCTCGACGGCGGCGAATTCACGATCGCGGTCAGCGGCGCCACGCTGGAAGGCGACCCCGGCGCGCAGCCCTTTGCGCTGGAGGCAGGCGCCTTCACGACCTTTGACTTCCCGATCACTGTCGATCCAACGACGGCAGCCGTGGTCGTCACAATGACGGCGGTGGCCGGCGATCTGTCCGACGGCGTGCGCATGACGTTGCCGGTGGTGCGCTACCAATCACCGCAGACAGTCGGCACCAGCGGCGAAGTGCCGCCGGCCGGCGTGACCGAGGCCATCTACGTGCCCAAGGACGCCACCGACGACGGCGAACTGACGGTCACCCTGGATCCCAGCCTGGCGGCCGGCATGATCGAGGGCCTGTCCTACTTGGAGTCCTATCCCTATGAGTGCAACGAACAGACCGTCAGCCGCTTCCTGCCCAACATCTTCACCGTGCGCGCCCTGCGCGACCTGGGCATCGACGACCCTGCGCTGGAACAGAAGCTGGACGCGCAGCTCGGCATCGAGGTGCAGAGCCTCATCAGCCGGCAAAACCCGGACGGCGGCTGGGGCTACTGGCCGCAGGAGCAGAGCACGCCCTTTATCACGACCTACGTGCTCTGGGGGCTATGGAACGCCGACCAGATGGGCTATGCCGTGGACACGGCGGTCTTTGACCGCGGCGCCACCTATCTGGATGACCAGTTCCAGGCGCCAGACCAGGTGACGCAGAACTGGCAGCTCAACCAGATGGCCTTCATGCACTTTGTGCTGGCACAGATGGAACGCGGCGACGCCGGGCGCATGAGCACACTCTTCGACGTACGCGAACGGCTGGCATCCTACGGCAAGGCCTTCCTGGCCATGGCGATGCATACGATGAACCCGGAAGATGCCCAGGTGCAGACGTTGATGGACGACCTGGTCGGCAGTGCCGTGATCACGGCGTCCGGCGCATCCTGGCAAGACGAGCCGACGGACTATCAACTCATGGCTTCGGACACGCGCTCGACGGCCATCGTGCTGGGTGCGTTTACGCAGATCAGCCCGGATCAGCCCTTGCTGCCCAATGTGGTGCGCTGGCTGATGGCGGCGCGCCAGGCCGGGCGATGGTCGACCACGCAGGAGAACGCGTGGAGTATTATCGCCCTGACCAACTGGATGAAGTACACGGGCGAGTTGCAGGCGAACTATGATTGGGGTGTGGCGCTCAACGGGACGGACATGGCCACCGGCCGCTTTATCTCGCCGGCGGACCGCACAATCCTACGCCGCGACATAGAAACATTGCTGCGCGACCAGGCAAACCTGCTGGAGATCACCCGCAGCGATGAGGGGAGCAAGCTCTATTATACGACGTTCCTCCACTACAACGTGGACGCACTGGCCGTGCCGCCGCTAGAACGGGGTATGGTGGTGGAACGCCGCTTCTTCAAGGACGGGATCCCGGTCAGCTCGGTGCAGGTCGGCGACATCGTGAGTGTGACGGTGACGATCGTAGCGCCCACCGACCTCTACCATGTGCTGGTGGAGGCGCCCATCCCGGCCGGCGCCGAGCCGCTCGATCCGGCGCTGCCGACCGGGTTCCAGTACGGCAATGACGGTCAGCCGGTGCTAAAGCCGGTAAACGCCACCGCCGATGGCTGGTACAACTGGACGCCAGCGTCGCTGGATTACCGGGATGACCGGGTGGCGATGTTTGCGACGTTCCTGCCCTCAGGGTCCTACACGTACAGTTTCGAGATGCGCGCCGCCTTCCCCGGCGAATATCGAGTGCTGCCGGCGCATGGGGAGATGATGTACTTCCCAGAGGTGTGGGGGCGGAGCGGCGGGGAGCAGTTTACGATCACTCCCCGAATCGCGGATTAAAGAGATTTTGAGATGACGCGGATTACAAAGGGGAAAATTCGTGTCCGCGTCGGCTTGGGTCGTTCAGGGTGGGGGACCGCCTGAATCGCGGATTAAAGAGATTTTGAGATGACGCGGATTACAAAGGGGACAATTCGTGTCCGCGTCGGCTTGGGATAGGTGCACCGGGTAATCTGCGGCATCCGGTACGCGTCTTCATCTATAGTTCGTCAGGTAAAGATTTGGGAGCGTCGGCATCCCTGCCGGCAAGGATGCCGGCGCTCCGACCACGATTCTTGTTCTCAACATTGATAGTAGGCTTCTTCATTCAGTAATCTTTGTCGTCTGCGTCTGTGACATCGGTCGCAGCGCTAATCGTCTGAAAGTCATACTTTTGCTGCCGAAGTTGAGAAGCAATCCTACCTCCAAGCGATAGGCTCTGAGGTAGTTTAGCACTTGCGCCCAATGGACGTCTTCGACTTGGGTGGTTGCTTTCAATTCGACCAGAATTTTGTCTTCCACAACAAAATCAGCTCGGCGGATGCCGATAGGTTCGGGACAATCTTTGTAATAGATGTTCTGTTCGATTTCCCGGACAAAGGCGAGGCCAGCCTTGCTCATCTCATGCGCCAATGCGCGCTGATAAATAACCTCCTGAAAGCCATTCCCCAGCAGCGTATGCACCTCAAAACCGGCGCCAATAATCTTCGCAGTAATATCCGCATATTTCATCGGTTCCGTCATGATAGCCACCTCTGTGTTCTCACATCTACATATTACATCTGAATGGCCATATCTGAATGGCCACATCTATCTAGTTGCAGACCCTCTCCCTTCCCCTTTTCAAATCTGCGTCATCTCAGTATCCCTTGAATCCGCGATGTCACCCTCCCTTCCCCTTTTCAAATCTGCGTCATCTCATCATCCCTTGAATCCGCGATGTCACCCTCCCTTCCCCTTTTCAAATCTGCGTCATCTCATCATCCCTTGAATCC
>Ga0105047_10003231_pt1 | contig 28785 bp, 27 predicted proteins | sample MAT04_FD_78384 | JGI IMG/M metagenome (GOLD analysis project Ga0105047, IMG submission 78384) | Freshwater microbial communities from Lake Fryxell liftoff mats and glacier meltwater in Antarctica - MAT-04 (megahit assembly) | ecosystem: Environmental > Aquatic > Freshwater > Ice > Liftoff... | reverse complement strand
TGCGGCGGCGGGCAGTGGCCGGCTTGCGCGGCGGCACCGCCAGCGCCAGGTACTCCTGGAAGCTGTCGCGCAGGCACAGCGCAAACGCCTCGGGGTCGGGCATCAGCTCGCGGCACGAGGTGGGCGAGATCACCAGGCGACCGTCGTAGCGGGTGACGGCAAAGGCCAGGCCCATGCCATCGGTGATCGGCAGGATGGCCGAGAAATAGCTCATGCGCGCGCCGCAGAGGTACAGCGGCACGGCAGGCGCCGGCACTTCGGTGATGGCGCAGTTGGCCGCTGGCGTGCGCGATCCCAGGCTGGCGCCGACCCGCGCCACCCACCGGCGCGACCAGGACAACCGCGGTGCCGGTGCCATGACGCCGGCCTCGGCCAGGTCCGGGCTGTCGGCCACACGGGTCACACCGTCGGGCGCCTGCCGGGCCTGGGCCTTGACCGCCGCCAGCCGCTGCAACGCATCGGCGATATCGGTACCCAGTTGCACATGGCGCCAGTGCATGGCACCGGCGACCGCGCCCGCCCCGCTGACCTCTGGCTGCGCCACCAGGGCGGTCAGGTTGCGGCCCTCGGGCAGTTCACCCTTGGCATCCAGGTAACGGCGCAGCGCACCGCCACACACCGCCAACACCACGTCTTCGACCGTCGCACCATCGACCAGACCGCGGACGGCCTCGACCTCGGCGTCGGTGAAACGGCGGGTCTCCAGCACCCGGTGCGGCGACACGACGGCGTTGAAGCGAGTGACCGGCAGGTTCTGCGGCCGCAGCAGCATCTCGCTGGCCAGCGCGGCGGCGGCCGGTGCGACATGGGTCGCCACCCGCGCCAGCGGCCGGACCAGGCGCAGCGGCGCGGTGGCCGACTTGACCAGGCCCCGGCCCACCAGCGACAAGCGCCCCGGTGCCGAATCGGCAAACCAGGGGCTGGACGGGCCATCGGGCAGCGGCACACTGCTGTCGTCGAGCAGCAGCGCGCTGAGTTCGCTCAAGCGCTGCGGCCCCACCGCCGCAAGATGTGTCTTGAGCAGCACCGCAAAGCTGCCCACCGGCAGGTCGAGAAAACTGTCCAGCCCCTCGATGACGTAGAGCTCCCACAACGGGCGGTCCAAATCGAGCGCCCGTGCATGGATGCGCGAGACCTGGATGCAAAACTGCCGCCAGTCACCCGGCTTGGGCAGGGCGATGTGGCGGACGTGGTACTCCAGGTCAAAGTCCTGGTCATCCACCCAGTACGGGTGGTCAAGCCCCAGCGGCACGGTCTGCAGCCGCTGGCGGAACAGCGGCGACGCGGACAGCCGGCGCTCGATGTGCGCCAGCACCGTCTTGAACCGCACCACCCCGCCAGCCGCGGTGGCCTGGTCGAAGATGTGCAGCAGGCTGACGTTGGCGTTCGAGGTCGCGGTGTCCGAGTACAGGTAACCCGCGTCGTGCCCGCTGAGCTGGCGCATCGCGATGGCCTGCCGATCAGGCGGCGATGGCGTCGGACACGGCGTCAAGCTGCGCCGCCGGGCTGGCCTTGGCGGCACGACGGGCACGCGGGGCCTTGGCGACCACAGCCACCGGCTTGGCAGCGGGCTTGCGCACGGCCTTGGGCTTGACGGCGGCCTTGACTTCGGCAACCAGCGGGGCGACGGCCTTCCTGGCCTTCTTCACGGTGGCGGCAGCGGTCTGGGCGACAGCGTCGACCTGGGCGTCTTGCTTGGCGCCGGCACGGCGACCGGCCGGCGCGGCACGCTTGGCCTTGACCACCGCTGACTTGACCACCGACTTGGCCTTGACCGGGGCGCCCGGCAACTTGCCGGCACCGGCAGCCACACGCTCGGAGATCGCCAGCGCGGCTTGTGCGCCCGGCAGGCTGATGCGCACGGCGGCTTGCAGGCTGGACGCAACGACGCGGTTGTCGACACCGTCTACCAGATCGGCCACGCGGCTGACCCGGGTGCTCACGCCCGAGCTGCTCATCTCGATGGCGCGCTCGGTGCGGCTGCTGACGGCGTCCAGACCCCTGGCGGCCAGGCCGGTCACGTTACCGCTGGCACGGCGCAGGGCGGCCGCCAGACGCGGCGCCAGGCGCTCGGCGCCTTGCTTGGCGGCGCGGTCGACACCACGCTGCATCGCGCTGATCAGGCGATGGCCGCCGGCACGGTAGGCGCCGACAGCACGCTCGGCGGCTTGGGTGTAGTTGGCAACGGTCTTGAGGGTGACGGCACGCAGGCTGGTTGGGGTCATGATGGTCTTTCGCAAAAGGTTGAGACGGGGAACTTGTGGGGTGCAGGCTGTGCACCAAGACCGTCAGTGTGCCGCGCAAGGTCTAGAGCGCGAAACCCAATCCGAGGGTAAAAACCTAGGCTTTTGACTCCAAACCATGGCGTTGCCAGCACCGATCCTGCACGGCGGCAGCACCGGCCACCGGCCACAAAGCACCCGGCACAGCCACCCGAAGCACCGCAGAATGCAGGCCACGGCCCTGCACCCGCTCCCGCCCATACCCCCAACCCGCCCTCCACGGCCGAACACCGCAATGCACTGCCTGAAGGTTGCCTGATGAGCCCCGCCTCCCCCGACGACGACCCCACCCACGCGCTGGACGACTTTGTGCGGCGCATGCGCCCGGCCGCCCAGCCCGCTGCCGCAGCGGAAGCCGACCTGTCGGACCTGCAGGACGGCTTGCTGGCCCGGCTGCATCCCGAGCGCGCCACCGGCACGGCCGGCGCGGCCCGGCCCAGAGGTGGCACGCTGCGCAGCGGCCAGACCTGGGACGCTGACGATGTGGTGGACGTGCCCGAGGTACAACTGCCCCGCGTGCCGCCAGACCGCACCGACATCCCCGCCGTGACCTTGCCGATCGTCGACCTGGTGGCCGAGCAGGCGCAGGCGGCGTCCTCGCCCGTGATCGACCTGCCGCAGGTCATCACGCCACCGCTCCCCGACGCCGGGGCACTGGACGATGCCACGCGCCGCGCCAGCCACGGTGTGGCAGCGCAGCAAGACAGCGAGGACCACGACAACGCCGAGGCCGTCTGGCAGCCGGGCCTGCAATCGCTGCAACTGCGGCGTGCCAGCCACCCGCGCCTGCTGGCCACCTGGCAGCCCGGCGCCTGGACCGGCGCGGTGCGGGAGGTGCTGGCGTCCACCACCGAGTTTGTCACCACGCCAGGGGGCACGGCGGTCGAAACCTACCCGCCACACCGCTTGCTGCTGCTGTGGCCACCGCAACGGCTGGACGCGCCCACCCCCGGCCGCTGGCCGCAGCAGGTCAAGCTGTCCGCCGTGCCAGCCGACCAGGCCGCCGAGGTGTTGGTGGGCCTGTTGCCCGGTCCTGAACTGCTGTGGATCCATACCGCAGCCGGGCAGATCGACTGGGCGCTGGCCGCCGAGATCGTGCTGCACCACGACAGCACGCTGCGGCCGTTCCAGGCCAACGGCCTGCGTGCCTTCATCACGTCGGAGCGCGAGGCCACGTTTGCCCGGCTCAATGCCGACTACGACCTTCCCGGCGGGTCGGGCGCGGTGCTGCGGCGCTGAGCCAGCCCGCTCGATCCGCCCACTTGCCGGCCCGGCAGCACCGTCACCCGCTGGGCCGAAGCCGGCAGCGGCCGGGCCAGGCAGCGTCAAAACCAGTGCCCGATCAGCATCGCCAGGAAGCTCAGCACCAGGCTGGACGCCAGCGGCACGTAGAACTCCCGGCCCCAGAAGCGCAGCGTGAAATCACCCGGCAGGCGGCCCAGGCCTAACTTGCGCAGCCAGCGCTGCAGGCCGCCGAACAGGATCAGCGCCAGGAAAAAGACGATCAGCCAGCGCATGGATGGGGGCGCCGCTGCCTCACAGCCGATGGCTGCGATCACCCAGGGCAAAACCCAGCGGCTCGAACGCCAGCCCCCGCGACATCGCGATGACCTTGAACAACTCGCCCATCTCGTGCTCGTTGACCAGCTTTTGCGCCATCGCGCGCTGCGCCAGGCTGGCGCCGGCCAGCAGGTCCACCAGGCCGCAATTGATCAGGAACCGCGCCTGCGAGCTGTAGCCGATCACGTCCAGCCCGGCGTCCTGCCCGGCCAGCGCGATGCCGCTGAAGTTGACATGGGCGGTGATGTCCTTGGCCCCCACCTCGACCAGCGGGTCGGTGTCGGCGCGGTGGGCCTGGTGGCACATCAGCGTGCCGCTGTGGCGCTGCGGCAGGTAGAACTCGGCCTCGGGGAAGCCGTAGTCGATGAAGACCAGCACGCCGCGCCGCAGCATGGCCGCCACGGTGCTGACAAAGGCCTCGGCCTGTGGGTGGATCTCGACCACGGTGCCCGGTACAAAGTCGGCCGCCAGCGGCGGACGCAACGGCGTGGGCCGGTCTGACCAGGCAAAAGGCGCGCCATCGCCATCGGCATGGGCATCAGCGCCGTTCGCCAAGACCACACCACGCTCGAACCAGTGTTGGCCATCAAAGGCCAGCAGCTGCACCGGCATGGCGTCCAGCACCTCGTTGCCCAGCACCACGCCGTCAAAAACCTCGGGCAGTGTTTCCAGCCACTGGATGCGGTCGCCAAAACGCGCCAACCGGGCCTGCTGGCGCTCGCGCAGCGTGCCCGACAGGTCGACGATGGCGTACTGCCGCAGCACCAGCCGCCCATCGCCCAACGCGTCCAGCGCGTCCAGCAGGCCCTCGGCCAGCGCGCCCGACCCGGCGCCGAACTCCATCAGCTGCGGCGGGCAACCCGCGCCGGCCAGCGCCAGCAGCGCCTGTGCCACCTGGGCCGCCAGGGCCTGGGCAAACAGCGGCGACAGCTCGGGCGCGGTTACAAAATCACTGCCCGATGACGGCATGGTGCCGAACTTGCGGCGGTGGTTGGCGTAATAGCCCAGCCCGGGTGCATACAGCGCCAAAGCCATGAACGCATCGAACGGCAACCAGCCGCCGTTGTCCGCGATAGCCTGGCGCACCACGCTGTCCAGGGCGCTGGCTACACTGGCGGATTGCCCGACAGCGTCGGGCGTGGTGTCGAAAATCTTGGCCATCCTGGCATTGTAGAAAGCATGTTGCCCTCTCCATCGTCCCCGCCATCCCGGCCCAATCTGCCCGCACTGACTGCCGCAACCCGGCCGGTGGCGCTGGTCACGGGTGCTGCGCGGCGCATCGGCCGGGTCATCACGCTGGACCTGGCACGCCACGGCTGGGACGTGGTGCTGCACTGCCGTGGCGGTGCGCCGTCGCTGGCCGACGCCGAGGCCACCGCCGACCAGGCCCGCGCCTCGGGCGCCCGTGCATGTGTACTGGCCGCCGACCTGACCGACGACGCCGCCTGCGAGGCCCTGGTGCCGGCCGCGGTGGCCGCGCTGGGCCGGCTGGACGCGGTGGTCAACAACGCCTCGTTGTTCGAGTACGACAGCGTGGCGACATTTGCCACCCGCACCCTGGACCGCGCCTGGCGCAGCAACACCGCCCCGGCCGTGCTGCTGGCGCGTGCGCTGCACGCCCATCTGCTGGAGCGTGATCCGGCAAGCGCAGCACCCACCGGCTGCGTCGTCAACCTGCTGGACCAGAAGCTGGTCAACCCCAACCCCGACTACTTCTCGTACACGCTGTCCAAGGCCGCCCTGGCCGAGGCCACCGTGATGCTGGCCCAGGCGCTGGCGCCGCGGCTGCGGGTCAACGCGGTGTCGCCCGGTGTCACGCTGGTCTCGGGCACCATGAACGAGGCCGAGTTCGACGCCGCGCACCGGCTCACACCGCTGCAGCGCTCATCCACCCCCGACGACATCGCTCGCGCCGTGCGCTTTTTGCTCGAATCCCCGGCCATCACTGGCCACACACTGGTGGTCGATGGCGGCCAGCACCTGCTGGGCCAGCCGCGCGATGTGTTGTTTCTGGCCCAGCAGCAGCTGGCGCCCAAGCCCCTAACAGAGTCCTGACATGAAACAACCCCCACGCTCACTTCGTTCGCTGCCCCCCGAGGGGGCGCTCAGTACCTTCGGAACGGCCGGGCGGTACTGACATGCAAAGCCTGCTCACCAACCCCAGCCTGATGGATTGCCGGCGCCTGTTTTTGCGCGACTACGAGGTCTGGATCAACATCGGCGTGCACGAGTTCGAGAAAAAAGGCGAGCAGCGCGTCAAGATCAATGTGGATCTTTATGTGCCGCTGGCACTGTCCACCCCCACCCAGGACCAACTCGACGAAGTGCTGGACTACGACTTCATCCGCCGCACCATTGCCCAGCGGGTCTCGCGCGGCCACATCCACCTGCAAGAGACGCTGGCCGACGACGTGCTGCGCCTGATGCTGGCCCACCCCAGCGTGCGGGCAGCCCGGGTGGCCACTGAAAAGCCGGATGTCTACCCGGATTGCGACGCGGTGGGTTGCGAGGTGTTTGGCATGAAGGACGCGGCGTGATCACGGCCACGGTCAACGCCACACCCGGCGCCGCCAACCAGCCCGTCCAGGCTGATGCGGCGCCCGACAGCCGGGCCAGGAAAGACGCCTTCGAGCTGAACAAGCTCAGCAAGCGCCTGCACCGCCAGGTGGGCCAGGCCATCGTCGACTTCAACATGATCGAAGAAGGCGACCGGGTGATGGTCTGCCTGTCGGGTGGCAAGGACAGCTACGGCATGCTCGACATCCTGCTGGGCCTGCAAAAGCGCGCCCCGATCCGCTTCGAGCTGATCGCCGTCAACCTGGACCAGAAGCAGCCCGGGTTTCCGGCCGAGGTGCTGCCCGCCTACTTGCGTGGCCGCGGCCTGCCGTTCCACATCGAGAACCAGGACACCTACAGCATCGTCACCCGCCTGGTGCCCGAGGGACGGACGATGTGCAGCCTGTGCTCGCGCTTGCGGCGCGGCATCCTGTACCGGGTGGCAAGTGAGCTGGGTGCCACCAAGATTGCACTCGGCCACCACCGCGACGACATGGTGGTCACCCTGCTGATGAACATGTTTTTTGGCAGCCGCTTGAAAGGCATGCCGCCCAAGCTGGTCAGCGACGACGGCCGGCACACCGTGATCCGGCCGCTGGCCTATGTGGCCGAGGCCGACCTGGTGCGCTGGGCCGGGCACCAGCAGTTCCCGATCATCCCGTGCACGCTGTGCGGCAGCCAGGACAACCTGCAGCGGGTGCAGATCAAGAAGATGATCAACGACTGGGAGCGCCAGTACCCCGGCCGGGTCGAAAACATGGCCCGGGCGATGGGCAACATCACCTTGTCGCATTTGATGGACCGCAGCTTGTTCCCGTTCAGCACGCTGGTGCCCAGCGGCCGGCCCGACACCACCGGCGACAAGGCGTTCGATGACGATGACGAGGCCTGCGCGCCCAGGGTGGGCGGCCCGGTGGTGACGCTGGTCCGGCCCGCGCCGCCTGCGGCCGACACCGGCTGGCCGTCGGGCGACTGACAGCGCCCCCCCGGTCCGGTCCGCATCCCAGACCCCAGCCACCCGCCAGGAGCACCACCGCATGAAGTCACATCAAACGACACCTTGGACCCGACGGGTCGCACTGGCCACTGCGCTGGCCGGCGTGCTGGCGGGATCGGCGCTGATGTCGGGATGCGCCGCCATCAACTCGATGTCGGTCGAAATCGCCAGCTATGGCGACTGGCCGACCGGGCGCACGCCCGGTCTGTACCGGTTTGAACGCCTGCCCTCGCAACAGGCCCGGGCAGACGAAGCCCGGTTGCTGGAGGATGCCGCCGCGCCGGCGCTGGCGCGTGCCGGCTTCATCGCCGCGCCCACCGGCAGCGAGCCCGATGTACTGGTGCAGGTCGGCGCCCGGGTGTCGCGCAGCGACCGCTCACCCTGGGACGATCCGTTCTGGTGGGGCAGCGGCCACCGCTCCTATGGTGGTTATGGCGCGTGGCGCCACGGGCCGTGGCGCGGCCCCTACCTGGGCGGTTATTGGGGCGGCCCTTGGGGCGGATCGGTGTATTTCGGGCAGCCACGCTACGACCGCGAGGTGGCGTTGCTGCTGCGCGACCGGGCCAGTGGCCAACCGCTGTTCGAGGCCCGTGCCAGCACCGAAGGCTTCCAGCGCGACAGCGCCGCCCAACTCGCGCCGATGTTTGGCGCCGCACTGACGGACTTTCCGCGCAACGGCATCAACCCGCGCCAGGTGACTGTGCCAGTTTTACCCGATTGAGCGCCGGATCGAGCGTCGGTTTGACCGCCAGCCCAGGTGGTCGTCGCCAAGGCCTCGCCCAGCTTCAGTGCACGGCCTTCTTCTTGGCCGCGGGCTTGGCGTCTGCCGGCTCGTCGGCCGCGTCACCGTCATCCGGCGCCGATGCCGCACCTCTTGGCGACTTGGGCGGCTCGACCGGGATCACCGGCAGCACCGGCTCCAGCTTGTTTTCGCGCATGTACTCGCTCATCTCGCGCCAGCCGGCGAACATCGACGCCTTGTCGGCCTTCTTGTTGAGGGTGTAGCAGTCCTCGATGGCGCGGCCGGCGTGGCGGCAGGCGCCGCCGGTGGCCTTGCCGTCGGCCTCCTTGCGGGCCGTCACGGCGGCGGTTGACTCGATGCCCAGCTGGTCGCAGCCCGACAGCAGCAAGGCGCACAGCAACAGGGGGGCGGAGACACGGCGCATGACCGGATATCGGCCAGGCGGCGCTGTAACTTGAGCGGCGGGGCTTCTTGTGCTTGGTCCCGGCCCGTTCAGACGGGTCTCAACGCCCGGGTTGCTGCGCCATCGCCATCAGCGCCGCCACCCGCTCCTCGGTCGGTGGGTGGGTCGAGAACAGCCCGCGCAGGCCGCCGGCCGACAGCGGGTTCATGATCATCATCTGGGCGGTCTCGGGGTGGCGCTCGGCCGGGCCCAGCGGGATGCCCTGGGCATAGCGGTGGATCTTGTCCAGCGCCGACGCCAGTGCCGCCGGGTCGCCCGAGATCTCGGCACCGCCCCGGTCGGCCTCGAACTCTCGCGCCCGGCTGATCGCCATCTGGATCAGGCTGGCCGCCAGCGGGGCCAGGATCGCCACCAGGATGCCGGCGATCGGGTTGGCCGGCCGGCCCTCGCTGTTGCGCCCGCCGAACATCATGCCGAAGCTGGCCAGCATGCCGATGGCACCGGCCATCGTGGCGCTGATGGTCGACAGCAGGATGTCGCGGTGCTTGACGTGGGCCAGCTCGTGCGCCATCACACCGCGCAGTTCACGCTCGCCCAGCACCCGGATGATGCCGGTGGTGGCGGCCACCGCCGCGTGCTCGGGGTTGCGGCCGGTGGCAAAGGCGTTGGGCGCGTCCTCGTCGATCAGGTAGACCTTGGGCATCGGGATGTTGGCGCGCTGCGCCAGGTCGCGCACCATCGCGACGAACTGCGGCGCGGTGCTGTCGTCGACCTCGCGGGCGTTGTACATCTTCAGCACGATCTTGTCGGAAAACCAGTAGCTGAAGAAGTTCATGCCCAGCGCCACCACCAGCGCCAGCATCATGCCGGCCTGGCCGCCCATCCAGCGGCCGATCAGCATGAACAGGGCGGTGATGGCAGCCATCAGGATGGCCGTCTTCATCAGATTGAACATGGTGTGCGGGTATCCTGGGCTGGGTTGAGGGGGCGCCGGCGCAGAGCCACCGGCAGGCATCAGATGCGGCCACCGGCCTCAAGTTCAATCATTCACCCCGCCAGTCAGGCGGGCAGCGGGGCCAACAGTCGGCCAACCAGGCCAGGCCGACCCTGCAGCGACTGCAAAAAGGCGACCACATCCAGGCGCCGCCCGCCTGGGCGCTGCAGTTGCAACAGGTCGAGTGCGCCGTCGCCGCAGGCCACCGTCAGCTGGCCACCGTGGGCGGCCAGCACCTCGCCGGGCTGGCCGGACAGCCCGGGCCGCAGCCGGGCGCGCCACAACTTCACCGCCTCACCGTCGAGCATGAAGCTGGCGCCGGGAAACGGATCAAAAGCCCGCAGCCGGCGCTCGATCTCGGCCGCGGGCTGGGCCCAGTTGATCGCCGCCTCGGCCTTGTCGATCTTGTGGGCGTAGCGCACGCCGTCGGCCGGCTGCGGGTTGTGCACCAAACCACCACCGGCGGCCTGCGGCAACGCGCTGCCATCCAGCCGGGCCAGGCCCTGCACCACCAGCCGCGCGCCCAGCAGGGCCAGCCGGTCGTGCAGGCTGGCGGTGCTGTCGTCGGGCCGGATCGGCTCATGTGCCACCAGCAGCATGTCGCCGGTGTCCAGGCCGGCGTCCATCTGCATCAGCGTGATGCCGGTGCTGGTATCACCCGCCTCGATCGCCCGGTGGATCGGTGCAGCACCTCGCCAGCGCGGCAAGACCGAGCCGTGGATGTTGAGGCAGCCCAGCCGCGGCAGGTCCAGCACCCACTGCGGCAGGATCAGGCCATAGGCGGCCACCACCATCACGTCCAGCTCAGCCGCCAGCAGCGCGGCGCGTGCGGCCAGCGCGTCGTCGGGGTATTTGCCGTCCAGCCGCAGGCTGCGCGGCTGGGCCAGCGCCAGGCCGTGCTGCAGCGCCAGCGCCTTGACGGGAGACGGCTGCAATTTCAAGCCGCGGCCGGCCGGCCGGTCGGGCTGGGTCAGCACCAGCGGCACCGGGTGGCCGGCGGCCAGCAGCGCGGCCAGCGCGGTGGCGGCAAATTCAGGGGTGCCGGCGAAGGCGACGCGCAAGGCTTGGGGCATGGCGGGCGGACGGGCGATCAAAGGGCGCGGGGTCGGCGGGCGCGTGGTCAGCAGGGCGGTGCTCAGCGGCCGCGCCGGCCCAGCTCGTCGCGGGTCTTCTTGAGCATCTTGGTCTTGATGCGCTCGCGCTTGAGCGGGCTCAAGTACTCGACAAACACCTTGCCCAGCAGGTGGTCCATCTCGTGCTGCACGCAGACGGCGGCCAGGCCTTCTGCCTCGAACTCGACCACTTCACCGTCACGGCCAGTGGCCCGCACGGTAACCCGGGCGTAGCGTTCGACCTGGTCGTAGATGGTGGGCACCGACAGGCAACCCTCCTCGTTGAGCTTCCAGTCCTCGCTGTGGGCGATCAGCTCGGGGTTGATCAGCACCTGCGGCTGGTCGCGGTTTTCGGAGGTGTCCATCACCAGCAGCCGCTCGTGCACGTCCACCTGGGTGGCGGCCAGGCCGACGCCGTCGGCCTCGTACATGGTCTCGATCATGTCGTCGACCAGGCGGCGGATGCGCGCATCGACCTGCGCCACGGGCTTGGCCACGGTGTGCAGGCGCGGGTCGGGAAAGCGGAGGATGTTGAGCAGGGCCATGGACGAAGGTGGGCGGAAAGACGCGCCTGGTCATGCGCGACCGGTGGCCGACACATGGGGATACAAAGTGGACATTCAACAACGCCAAGGCCGGCAAAGCTGCCGGATCGGGCCAGGCCAGCCAGTGCTTTTCGTTGCGATATCAAGGGTTTACCGGCAGAATCTGCGGCGCAGCATGAACAAGTTTCGGCCCATCGGGCCAGCCTGCTGCGGGTGCTGCAACCAATCCGCCAGGGCTGGATTGTCGCACCGGCCCACCCGGAGACAAGTCACGATGACCGCATGCCCGCCTCGCCCTGCCCGCGACACCAGCGGTTTCCGGCCTGGGCGCTTCACACTGGTTTTGCCGCTGGGCTGGCCGGTCGGCTGGCAGACCCTGCAACGGGGCAATCGGTCTGCCCTGCTGGCCGCCAGCCTGGTCTGCACCGCGCTGCTCAGTGCGCCAGCGCTGGCCGCCGACCCGATAACCCCTGCGCAACGCGCCAGCGCGCAGCAGGTGGCGCAAACCGGCGTGCCGCTGTCGGCGCTGGCGGACAACGCGCCGGCCTCGCACACCGTGCAGCGTGGCGACACGCTGTGGGCGATCTCCACGCTGTTCCTCAAGAGCCCGTGGCGCTGGCCCGAGCTGTGGGGCATGAACCTGGCCGAGATTGCCAACCCGCACCTGATCTACCCCGGCCAGGTGCTGCTGCTGGTCAAGAACGGCGACAGCGCCCAGCTGCGCCTGGCCCGGGGCGACGGCAGCGCCATCGGCCAGCCGCCCACCAACACCGTCAAGCTGTCGCCCCGGGTGCGCAGCCAGTTGCTGGACAACGGCGCCATCGCGTCGATCCCGCTGCACCTGATCGGCCCGTTCCTCAACGAGGCGATGGTGTTCGACCAGAACGAGCTGGCCAGCGCGCCGCGCATCGTCGCCACGCAAGAGGGCCGGGTGATGGTCTCGCGCGGCGAAACCGCCTACGTGCGCGGCGACCTGCGCGGCGCACGCAGCTTCACGCTGTTTCGCGAGGCCAGGCCACTGCGCGACCCGTCCACCAACGAGGTGCTGGGCTATGAAGCCGCCTTTGTCGGCACCGCCGACTTCGTGCGCGCCGAGGGCATGTCGGGCGCCAACGGCCTGCCGGTGCCCGCCACCTTCGTGATGACCAGCACACGCCAGGAGGCCGGCGTGGGCGACCGCCTGGCCCCCGTGCCGCCGCGCGACTTCAGCGCCTACATGCCGCACCCGCCGGCCAGCCCGATGAACGGCCAGGTGGTGTCGGTCTACGGCGAGGCGCTGAACGCTGGGCAGAACCAGATCGTGGCGCTGAACCGCGGTGTGCGCGACGGCATCGAGCGTGGCCACGTGCTGGCGCTGTGGCGCGCCGGCGCGCCCGCCACCGACACCACCGGCGCCCGTGCGCAGCCCATCCAGTTGCCCGACGAACGCAGCGGTCTGCTGTTTGTCTTCCGCGTGTTCGACCGGGTGTCGTACGCGCTGATCCTGTCGGCGGTGGACCCGGTGCGCGCCGGCGACAGGGTCACCCAGCCTTGACCGTGCCACCCAGCCCCGGCGCGCCGCTGGGCGACGACGAGCTGGGTGCCTGGCTGCACCTGCTGCACAGCGCCGGTGTGGGCCGCGAGACCGCGCGCCGCTTGCTGGCGTTTTTTGGCAGCCCGCAGGCGGTGCTGGATGCCGACACCGCAACCCGCGCCGGTCTGGTCGACGCCGAGGTGGCGGCCAGCCTGGACACACCCCCCGAGGGCCACGCCTTGCGCCTGGCCAACACCCTGGCCTGGCGCAGTGCAGCGCCCAATCGCCGGGTGATGGTGCTGGGCGACGCCGACTACCCGCCGCTGCTGCTGCACAGCGCCGACCCACCCTTGCTGTTGTACCTGCTGGGCCGTGCCGAGCTGCTGGGCGCACCGTCGGTGGCCATCGTCGGCAGCCGGCTGGCCAGCGCCCAAGGGCTGGACAACGCCCGCGGCTTCGCCCGCAGCCTGGCGCAACACGGCTGGGCCATCGTGTCGGGGCTGGCCGCCGGCATCGACGCCGCCGCGCACCAGGGCGCGCTCGATGCCGGTGCTGCCGGCGCCGGCACGATCGCGGTGATCGGCACCGGCATCGACCGCATCTACCCGAACAGCAACCGTGCGCTGGCCCAGCGCATCGCGGCGCAAGGGCTGTTGGTCAGTGAGCTGGCGGTGGGCACACCGCCGCTGGGGCAGAACTTTCCGCAGCGCAACCGGCTGATCGCGGGCTTGAGCCGCGGCACGCTGGTGGTCGAAGCCGCGCTGCGATCAGGATCGCTGATCACCGCCCGCCTGGCGGCCGAGGCCGGCCGCGAGGTGATGGCCCTGCCCGGCTCGCTGCTGGCGCCGCAATCCCACGGTTGCCATGCGCTGATCCGGCAAGGCGCCGCGCTGGTGGTGTCGCCCGAGCAGGTGCTGGACGAGCTCAACGGCCTGCCGGCGCTGTCCTTGCTGGATGCGTTGTCGGGGCCGACACCGGATGCCGGGGCCACCGAAACCGGCACCGACACGGGCAGCGAAGCTGCACCATCAACCGGAGGCGCCGACGGCAGCGGTGATGACAGCGACGCCGTGTTGCGGGCGCTCGGCCACGACCCGCTCTCGCTGGATGCGCTGATCAACCGCTGCGGCTGGCCGGCGGCCGCACTGTCGGCGCACCTGATGACGCTGGAGCTCGACGGCAAGGTGGCGCGCCTGCCGGGCGGGCTGTACCAGCGCCGGCACTTCAGCTGAGCCGGTCGCCGGACAGCGCCGCAGCCTGCACCGGCAGCCGGTCATGGGCCGGCGCCGGACCTCGCTTTTCAAGCCAAGGGGCTGCGGTATAGTGGTTTCATGTTCGAGGTTCTGGTTTATCTCTATGAGACGTATTGGCGGCCCGACGCCTGCCCCGACCACGACCAGCTCACGCGCAAACTGTCGGCGGTAGGCTTCGAGACCGATGAGATCGCCGACGCGCTGACCTGGTTGGACGGCCTGGCCGAGACCGCCCAGGCCCACACCGGCGAGCAGTCGGCCGACAGCCTGCGGGTCTATTCCGCCGCGGAGATCGACCGCCTGGGCGAGGATTCGATCGGCTTCGTCGCGTTTCTAGAATCCGCCGGGGTGCTGCCGCCGGCCATGCGCGAGATGGTGATCGACCGCGCCACCGCCGTCGGCGACAGCCCGGTGGCGCTGGAAGACCTGAAAGTCATCGTGCTGATGGTGTTCTGGAGCCTGGGCGAAGAGCCCGACGCACTGATCCTCGACGAGTTGTTCGTCGCGCCGGAAGAGCGGCTGATCCACTAGCCTGGAGGGCGCCGGCCGAGCGCTCGGCCGCTCCGGAGCCGGCCGGCCACCCGCCCGGCGGGTGGAGGCGGTACGCCGCCTCCGGGTGCCCCATTTCAAGCCATCAAGCGCGACGGGTCGGCATCCAACCGGGCCAGCGCATTGCGCGTGGCCTTGACGGTGAGCGACTCGTCCTGCGCCGGCAGCAGCAAGCCGGCCTGCAAAAACGCCGCCAACCGTTGTTGCTGAAACAGCACGCAGCGGCCCTTGGGCGTGACAAACAGCGACAGCTGGCGCCGCAGGCCGTGCCAGGCCAGTTGCACCGGCTCGTGCCGGCCGCGGTATTCCAGCGTGTACCAGCTGCCCACCAGCAGCTCACGCGACCAGGCCACCATCGGCGCCGATGGCATGGTGCCGCCATCGGACACCACCTCCAGCTCGGAGCTTTCGTGGCCTGACAGGTCCAGCACCAGCGATTCGTCGATCTCGACATCCGCCGCGCCAGGCAGCAGCTCTTCCAGCGACTCCAGGCGCTCCATCAGGTCCTGCAGCCGGTCGTTGGAGATGACCGCCGCCTTGGCCGTGAAAGCCGCGGCCAGCGCGTTGTTCAGCGAGTTGATGCGCTCGTCCTGGCGCTCAGGCGTCATCTTGGCCGAGGCCATGCCCTCGCGCAGGCGCTTGAGCAGTGGCGGCAGGCGGCGGATCACCTCGGCGCGCTCCTCGCGCGTGACCTTGGCGCTGGCCGACCAGATCAGGTCGGCGGCGGCGCGCTTCATCAGCTTGGTCTCGGGCCCCTGGCCGCCGTAGCGCACCGCCGAGGTGGCCAGCACATCGGCCCAGACCTGGAACAAAAACTGGCGCACGCCTTCTTGCACCGGCACCTCGTTGAGCATGCGGCGCAACTCGATGGTGTACTGGATCGCCAGCGTCTCGCGCTGCTCGACCTGCTGGGCCAGCGACACACCGCGCTTGCTGGCCTCGTTTTCGTTCTTGAAGAAGTGTTCGAGAAACTTCTCGAACTCCACCAGCACGGTCTGGAACACCCGCCGCCCGGTGTCCGGGTAGGCCTCGACCACCTGCACCACCCGTTTGATCTCTTTCTCGAGCGCATCGCCGATGGTCCGGCTGGCGTTGTCCAGGCCCATCACGCAGGCGCCCATGCGGTCGATCAGGCGGCGCGCCGGGTGGTCGAGCGAGCCGAAAAAGTCAGGCTCGCTGACCGCCACCCGCAGCACCGGCATCTGCAGGCGGGCAAACCAGACCCGCATCGCGGCCGGGATGCGCTCTTCGGTCAGGATGCTCTGGAACATCAGCGCCACGATCTCGATCGTGGCGCGTTCGGCCGGTGTGCTGGCGGCCTGCTTGAGCGCCTGCTTGTTCTGCTGCAACTCGTCGAGCAGCATCGGCCCGGTGGGTGCGATGGCCGGCAGCGGCTTGCCCGACGGGCTCAACTCGGGCGCTGCGCCCTCCGCCGGCGCAAAGCGCTTGCGCAGATTTTGCTGGGCGTTGTTGATGGCCGCCGACAGCGCGTCGGTTACCGGCCGGGCCTGGGTGGTGTCGGCAAAGCCGGGCAAATGCCGACCGACCAGTCGGTTGAGCCGGCCCAGCACCGCCTCGGCATGGTCACTGCCACGCGCCATCGGCCCGGCGCGCGTCATCATCCGGGTCTCTTCACCCACGTCCGCCGCGCGCTCGTGCGACGAGGCGGCGCGCCCGCCTGCACTGCGCGAAGCACCATCCTCGGACGCCGGGCCACGCCAGGCCGTGGTGGCATAACCCGCGCCAGCGGTCACACCGGACGCGGCACGACCGGGCGTTGGGTGCGGCGGGCTGAGGCCGGCCGTGGCCACCGCTCCAGGCGCGCTGCTGTCGATGGAGCGCCGGATATAGGGCCGCAAATCCACGTCGGGCATTACCCGCTGCTCGATCAACCAGCGGTTGGTCTCGTGGTAAGCCTCCTCGGCCAGCGCCGCAAAACCCTCGTGCAGCAGGGGCTGGGCCTCGCGCCAGTCGGTGGCGGACAAGCCCACGGCGCGCCAGCCGTCCAGCACGACACGCGCCAGGATGTGCGCCCGCAGCATGTCGTGGGTGTCGATCTCGGCCCGTCGCTCAAGCATCGCCACGCGCGAGCGCAGGTCGGTGAACTCCCACCCGGCGCGGTCCATGATGGCCAGTGCCAGGCGCGAGGTGAGGATCTCGCGCTCGATGGTGTCGTTGTCGACAAGGCTCAACGCATCGCCCAGCATCGGTGGCAGCTCGGCCATCGGCACGGCCGTGACGCCGTGCTGCAGCACATGGCGCAAGCCGGTGGCCACGGTGCGCTGCCAATTGCCGGCCTGCTTCATCAGGCCCGCCACCAGATCACGCCGACGCTGGGCGGTGAGGTACTCGGCTGGCTTGTCCAGCAAGTCGCGGGCGCTGCCGCTGATGTGGCTGACCAGCCCGGGCAGGCCACGCAGCAGGCCGTCTATATAGCGCTGCCGGGCTTGAGCAGCAATCTGGGCGTGTTCTGCGGCTTTCGCCATGGTGGACGGGTGGGTAGCGGCTGACGGGTGTGAACCCGATCTATACCACGGCGCCGGCGTTCGGATCGTTGGGGTCTTGCTCTTTCCCCCCAGCTTTGACCAGGTCTTCGCGCTTGACGCCCAGCCACATCGCGATGGCCGCGGCCACGAACACCGACGAATAGATGCCGAACAGGATGCCGATGGTCAGTGCCACCGCAAAGTAGTGCAGCGTGGGGCCACCGAACAGCAGCATCGACAGCACCATCATCTGGGTCGAGCCGTGGGTGATGACGGTGCGGCTGATGGTGCTGGTGATGGCGTGGTCGATGACCTGCGGTGTGTCGAGCTTGCGAAACTTGCGAAAGCCCTCGCGGATCCGGTCGAAGATCACCACCGACTCGTTCACCGAGTAGCCCAGCACCGCCAGCACCGCGGCCAGCACCGCCAGCGAAAACTCCCACTGGAAGAAGGCAAAAAAGCCCAGGATGATGATCACGTCGTGCAGGTTGGCGATGATGGCCGCAACCGAGAACTTCCACTCGAAGCGAATCGCCAGATAGGCCATGATGCCCAGCACCACGAAGGCCAGCGCCTTGGCGCCGTCGCTGGCGAGCTCATCGCCCACCGCCGGCCCGACAAACTCGGTGCGCGACAGCTTGAGCGGCTCGACGCCCGCCGGGGTGCTGCAAGACGGCCGGCTGACCTGCTCGCCCTGCGGCGAGGTGTAGGCCTTGATCGCCACCGTGCCGCCTTCAGCCGCGCACAGGGTGCCAAACACCAGCGGCGCCACATCGGCCTGCTTGATGTTTGCCCGCACCGGCAAGCGCACCAACACGTCGTGCGAGCTGCCGAAGTTTTGCACCTGCACCTCGCCAAAACCGAGCTTGTCGACGGCGGCGCGGGTTTTCTCCAGGTTGGCCGTCTGGGTGTATTCAACCTCCAGCACCGTGCCGCCGGTGAACTCGATGGACAGGTGCAGGCCCCGCGTGAGCAGAAAGAAGACCGCCAGCGCAAACGTGACGAAAGAGAAGATGTTGAATATCAGCGCATGCCGCATGAACGGGATGTCGCGGCTGATCCGGAAGAATTCCATTTTTTTGCTCTCCAGCTCAGCGCTTGGTGGACGGGGTGGCCGCCGGTGCCTGGGGCGGGCGGGCCGCCGCACCGTCAGGCGCCAAACCCGCTGCCAGATCTGCCGACAAATCCAGCCCGACCGCGGGCGAGCCCGCCGGCCGCCAGACCTGGCCGATCGACACCGACTTCAGCCGCTTCTGGCCGCCGTACCAGAGGTTGACCAGGCCGCGCGAGAACATCACCGACGAAAACATCGAGGTCATGATGCCCAGGCAGTGCACCACCGCAAAACCGCGCACAAAGCCCGAGCCGAAGGCCAGCAGCGCCAGACCGGCGATCAAGGTGGTGATGTTGGAGTCCAGGATGGTGGCAAACGCCCGCTCGTAACCGGTATTGATCGCCGCCTGCGGCGAGGCGCCGCCGCGCAATTCCTCGCGCACCCGCTCGTTGATCAGCACGTTGGAGTCGATCGCCATGCCCAGGGTCAGCGCGATGGCCGCGATGCCCGGCAACGTCAGCGTGGCCTGCAGCATCGACAGCATGGCGATCAGCAGCAGCAGGTTGAGTGCCAGCGCCAGCGTCGAGAACACGCCGAACAGCAGGTAGTAGCCGCACATGAACACGGCAATCGCGGCAAAGCCGTAGCCCACGCTGGCAAAGCCCTTGGCGATGTTGTCGGCGCCCAGGGTCGGGCCGATGGTGCGCTCTTCGATGATCTCCATCGGCGCGGCCAGGCTGCCGGCGCGCAGCAGCAGCGCGGTATCGGCCGCCTCGGCGGTGCTCATGCGGCCCGAGATCTGCACCCGGCCGCCGCCGATCTCGGACCGGATCACCGGCGCGGTCACGACCTCGCCCTTGCCCTTCTCGAACAGCAGGATCGCCATGCGCTTGTTGATGTTCTCGCGCGTGACGTCCCGGAAGATGCGTGCACCCTTGGCGTCCAGCGTCAGGTGCACGGCCGCCTCGCCCGGGGTGTCGCCGGCAAAGCCGGGCTGGGCGTCGGTCAGGTTCTCGCCGGTCAGGATGACCTGGCGGAAGACGATGATCGGCGAGCCATCACGCTCCAGGTACTTCTCGCTGCCAAACGGCACCGGGCCGCTGCCGCGCAGTGCCTCCATCGCCTCGGCGCTGGTATTGGCCAGGCGCACCTCCAGCGTGGCGGTGCGGCCGATGATGTCCTTGGCCTTGGCGGTGTCCTGCACACCCGGCAACTGCACCACCACCCGGTCGCTGCCCTGCTGCTGGATCACCGGCTCGGCCACGCCCAGCTCATTCACGCGGTTGTGCAGCGTGGTGATGTTCTGCTTGATCGCGCCGTCCTGCACCGCGCGCGCGGCCACGGGTTTAAGGCCACCGGTCAGGCGGAACTCCGCGCCGTCGGGCGTGGCGGTCCAGTCCATGTCGGGCATCACCTCGGCCAGCAGCTTTTGGGCCTGGGCCAGCACCGCCTGCTCGCGAAAACGCACCACCACCAGGTCGCCGTCTCGGGCAATGCCGGTGTGGCGGATGTTCTTGTCGCGCAACAGGGTGCGCAGGTCACCGGCGGTGGATTCGGCCTTCTTGGTCAGTGCCGCCTTCATGTCGACCTGCATCAGGAAGTGCACCCCACCCCGCAGGTCCAGCCCCAGGTACATCGGCAGCGCATGCAGGGCGGTCAGCCAGTGCGGCGAGCGGCTCAGCAGGTTGAGCGCGACGATGTAGGACGGGTCCGCCGGATCGGGGTTGAGTGCCTTGGCGATCGCGTCCTTGGCCTTGATCTGCTCATCGGTCGAGCGCAGGCGCGCCTTGACCGAACCGGCCTCGAACTGCACAAAGTCGGGCTGCAGACCGGCGGCGGCCAGCGTCTTCTCGATGCGTGGCACCAGGCTGGCGTCGACCTTGAGCGTGGCCTTGCCGCTCGACACCTGCACCGCCGGCGCCTCGCCGTAGAGGTTGGGCAGGGTGTAGAGCAGACCGATCAGCAGCGCAAGCGCCAGGATCGTGTATTTCCACCAGGGGTAGCGGTTCATGGTGCGTTCCTCAGCCCGGCGGAGCGCCGCGGCTTGACAACAGGCAGGTCACCCGGCGCAGCGCACGGGGACAACAGGGGCAATTGACCGGCCGAAAGGCAGGCAGGCCGAAGGGCGGGCGCCGGCAGGCCAGGGCGCGCAAGGTCCGCGGCGCAGGCCCCGACCGCCGAACCGTCACTTGCCGAAAGTGCCCTTGGGCAACACCTGCACCACGGCGCTGCGCTGTACCTGCAGCTCGACGCCGTTGGCCACTTCAACCTGCAGCAGGCTTTCGCCCATCTTGGCAACCCGGCCGATCATGCCGCCGGTGGTGACGATCTCGTCGCCCTTGGCCAGCGCGTCGATCATCGCCTTGTGCTCTTTCTGGCGTTTCATCTGGGGCCGGATCATGATGAAGTACAGCACAACGAACATCAGCACCAACGGCAAAAACTGGCCGAGCGAGCCGAACAGTGACTCCATACCATCACCATTGGTGGCGGCAGGCGCGGTGGCCTGGGCAAAAGCTTGGGAAATGAACACGGTGAAAGTCCTTGTCAGGGTGCCCGCGCGACGGCGGGACAACTGGCTATTGTAGGTGGCGCAGGTGTCGCGTCCTGGCCGGCGCGCCGGGTGGGAGCGACCGGGCGCTGCGCTCAGTTCAGCGCCATGCTGAGCTTGCGCCGGTATTGGTCGATCACCGGATCGTTGGGCACAACCGCTGCACGGCCCACCACCTCCAACGCCCCCTTGGCGGGCTCGGCGCCGGGCGCGACCTTGGGCACAGGCTTGCTCATCAGCGCCAGGATGGCGACATAGGTCTTGCGCGCCAGCTGCTCGTTCCAGGCCTTGTCGCGCATCACGATCTCCAGCAGTTCGTCCATCGCCTCGGTGAACTGGCCGGCCGCCATCAGGCCTTGGGCCAGTTCATAGCGGGCCTCAAAATCGCGCCGGTTGCCGGCAATCGTCTCGGCCAGCAGCTGCGGCGAGCGCGCGGATGGGGCTTTTTCAAGCGCGTCCAGCCACAGGCCCAGCGCTGCGCTTTGGGCGTCCACCAAGGCCTGGGGCGCCATCGGCAACCAAGCCTGGCGCGCCAGAGCCGGCTGGCCGGTTTCGATCAGCAGCTTGACGTACTCGGCCCGGGCCACGGCATTGGCCGGGTCGATCAACACCGCCTGCTGCAAGCGGTCCAGCGCCATGTCCGGGTCTTCGTCGGCCTCCGGCTCCTCGGCTTGCCCGCTGTTTTGCTCGGCCTCCAGCGCCTGGGCGCCGGGCACGTGGCGGTCCAGAAACTCGCGGATCTGCGCTTCAGGCAGCGCACCGACAAAACCGTCCACCGGTTGGCCGTCCTTGAACATCACGCAAAACGGGATCGAGCGCACACCAAAGGCCTGGCTCAACTGGGCGGCGATTTCGGGCTGGTCGTCGCTGTTGAGCTTGGCCAGCTTGAAACGGCCAGCGTAGGCCGCCTCCACTTTTTCCAACAGCGGGCCCAGTGTGCGGCAGGGGCCGCACCAGGGCGCCCAGATGTCGAGCAGCACCGGCTGCAGTGAGGAGGCCTGGATCAGGTCGGCCTCGAAGTTCTGGATCGTGATGTCGCTCATGGTGTCAGCCGGAGCCTCAGGAGGTTGGATGGGGTTGGAAGCACGCAGGCCAGCAGATAAGGGCCGCCGCCTACAATTCAATGTTTTTGCAGACCTGCCGGAGCCAAGCCTTGCCAGACCTGGAAAACAGCGTGTCCCGCCATGAGGATGCCGACCACAAGGACCGCCCGCCGGCCGTGGTCGGTGTGTTGATGGGGTCCAGCAGCGACTGGGAAACGATGCAGCAGGCCACCCGGATTCTCGCCGAGTTTGGCGTGCCCCACGAATGCCGGGTGGTCTCGGCCCACCGCATGCCCGACCAGATGTTTGCGTATGCCGAGGCCGCCGCCGGCCGCGGCCTGCGCGCCATCATCGCCGGCGCGGGCGGCGCGGCCCACCTGCCCGGCATGCTGGCGGCCAAGACCACCGTGCCGGTGCTGGGCGTGCCGGTGGCCAGCAAGCACCTGTCGGGTGTCGACTCCCTGCACTCGATCGTGATGATGCCCAAGGGCATTCCGGTGGCCACTTTTGCGATCGGCGCGGCCGGCGCAGCCAACGCCGCGCTGTTTGCGGTGGCGATGCTGGCCACTGGCGATGCGGCCCTGCGCGCCCAGCTGGACGCCTTTCGGGCGCGCCAGACTGCCGCGGCAGTGGCGATGACCGCCGACCTGACCTGAACCCCCTGCGCTGATTCCTTTGTTATGAGCACCCCACGATGAGCGGCAAGACGATACTGCCCGGCGCCACGCTGGGCGTGATGGGCGGCGGCCAGCTGGGCCGCATGTTTGTGCAGGCAGCACAGTCGCTGGGCTACTTCACCGCGGTGCTCGATGCCGACGCCACCTCGCCCGCCGGGCTGGTGGCGCACTACCACATTGCGACCGACTACCTGGACGAGCAGGGCCTGGCGCAGCTGATGCAGCGCTGCGAAGCCATCACCACCGAGTTCGAAAACGTGCCGGCCGGCGCGCTCGTCACGCTGGGCGCGCACCGCCGGGTGGCGCCCGGGGCCGAATCGGTGGCTGTCTGCCAAAACCGGGCCGCCGAAAAAGCCGAGTTCAAGCGCTGCGGCGTGGCCTGCGCGCCGTTTGCGCTGATCGACACGCCCGAGCGGCTGCGCAGCGTGCCGGACGACCTGTTGCCCGGCATCTTGAAAACCGTGCGGCTGGGCTACGACGGCAAGGGCCAGGCCCAGGTGGCCGACCGCGCCGCACTGGCTGCCGCCTGGGACAGCCTGGGCCAGGTGCCCTGCGTGCTGGAACAACGGTTGCCGCTGGCGCTGGAGCTCAGCGTGCTGGTGGCGCGCGGGGCGTCGGGCGATTGTGTGGTGCTGCCGGTGCAGCAAAACCTGCACCAAGACGGCATCCTGGCAGTGACCCAGGTGCCCGCACCCGACGCCACGCCCGGGCAGCAACAGGCCGCGACCCGCGCCGCCGTGGCGCTGGCCACGGCGATGGACTACATCGGTGTGCTGTGTGTCGAGTTTTTTGTGCTGGCCGACGGCAGCCTGGTGGCCAACGAGATGGCGCCGCGCCCGCACAACTCGGGCCATTGGTCGATCGACGGCAGCGACGTCAGCCAGTTCGAGCTGCAGGTGCGCACGCTCACCGGCCTGCCGCTGACTGCACCGCGCCAGCACTCGGCCGCGGTGATGCTCAACCTGCTGGGCGACCTGTGGTGGCGCAACCCTGCCACTGAGCAAACCCCGCCCTGGGCCGACGTGCTGGCCCTGCCGGGTGTGCACCTGCACCTGTACGGCAAGGCCAACGCAAGGCCGGGCCGCAAGATGGGCCACCTGACCGTCACCGCCGAGTGGCCGGCGGCCGCCCGCACGGTGGCGCTGCAGGCGGCCGCGCTGCTCGGCCTGCCGGCTTTCTGTGCCCCGCCAGGAAATGACTGCGTCATTCCCGCCCCAGGGGTCAAGCAAAGTGGCAAAGCCACATTTCCTTGAGATCGGCATGACCCTGCTGCGCGGCGATCAACTGGCGGACATCCAGGCCGCCGCCCGGCGCCTGGCCGACGGCGGGCTGGTGGCGTTTCCGACCGAAACCGTCTACGGCCTGGGCGCCCGCGCCGACAGCGACGCCGCGGTCGCCGCCATTTTTGCCACCAAGGGCCGGCCCGCCGACCACCCGCTGATCGTGCATGTGGCCGACCTGGACCACGCCGCCCTGTTTTCCGGCGCGTTTTCCGGCGCGTTTTCCGGCGCGTTTGCCGGCGCGTTTGCTGCCCCGCCTGCCGCCGACCCGCCCACCGCCGCCCGTCGCCTGGCGCTGGCCTTCTGGCCGGGGCCGCTGACCTTGATCCTGCCGCGCCGGCCCGGCCAGGCCAGCGCCGCTGCCGGCGGCCAGGACAGCATCGGCCTGCGCTGCCCCGCGCATCCGGTGGCCCAGGCGCTGCTGCGCGAGGCCGCCGCGCTGGGCGTGATGGGCGTGGCCGGGCCCAGCGCGAACCGTTTTGGCCATGTCAGCCCGACCCGCGCAGCCCATGTGCAGCAGGAGTTCGGGCCCGACCTGTGGGTGCTGGACGGCGGTGACTGCGCGCTGGGCATCGAATCCGCCATCGTCGACCTGAGCCGGGCCGCACCCGCCCTGCTGCGCCCAGGGGTGCTGACACGGGCGCAGATCGAGGCGGTGCTGGGCCTGCCGCTGCAAGCCGCAGACGCCGGATCGCCGCGAGCACCTGGCACGCTCGCCTCGCACTATGCGCCGGCAGCACGGCTGCGGCTGTGGTCGCCGGCCGCACTGGACGTTGCACTTCACCGGCCAGACACCTTGCCCGCTGGGCTGGCGGTATATTCCCGACGCGCAGCCGGGTCCGGTCCGGGCCGGCACTGGCAGCGCATGCCCGACGATCCGGCGCAGGCCGCGCATGAACTTTTTGCCGTGCTGCGCCAGTTCGATGATGCCGGCCTGGCCGAGATCTGGGTCGAGCAGCCCGACGACGATCCGGCCTGGGAAGGTGTTGCCGACCGGCTGTGCCGGGCCGCCACACCCTGACGGGCACTGCAGGCCCGACCGACCCCAGATTCGCCGCAACCGATGCCCCCCGCCCCGACAAGACCTGATACGCCGGCGCCTTGACTGATTGATGGAACCCTGATGACTCTCTTTTGCAATGTGCGGCGCCTGGGCGCCCTGGTGCTGGCCCCGCTGGTCGTCACGGCAGCGCTGCTGGCGGCCTGCGGTGGTGGCACCGAACAGGTCGTGACGTTCAAGCCGAACCGCCTGTTTGTGTTTGGCGACGAGAACAGCGTGATCGAAAACGACGGCAGCAACGACGGCGCCAAATACACGATCGACGACCGCAGCCTGCTCACCGCCGGCAAGTGCCTGGTGCTGCCCATCTTCGTGCAGGACGTGGCGCTGTACTACGGCTTTTTCTTCGAACAGTGCGATCCGCTGTTGATCGCGCCCAAGGCCTTCATGCGGGCGGCGCGCCTGGCGAAGGTGGCGGACGTGGCGCTGCAGGTGGCCAACCAGCGTGACCTGAACGCTGGCGACATCGCCACCTTCATGGTCGGCATCAACGACCTGATCGAGATCTACGAGCAGATGCCCAAGACCGCCGGCCTGACCGACGCCAACAACAAGGCCGCCATTGCCGAGGCCGGGCGCCGCGGCGCCCGTGCCGCGGCCGTCGTCAACACGCTGCTCGGCACCGGCGCGCGGGGCCTGGTCTTCACCGTGCCCGACATCAGCCTGTCGCCGTACGCGGTCCTGGCCAACAAGAACCTGCCCGGCTCGATGGCACTGCTGGCCAGCATGAGCTACGAGTTCAACGCCTACCTGCGTACCAGCATCGACGCCACTGCCTTCGACGGCCGCAACTACGGCCTGGTGCTGGCCGACGACATCGTCGCGGCGATGTACCGCCAGCCGACGTCCTACCTGACGACGCCGTCGGTCCCCAATGTCACGGCCTGCAAGAACGTCATCGACGGTGGCACCGGCAACGATGTGGCCACGCAGGTGCTGGCCTGCAACATCAACACGCTGGTGGCCAACGCCACGTCGGCCAGCCACCTGTGGGCCAGCGACCGCCACATCGGGCCCAACGCCCACCAGCGCATCGGGTCGCAAGCCGCGTCGCGCGCGGCCAACAACCCGTTCTGACCCGCGGGCCAGCGCACCCGCGCGCAACCGCCTGCGGTCTGGCTGCACCATGACGACCCCTTGCCTGCTGGCGCTCGACACCTCGACCGACCTGCTGTGCGTGGCACTGCTCACACCGGGCGGTGCCCGCTGCACGGTCGAGCCCGGCGGGCCGTTGGCATCAGCCCGGTTGATCCCGGCAGTGATGCAGTTACTGGCGGACGCCGGCCTCACGCTGGCCGGTCTGCAGGCCATTGCTTTCGGCCAGGGGCCTGGCGCCTTCACCGGCTTGCGCACCGCCTGCGCCGTCACGCAGGGCCTGGCACTGGCCAACGACACCCCGGTGCTGGCTATCGACAGCCTGCTGATCGTGGCCGAGGACGCCCGCGCCCAGGCTGCGGCCGCCCTGCACCCCGATCCGGCCCCTGACCCGACGTCCGAACAGGACTGGTGGGTGGCGATGGACGCCCGGATGGACGAGGTCTATGCCGCGGCCTACCACCATGGCCCGCAAGGCTGGCACATCCGCGTGGCGCCGCAGTTGTGGACCCTGCCTGCTCTGGCCGCGCTGTGGCGTGACACGCCGCCGCAGCGCCTGGCCGGCAGCGCCATAGCCGCCTTTGCCGGGCGCCTGCCCTCGGGCAGCGCAGCCCTGTGGCCCCACACGCAGGACCGCGCCGGGGCCTTGTTGCGCCTGGCGCAGGCCGGCTGGGCGCAAGGGCGTGGCCTGCCGGCCGACCAGGCACTGCCGCTGTACCTGCGCGACAAGGTCGCCTTCACCAGTGCGGAGCGCCTGGCCATGGCCACGCGATCCACCGCGCTCGACCCCGCCGAATTGCCCGGCGCCGCCAGCGTGTCCGGCACGGCGGTGGGCCAGTGAACGCCGTGCTTCGGCCAGACCCCGCCGCCTGGCACCAGCCCATGGTGGTGGCCGACCTGGGCCGCGTGCTGCTGCTGGAGCAGACCGCCTACAGCCACCCCTGGTCGCGCGGCAACTTCATCGACTCGCTGGCCGCCGGCTACACCGCCGAGCTGCGGCTGGACGACAGCGGCGGCCTGCTGGGTTACTTCGTGGCCCTGCCGGGGTTCGAGGAGACCCACCTGCTCAACCTGACGGTCGCGCCCGCCCGACAACGTGCCGGACAGGGCAGCGCAATGCTGCAACGCCTGCTGACCCTGTGCCAGCAGCGCGGCGACCAGGCGCTGTGGCTGGAGGTGCGGCCCAGCAACCTGCCGGCGCTGGCGCTGTACCGCGGCTTCGGGTTTGTCGAGGTGGGCAACCGGCGCAACTACTACCCGGCCAACGGCAACCTGCGAGAGGATGCGCTGGTCCTGCGCCTCGGCCTGCCCGGGCTGGACGTTGCCCGGCCACCCCTCACCGCCGGCCTCGCCGAACCCCAGGCGGGAGGCCCTGATGCGGTGGTCTGAGACCCAGCAGGCAATGCTGCGCGAAATGGGGCTGCGCCTGTGGTTGCCCGCGACTGAACCGGGCACGGCCGCGTCCGGGACGGCGCCGGGCGCTGGCCCGGTAACCGACCCGGCTGGCGCTGCCAAGGCAGGAACCCTGACAACCACCCGGCCTGCCCAGCCCCCGCCAGCGCCTGCGGACCGGCATAGCCACGCCGATCCGGCCGAGCCGGCCGATCCGGCCGAGCCGGCTGAACCGCGCCAACGCCCCCCACCGGGCCGCGCGGCCAGCCGGCCCGCCGCCGGCGCGGTGGCGCCAGCACCGCCGGCCACGCTGGTGCCGGCCGAAGGCGTGGCCCGCATGGACTGGCCCGCGCTGCGCAGCGCGGTTGTCGCGTGCCGCGCCTGCGCGCTGTGCGACGGCCGACGCCAGACCGTCTTCGGCACCGGTCACCCGCGCGCCCACTGCCTGGTCGTCGGCGAAGCGCCGGGCGAGCAGGAGGACGTGCTGGGTGAGCCGTTTGTCGGCGAGTCCGGCCAGTTGCTGGACCGCATGCTGCGGGCGCTGGGCCTGTCACGTGCGGCCACCGAGCCACCCGACCCGGCGCGCCAGGTCTTTATTGCCAACACCCTGAAGTGCCGGCCACCCGGCAGCCGCAACCCGACACCGCAAGAATTGGCCGCCTGCCAACCCTACCTCGAGCGCCAGGTCACGCTGGTTCAGCCCCGGGTGATCCTGGCGATGGGCCGTTTTGCGGTGCAGGCGCTGCTGGGCAGCAGCGAGCCGCTGGGCCGGCTGCGTGGCCGGCTGCACGACTGGCGCGGCGTGCCGCTGGTGGTGACCTACCACCCGGCCTACCTGCTGCGCCAGCCGGCTGAAAAAGCCCGCGCCTGGGAGGACTTGTGCCTGGCCGCGTCCTGCCTGGCGCCCACAGGCGGCTGACCGCCATCCGCCCAGCGCGGCTACCCGCCCTTCGCCGCCTTGACCGGCCGGGTCCAGCCCGCCAGCGACACCTGCTTGCCGCGCGCCACCGTCAACTGCCCGGCCGGCGTGCTCTTGCTGATGGTGCTGCCGCCGCCCACCGTGCCGCCGGCGCCGATGGTCACCGGCGCGATCAGCACGCAGTTGCTGCCGATGTGCACATCGGCCTCGATCACCGTGCGGTGCTTGTTGGCGCCGTCGTAGTTGGCGGTGATGCTGCCGGCGCCGTAGTTGACACGCTCGCCCACCGTGGCGTCGCCCAGGTAGGCCAGGTGGTTGGCCTTGGCACCCCGCGCCAGGGTGGAGTTCTTGACCTCGACGAAGTTGCCGATGTGCACCTCTTCGGCCAGCGCCGCCCCCGGCCGCAGCCGGGCAAACGGGCCCACCAGACAACCCGCGCCCACCGTGGCGCCCTCGATGTGGCTGAACGGGTGAACCACGCTGCCGGCGCCGATCACCGCGTCGCGGATCACGCAGTGCGCGCCGATTTGCACGTCGTCGCCCAGCGTCACCGTGCCTTCGAACACACAACCGACGTCGATATCGACATCCTGGCCGGTGGCCAGCGTGCCGCGCAGGTCGAACCGCGCCGGGTCGGCCAGCCGCACGCCGGCCTCCAGCAGCGCGTCGGCCTGGCGGCGCTGAAAGCGACGCTCCAGGTCGGCCAACTGCAGCGGGCTGTT
>Ga0105047_10003230_pt1 | contig 28789 bp, 20 predicted proteins | sample MAT04_FD_78384 | JGI IMG/M metagenome (GOLD analysis project Ga0105047, IMG submission 78384) | Freshwater microbial communities from Lake Fryxell liftoff mats and glacier meltwater in Antarctica - MAT-04 (megahit assembly) | ecosystem: Environmental > Aquatic > Freshwater > Ice > Liftoff... | reverse complement strand
TGGCCCAGTGAGATTGGCCCAGCGCGATCGGTCCAGCGCCATTTGCACAGCGTCGACGCTTCCCGCGTTCGATTCTCAGGCCGTGCTCTTGCGCCCGTTGATCCGCTGGAGCTGTTCCAGATTTTCGACCAACCGCTCGAGCGATAGCGTAGTCGCGTGGCCGGCGCCGAGCAGTCGCCTGCAGTCCGGGATCAACTCCTGGGCCAGGGCCAATGCTCCGGCGGCGTCCCCCGTGACTCCCATCCAAAAGACGATGCAGTTGCGCGCCGCCAGAGTGTCTGGGTGCATCTTGCCGAGCGCGCGGTCGAGATCCGGCAGCAAATGCTCGAACGATCGGAGCGCGGCGCGCGCGTCCCCTGCCCCGCCGGTCCAAAAGGCAATCTTGCTGCGCAGTGTCAAGGTGTCCGGATGGTCTGGACCAAGTTGCCGCTGATAATCCGATAGTAGTTCTTGAGCCATCCGCAGCGCGTTCTGTGCGTCCCCTTTTTCACCCGTCCAGAAAATCAGGTTGTCTCGCGCCAACAGCGCGGCCGGATGATCCTTGCCAAACAGTCGCTCATAGTCTGGCAACAGGCTGCGCGAAAGCCGCATCGCCTCGGACTTGAAACCGGCGCTCCCCTTCCAGAGCACCAGACTATTGCGCGTCTGTAGCGTTTCCGCGTGATCTGGACCTAAGACCCGGACTAGATCGGCGAATAACTTTTGCAGCAGTGCAATCGCCTGGCTACCGTCGCCGCTTTCGCCAGTCCAGTTGGCGACCTGTCCGCGAATGGACAAAGTGCGAGGATCGTCCGCGCCCCACGCAGTAACCGCGTCTGCGAGTAGTGACTCGAACAATCCACGAGCCGCCTCCGCGTCTCCTCCCTCGCCCATACAGAGGGCCACGTGAGCGCGCGTGTTCAACACCTGGGGATCGGCCGGTCCCAAGGCGCTCTGTTGATCGGCCAATAGTTCCTGGTACAGCGAGAGGGCTTCTTGCGCATCGCCAGCTTCGCTCGTCCAATGCGCCAATAGATCGCGCATGGCAAATGTCGCCGGAGCCGTCGCGCCCAAGGACTCTTTGATTCTGGGGAGCCAGGCCTCGAGGCAAATAAGACTCTGCCGGGCCGAAGGCCAATATCGGTTGGCGAAGCGCACTGCGATTTCCCCTGCTTCGCCGGCGCTCCAACAATGCTGCGCCTCGCGCGCTCGGGCATAACGCTGCAAAGCGTCAACGTCGGCCGGATCAAACTGGTCCATCGGCGCCAGAGTGTCGATCGCCGCCAAAATGGATCGGTGCACCACTGCGGGCTCCACGCCCAGGGGCGCTGTCTCGGCAGGCTCCAACAGCGCTTCGGCGAGCGCGCTGTGGCAAACCCCAACCCGTTCCGGTTCCCCTTCGACCTGAGCGCGCGTAATGAACGGGGCAAGTTCCTCCAGCGCAACTTGCAATTCGTCAGGCGTCATTGGGTGTTCGAGCGCTGCAAGCGCGGCGCCGAGAAGTGGCATAGGCGCCAAGGGGCCAGCGCCGGCTGCCGCCAACACCGCCAACACTGGGCTCCAAACAGATTGCCAGCGCTGCGGATCCAATTCCGCCTGGATCGCCAGCGCCGAATGGCAGACTTCGACGGCGCTTGCCGCCGCGCGCCACTGTTCCATGATCTTAGGATCGCGAGCCGCCAACTCTCCAGCCAGCTTGGCGCACAACCAGGCGCCGCCGGCCGCGGCGGCGACCTGTGTGGCGACACTCGCCGGCAGGCCGCGCTTCGAGCAAAAGCGACGCAGGAACTTTTCGTCCGGTTGCGGCAATTCCAAGCGGTGCGCGCCGCTTGGTAGCTCCGCCGTGGGACGCGCTGTGACGATTAATCGCACAAACGCCAGGTCGGGATGCGTGCCAACCAGATTGTAAAATTCGCGGAGCGGCGCCTCGATCTCCGGTGACATTGGATCCGAACCATCGATGGCGATCCGCACCGGGTCCTGCGGCAGAAACCTCAACGGGCCGACCACTTCGACAAACAACGGATCGAGACCAGACCGCTGCTCATACGTGGTCCGAACGCAAAACTGATACTGCGCTTCGGCGAACTCAGAAACGTTCAGCAGCATCTGGTCCGCCAGCAGAGTGGCGATCTCGTCGAGAGTGCTCGACGCGTTCAGCAACAGGATTGCGTGCAAGAAGTCCGGCGGCACGGCGCCCTTGGTTAGCTCAGGACGCGCGAGCGCCGCCAAAGTTGCGGACTTGCCTGCTCCAGGTTCGCCGACCACCGCCACGCATCGCTGCGTCTCGACCGCTTGAACAAGCTCTCGCAGAGCAGGCGTGGGGACGTGCCATTCGCTCAGTCGCGCAAGCTCAAGATCGGTCAATGTCTCCGGCAAATCGTCCAGGTACTCTGCAGATTCCGGGACGGCTGCTGACGGTGGACGGTTCACTGGCGTTTTCCGTGGAATGGTTGTAGGCGTCTTGAATACGCGTTTGGCCCCTCGGACAGGTCGCAGTATAACCGCCGCACGACTGCCATTGGAGCCGCCGGGCGATCGAACTTCCACCCCCCGAGATAGGTCCAAGGCGCATTTTCTTCGGCAGACCAGCCCAGCTAGAATGCCGCCTGACAATAATGGAAGGTTGGCGCTCCAAGGCGGCCGAAGACACGACAAAACTCCGCAAGTGACGACAAGACGTATGACACCGATCCCAAACGGCAATCGACGAAGAAGATTCATGGCGCGACTACCCCGCGCTTTGTGCGTCGGTCTCCTGTTCGCCTTGGCGACGCTTCAGGCACTGTCGTCGGATGCGACCGCCGCGACTGCGCGCCGGCCCAACATTGTGGTGATCCTTGCCGATGACCAAGGCTGGGGCGACCTGAGCGTCAACGGCAACACGAATCTCCATACTCCGAACATTGATTCGCTGGCCAAGGATGGCGCCCTCTTCGAACGATTCTTCGTCTGCCCCGTCTGCTCGCCGACGCGAGCTGAGTTTCTGACCGGACGTTACCACCCACGTGGCGGCGTCCGCAGCACGTCGACTGGCGGCGAGCGGTTGAACCTGGGGGAACAGACCGTGGCCGAGGTCCTTCGCGCCGCCGGTTACGCGACGGCTGCTTTTGGCAAGTGGCACAACGGCAGCCAATGGCCCTACCATCCCAACGCCCGCGGCTTTGCAGAGTACTACGGATTCACGTCGGGCCACTGGGGCGACTATTTCAGTCCGCCACTGGAGCACAACGGACAACCGGTGCGCGGCAATGGATTTATCATCGACGATCTCACCGATCGCGCGCTGGAGTTCATCAGCGCTGAGCGCGATCGCCCGTTCTTCTGCTACCTGCCGTTCAATACGCCCCACTCGCCGATGCAGGCGCCCGACAAGTTCTACGATCCCTTTCGCAACGCCGATCTGCCACTGCGCCACGCCGACGCAGCCAAAGAAGACCTGGCCGTAACCAGGGCGGCGCTGGCAATGTGCGAGAATATCGATTGGAACGTCGGCCGCGTCCTCGAAAAGCTTGCCGAGTTGAAACTGGCAGACGACACGATTGTGATCTACTTCAGCGATAACGGCCCCAACAGCGGGCGCTGGAACGGCGGCATGAAAGGGCGCAAGGGCTCCACCGACGAAGGGGGCGTTCGATCGCCGCTCCTCCTCCGCTGGCCGGGACATATTGCGCCCGGGACAAAAGTCACACAGATTGCCACGGCGATCGATCTCTTGCCGACTCTCGTCGAGTTAACCGGCGCGCCCCACGCGACCCTGCCAAACAAGTCGCTCGATGGCCGCAGTCTGGCGCCGCTGCTACTTGGAAAGGGCGCCGCCAGCACAAATGAGAAGCCAGGCGAATGGCCGGACCGCGTTATTTTCTCGCACTGGAACGGCGCGGTGAGCGCGCGGACGCAAACGCACCGTCTCGACGCCGAGGGGAGACTGTACGACATGACCGCGGATCCGGGCCAAACAAAGAATATCGCCGCCGAAAAGCCCGAGGTCGCCGAACACTTAAAGGAGAAAGTGGCCGATTGGAAGCGAGACGTGCTGGCGGAACTGAAAAAGGAGAATCGCCCCTTCACCGTGGGCTACAAAGAATTCCCGATTTCGCCCCTCCCGGCGCGCGATGGCGTGCCACATGGCGGCGTGCAGCGCAGCGCTCGGGCGCCCAATTGTTCCTACTTCAAAAACTGGACGGCGCCAACAGACCGCATGACGTGGGATATCGAAGTCGCCACGCCCGGCAAGTATGAAGCCATGGTCTATTACACGTGCCCGGCGGCGGACACCGGTTCGACGATTGAACTTAGCTTGGGCGAGCACAGCGCGCAAGGCGTTGTGACCGACGCGCACGATCCTCCGACCGTAGGCGCCGAACATGACCGCTCGCCGCGCGAAGGTGAATCCTTGATGAAGGACTTCCGGCCTCTCAGCCTGGGCGTAATCGAGCTACCGCAAGGGCGTGGCGAATTGACCTTGCGCGCGCTAAAGATCCCCGGGCGGCAAGTCGCCGAGATTCGCGCGATCACGCTGACGCTGAAATAGTCGCGCGCCGCGGAAGCTGAATACTTCCTCAGGCTGTTAAGCGTCGGCCTTTTTGGCCGCCTGGGCAGCCTCTTTAGCGGCAACTTTGGCCGCGGCCTTAGCTTTAGCAGCTTCTTCCTTCTGCTTACCTTCGAGCGCGGCAATTGCGGCGATCGTACAGGCGGGGCATTTCTTGGAGAGGAACTTTGCGAGGCGATCCTTCGCGTATCGCTCATTCTTCTTGAACGTATACGGGCTGCTATGTCCGCAGGCCCGTTTCAGCATTACTGTGCCTTCCACAACCACTTCCTTACCGCTGGAATTTGCACCCGCTTTCAATGGTCTTTTAGCATAAGCCAGGGACGATGCAAACGGGCAGTTTGCGAAGTATTGCAGCCGACTTCAACGCGAGCGGTTTTGTCCCACCCATTCGGGCCTGTCGCGACTTATCTTTGGCAACCCAATCGATCCGCAACGGAGTGCCGCGCGGATGAACATTCTGGATTCGCGGCGCGACTCAATCTCGCCGCGCGCACAATCCATTTGCCGCTGCGCAGTCGTACTGGGCGAATTGTCGAGGGACAACAAGTGTCTCTCACGCTGCGTTCACGACCCGCGACTAGGCAACAACGCCGATCGCTCCCCCCTCGTTTGGCGTTTGTCATGTTCATAAGGCGAGATTAGGATAATTTTTGCGAGGCGGTTTGGCCCAAGCGGGGGATAATGGCAAATTCCGGTTGAAACCCCGTAAGGGGTTGGGCGGCAGAGTCTATCCGTGGGGCCTGCTCCACGAATCTGACTGCAATGAACAGATGCAATAAGAGGTCTCGATGATCAGCGTGCCGTACAGACAAGCGTGGCAGTTCAGCGCGACTGGCGTCCTCTTAGTAATCTCGTGCACTCTCTTCGGAAGCGCCGCGGCTGCGGCCGATGTCGATTTCAATCGAGACATTCGACCAATCCTGACGGACAAGTGCTTTCGCTGTCACGGCCCGGACTCCAGTTCACGCAAGGCGGATCTCCGTCTGGATCGCGAACAAGACGCCAAAGCCGACCGCGACGGCAACCCGGCCATCGTTCCGCGCCACGCGGATAAAAGCGAGCTTGTCGCACGGATCACGCACGGGGACGAATCGCTGCGGATGCCCCCGGCAGAGTCCGAGAAGATTCTCAGCGCGGCAGAGATCGAGTTGCTCAAACGCTGGATCGACGAGGGCGCCGTCTGGTCGCTCGCCTGGGCTTATGTCCCTCCGACCCGCCGAGAAACGCCAGCCGTGACCAACGACCAATGGCCGACCAACTGGGTCGACCGCTTTGTGCTGGCGAGATTGGAAGCCGAGAAACTGGCGCCGTCGGCCGACGCTGATCGCGTGACGTTGCTGCGCCGGCTTTACATCGACCTGACAGGCCTGCCTCCAAAACCGGCGGAGGTCGCGGCGTTTCTTGCGGACGAAAGTCCCGAGGCGTACGAGAACGTTGTCGACCGACTCCTCGCCTCGCCCCACTATGGCGAACGCATGGCCGCCTATTGGCTGGACCTGGTGCGCTACGCGGACACGGTGGGCTACCACGGTGACCAAGAGCATCACATCTCGGCCTATCGCGATTATGTGATTAACGCCTTCAACAAGAATCTTCCTTTCGATCAATTCACGCGCGAGCAACTGGCAGGCGACCTGCTGCCGGATTCGACCGTCGAGCAAAAGATCGCCACGGGCTACAACCGGCTGCTGCAAACCTCGCACGAAGGGGGCGTGCAAGCCAAGGAGTATCTGGCGATCTATGCCGCGGATCATGTCCGCAATTTCTCCGCCGTGTGGTTGGGCGGAACGCTGGGCTGTGCGCAATGCCACGACCACAAGTACGACCCGTACACCGCCAAGGACTTTTACTCGATGCAGGCGTTTTTTGCCGACGTCGACGAGGCCAAGCACCTGGCGCGGGGTTCCGATCGCTCCCCCACCGTGCGCGCTCCAGAAATGGAACTCCCCACACCGGAGCAAACGGCGGAGATCGCCGAGATCGAAAATCGCCTGAAGGACATCCAGCAAAAACAGATCGAAGCCATTGCACTCGCGGAGGTCACCGCCAAAGCAGAGGCCCAGGCAGCTGCTGACGCAGAGGCCGCGGCAGATGGCGCCAAGACGCAGTCAAAGCGAGTCGTCACGCCACCAAAGTCTGCCAAGAGCAAGCAGAAACCGGCCGCAGAGCCCCCTGCCCCGCTCTCCAAAGAAGTCGCTGCTTGCGAGGCGGAATTGAAAAAGGCGCGCGATGGCGTCCGGCGGACGATGATTACCGTCTCGATCACTCCACGCACCATTCGCGTTTTGCCGCGAGGCAATTGGTTGGATGACAGTGGCGAAATCGTTCCACCCGCCGTGCCAGCGTTCATGGGCAAGATCGAAACGGGAGAAAGCCGCCCATCCCGCCTGGACCTGACCAACTGGCTTACTAGCTCGAAAGACGGCATCGGCGGATCGACTGCGCGCGTGATGGCCAACAGGTTGTGGTACCTGTTATTTGGGTCAGGCCTGTCGCGATCGCTCGACGACTTCGGCGGACAGGGAGAATCGCCATCCCATCCAGAATTGCTGGACGCCCTGGCGTGCGAATTTGAAGAGAGTGGCTGGAACATCAAGCAAATAATGAAGTTGCTGGTTATGAGCCACACGTACAGGCAGGCGTCGCAAGAACCACCCGACTTGCATACCCGGGACCCGCTGAATCGCCTCCTCGCCCGGCAGGCCAGCTTCCGCTACCCGGCCGAAGCCGTTCGAGACGCGGCGCTTGCCATCAGTGGGTTATTGGTTGATTCGCAAGGTGGCATGAGCGTGCGTCCCTATCAGCCAGCCGGCTACTATCGCCATCTCAACTTCCCCGAGCGTGAGTATCAGCCGCACAAAGACGAGCGGCAGTGGCGCCGCGGAGTCTACGTCCACTGGCAGCGTCAATACCTGCATCCGATGATGAAGGCGTTCGACGCTCCCACGCGTGAAGAATGCACCGCCCAACGGCCACGCTCCAACACGGCGCTGGCGGCACTAGTGCTGCTGCACGATCCAACGTTTGTCGAAGCCTCTCGCGCGTTCGCCACAAGGATCATGCTAGAGGGCGGAGCCACGGACGCCGAGCGGCTGAACTTTGCGTTCCAACAAGCCGTCTCGCGCGCCCCGGACGACGCGGAGCAGAAAGTGCTCGAAGCGCTCCTGAAACAATCGCAGGAGCAATACGCCGCTGAGCCGGCCGACGCCGAAAAACTGCTGGCCATTGGGCTGACGCCGGCGCCGGCAGATGTTGATCGTGGGCAATTGGCCGCTTGGACGATTGTCGCCCGAGCGATCTTGAACCTGAGCGAAACATTGACGCGTAGTTAAGTCCATCACCGCTCGAACGAATGGTCGCCATGCAATGGCGTCTAAAGAGAATACGAAGAGTCCACGCATGAATGAACTCCACTTTGCGATTCAGCAGCGCCGCCTTCAGCGCCGTGCATTTTTGTCCCAGACGGGCGTCGGGCTGGGAGCGGCGGCGCTTTCGATGCTGCTGGGCAAGACCAGCGCAGCGGCCGATGCTGGCGGAGCCGGTGCGGCGTATCGTGGGCTGCCGCAATTGCCGCATCATGCGCCGCGCGTTAAGCGGGTCATCTTTCTATGCATGGCAGGCGGGCCGTCTCACCTGGAAACGTTCGACTACAAACCAACCTTGGCAAAGCTGGATGGACAGCCGATGCCCGAGTCGTTCACCAGCGGCCAGCCCATCGCGCAGTTGCAAGGGCAGCAACTTCGCGTGCAGGGACCGCTGACGGGCTTCAAGCAGTACGGCGCCAACGGCCAATGGATCAGTGACTTCCTGCCGTGGCACCAGAAGATGGCGGACGACATCTGCATTCTGCGGTCGATGGTGACGGAACAGATCAATCACGACCCAGCACACACCTTCATGAACGCAGGGACGGCGCTCAGCGGCCGGCCGGCGATGGGCGCCTGGCTGAACTATGGCCTGGGGGCCGACACCGACGATCTGCCAGGCTTTGTCGTGCTGACCAGCATTGGGGGGCGGAAGAGCGATCAGCCGATTGCGTCTCGCCAGTGGTCCGCGGGCTTCCTCCCCAGCCGCTTTCAGGGCGTGGAATTCAACTCCAATGGCGACCCGGTCCATTACGTGGGCCGCCCGGCGGGTGTGAACTCCGCGATCGAGCGCGCCAGCGTCGACGTGATTCAACAGTTGGACCGTCATCGCAATCAGCAGATGGCCAACTCCGAGATCGAAGCCCGGATTGCCGCGTATGAGACGGCCTTTCGCATGCAGACCTCGGTACCAGACCTGATGGATATGTCGAACGAACCGGCCTCGACCATGGAACTCTATGGCGCCAAGCCGGGAGATGGCTCGTTTGGCGCCAATTGCCTGTTGGCGCGCCGCCTGGCGGAGCGCGGCGTGCGGTTCATCCACCTTTACCATCGCGGTTGGGATCATCACGGCAACCTGGTCCGCGACATGACGAGCGCGTGCCAACACACGGATCAGGCGTGCTACGCCTTGATCACGGATCTCAAGCAGCGCGGAATGCTCGACGAAACGCTCGTGATTTGGGGAGGTGAGTTTGGACGCACGCCCATGTTCCAAGGCAAGGGGGCGGAAGCCGGACGCGATCACCACATCAAAGGATTCTCGATGTGGATGGCCGGAGGTGGCGTGCGCGGCGGAATCTCACACGGAGAGACAGACGAACTTGGCTACAATGCGGTCGAGAAGCCGGTCCATATTCGCGATCTGCACGCCACGCTGCTCCACCTGGCCGGGATCGACCACCACAAGTTCTCGTACAAGTTCCAGGGCCTGGACATGCGACTGACGGGCGTGGAACCGGCGCGCGTTGTAAAAGAAATCCTCACGTAACGGCCAGTCGCTTTACGCCGTCGCAATGAATGAGCAACGCGCAGCGCTCATTTCCCAGCGGCCGGCGCAATTTCTTGCAGTTTGGCGGTCATTGCCGCTTGCAGGTCCGGACGGCGCTGGAATGAGAGCTCGCCACCCATCGCCGATCGCCAGGCAGCCCACATTTCGTCTTCGAGCGCGGCGCGGATTTCTTCATGCTCTTCCGCCGGAGCTTGTAGCCGAATGATCAATGCCCAGGTGTAACCGGGCGCGCCGTCCGAGACCTCGCTGCCACCAAAGCCGAGTTCCTCAGCCCCCTCTTCCTCGAAGATGAACGCCTTGACTGCCTCGGAGACCACGCCCGAGGCGCCGTTGCGCGAGTAGCCGTCATGCCCAAAGGCGATCAGCAGATCATCGCCCCACAGAATGGCTCCGCGGGGGGCTTCCAGAGCGCAGGCGCGAATATGATTCGCCACGCGACTCGCTTCGGCGTTCCAACTTGGAGCGGCCATCTTTGAATTCTTCTTTCGACTTCGACTAGTTCGTGCCAAGCACGCGGCGGCCGAGGGGCGTGATATTGTCTCGCGATAGCCTGGTCATGCAGGCCAGAAAATCGCCACTGGCATAACCGGGGTTCGCTTCTCTGAAATATCGGACTTCCGGCGCGTCTCGCTCAGCGGTCGCTGGATCAACGCGGTCAGGCCGAACTGGCGTTTGATTCTTTAGGTATACCACGCCCCGGCCTGCGTCGTACTCCGCCGGGAACTTAACGCGGACCAAGGCGTCGAGCTGCGATTGCACGCGCTCGGGCGTCGGCTGGTCATGCCGTGGATAATACTCCTTAAACAGATTCGCCAACAGTCGATAGCTACGATGCGTTGCCGTCAACAGCACCCAGTAGAGCGGCGCCGGCGCGAGTTTATCTGCCTGGGCAAAGGAGTGCGCTGCCCAAACGCTCAACCAGGCGTGCTCGCCCCAAAATTCCGGCTCAATTACCGTGTCACCGGAAAAATGCCCCGTGACGGTTTGGCCGTCGACCGTGGCTGTTATCCGGCCGATCGTGGAGAAGCCACGCAGCCGGCCTTCGGCCGCGTCCTTCATCACCACCACGCTTTGCTTTTCGGAAAGATCCTGCAGGAACTGTGCGCGAGAGACATTCAGAAAATGACCAGACATGATCGCGTACATGCTGTCGCGTTCCGCCGGCGTCAGATCCGCCACGGGGCGCACTTCGGCCGCCAGGCGCGCCGCGGCAACCGTCTCTGGCTGCTTGCTCTCGGTTGGATTGATTTCTGACATGCCGGCCCTAGACCTCGGTCGCTGGGACGTCCGCGGAATCGACTTCACATCGAAAATCCTCGAACTTGCCCGAAGAGCTGCGCGAAATGTCTGCCACGTACGAAAGCGTCAGCTCAAAGCGATGCCCGACGGCCTGCGCCACCCACTCGCTCAGAAGCTGTTCTTCGATCGATGTCAAAGGGCGCGGCGTAACCAGCAGCAGTTCCATCCTCGTAAGCGTGCGCTGGATGAGTTGAAACTGCAGAATGGGTGGAAACTCATCGAGCGCGTTGCCTCCGGCCAGTTCGATCGAAGGCCAACGTCGCTCCCCACCAGGCAACACTGCCATGTTGCGCTGACGGCCCATGATCCGGCGCAGCACCGGCAATCCGCGGCCGCACGGACAAGGTGGGCCAACCTCGGCGTAATCGCCAATGTCGTAGCGAATCAGCGGCGAAGCAAAGTTATGGAGCGACGTGACGACAATCCGTCCCACTTCGCCAAGCACGCAGGGGCGCTGATCTTCGTTCAATACCTCGACCAGCACGTTTTCTGCCTGGACGTGGTAATGCTCGTGATCCGGACACTGCAGCGCCAGATAGCCAACTTCCTGCGAACTATAGATATCAACGATTTTCAGACCCCAGGTTTCTCGGCACTCCTCGCGGACGCGCGGTTCCACCAGTTCTCCAAAAGTTCGGACCTCGCGCAGGTGGCTCAGTCTTCCATCGCGAGGCCCAATATGCCGCACAAGCGCCAACACGTTCGACGGATAAGTCAACAGATACTCAGGGTCGTGCCGCAGCAGCCACTCGGCCTGCTCGCTAACGGTGCTGTGGATATTGAGGGTGTAGCTAACGCCGGTGTCCGTAATACCTCGCGTCGCCGGTCCCCAGTCTTCGGCGGTGAGCCCATCAGGAGCCAAGGCCACATCGGCTGGTAAAGAACGAATGGCCGCCAGCCTGGCGCCGCCGGAACGCTTGTGCCAGAAGTGATCGCGCAGGGTGCAGGCGTTCCAATAGAGCTGTGTGACTGCCGTCCCCAGGATCATCACCGGTCGACCAGTCGATCCGGACGTTAAGAGTCGCGATCGTGGTCCGTGCTCGTCCGGCACGGCGTTGCTGTGGAGCGCCTCGCCCGCCGCTTGGATGTCGCCGCGGCTGAGTAAGGGGATCTTATACCAATCATCGACCCCGGTAATCGACGCAGGAGATAGCCCCGCCTGATCGAACCGCTGGCGATAAAACTGCGTTGTGGAATACGCGTGAGCAAGCAACCGCCCGAGTTGTGGAATCTGGTGAGCTACGATCTCATCGGCAGTTAGCCACTGCGTTTGCTCAAATTGAAACTGCATCGCCATCAACTGCGATGCAAACGGTCCGGCAATTCCCGGCCAGGCGATGCCGCGGACCGTGCTCTTTACGTTCAACATCAATGACGAATCCTGGGACGCCCCACGCCCTGCCAGATCGAGCGATCGCTCTAGTCTACGCGGCTGCGGGGGGACAACGCCAGACAACGAAACCCACCGGGCACGTTAGTTCGTGTTGCTGACGAATTCCGTCGGTTTCTTCCGGGCAACTGAGTCCTGAGCAAAAGCGTAGAACAACCAGTTGTCCTTGCCGTTAGTGTCACTGAACAGATCGTCCACGGCGCCGTCGTCGAACACGGTTTCACCGAGTTTGAGAAAATTACCGCCATTTAAGCGGTCTGGAGTCCCTAGACCCTGAATATTGGCCAGTTTCTGTGCGGTGGTATGCGTCGAGGTCCATTCGCTCAATACGCTCAGGAGCGCGGTTTGATTGAGCGTCGTGCTGCCGGCGATCAGAATACTTCCGTGCCCACCTTCGGCGCCGTCGACGATTTGCGAGGCGTAAACCGTGTCGCTTCCGCCACCCGCGACGATCAGGTTCTGGCCACCTTCGCCGCCATCGCCGTTCGGATTATTAGCCGTAATCAGGTTTTGGCCGAAGTTGCCATAGATGAGGTCGTTGCCGGAACCACCCACGATCAGGTTATCACCGCCGCTCGACTTCTTTCGGGCCAGGACGTCGTTACCGTAGATCACATTGTCGCCATTGCCAGCGATGATGACGTTATTGCCTTGCTGGCCTTCGCCGCCGTTCGACCCGCCAATCAATAGATCGCCGCCGTTGCCGCCATACAGCGTGTTGTTTCCGGCGCCGCCATCCAGAGTAACCTTGGTCGACATTCCGGCGGCGCTCAAGCGGTCGTTGCCTGGATTGCCGTACGCAATCACGCGCCCATTAATGCTGTTGATATCGACCGAGTTGTTGACGGCCGTTCCGTATAACAGTTGCTCGTGAATGCGTATCGTCGAAGCGCTCACTTGTTCGAACGTGACATCATCCGCGCCCCCTGTACCGCCCCAAACCAGGTCCGTAAGCAATGGGTTGTCCACATTCGCACGAAGGCGATAGGCGTCGACGAGCACGCCGTACGTGGCCGGCGCACTGACGCCGCCACTACCATCCGTAACGGTGACACTGAGCGTAATCGGGCCTGCCGCATTGAAGCCATGCGTGACCTGCACGCCGCTATAGCCGGCAACGATCTGCACCGGCGAGCCATCTCCCCAATTCACTGTAAAGATGAACTGGCCGAGGGCATCCACTTCCGAAATGTCGGATGCGGTGAACGTGAAGGTCTTTACTTCGCCCCGTAGCGCGGTCGTTGGCCCAAAGATTGCCGCCACGGGCGCGACGTTATTGATCGTCACGATCGAAACGGCGGAATCGGTGGAGCCGCCATCGTCGTCGGTTACACGGACCCGGACGTTGAAAGTCGCTGGTCCATTGTTCAATCCCAGCGATACGAGCTGCGCCCAGGACAACGTTGGAGTTGCGCCTACCGCATCACCATAAACATCGTCGCCGTTCAGGTCCCAGCTATAAGTAAGTGGATCATTCGCGCCCGCCGGATCGCTGGCGATAGCGAGCAGCGACAAACCAGCCCCTTCGTTGATAGCGTAGGGTCCGCCGGCGTCGGCCGTTGGCGGCGCGTTGGTGATCGTCAGCGCAATTGGGGCGGAAAACGTCACGCCGCCGTGGCCATCGTCCACGCGCAGCCGCACCTGATACACACCGTTATCCGCCAGGCCAATCGCAAGCAGGCTGCTCCACGTAACCGTCGTTATCGCGCCGGTGGCGTCGTCATACTGGCCGTCCGCATTCAAATCCCAGGCATACGTCAGCGGATCGTTCTCCGGATCGATCCAACCGATCGCCGCTAGCAACAACGAGCTCCCTTCGACCATCGTCAACGGAAGTTGGTTCATCGGATCAATCGGCGGCGACTGATTCAGACTAACGGTCAGCATGGCTGGCGTGCTGACGCCGCCATCCTTATCCATTGCCGTGACTCGCGCGGTGTAAACGCCGGGCGACGCATACGCGTGCGAGACCGTTGTACCGCTTAGCCCGCTCACGATTTGGTCTACGTTGCCGTCACCGTCCCAATCAATTTGGAAAGCGAATCCAGCCGCCTGATCAACGCTCGAAGGATCAGTCGCCAACAATGTGAACGACAGCGACTGACCAGGCAGACCTGCGCTGGGTCCGGACAGCAACGCCGTGGGCGCGGCGTTCAGGACCGTAATCAGGAAGGTATCCCGATCCGGCATATTGGGCGTGCCATTGTCCTTGACAGTAACGATCACGGAGATCGGTCCGGAAACCTGATCGTTCCAATTACCGGTAATCAAGCCGGTCGTCGGATTGATTGACATCTGCGGCGGCGCGCCGGCCATGCTGTAGGTCAGCGTCTGCCCGACCTCGGGGTTGGTCGCAGTGAGCGGGAAGACGAGCGGCGTCCCTTCGATCACCGTGACGTCATTGATCGTCTGCAAGTCCGGCTGAACGTTGGTCGGAGGTCCCTTGATGTAAATGCCGCTGGAAACGACTACATCCAGTCCCAGGTCATTGGTGATCGTGACTTCAATGTAGTACGCAGTCCAGCCTTGAGGCGGTGTGGGAACATTCGCGCGGAAAACGCCGCCTCCCTGGTCTAGGACTTCCGTCGACGTGTACGCCGCGCCTACGACGGGCCAGCGAAAATCCCGCTTGGTGGTATTCGTCGCCTTCCACAACTTGGCGTTGGTAACGTTCCCCGCGGCCGTTAGTTCGATCGTGCCATCCGCCAGTTGGTGAAAACTATATTCTGGCAACGATCCACCGGACGCAAACGTGGAGAATACCGCTAACGTTTCCAGGTAGTACTGCTGATTGGTAATCCCGTGGCTGGAGTTGGCCGCGTAGCGGATGGCCTTCGGACCTGGCAACTGGTCATAATAGAATTGCCAGGAATCGGGCACAAAGAACTCATCGCCACTGGCGTTCAGCATGTACGCGGGAAGCGTCAAACGCTCCTTGTACGTGAACGGGTCCACAATCGAGAGCAGCGTGTTGATCCCGTCCGTGCCAAATTTATTCGGATCCAGTACGCCCTGATTAACGTAATCCTGCACTGCCGAGGAGAACGTGCCATTGTAGTAGGCGTAGTGGTGAGCAAAGCTGGTTTGCATGTTCAGCAGATCGCTAACGATGGGCACGATTTCCGATACCCGAGGGTCAACGACCGCGGACAGCCAGGTGGTCCAACCCCGTTTTGAACCGCCCGAGACCACAAACGAGTCTATCGTGATATTGCCGCCAACTGGCGACTCCATGAAATCCTCGACCGCGTCCATCGCCCGAACCGCCGCCCTGGTCATCGCCAGATTGACAGGCCAGGTGGGATCGCCCGTTTCCAGGTACTTCTTCCAAGAGTAGGCGATAATGGAATCTTCACTGCGCGCCACCGTCTCGCCGGCGAAAAGAAGTGGCTGACTAGGGACGTTGACCAGGTCAATGAAGACCGCGCCAACCTCCGCGGCAAGTGGCCCGGCGACAGCAGCAATATCGTTTGACGCTGGTGGATTGGTCGAGCTATTGCCACCGTCGATGAACAGCATTGCTTTGTTCACCAGAATGACATCTGGCACGTAGACGGCCATCCAGTGCTGCCACAGTGGTTTGTTGACGTCAGCCAACGTTCGCCAATTACCACTGGTCAATAGCACATCGTACTTGGTGTACCCGTCGAATTTGGTCCGGCCGCGAATATCCCACGTATAGGCGCCGTCGAGCGTGTTGACATAATCATCCAGCGCGGTTCGCTCGCCGGGGGCGAAGACCGTCAAGGCAACCACTTTTTCGTCGACAAGTCCGGCCACATCGCGCACTTGTACAGTAGCAAAATAACGCCCTGGCGCGACTCCCACGGTCGACCAACTGAACGCGCCGGTCGAAGGATTGATGGTTGCCCCAGCGGGCGCGCCCGCCGCAAGGCTGTACGTCAAAGAATCGATTGCCAGATCCTGATCGGTCGATTGGGCCGTGAAGGCAATCAGGCCACCGACATCGGTGATCTGGTTGCTGATCTGCTTCATCACAGGCGCGTCGTTCACGGCGCTATAACGCCGCGCGAACGCGCCCAGCGTTGTGCCGCCACCCGCCTCCTGACCTGGGCTCTGCCAGGCAACCAGGAAATCTCCGTTCGCTTCCATCCCCACGGCAGGGTTATTCTGCGCGCCGGTCACAAATGTATTGACGACAAATTCATTGTCAGCCGCCACGCCGGACGCTGTGTACTGGCGGGCCACCACAGCGTCGCTATTGCCATCTTGCAGCGCGCTCTGCCAGGCAATGACAAAGCCACTATCCGTGGCAGAAGTCACGCTGGGATTGGCTTGAGCGCCGCTCGTCACCTGGTTGGCAATAAACTCCGCGGCCAGCGCCGCCCCGGCAGCGCTATACCGGCGGGCGACAATCGTTTCACCACTTCCGTCTTGCCCGGTGCTTTGCCAGGCAACGACAAACGAACCGTCTGCATTGGCGGCAATCGAAGGAGCGGTCTGGTTGCCCACTGTGAACTGATTGACAACAAACTCATTCCCTAGCGAAGCGCCGGCGCTACTGTAGCGCCGCGCCACGATCGTGCCGCCATCGCCATCCTGACCAGCACTCTGCCAGGCGATGGTAAACTGACCGGTGGCGCTCATGGCAATCGCCGCAGACTGTTGATCTCCGGCGACTAACTGGTTGACCTGAAAATCATTTCCCTGCGCCGTGCCTGCCGCGTTGAATCGCCTGGCGATAACCGCCATGCCGCTAGCGTCCCGACTGGCGCTATGAAAGGCGACGACAAAGTTGCCGGCGTCGTCCATCGCAATGGCCGGCGCCAATTGGTCGCCAGTGACTGTTGAGTTGACGCGGAACTCAGTCGCCAGTGGCGTGGCGTCATATCCATAGCGCCGCCCGTAGATGCCCTGGCCACTGCCGTCCCCGGTCGCACTTTGCCAGACGATGACAAAATTACCGAATGCGTCCATCGCCACGGCGGGAGCGCCTTGATTTCCGGACTTCGTAACATTAACGAGGAACGGCGTGCCGACTTTGGCGCCGTCTAGATCATAGCGCTGGGCATAGACCCCCTCGCCGCCACCATCTTCTGACACACTAACCCAGGCAATAGTTACCTGCGTGCTCTGTGGGTTGGAACCAATGGCGATGGTCCGCTGATCCTGCGTGACCGTTGTATTGACCTGATACTCTGCGCCGAGCGCAGTTGCCGAGAGGAGCGAGCGTTCTTCGAGCGCTTCAAAACCAGGCGTTCGCCGCGACGGTAAGGATCGACCGTCGGAAATTGGACGGGTGGTATACAGCCACGCGAGAGAAGATGCGCGCCTGGCAGAACGTCTTTGCGCCAAAGTAGTTCGCTCCATTAATCGAAAGGGCGCACGACACGGCTCCCAAGGAAGAAGCACGGCATATGCCACTGTGCCGCGAGTCTATCGACGGACATAGTCCGCGGCAACAGATTTGCCCCGATAATCCTAGCGCCCTGATGAGGTTGCGCATTGTCGAGCAAGTCGGCATTGCTCGAACGTTGGGAAAGCAAACGGTCCTACTGGGGGGCTCAGCGGAATTCCTCGCGACGTATCGACTCCAGATCGCGAAGCGGATGCGTCGACTTGGTACTTCGCAGGTCCGCTCGTCCGAGTGCGTCGTCTTAAATCGCTAGAAAAGCCGCCTATCGCCGGGAAGTTGGAGGTCGGCGCGAAAGACACTGCATGGGGTCGAATAGACGTAATTACCGGCGTGGCAAGTGTAGTGCAGGCGTGACATCCGGCGCCGGCGTTTGCAATGCAGCGTCCCTTTTCAGTGGGGGCCTTGGTCAGCTTCGCTTTGTGCCGACAAAAATCCGTGACCAGCCGTCGCCGCAAGGGTGATGCTCGACATAGCGCCCGTGGCGCTCGGCCATCTTCTCGATGCGCTGGGCGTTGCTTTCATGGCAGAGGTCGACAAACCGCTCACCCGCCAGCAGCCGCGCGCGAATGCTCGCCCATTCGACTCCTAGGACAAAGCATTCCTGCTTACTCAGCGAATTGAGCGACCCGTCATCAATATCAAACGGCTCGACCAGGGTGTACTCTGCCATGCTAAGTCATCCTTGACTTTTGGAGTGTTAGGTCCGTCCATTTCGCATATTCGCGAGGATGCCTCATGCGTCCACGCGGGGGAATTGTGCAGCGAAACGAAATCCAAGGCTATGGCAGTTTCTGCTCGCATCCCAGCTCGGAGAGCACTATGGGGCATGACGGAACGTCGCCTTTTTGGCCCAATCGGACTGAATTGTGCCCTTTGGTTTGGCAGCGACGCGAGCAGAAACGGTCCGTCGGCCACCGGCCTTTGAGGGCGATCCCTGGCGGTAGTACCTGCCATCTGCTGGCCTGCTTTGGGGAACGCTCCCCCCTAAATCCACGCAACGATTGAAACACTCCTTCGGCTTTGCGAGTAAAATCAGTTAATCTACGAACGGCCGCTCGCTGGTCGATCGGGACCTCCATTCACCTAGCCATTTCTCCTACAGAGCGCAGGATCTCAGACAATGCGATATCTCATCTGGACAGCTTGCGTCTGGTCCGTAGCGCTGATCCTCGGACAGCCAGATTCAACGGCGGACGCCGCCGATACCAACTCCCCCCGGTTTCTCACCGGACGAGAACCTTCGCAAGCGGACGCCGCCACGCCGCCAGACCACTGGTCCGCCACGGAGAATGTGCGTTGGAAGACTGATCTGCCGGGCCTCGGCTGGTCTTCGCCGATCGTGTGGGGCGACAAGATTTTCCTGACGACGTGCGTCAACAGTGTCCCTGGCGCGGAACCGCGCAAGGGGCTCTATTTGGAAGACGTCGACGCCAACAAGTATCCACCCGACAAGAGCGAACGCAGTTGGAAGGTCTACTGCCTGCGGATTTCGGACGGCAGCGTTCTCTGGGAACACGTCGCCCACCGTGGCGTTCCGGCCAAGCCACATCACATTAAGAATACGCTGGCGTCCGAGACGGCGGCCACCGACGGCGAGCGGGTTTACGCCCTGTTCGGCAATCTTGGGCTGTATTGCTACGACATGGACGGCACGCTGCTCTGGACCCATGAGATCGCCCCGAAAGAAACGCAGTATGGCTGGGGAACCTCGATGTCCCCAATCGTGCATGGCGACCGAGTCTATCTGGTGAACGACAACGAAGAATCCTCGCGCCTGATCGCGTTCGACAAGCGCACAGGCAAGGAGATTTGGCAAGTTCCGCGAGAAGAAAAAACCAACTACTCCACGCCTTTTGTCTGGCAAAATCCATTGCGCACGGAACTTGTGATCTCCGGAATTCAATGGGCAACGTCTTACGATCTCGAAGGCAAGGAACTCTGGAAGATCAAGGGCAAGTCCATCCTGGCGATCCCGACGCCCTTTGAGCGGTTCGGACTTCTTTACGTCACGTCAGGCCACGTCATCTGGGGCGAAAACCGAATCTACGCCGTGAAACCGGGCGCCAGTGGCGATATTTCGCCAGGAGCGCCCGGAGCCGAAAACAAATTCTTGGCCTGGCACAAAAACGCCGGCCCCTATCACCCCACGCCACTGATCATTGGCGACAACCTTTACATGCTGCTCGATCGCGGCTTCATGGCTTGTTACAACGCCAAGACAGGCGAGGCGGTGTATGAGAAAAAACGGATTCCCAATGGCCGCGCGTTTACCAGTTCGCCTTGGACCTACGACAACAAGTTGTTCTGCATTAACGAAGACGGAGTAACGTTTGTCATCGAGCCGGGCGGCGAGTTCAAAATCCTTTACACCAATGCGCTTACGGAAGACGACATGTGCATGGCGACGCCGGTCATCGTGGGTGACAAGCTCCTGATCCGCACGTCAGAGCGACTCTATTGCATTGCCAAGCCCGAGGTCGGCGCCGGAAAAGCAGATAGCGCGGCAAACAAGCCCACTGGCAAATAGGGCTCCTATGGAGTCCTGGGGAATGAATGGGCGAGCGCGATCATCGGAAGCGATCCAAGAATCGCTTTTGGGTAGGCTTTCCTTCGATCGAAATGAAGTCGTCTGAGTTTGCCAGGACACGTAATCGCCACAGGCGCTCTCAGCCTGCTGGCAATTTCCGCGCGTGCAGGGCGCAAATCAGCGCAGACTCAATCGAACGGCCAAATGACCTGCTGGCCGGCGGCGCAATTGTATTTGGCGCCCGCGTAATCGCCGCGGCGATCGTCATGCGCCGCTCCCGCTAAACGGCATTACTGGGGCACAGCGACTATGCAAATAGTTGCGGGATTACGGTTCCGTCTCGAACGATCATTACCGGCCGGCCGGTGCTGGTGTTGTACTCCTTGTGGAAGTCGATCCCCAGGGCCTGGTAGAACGATCCGGCTACCGCGTCGGGCGTGATGGCGTCCTTCGCTGGGCCCATTCCCTGGTCGTCGCTTGCGCCAATGACCTGCCCTCCCTTGATGCCGCCTCCCGCCATCAGGCAGAACATCGCGCGCGGCCAGTGGTCGCGGCCCACGTTCGGATTAATCTTGGGCGTCCGGCCGAACTCGCCGGTGACAAACACCGCGGTCGACTCCAGCAACCCCTTGGCGGCCAGTGCGTTGAACAGGCCGGACAAGCCGGCGTCGAGTTGCGCCAGCTTTCCGGTCTTAAGCGTCTCAAACACGTTGCGGTGCATGTCCCATCCGCCGAACGTGACGGTGGCAAAGCGGACGCCCGCCTCGACCAATCGGCACGCCAGCAAACAGCTCTGGCCAAAGGGCTGATCGCCAAATGGCTGGGCGATCGCCGGCGACTCCTTGCTGACATCAAACGCCTCTCGCGCGGTGGGCGAGCTAATGATCGTGTGGGCTTGCTGCGCAAACTCGTCCAATCCGCCGATCAATTCGTTCGATTCGTCGACGTTGCGGAATGCCGTGTCCAGATCCTTGAGCAGATTCTGCCGGCGCTCAATATCGTTGACCGTTAGTCCACGTCCCAACGAAAAACCACGCACGCTGTAGGGTAATCCGGCCTTGGGAGCACTGTTGGTCTGTAGCGGCGAGTACTGCACGCCCAGGTAGCCAGCGCGTTGGGGCGAATTCGGAATGGCGACAAATGCCGGTAAGTCGTCGCGCGTGGGGATTTCCTTTGCGACCACGGCGCCGTATCCAGGAAACTCGAGCGACGGGATCGGCCGGTTGCCGGTGTTCATGTACTTCGTGCCGAGATCGTGCGCGGCCAGCGTGTGACTGACGCCACGCAGAATTGCGAACTTGTCAGCGCACTGGGCCAGCTTGGGCAAATGCTCGCAGAATTCCACGCCAGGGACGTTGGTTGCAATCGGCTTGAACTCACCGCGTAGCTCCGCCGGCGCGTTTGGCTTGAGATCGAACGTGTCCATGTGCGTCGGTCCGCCGCCGAGCGAAATAAAGATGGCGGACTTGGCCTTGGCCTTGGCGCCCTGCACCTCGCCATGCGCAACGCCGCGCAAGTAACCGGCCAGGTTCAGTCCTGTGACGCCCAGCACGCCTGCCTTGAGGATATCGCGACGCGTTTGGCCATCGCACGTGGAATGCCTTGCCATGATTCTGTCGTCCTTTGGAAAGGGAGTCTCGACGGACTCGTTGGTAGATTGTGAAATGTTTGCGCCGGCGTCATCCGCCGCGCGTGATTAGTGGTTGAGTATGAATTCTTTCGTGTTCAACAGCGCCCACAGCACGTCTTGCATGGCGGCGCGCCGATCGGGCGATTCCTGCAAATGACGCACCACGCGAGCCAGTTCCTCGTCGGAGGGAAGTCGGCTGACCGTCCGCAGGTAGGCCTCACGCGTCAACTCGGTGAAATCGAGTTCGTGATACGCCTCGTCTGCGCGCCGCTGCGCGTCGCGGGCTACGACGGTTAGTTTGTCGTTCGTCGCTTGGGCCTGTTTCAGGAGTGGGCCAACGAGCGCCGCTCGTTCTGTTTTGCCATTTTCCTTGAGCAGGGCCAGGTGCTTGCTGAGCGCTGCTACGCTCTCGACTGCTGCCTTGCGCGCGGCTTGCTGCTTGGCGTTCAACGCGGGCGGATCAGGTTGCTTCAACCAACCGTCGTTGCGCTGCAGCAGCGTGAACATCTCGTCGTCATTGCGGAGAAACACCGTCTGCAACAAGCTCGGCTCGGCCGAGCGTTCGCAATCGCAATTCGTCTCCCGAACCGGACGGCCGAAAACGGTCATTGCGTACTGATCCCGTCCGCGGCCTCGTCCTGAAACCGTGCGCAAGCCAATCGCCCGCTCCGTAACGTCCGATTGGAGCAGGGCGATTTCATCATCGCGCGAAGTAGCCTGCAGGATGGCGTCGTACGCCACCTCGGCCGGCAAACGTCGCTGCAAGGCGTGACTGAAGTTGCGGCCGTCATGCCGATTCGTCTCGTTCGTTTCCCAGCCTAACTGGTAAGTGCGGCTATTCGCGATCTCGCGGTGAAGCCACTTCATGTCAAAACCATGCTCGACAAACCCGTGCGTCAGATGATCCAGCAGCGGGCCATTCGATGGCGGATTGGCCATGTTAAAATCATCGGCCGGCTCCACGATCCCTACGCCAAAGTAGGCCGCCCAAACTCGGTTCACCAGCACGCGGGCAAAGTGCCGTTCCGGATCTCGCTCAAGCCAGTCCATCAGAGGTTGGCGCGGGTCCTCCGCGTTGGAAAGCTCCACGACATCCGCCCCCAGCAGCTTGGCCATCATCGGGGGCGCCTTCGCCTTGCCGTCCTTTGGTTGTTCCTTTTCAGGTTTGACTTTAGGAGCGGGGCGAATGAAGACTTCCTGCCACGGGACAACTTTTCCCTTCTTAAGTTGGGCGGGGAATTCGCGTCGGAGTTGGTTTCCTTTTTTGTCCGCCAGGCCGAGAGCTTTTTGTAGTTGCTCGTACGGCTTGCGCGCGTCGGGCGCAATTCCGTAGGATATCCGCGTGAAAAACGTGGTGAACTGATCAAAGTCCTGCTTCGTCCATTGGTCGAACGGATGCTTGTGGCACTGAGCGCACTGAATTTGGACACCCAAGAATGATTGGGCAAAGCCCAGGGCCTTCTCCTCTGGTTGCCGTAGATTACGACGTGTCCAGAAATGGGGCATCGTCGATCGATCCGCAAACTCGGCCTTGGTGTCCGGGTGATACAGCGCGCTCGTTTCACGGCAGAACGTGTCGAAGTCCTGGCTCGATTCGCGACTCTTGGCCAGTACAATGCCCGCGACAATCTCGTTATATGGCGTGTTCCGCCCGACGCGTTCATAGATCCATTCGTACCACTCGCGCGCCGCGTCCTGTGCCGTCAGACTGGTTTGATTGAGCTGCCCGGGGCTGTTGCCGGTAAAGTCGCACAGCTTGGTCGCCCACCAGGCGGCGTAGCCAGGCGAGTCCAGCAGTTCATTGATCTTGCGAGCGCGTTTGTCCGGCGAGACGTCCGCGACAAACTTCTTTACTTCGTCCGATGTGGGAAGCGTGCCGGCGATGTCCAGATTTACGCGACGCAAAAACTCCGTGTCCCCTGCCACGTCGGATGGAACGATCCCCAGCTTGCGCAGCTTGGCGATCACCAGCTCGTCGACCTTGGTCGGCGTGGCCACCACCGGATAGTCAGTGCCAGTCTTATTCGAGACGGGCTGGATTACGCTGACCGGCTGAATGCCATTGTCATAGAAGACAACGACATTCGTATCGCCCTTGCTGACGGAGAGAACCTGGCCGGCCTCGTCAATCGTGGCGATCGAATCGTCGTTTGTGCGAAAGCGCGAGAGGCAAGTGACATCTTCCGCCGCGCCGTCCTGCCAATGAGCCACTACTTTCAATTGCGCCTTTTGGCCGGGCTCCGTGAAGGTGATCTCGGCAGGCGTGATTTCTAGATGCGAGAACTCGGCGGCCGACGAGTTCCAGCCTTTGGCGCCCCCTTCGACCCAGCGTAGTAGTAAGTTGTACTGCCAACTGCCGACGTCAATCCGTTTCTCGCCGCCATGTTCGACTTCCATCGTCGGCTTTTGCAGGAAGAGGCTCTTAACGGCGTCGCCCTTCGTCACTCGCGGCGTCTCTCCGGCAACCAGCGCGTCGTGATCTGACTGAAAATCATAGCCAAACAGCGAGAGGCGAAACCCCCCCTGCCCTTGAAACGAACCGTGGCACGCCCGTCCGTTGCAACCTTGCCGCCCTAGTAGCGGGACGACATGGCGTCGAAAATCTGGCGACTCCGGAAGCGCCGCGAAACGCGAGCTCGCCTCGGGGACCGCGGCATGTTGCGTTGGCGCTGGTGTTGGCTCCTCGGCGTGAACGGCCCGTTCGACAGTACAAAAACTAGCCATCGTCAAGCAACAGAGCACGGAAGTGCGCCGCAGGCTTATTGACGATTGGCGGTAGGCTTGGTTGCTCATTTGTTCGGACTCCTCGGGCTATCCGTTTTTGGCTGGGGCTTGGCGGCCGAATTGGCCTTTGCGCTGCCTTCTGCCTTGGCTTGTTTGCTGTCTCGTTTTGCCTTGCCGGCGGACGTCTTCTTAGCACGGCGATCCGCCTCGCGCTCGCGCGCGGCTTCGATCCCGTGCAGGACTTCGCTGAGCTGTTTGTCGAGCTGTGCTTGCCGGTTGCTAACGGCTGCTTCCAGTGCAACTTCCACCCGATCCAGCCGCTCGGTGAGCTCACTCCGCTCAAGCTCCAACTGGGCGGCGCGCAGTTCCAATTGCCGCTCGATCAGCTCTCGCAGTTCGGCCGTCAGATCTTCGTTGGGCGCCAGGCTGGCGCGCGCTGACAGGAGTTGGATCTGAGACTTAAGCTTCCAGGATTCCAACTCGATCGCGTAACGCTCTGGATGTCTCTCTCGCAATATTACCAGCCGATCGCTGGTCCGCGCCAGGTCACGGATCGCGCGCTCGTATTCCACCTTGTTGGACGCCTTGAGCCGCTCCAAGAGATCAACCAGTTCCGGGTGATGGAGGCGAACAAAGCCAAGGGCCGTGGCGGCGCGCTCTTCCGAAGTGCCAACCGCCGGCGGAGCTACAGGCTTGGCAGGGTTGGCGTCCTCCTTGGCATTCGGCTTGGTTACATCTGGCTTTGCTGAGTCTGACGTGGCTGCGGCGGTTTTTTTCGAGTCAGAGAATGCGGCGATCGTCAGCGGCTTGTCGATCTCGACCGCGTGCGAGGTCGCAACGCACCCGGCAAATAGCAAGATTGCAACCGCAAGAATGCGATCGAGCCAATCTCGACTCCTGGTCATTTCCATCATGCTCATACGTCGGTTCCAATCACGACACGCAATCTTTGAGAGCTGCCTGGGAATTTCAATTCGGTTGTGGCTGCGAAACAGGAGATTCACCTTCCCCATCCCCTTGGTCCGCGACCGCTGCCAACAGCCAGTTCGGCGGCATTGCATCCGCGTCGCCAGGCTTTGCAATGGCGAGCGACGAAGGTTCGCCCTCGAGCGCGTCTTCGTCCATTTTCGCAGGCGAGAGGGCATCTTCCATGTTCCACAAATCCGTCCACACCTCTGCCAGCGCGCGGGCGTCGTCGTCCACAACTGTTACGAACTCGCCCGAATCCGTGGACGTAGCATCCTCCAAATCGCGGGACTGCCACGCTCTACCGCATAAGACCACGGCCAGACACGCGGCCGCGCCGAGACTCATCCAGGCAAAACGCTTTGGCCACAACGAAACGCGCTCGCCGCTAGTCCGAACCTCAACAGACGGGGCGTCCTGCGCCGGAGACACCACAGCAGTCGCCGCGGCCAGTGAAGGAACTCGCGAAAAATCCGCGGATTGCGCGGCGGCGGCCATCAAGTCCGAGAGTTCTACCGCCTGGGCGACGGCTTCACACAGCGTCACGTTATCGAGCAGCCGCTCTTCAAATGCTGCGCGATCTTCAAGCGATAGCTCGTCCGCAACGTAGAGCCATGCCTGCCACCCCTCGTCCCCAGGGCGATCCGCTTGCGAGTTGGTAGGTGGAGTCATAACGGGACTTATTCAGTAATCAATTGGATTTGGTATCGAGTTCGTCGAGATCTGTTCGCAGTCGCTTTAGCGCGGCCTGCATCCTGGACAGGACAGTCCCTAGCGGCAGTTTCAACTCTTCTGCGATCAGGGCGAACGTCTTGCCTTGATCGATCCGCATGCGGACCACTTGTTGCTGAACTTCCGGCAGCAGACCAATGGCTCGCCGAACTAATTCCACCGTTTCCCAGCGTATCAACCCGCCCGCGGGCGAATCTCGTTCCACTTGACGCTTGGGTGATCGTTCTTCGCCAGCGCTATGTTCGACTGCCCTCTCATGCACTTTTTGCCGCCGCCGCGTGGCCAATGCCTGGTTCATCGCGACGCGGAACAGCCAGCCCTTGGCGGAGGTCGGGTTGATGGTGTGTTTGACTTCAATCGCCTTAGCGAACGTACTCTGCAGTGCGTCTTCCGCCGCTTCAGGACTCCGCAGAACTCCTCGTAAAAAACGCCTTAACTCCAGCGAGTGTTCGATATACAACGCGGCCACATGGGCCAAATCGAACTGTTGCGGCTGAGCCCCGCGTGCGGCGTCCTTTCCCAATCCGGCGTCATCCGGCGTTGGTTCGTCGGACGGCGTGTCAGGCACAGGAAACTCCGCCACAGTTAGGCCTCGACATATACAGATGCGCAAGCGACCCGATTTATTTAAGCTGCGGTCCAGAATTCTGGCAAATCAGGAAAAGATTGCGAAAAAGACGCCGGTGGCAGTCGACATCATGAGAAAAACATCCCTGCTCGCGGCCCCCGCGTGATGCCCCGTGGCTATTCGACCACAATGCCGTCCAGGTCTGGTTGCGGTGGCGGGAATTTGGGATCGAGCCTCTCGAGCGTTTGTTTCAGCAGACTACTTACCACCTGGTCTCGCCGCCACTTCACGTCCGCCGGAATGATGTACCACGGCGCCACTTCCGTATTGCACCTGGTAAGCGCCTCTTCGTACGCTTCTTCGTACTCATTCCACAGGGCGCGATCGGCCAGATCTCCCTTGTCGAACTTCCAGCGGCGGCTGGGATCGTCTAGTCGTTTTTGCAGCCGTTTGCGCTGCTCTTCTTTGCTGATGTGCAGAAAGCACTTTACGATCGTGGTTCCGCCGGCGGTGATCAGGTCTTCGAACTGGTTAATGCGATCGTAGCGGGACTGCCACTCTTCCGGCGGCACGAGCTTGCGAACGCGCGCTACCAGCACGTCCTCGTAATGCGAGCGATTGAAGATGCCCACGTCTCCACGACGCGGTAAGACGCGATGAATGCGCCAGAGAAAATCGTGGTCCAACTCCTCCAAGCTAGGCTGCTTGAAAGCGGTAATCTGACAACTCAACGGGTCGATGCCCGTGATGACGCGACGGATCAGCCCGTCCTTACCGGAGGTGTCGATCCCTTGCAGCACTAACAAGAGCGCGCGGCGTTTATCGGCATAGAACCGATAGGAAAGTTCATCGATGGCGATGACGTTCTCGGCCGTTTCGGCCTGCGCGGCCTCTTTGTCAAAGCCGCCTGCGTCCTCGGGATCGAAATCCGAGAGACAAACTTTTTTCCCAGGCTTGACCGAAAAGGACTCTGCCATGGCGCTACGGTCTCGGGTGTTCTTCCCGATCCGCATCGCAAGCCGTAGCGCCCGCCGCGCTCTCAACACGGCTCGCAGCTATATCCGGGAGTCGCCGCCGATTATCGCTCCCCGGCTGACGACTCGCCAGCTTCAAATTCCAGAATCAATGCAGCAGTCCAAGTTGCTAATCGTAAGGTCCACTGCCGTCCGTCCGAAAATCACAAGATGTCGCAATGCGTCCTTGAGGGCGTTGTTCCCGCCGAGCCAGGGCAGTGTTGTCAATTTATAGAGTTCGAATGTGGCTCAGCGGGAACGGCGCCCTCGCAGAGGGCGTTCCATTAGTGATGATCGAAAATCGGACCTAAATCACCCGACTCGGTTTGCGAGGGGCTCGGCGAGAGCGCGCCCAATCCACCGCGGCGACGCAGCGCGGCCAAAACAGGACCGTTGCGATTGCTGCGGGTGGCGTTGACGCGAGTCGATGACTTCGCCTTCGCCTTTACAGGGGCGACGCTCGCTTGGTCGTCCGAAACGGTCAGGTCCGCCAGCGAAATCTCCATTTGTTGTGGAGCAGCGTCCGAGGCGTTCTGCTCATGCAGTGGCAGTTCAGAACGTAGAACGCGAACGTCTCGCGGGGCTTCAATTCCGACTCGAACCGTGTTTCCTTTAACCAGCAAGATGGTGACCACAACGTTGTCACCGATCTGAATCTGCTGGCGAGTCTTTCGTGATAGTACGAGCATGGCATACTCCTTTGCGTCGTTTGTGGCATCCGTTCAAAGCTGAAAAGATGTAATGCACGCCCCGTGCCAGACCTCCGAAGAAATTGCTCTTGCAATAGAAAAACTCGCTGCGACAACGGCTTAGGTCAAGGCGCTCCTAGGACACTTGGTTTTTTGGTGTACACTTGTTTACAAAACCTTTGTAAAGTCGCTATTTCAGGGGTTACTAGCTGCGCGCAGCGCTACTAACCAATCGGCAAAGAATGATTCAAGTTTGGCAGTTGCCAGCGTCGAAAATGGTAGGTTTGCGACCATGATAGTGGCCGGAATCTTGCCACTTTGGGGCCGCGTTGGCATAGACCGCTAGCAGCCTGTTGATTTTCTCGACAGGCTGCGACCTCACATGGATGTGAGGACAAAATAGCGACGTAAGTCGTTATTTTGCGAGCCTCGCGAAGCTTTGCTTTGCGCCGGGCGAGGTTG
>Ga0105047_10003229_pt1 | contig 28793 bp, 25 predicted proteins | sample MAT04_FD_78384 | JGI IMG/M metagenome (GOLD analysis project Ga0105047, IMG submission 78384) | Freshwater microbial communities from Lake Fryxell liftoff mats and glacier meltwater in Antarctica - MAT-04 (megahit assembly) | ecosystem: Environmental > Aquatic > Freshwater > Ice > Liftoff... | reverse complement strand
TTTTTATGTCCTGTTCAAATCAATTACAAGATGAAGTAAGGTTAACTGTAGACTATACAACTGAACTCCGAACTGAGTGTCCTGAAATTGGACCCTGAAGGATGCGAAGATTATGCAAACATTGTAAGAAATTTTTATTACGAAGATTGTAAGATTCTAGTAGGATTTAGAGTGGTAATTTGTCCCGGACAAGGTATAACTGTCAAGCTAAATTATTATATTTATGATAGTGCCACAGAGTGTTTAAAACTTAAAAAGAAAATCTCTAAGGCTTTTATCACAGGAGGTGAAGTTGCAGCGATGGATTTGTTAAACGATATCGTGCGAAAGCTCACTCTTTATGCTGAGAGTGATGCTCTAAATGGAATTAAAGATCGGCCAATAAATCCCTTTCCTTGTAATCAGAGTGGAGGATATGTTATGAAATTTCAAGAATCAGAATGTCGAAATCTTTGTGCTACTTGGGATCCTAATGTTGGGGATGAAATGGAAGGAATTTGGAACCTTAGTGAAGAATTGTGTGGAAGTGGATGCTGTGTAAGAAATACTCCTTTTTGTATTGATGAAAACAGGAACATAATCACTGGAGTTTCCACAAAAACTTCAATAGGAACCTGTGAACCAGTCAATATTAATTGCCCAGGAGGAAGCACACCAGGTATATTGTGCAGACCACCATGTTATAGATTGTAATTATTGAAAAATATCGTTGGAAGTACATTCGTATTATTGTGCTTTCATTTTATATTAAACAAGAAAATTGATAAATATGAAATATGTTTACTTACCATGTATTGTGATACTATGTTTAAATGTGGGAATGGCACAGAGCGAACTACCTCAAAAACCTTATCATCCACTGAATTTTGTGGATTTAAATCCTTTGTGGTACAAAGTAAATTATGACCCAAGTTATATCAGTGATTCCTGTGATGGGTATAATTATTTTTTTACACCGACAGATGTCAATGATCTTATCGAAGAAAATTTTATTTTTTCAATATATCATACCTATGGCAAGATGGAGTTATTCACAGGTACCTATTTGATAAAAAGGGACCTACAAACGGGTGAATTACTTTGGCGTAGACATTTCGGTGCCCCTGAGGATGAAAGACAAGAGTTGGGCAGGCTAATATACCTCAATGAGGATAAAAATATTGTAGTTATTTCGCAACTCAAGCCTGACCCTTACGGTGTAAATTATATTTTATTTGGACATCCAAATATGATGATATCAAAAAGGATCTATGATTTTGATACAGGGGATTTAATGTATATGAATCATCCTGATTATAATGATACTACGGCGCTAACCACTGACTTTAATTATTTTCAGCCCAGCACTGCATTTTATTTTGACATAGGGCAAATAAAGTATTTTGAATTAAAAAGACTCGAAGATGGAAATATATATCATGTAAATGCAAATATAAACGAAACGAGTAAAAAGGATATTCAATTCAAAAAATTGAAAGTCATTAAAGATGGTTCATTCATCAATGCCGTAAAAATTAAGGATGACAGATATCTTCTTGTTGAACTTAGCAACCAAACAAAACAGGTCATATTCAGATATGTAAACGGGGACTTAGAATTACAGCATGAGTATAAATCTGATAGCATTAGCTCAGATAATATTTATTGGTTGACATTTGGAGAAAAATCGGATGATAATAACTATTTTTTATTTTACAATCGCCTTCCACGAGACACTGTGACATATAGGTATCCATATGAAATACTGATATTTGACGATAAAGCAAATTTGTTAAAAAAAATACCAGTGAATGAAAAATACGGTAGAAACATTGAAGTAATAGATTGGATAGATTTAAATACTATAAAAATGTTTGGTACTCGAAATTACAGAGATACAAATAATAATCTCTATATTACATTGGACTTACTTCAATCAGACGCGTGGAGTAATGTGAAGGTAAAAAAGAGTTATTTCCCTACCGACTCTTTGAGATTTGCTATTCATATGAAAAGTTACAACTTGGGTGATGGTAAATTATTGCTCAAAATGCGGGAAGGCTCATATCATAAAAGTGGAGCTAGTTATGTCGCTGACCATGAAGCGAAAGCAACAAGTATGATGCTTTTGGACATTGCATCACTTGGTATTTCCGGTGTCGTGACAGAAGATGAACAGGATACAAAGGTAGAGATTTCTCCAAATCCGGCTTCAGATAACTTAGGTATTAGATTTGACAAATCATATACAGGTATTGTTGAAGTCTTTAACGTAGCCGGACAAAGGTTGTACGATGTTGTAGTAAGTGAATCTGCATATATTTCAATTGATACTCAATCTTTTGTGGCGGGAGCATATATAATTAAATTTACCTGTCCAAAGGATAGAAATTACATTTTTAGTAGGAAATTTATTAAATTAAACTGAATATTTTCGTTTGATAACAGATATTTTCCAATTTGGATTTTAATCCAGAAAAATATTTAGAACGCCACAAAAGCATATATAAGAAACTTAATTTTTTTTTGATACGGAGGGTTTCTTTAATGGATGAAATACTTTTTCCGAACGAACCTGACTAAATATATTTTATATCAAATCTGAAATCTCACTTTCCATCCAAAGTGATCAGATAAAGGTTGAGATGATGCCAATGCTCGGCATTGACTGATTATTTTTATATTTTTTTTATCGTAGATAGGTTTATAAAATATATAATCAAGTTTTGTCCTTTTACCTTTGGCAGAAACATATCTGTTGGCTGTATGATCAGATGTAAAATCGGTTTGTGAAATATTGGGTTTTGAATCAGTAAACTCCATGTTTCGGATGATGTAGTCATATACTTCCGAACAATCCACATCCGGATGATGCACATTAAAATCGCCCAGTAAGATCGTTTCATATTTACTACAATCAGAGATAGATCGGACAGTTTCCTGCATAAACCTGATTTGATTCAGACGCATTTTTTCTGCTTTGGCATTATCTCCGGCATATAGATGTGTATTGATCACCTGTAAGACTCTGTCTCCATATTTAATCCTAGATAGTAGAAAACCTTTGCTGCCGATTTTTTCAATTATAGTAGTTTCGTCAGCGATAGGAAATGGATAAAATTGTTCCCAAATGATGGGATAAACAGATAGTGTCATAAGTCCGCCAAAACAATCTTTTTTTACAAAAGGTATGATTTCTTTGTTGCAATAATAGTCACTGTATGTAAAAAAAGTCTTGTGAAGTTTTGCCAATAAATATGATCTGAGATCAGGGTGAAATGTCTCTTGCAAACCAATAATATCGGGCTGTAATTTCATAATACTATCTGCCATAGTACTGAATCGAATTTGATGGTCATGGCCGCTCAATTCAATAGGTAAACCCCATGTATTATAACTGAGCACATTTAACTCGCCGATTCTGATTTTTTCGTCTGTTTTGTAATTTTCGTACCATTGTAAAAAAATAGTGTTTTCTATTTCCGGCAAATTTTCAGACTGGACAAGTGTAAAGATTAAACACAATATGGCGGGCAAAAATAGTTTTTGATTAGGCATTTATTTATATTTACTGAATAAAATACAAATGTCTATAAGTCATGTTAACTCATTGTATATTAGATATTAATGAATAATTAATTTATTTCATTTAAAAGCTATACAACTGAAAGTCTATCCTTATTATAAATCCTGTTTTAGGGGTGCATCCCATTTTTGCATTTTTGTTGGTAAAGTTTTATGCCGGGAAGCATTAAAACAACATAATAGTTCCTTTGATGCATCCTTGCTTAAAGGTCTTTTTTGCAAAAATGGGATAAACCCGATTAATTTGACACGAGAAAGTCCAGTGTTTCCCGGATATTGTTCGCTTCCAATGTAAAAGAAATTTTTTCTTTTTTTATCCAATCAAAAAATACATGCGACGTAGTATCATCGAGAAATCGCAATTTGGTGAACCCTTTTTTTTCAAGCGCAGCGGCATTGCATTGCTGCTCATACTGACCATCAATGGGTATCATAAGTAGCTTTTTTTTCAAATAAAGTGCCTCAGCCGGAGTTTCAAATCCTCCTCCTGTCACTAATCCATGACAATGGATCAGACTTTCATTAAAATATTGCTGATCTACTGGAAAGTAGTGAATATTACCATCTTGATAGGGAGTGGTGATATGTGGTAAAAACCAATGCACATCCATTGGAGCTATTTGCCGGAAAATATTTTCTATACAATCTGTTTGATATGCCGGTGTATAGACAGTAATATGACCGTGGTCTTCAGGCTTGCTTATGATGAACGATTCTTTTATCACGGCAGGGAAAATAAAATCATCATATCGGTCAAAATGAAGTCCGACATATCTGGTTGCCGGAGCATATTTTTTAAGGATTAGTTCTCCTATTAAACTTTTGTTTGATGGACGAGGAGTAGACGGCGACATAAAACTAGCCTGATGTCCAAACTGAACCGACGGAATATTTTTTATTCGACATGCACTCGCAGTTACATGATCAAAATCATTGATTACTAAATCATACTTTTCAACCGGCAGATCACGGGCATTCCTGCGTATTTGTTTATAACTGAAAGCATTCCAAGTTTTTAAATAATCGAGACCGCCACATTTGGAATAAAAAAGACTCATACCTTTACTCCTATATGTAACCGGGATATCCATGGACAAAGTTGCGTTGGAACCACTAAGCATGATGTCCACCTCTCCCATTTCGCGTAGGTAAGGGTACAATTGATGCGCCCTGCTGATGTGTCCGTTACCAGTAGCTTGGACGGAATAAAGTATTTTCATTGTATTTTTTTATTTGTTTTATGGCAAGGTGCAAATCAAAAACTTCATCTTCTACTTCATTATGCACGGGTTGGTCCCTTAAGGATTTTTCGGGGTGAAAATATAAGTTCCAAACACCGCCCTGATATTCTAAAGCTGAGCAATTTTCTACCCAATCGCCGCTATTTAGATATTGGACGGTACCATTTTCATTGGTAACCCATTTTGATTGTGGTTGATGAATATGCCCACAGATAACCGTATCAAATTTTTGTTCAATCGCAAGATCAGATGCAATACTTTCAAAATTGGAAATCCATTTGACCGCTTTTTTTACACTCGACTTGACCCTTTTTGAAAAGCTTATTTTCTCTTTTCCCATAAAAAAAAGAATATCATTGATTAGTCTGTTCACCCAAATTAATATGTCGTAGCCTTTTCCACCCAATTTAGCTATCCATTTTGCCGATCCTTTGGTTGTGGCATCAAATACATCCCCATGGAAAATCCATGTGTATTTATCATCTAAATGTAAAATCAACTTATCATCAATGGTAAAATTTCCTATGGTTGTTCCGGAATATTTTCGAAGTGCTTCGTCATGATTGCCCGTGATATACCAGGTTTTTGTGCCTTTTTCGGTCATTTTCAGTATTTGTCTGAGCACCTGAATGTGGCTTTTTGGAAAATAATGTTTGCTGAAATTCCAGATATCAATAATATCCCCATTCAGAATCAATTGATCCGGCTCTATCGACTTCAGGTAGTCGAGTAGCTCGTCTGCATGACAACCGTAAGTGCCCAAATGTATATCACTGATGACTACTACTTCCAACTTCCGCTTAGTCATAATCTATATAAGTATGCGCAAAAATACTATTGCGTTATTAACTGTATATTAAGAGATTATAATGTAAATATTAATTCATTGAGTCACCTCGGTAAAGTAATTTGTTATTTAAATATTGAATATAAATATATATAATAGATAGATAATTAAATGATTACTACATGGAGTAATGTATAAAAACAGATTATTCTCATAAAAGTGGCACTTTCGGAGCGGACTCTACCATTACCTTTATTTGGTCAAATAGAAAATATTTTGTCTGTCAAGAAGTAAACTTCACATTAAATTATCAATGCGGTTACTGATGATTAACATGATAGTCCGAAGTTTACAGATTAAATAGAATATATGTCACTGGTAACAGAACTTGAAGTAGCACGAACGCTAAAGCTGGAAAAATATGGAGCTTTAGGCATTAACCTTACCCGAAGGATGATGGAAATCCTCAAAATAAAAGACTTAAACATCATTTATGACCGACACAAACATCTGGAAGGTATCGCTTTTATTGACGCAGTGCTGAATGACCTGGATATACAGGTAGAAATCTCTCAAAATGACCTTAAACGCATTCCCAAATCAGGTCCGTTTATTATGGTTTCTAATCATCCGCTCGGGGGAGTCGATGGTCTTATTATGCTAAAACTTCTTTTGGTGTCTTCTCCAAATGCAAAAATAATGGCCAACTTTCTTTTGGCTAAAATCAAACCTATAGCTTCCTATATGTGTCAGGTAAATCCATTTGAAGAACGTAAAGAAATATTTGACAGTTTTGCAGGTATGAGAAGCGCTGTACAAAGTCTAAAAGAAGGAGCTCCTTTGGGCATATTTCCAGCAGGACAAGTATCTGTTAGAAAAAATGGATGGTATGGTATAGTGGATGACAAAGAATGGGAAGTCAGTGTCTTAAAACTAATAAAAAAAGCGAAAGTACCAGTGATACCAATTTATTTTCACGCCCGCAACAGCGAAATATTTTACGTTTTGTCTGGTATACACGCCAGTCTCAGAACAGCAAGTCTGGCTTCGGAAATTGTAAAAAGCAGGCATAAAAAGGTGACTTTGAGAATTGGACTTCCTGTAAGCGAAGCTCTTCAAAATGACTGTAGTGACATCACTCATTTCGGGGCACTATTGCGTCAAAAAACTTATTTGCTTGGAATGTCTTTTGAAAATAGACATATCTTGAATCTGAAAAAAAATTGGAATCAGCCCAAAGCGATGACTATTTTACCTTCGGTGGGTGAAAATGGGATCAAAAAATCTATCACCGAGCTCCAAAATAGTGAAGGATTTCTTTTCGAATCAGGAAATTATCAGATTTTTTTTACAAAATTGAACAAATATCCAAGTCTTCTTACCGAAATAGGTAGATTGCGCGAAATTACGTTCAGAACTATCGGAGAAGGTACAAACAAAGCACTTGATCTTGATAAATATGATGAGTACTACCATCATCTCATGCTTTGGGATAAAACTTCAGAAACGGTCGCAGGTGCATACAGATTGGGACTAGGTAAAGAAATTTATAGTAAAACAGGCATCAATGGTTTTTACTTGTCGGCTTTATTTCAGCTTTCCGGCAGCATACATGATGTTTTTAAAAGCAGTATTGAAATGGGAAGGGCTTTTATAACGGAAGCTCACCAGCAAAAGCATTTACCACTTTTTCTTCTCTGGAAAGGAATATTAGAGGTAACAAACCGTCATCCTGAATATAAGTATCTGATTGGTGCAGCCAGCATAAGTAATCAATATAGCAAATTTTGCAAGTCTTTAATCATCGAATATCTTAAAAAATATCATTTTGACAACATTAATGCCAAAAATGTTGCCCCTTTTCAACCTTACCGATCTGTTCTGAAACCTAAAGACGTACTATTAATAAATAATCTTGGGTCAAATCATCTCAAAGCATTGGATAAAATGATCGAAGAAATAGAACCGCTAGGACTTAAAATTCCTGTTCTAATAAAAAAGTATCTGATCCAAAACGCAAAAATTCTTGGTTTTAACATTGACACGTCATTCAATGATGCACTCGATTGTCTTATGTATATCAAGATTTCCAATATTGAGATGAATAAGGTATCTTAAATTAGGTCTTTAAATTAAGTTGTGAGATATTTTTGAATAGATCAAGGCAAAAAACGTAGCAGAACTGGGCAGCTCAGCGAGGCTTTTTAACGCAGAGATATACTGAAAGAGCCACAAATTATTTAATTATTTATCTGGACATAGCACTAGTGGGTAATGGTAAGGTAAAATCCGGTTCAGAGAAACCATTTAATCCGGAATAAACGGATTGGATAATTTTGACGAATCTGACCTATATAATGGGTAACAGATCGTTTTATAATCTAGAAGATTAAAAAGAAAGTGTTTGTGTTGTTTTGTAAACTAAATACTTACTTTGAATGAATACCTACCTGAATTTTGAGTTTTTGAAGAAGTTACATAATTGCTATTATCAATAATTCTTTTAATTAAATCCACTATGGATACGCTGTGGTATTGACAAATTGCGGGTAGAAGAGACCGTTCAGGGTCCATATTAGGCATGGCATTTACATCAAGAACATATATTTGACCATTTTTATTAACCCTGAAATCTGTTCTGCTTATGCCTGACAGACCCATTATTTTGTGAAGTTTTTCGGCGCATAATATAAGATCATCTGAAATGTAATCTAAAAGATTCGGACAAAAATCACGTTTTGTTTTAACCAGAGACTGCCCGGCAATGAATATGTCATTTTGTTCTACCGGTACTATTTCAACAGGATGCAGCGCATGATAATATTTGCCGCCTGAAACAGGGATAACAGCTACTGAAAATTCTCTTCCAAAAATGTAAGGTTGCAATATTAAATCTTCATCGAAAGTATTCATATACTTTTTCATCCACGCACCTTTTTCAATCTGTATATTTCTGTGACAACTTCCTTTTCGGGGTTTTGATAGATATAACGTATCATCATCAAGACAAGTTGTTTCAAAATATATATCAGGCGTTAATATCCCAAGTTGACCACAAAGGTCCGGAAGTGTAGATTTATCCTGAGCCAATTTTAATGCATCATACGATGAAGCAGTATGTTTTATACCGTAATGCTGTAACCAACCGGCAACTTCTGTTTGTCCTGCATCTTTGTATCCGTAACATAAATTAAAAATCAGATCATATTTCTTAAGTTTTTCAAGCATATCTTCATTAAATCCATCAAAATGTATGATATCTGCATTGATATCCAGAGGCGTTTGAGACAATAGAAATGCAAGCGTTTCAGCATTAACATTTTCCTTCCACGGAGTAAGTTCAGATTCGGTATATAGATATGCCAGTTTCATTAATATTCAACAATTTTGATAAGCCAAAGATAGTTCTTGGAGTTTCAATATCTTTAATACACAGATTAAGTGTAGGTTAAGTGATTGTAATGACAATGTTATCAATATTAAAAAAAATGCTCCCACGAGAGTGGGAGCAAATCATCAAAGCCAAACAATTTTAAAATAGAACAATATACTCCAGAACTAAATTTCTTATTTCAAATACCACATTAAAGTATTAATATCATCACCACCTTGTCTGGTCACTGCTTCCAGTCTATTCGGTCCATTCAAGCCTTGTTCGATAATAGGATAGAAAAATCTTACGGGAATTTTACCACCATTCTGATTAGAAATAGCTGGTTTCAACGTAGGAATTTTTGTTCTTCTCCAATCAAACCAGGCTTCCATACCTTGATAGAAAGAAGATATCCACTTCTGAAAGCCTATTTTCTTAAGGTTTTCCTCAGTATTGCCTGTCAATTTTACTTGTACTTTATCCAAATAATTGCTTGGAGTGGTGAGACCATAAAACCCAAATGATGCATTAATACCTTCTTGGTAATATGTATTTGCTTCACCTGCTATCCAACCTTTGGCGGCAGCTTCCGCTAATAAAAACTGTAATTCTGAATAAGTCATAATCACGCCTTTTGCTATGCTCAATCCTTGTGTAGTTACAGCATTCTCATAAAATAATGCGCTGATTCTGGAGTGGTTTTCCGGTCCACCTGCAAAAGTCAAAGCATCTACATCATTCAGTCCATTAGGCAATCCTATAAATTCCGGAGTAGCGGTACCTTCTGTTTTGGGGGTAGCTCTGTAGAATATCGTCAATCTTGGATCTGATAATGACACTAAGGTATCTAACAAAAACTTGCTCGCTCTGAATTCATTAAAAGATCCACTTCTTGCTGAAAATTGTGGAAACTGATCAGGCGATGCAGCTTTATATATATACACAGCATTGTCATCATTATTGGCAAATAGAGGATTGGCAGATGCATTGGCCAAAATCTCTGTCAACTCAGCAGCTGGAGATTTTTTATTGGATATACGTATCAGATATCTCACCCTGAGAGCATTAGCTAGTTTTCTCCATTTGCTCAGATTACCACCATAAATCAAGTCACCACCTACAACTCCTGAAGTGGCTCCAAGCAATTGATTGGCTTCTTTCAGGTCTGCAAGGATGCCTGTATAGACTGCTTCTTGACTGTCATATTTGGCATAAAAGATACCATCTTTGGCTTTGATGGCTTCACTGTAAGGAATATCTCCGTAAGCATCTGTGATCAATGAATACATCCACGCTCTCATCACAAGTGCTACTGCTTTAGTACCCATATCATTGGTCTGCTCAGCTGCAATGATTATATTCTGAATGTCTCTAAGTTTATTGTAGGTGGTATTCCAGATACCATTAATCTCTCCCCAAAGGTATCTATCTTCATTTACAAACTGATTTTTTGCAGTATGCTGAATGACGATATTGCCTATTCCCCAACTTTCACCTAAGACTTGATTGATCATATCTCTTTGGATATCAGGAAGGAGTAGTTGTGGCGTCACCTTTTCAGGAGCATTGTTGTTGGTATTGATTTCTTCAAAATCCTTCGTACAGGATATGGTAACCATGCTCATGATCAACGCTACCAGAAATATATTTATTTTGTTCATCTCTTTTATATTTTTAAATTTAGTTATTAAAATTTCAATCCTACATTTACACCAAAACTTCTTGTAGATGGTATAGCGACAGACTCCACACCTGGTATGATGGTACCGCCAGAAGTCGAAGCAGTTTCTGGATCAACGTGTGGTACTTTAGACCAAAGCATCAAGTTTCTACCGACCACAGATAAGGTAATATCACGTATACCCGATCTACCTAATATCTTGTTGGGGATTGTGTAGGAAAGCTGTACTTCTCTTAATTTGGTAAAGCTGGCATCATATATCACACCTTCTACCAATCTTCTTCCGAGTGTATAACTTGTATGCCATTCTCTCGCTGATAGTTTGGTCGTATTGGGTGCGAATGAACCGTCAGCGCCTTGTACCGCGCCGTCACCTATCACACCATTGCCAGCTACACTAAGGTCATAACCGTTTTCTCTACCTTCTAGCGTCTCTGCGATGATTCCACCTTCTCTACCTACTGTTTGTGTATGTGAATAGATCTGACCACCTTGTCTTGTATCAAATAATACACTCAATCCGATACCTTTGTAACTGAAGGTATTTCTTATGCCTGCCATCCAATCTGGATTGTAATTACCCAATTTTATTCTTTCTGTGGTAGCAACTGGCTTACCATTGGATGAGTAAACTACCTGTCCTACAAATTGTCCTGTTTTGTCATAATACTTATCATTAGGGTCAGACGATACTCTCTCGTAACCAATACCGTACATATCACCCATTCTTTCTCCAACTCTCGCTTCTACTGTGATGTATCTGGAAGCCATTACGTAGTTTTTTATCTCTTGTCCTGACTCAGGGTCTGTGTACAATTCCTTAACTGTACTTCTATTTGCAGACCAATTTACATCAATATCCCAAGTGAATCCTGTAGGATTTTTGAATGGTGTAAGGTGAAGAACTGCTTCTACACCACTGTTTTGGATCAGGCCTGCATTGATTACTCGTGATGAATATCCTGTAGTGTTGCTCAATTGGATAGGTAGGATTTGGTTACGGCTGTTAGAATTGTAATAAGTCAAATCTAGTCCTACTCTATTTAAGAAAAACTTAAGTTCTGTACCTATTTCAAAAGAAGAACTGATTTCTGGCTTTAGATTTGCGTTAGGTAATGCAGATGACTCTTCAAATGCAGGTAGGCCGTTTGCAGCGGTTTGCGCATTGTAAGTAGCCAATAATTGATAGGGATCTGTATCGTTTCCTACTTGAGCATATCCGACTCTAAGTTTACCAAACGAAAGCGAACTGTTGTCTAAGTTTAGCAATTCAGAGAATACCAAACTACTACTTGCACTATAATAAAGGTAGCTGTTATTGTCTGAAGGTAAGGTACTCGACCAGTCATTACGTAATGATAAATCAAGGAATAAAAAGTCTTTATAACCAAGATTACTGAAAGCATATAAACTATTGATTCTTTTTTGAGAATTGAAAGCAAAGGATTGAATGGCTACTTTACTATTATTGAGGGAGTAAATCCCTGGTACAGCAAGCTCAGGAGCGCTAACATCAGATAGGTTAAATCTTTGGTCCAACCTATTACCACCCAAAGATACTGAATAAGAGAAATCGCTATTCCTTTGTGGCGCATAAGCCAATAAGAAGTCTGTATTTTTTTCTTCTGAGAATATCTTTTCTTCACGGTAGCTACCCAATTTGAATCTCTGTGTACTGTAAGCTCTTTTTCTAGCTCTGAATTCATTATTGATATCAGTACCACTTCTCAGCATAAGGCTCAACGCTGGTGTGAATTGATAATTTAAGGATAGATTACCAAATACTCTGTTCAAGTCTTGACTATTGGTATTTTCATATACATTAAAATATGGATTATCGTGGTAGTTGTAATTAAAACCATACTGATTGATACCTTCTCTACCAGCTTGCCAGTAATTTTTTGAAGATTCAATATTTGTATTACGTGGGAACCAACAATTGAAAAGGTACATGATGTTTTCTGTACCATAGCTTAGGTTGGGTCTATTGCCACTTTTGTTATTCATGATGTTGACGTTCATTCTGACTTTAAATTTGTCAGTAAGATTGTATCCACCATTGAGCGCTGTGGTATATCTATTCAAGTCAGTATTGGGCACAATGCCTGTTTGATTGAGAGATGTAAAAGACACTCTAAAATCTGACTTGTCATTGCTACCAGAGAATGCAATATTATTGGTATAGGCATGTCCAGTCTGAAAGAAGTCTTTTATGTTATCAGGTTGTGCGCTGAATGGTGTAGCATTGATGGTACCACGTTGTTGCAGCTGAGCTGCGAGCGAAACAGGACCTATCACTGTGTAAAGATTTCCTACGTCTCCAGCTCTAAAACCATTAGAGGTAGGGGAGTCATATTGTGCCAGTAATTGTCCTTCCATCTTTGGCCCCCAACTTTCGTCTACGCCATCTCTTAGCCCGCCACCATTGCCATCTACAAAATTGAACTCACCATTCAATCCCTGTCCATAAACATTCTGGTAGTCTGGAAGTACAAGGGCATTTTCGAATGATATTGTAGAGTTGATAGAGATACCCATACCTTTATTACGTGCACCAGTCTTTGTCTTGATGACGATGGCACCATTGGCAGCTCTAGAGCCGTATAATGCAGTAGCACTCGCACCTTTGAGTACTGTCATGGTTTCTATATCGTCAGGATTGACAAACCCTGCACCATTGCCATAATCTGCTTCTTGGAAACTTCTACCTGATGAGCCATTAAACTGATTGGTAATCGGCACACCATCTACTATAAATAATGGCTGATTATTATTGATATTTAACGATCTTTCGCCTCTGATACTCACTCTAGAAGAAGCACCTATACCACTTGGATTACCCACGATCGTGACACCAGCCACCTTGCCGGCAAGGGAATTTAGTAAATTTGTTTCTCTAGCCCTAACCAAGTCGTCTCCTTTGACTTCTTGTACAGCATAACCGAGCGCTTTTTTTTCTCTTTTGATACCAAGCGCTGTCACAGTGACTTCGCTAAGGCCAACAGCATCTTCGTCCAAGGTTATCATTATAGATGATTGGTTATTTAGAATTACATTTTGGGTTTTGTAACCCACATATGTTATTACTAATGATGATGTTGAACTATTAGCCAATAATTCGAAATTGCCTTCCAAGTCAGTAATAGTGCCGTTTGTTGAATTTTTTTCTGAAATGGAGGCTCCAATCAATGTTTCACCGGTCGAGCTTTGAACTGAGCCGGAAATTCTAACCTGAGCATAATTAAAGCTCAATGACAAGAGAACCAAAAGTAGACCTAATAATACGGGTAAAGATTGTTTTCGTTTTAACATACCAATTGATTTAGATTTAATAAATAATCCGCAAAGGTGTCTTTTAAGTATTAAGTGAATGTTGGCTTTATATTATTAACAAATGATGTAATTGTTAAAATAGTATAATTTGTTAATATATTTATAACCTAGAGATGCTTGGAAGTTCCATATATATCCTGCAACGGATAAGTTTTACCATAATTTTTTTTATATTTATGCTAAACTTTTGACTATAAAGAATGGTAATACCAGGGATAGTATGGTCTAATTCTTTTGATGTAAACTGATAAATTATCTTTTCTATTAAGCAATGTCATTTACATTTGATTATCTTTTAAATAAATATTTCGGTTGTGGTATTTTATTGATATTCAATTTAATATGAATATTTGGAATCTTTTTTTGATTCTTATAGTTTCTAATGATTATATAAATGTAAGCTTATGGGCTACAGTTTTATAAGAAATTCCGGGCATTAGTGACTACAACATTTAATGTACCAATCTGTCGGCACAATAAGATGAAGCAAACGCATCAGGTTTAGCTCTGAAAATATATCCCATACCAAGTATGTAGCCCATAGCTTCTTTTAAAGCAATATTGGATTTGAAGCCGGGATCAGTATTGATATCTACATGTACTTCCAGACCTACAGGATACTTATCTAGCGTTGGGCAAAGTTCAAAAGCCAATTTTACAGCCATATTTACTTCAGTGATCATTCGCTCTTTTATGGACATATTAGAAACCTTGCGTTGTAAAGTATAATACATAAAACCACCCTTTTTCTCCCTGACAATGACAATGACAGTGGCAAATTCCGTTATTTTTCCCTTAACCTGAGAATCACAACCAATACATATTTTTAAGCGGTGACCATCATTCAGTTCATTTATGATGGCATTTTCTACCACTAAATCTATCGGCAATTGAAGCCGCTGTCTCTTAAAGTTATACCATTCCATATTTTTATTTTATCTAATGAATTTTAAAAAAACAGAAATAATGCAAACAAAAAGTTTCTAGTGCCTGATCACACCGCCCAATACATCACCCACTTCTTCTTTATTGCTATAATCGTATCCCAAAAATGCAGCTATTGTTTTGGCTATCTGATTTTGGAAGAAGCGGGATTTATCTTTTCTTTCACCCAATGCAGGTGTGTCGGGACCGAGCACGGCCATCCATATTTCGTTGGAACCTTTATATATTTTACCGTGTGATGTCCACTCTCTTTTGACTAGGTCGCCACGGCCATGATCTGTGGTGATGACAAAAGTGGTTTTGTTTTTATAGACAGGATCCGCTTGGCAAAAAGTCCATAGATCTGCTATAAATTTATCCGTCCTGTGTGCAGCATGTAGGTAATGATCGTATCTGCCATCGTGTGCAAAATCATCCGTCTCACCGTAAGAAATATACAAAACCTGTGGATGCTTTTTTTGTAAATACGCTAAGGCGAAATTGTGCGTAAATACATCCAGTCGTACCGAATTCCATGGGCTTGGCGTTTGGTCTTGCAATTCATTGAGATACTTTTCTTTCCATGTGAGGTCATCACCTGTGGCATGTTCAAAGCCTGCATTGACTGGAATGCCTGACCGATCTCGATTGATGATAAAAGGAAAAACGTCCCATGAACCGAATGCAGCTACTCGTCCTTTGAGCGCATCTTTTTGGTTTAGCCATTCTAGTACGGTGGTGTTTGGATTGTTGATTTTATCATTGGACTTGATGTGTGGATCGGTATATCCTGTCAGGATTTCGTTGTATCCTGGATAGGAGAACCAATGTATATTTGTGACCTGAGCGTCGTTTCCATATTTTCTATTACCTATGATTTGTCCATCTTTTGCCAAAGTATTCCAAAACCAAGGCATCAGAATCTTCCTTCTTGCTTCAGGTGTTGCTGCCCAAAAGTCTTTTTTTATGACTGAGGTATCTTTGGTAAAAATGGTATTATGGATTAGACTGTCATCAGCACCACCAAAAAGTTCTTGCCATCTGAGTCCGTCTAGTGTGATTAGAAAAACATTTTCTGTTTGCAAATTTGAAGTTTGTGCCTTGACAGATAGGTGGAAATGCAAAATAATCAATAAAACTATGGTAAAATACTTTCGACTCATTTGGTTGATTTTTGAATGGTTAACTGATCTATGATATCTCCGTTGATGTCGTAAATGTACATCATTGCTTTGTTTTTTTGTAGCGTCATCCTACCAGAATGATGTTGCTTGATGACACGATCCATTACGGGGAATGGATTGGATTCTTTGGGTTCGATACCGCCACCTGCGCCACCAGATATAATAAATGTGGTCTTATGATCATGGTATTTTTTGGTAAGACGCTCATAGTCGTGTATGTGGCCACTCAATACAAAATCTATTTTATATGGCTCGGCAGTCGAATCTATCATTGATCGGATGAAAAGATCACCTTCATATCCTTGCCACCCTTGTCCGTACGGTACTTGATGAATGAGTAGAAATCGCCAATCGGCATCTGTCCATTTTTTGGTCTGCATCGTTTTTGTCATCCATTCCTGTTGTGCAACGTCAATGGACAATGGGAAATTACTATTCGGATCCAAGGCTATAAAGGCAGCCTTGCCAACGTAAAAGTCATAATATGTTTTTGCTGATTTTTCGCCTAGTATATGTTGAAGGTAATATTTAGGGACTAAATCATCATAATATCCGTCGTAATCATGATTGCCAAGGATAAAAAATAATGGCATTTTTTTGTATAAAGGAGCGATTGCTTGCCTTAATGAATTCCACTCTGAAGCACGACTACCATCTGCCACAAGATCTCCTAAACCTATATTAAAATCATCATCGTACCTAGCCATATTTTGAGCAAATTGACTGAAAGTCTTCCAACCACCTTGGCTATCTCCCCAAAATGAAAACGAGATTTCTTCTTTTTCGGGATGGATTATTTTTTCTAGTGACATCAAGGGTGACGAAATAATATTAGAATCTGAATTCGTATTTTGTTCTCCTTCTTTATTTTGATATTCATTTTTGGGTATAATTTCTGCTGATCTGAGTCCACCTGCTACGGCATTATTCAAGACTCTGATGATGATTTTTGTACTGTCATTACTTGCTTTTAAGTAGAATTTACCTTCATAGTCATGAGATAATCTTTCTCTGTTTGCCCAAACTTGAGCACCATCATCTGCATTTAATTTAAGCACCGATTCTACTTTAATTTTGATTTTATTTTGATACCAAAATACACTATTGGGAAGCGTAAGTCTGTGTGGAAGATTCACTTTTACAGCTTCGTTAAAATCAGGTATGACAAAGTGATGCAACGTTTCATCCATATCTCCGTGTACGTAAGACCATGTCGATGTTATATTTGAAACATCATTTTTTGATCTAATCTGACAAAAAGTTGTTGCTGAATAGCATACAATGAAGATGAAAAATAAAAAAATTCTATGTACAAATTTCATTGGAATAATTTATTAATATGTTCTTCGGCCCATCCCAAACTAGCTGTCATGCCTTTGCCACCAATGGCTGTCACGATATGGATTCTGTCGTCAACAGTACGATGGAAAATTTCTCCTGATTTGCACTGACTGTAACAACCAATCCATGTTCGTGCGATCTTGTAGTCCATATACATGATTTCGGAAGCGGTACTGACCATAAAACGATTGATCACTTCGTTGGTCTCGAATAGACGAAGTTCATCTCTACTGGTCACGTGAGCATATTCATGACTGTCACCGAGTATGACCGAACCGTCGGCAGTTTGTTTGAATAATATATGAATCCCAAATCTTCGTTGAAAATCTTGTTCATCTTCTTTTGCTTTGGTAGCATAGTATGATGGACATTCCTGAAAACTTTCATACCTTCTGATCGTCCATCCTGTGAGTATAGAACCTGGAATTTGTATTGCAGCTTTTTGTGGAATGGTCTCCATCATTTGCAGTTTGACCAAGGTAATGTCACTATCTGCAAATAGCTCTGGAAATAATGTAGAAAACTCATCTCCATTGCACAAAATCAATTGATCAGCGAGCCATTTATCACCTTGATGATCAAAGGCAATTACTTCGTGACTATTGGTGTACACATCTATTATGTTCCTATTGTAAGCGACATCAAGACCTAAATTTTTAACAAGAAATAAAGTAATGGCAGGAATGGTATTTTGTGGATCTGCATTGATTTCAGCTGGAAAAAACAAAGCAGCCTTGCAGTAATCTTTGGATAAATTGGGATATCGACCGATACACTCATCAGCAGTGAGCAATTGTGAATGGTAGTCATTGCTCCTGTTGATTTGGTGAAGTTCTTCAATGAGTTGTATTTCGTCATCGTCAGAAGCGATATAAATGCTTCCTTCTTGTCGGATAGAAATGTCGGCCTGCTTGGCTATATCCAAATAATGTTGTACGGATGATCGACCATAACTTTGCCATTGAGCAGAAAATCCCGAAGGTACGATTTGCCCAAAATTGCGTATACTCGCTCCCAAAGCCTGACTATTTTTCTCGAGTAGTAATACTTTTTTCTTTTTTAACAATGCATGATACGCATGAGAAAGACCAAGGATTCCTCCGCCTACGATGATGAGGTCATATTTTTGCATATTGCTCATAACTGGGTATAACTTTTGATGAAGAATGTGCTGAAGAAGTTTTGAACTTATTGTTGACAATATAGTAAGTCAGGATGATCAATACGACACAAAACGAACCTGCTACTATACTTAATGTCACATAAAACGACAACCAAGAAATATCTTCCTTACTAAAATTTTTATACAACATAATACCGACACTTCCCAAATATCCGAAAGCATCCGCTATGTACATCAGGAAACCAACATTACCAGTAATCCTGAATGCTGCTATCAGCCTGTCAAACATCAGACCATTGTAAATGATATATGGAATAAATAGTCCTGAACCAGATAATACCATCCACCATATCGGCGAAATGACACTCATAGAAAATAGGATCGTTGTAACAAGCAATATCAACGCACCTAAAAGTGTCAATAGCATATTAAAGTTGAGTGCTTTTTTGTTGTCTTTGATCAAAAACATCAATCCCAAAATTACAAGAATAAGTATCGTCGCAGGTATTTCTGTTGTCGTGTAAATAGCAGTATTCTTTGAAAAACCCAACTCACGCCATATCTCTACACCAAAATTGTCCCTGATATCTCGTATCATGGTTAGCGTGATATAAATGACTACAAAAAGTATCAGAATGGGTCTATAATTTTTGATGAGTGTTTTTCTTTGTTCCGCATCCATGGCTTGTCGTGGCGAGCGAAGTCTTATGTCTTCACTATTGGGGCCAGGAATACATGATAGCATCCATACTGAGATCAAGGTGACAGGAAAAAATATCAACCCTATTATGGCTGGCATAGCAGATTCTGTAATACCTGATTGGATCATATATTGGCCCATAGATTTGGCCACGCCTGAGGATAATATAAAATTGGCACTGAGGATGACTGTCAATATTTCTGTTATCCGCCGTCCTTCGAGATACTGAAATACGATACCCCAAATCAGCCCAAGTGGGAGTCCATTGAGCATAAGCCAAATCAAACCATAAGGAAAGGGTGCCCACATAAAACCAAGTAATGCAACAAATGAGAAACTAATCAGCCCTATGAAGTATAAATTTCTTTTACTACTATCCAATCCGGAAATAAACTTGATGCCTATAAATTTTGAAACTGCATATCCGATGACCTGAGCAATGACCAATAAAATTTTATAATCCATTTCCCAAAGTGTCCAATCTTGATAAGTTGCTGCGGTAAATGGCTTACGGTACATATACATACAGAAATAAGAAACAAAGGCAGCGGTGCTGGCCCAAATCGTCAACATCAATGGATGTCGATCTAACCAACCTCTTATAGCAAACTTAAGGCTCAAAAGGTATTATTATTATCTTCTATAATGGCTATCAATTCTCTCAAATTATGGATGATGTAATCAGGATTTTCTGTTTTGAGCTGATCATGGGTTTGTGCACCAGTAGTAATACCGATACTATACTTTACCTTTGCGTTTTTACCTTCCAAGATATCAATGGTTGAGTCACCTACTTTGATACATTCCCAAGGTTTAATATTAAAATGGTTGAGCGCGTAAGTGATCATATCAGGTGCGGGGCGACTATTTTCTACCATGTCAGCAGTTACCAACAGATGTATGTCTCGACCTACAATACAATCCACTTTTTTGAGTATTTTTGTGGCCACCGCTTTGGTATATCCAGTATTGAATACAACTTTAACATCACGTTTGTATAGGAAAAAAAGTGTCGATCTGAGTCCGTCATACAACTTCATTTCAATGATTTCATAAGCATCTTCCAATAGTTCTGAAAATGTATTAAATATGATTTTGGCAGTAGCTTGATCCAAAATATCTTGCATTACTTCAGAAAAAACATCTTTGATGGCTTGTAATTTTTCTTTGCCAGCACCAAATTCCAAAACCTGCTCCAATGTAGCTGGTATATGATGGATATTTAATGCTTTTTGTACACATTTATAGACTACATTATTTTCATCAATTGTGGTCCCAGCCATATCAAAAACTACCATTCGTATCATAAAAAATTGCCTTTGGTTTCGTGGGGCAAAATTCTAAATTTGCACGGAGTAAAGGTCGGTATGTGAAGTTATGTATTTGTTATGTTTATATTAAGGGAAGGTGTGGGAGGAGATATAATACTTTGAACTAACTTTTCATCTAATGCTACTGTGTAAACTTACCGACTAAGCTATTTACAAGATGAATTTATGAAGGAATTAGCATTTATAAATTCTTGTGATGCAGTATAAATGAGATTGGTTGTAAGAATGACGACGTTCCTATATTAACCACAAGTCAACTTAACTATACCTTAATATTCCAGATACTTTTGGGTAAAAGTGATCTTATAATTTTGCCCTTCAAAAGTATGACATCATGCCTGACAGAATATTTCAAATCACCGACTCTATCATGTCACTATACAGAAAATATGGTGATGAACTATATTTCGGAGAAGGCGTCACCCAATTGCAACACGCACTTCAAGCAGCGAATCTTGCCAAAGAAAACAAAAGCGATGATGAGACCATCTTGGCAGCATTTCTGCATGACATCGGTCATCTTTGTATCGATGAAGGCGATGAACACGAAGTGATGTCAAATTATGGTGTAGTGGATCATGAAACACTCGGTGCTAATTTCTTACTCAAAATGGGTTTTTCTTATAAAGTTTGCAGGCTTATCGCATCTCATGTCAATGCCAAAAGGTATCTCACCTATAAATATCCTGAATATTACGACCAACTATCGGAGGCGAGCAAACATACGTTGGAATTTCAAGGTGGTGTGATGACCTATGAAGAAGCAAGTCACTTTCAGGAAGACAAATACTTTGAAAGCTACATCCAACTACGCAAATGGGACGAAATGGCAAAATCAGAAATACCCGCAGATGAAAATCTAGAGTATGTTAGACAATTGATAAAATCGCATCTTCAAAATAATTTAAAATTCCCATCCGTATAAAATTAAAACAAAACGATGAGCGCTAGATTTCTCTTTTTTCTTACAACTATCATCCTGCTCCCATGCTTATGTATTGGGCAGGATGATACAGGTTTTTTAGTAAAGCCTTATCTGCAGTTTTCTACGCAGACAGGTATGTACATACTTTGGGAAACCCACAAGGCTGCTAATTCCAAAGTGGAATATGGAGAAGCGACACTAAACGCTTCGCAACCCAATCTGAATCTGACCAAAATGGTAAAAGGAAAACGAAGCTTACATGAAGTGTATCTCGATAATCTAAAACCAGAAACCAATTACTTTTATCGGGTCATTTCTGTAACGGATGAGGGTAAAGAATGGATCTCGACCACATCTACATTTAAGACAGCCGTTAGAGATAGTAGTGCGCTCATGTTTGCATTGATAGGCGACACACAACGCAATAATGATACGCCTTGGGCTTGGGGCAAAATAGCTGAAAAAGTATGGCAGGATAGACCTAATTTTGTCGTGCATGTAGGTGATCTCGTGGACAAAGGACTTAAAAAAACAGACTGGACGGAACACTTTTTTCCCTATGGCCATGTATTGATGAATCGCGTGTCTGTATTCCCCGTATTGGGCAATCATGAGCAGGATTCACCTTTGTATTATGACTATATCGTAGCGACACAACCGGAGTACTACTACACTTTTACTTACGGAAATGTGCAGTTTTTTATGCTTGATTCCAATAGGGATATTGAAGAAGGTTCTGAACAATATAATTGGTTGGAGTGGGAACTTTCTAAATCTATTGCTACCTGGAAAATAGCCTTGCATCATCATCCACCCTATACATCAGACAACAATGATTATGGCGATACCTCCAAAGAATTGTCTATACTTGGCGCTAAGACCAGAAATCTTGTTCCGTTATATGATAAATACGGCTTGGATTTTTGTTTGTACGGACACACTCATCTATATGAACGAAGTTGGCCAATGTCCAATGACAGGATCAATACAAAAGGTGGTGTCATTTACATCAATTCTGGTGGTGCAGGTGGATATATAGAAGATTTTGCACCTACGCGAAGTTGGTTTACTACAGAGTTACAGGCAGTACATCATTACTGTACATTCAATATTTATCAGGATCAATTGATATTCAAAGCCATCGACCATGAAGGAAGATTGATAGATGCTTTTCAAATGGAAAAAAATAAGGAAAAGCAGAAAATAGTAAAGTCACCTCCTGGTGTTAAGATAGAAACATCCGGTCCTGTTTTTGAGAAAACCACTTCTGTGACTTTGACGGCGGCGATGGATGATTTGCTGATTTTTTATACTACCGATGGCACCGAACCTACCGACAAAAGCAGTCGCTACATCCTTCCATTTATAGTGGATAAAACCTGTGCAATCAGAGCCAAAGCATTTACCAAAGATGGAAACCAAAGCAGGATCACTCAGCAGTCAGTAAAGAAGATGAGCCCACAGAATCCAATAGCAAAAAAGGATGTGGTCAAGGGATTGAACTATAAATATTATGAAGGCGATTGGAAAAATATCCCAGATTTCTCAAAGCTTCAGGCAGTGAAAACGGGTGTAATGCAAACGCTCAATCTTACTACCATACCACATAGAGAAGATCATTTTGGGCTCGTCATAGAAGGACTCATAGATATATCTGAGACAGGTATTAGGACGTTTTACATCAACTCAGATGATGGTTCAAAACTTTATATCAATGACGAATTACTCATAGATCATGATGGAGATCACAGCGCCATGTCTAAGACTGGCCAGACTATCTTGTCCAAAGGTAAACATAAGATCAAGATAGAATACATGGAGTTCAAAGGATCTCAGCATCTGCAAGTAGGATATCTAGATAGTAACAAAAATGAAATACCATTTACACCTTTTGAACTCTGGAGGTAAGCAAATAGAGCATTTAGGGAATTTGTTTGTTAGTTTTTACCTCGGATTTTCATTCGTGGTTATTAATATTCCACTCAATTGGCGACTGTTACATAAAAGGTAATGAATATTTCATAAGGTAAAAGAACTTAAATATGTTACTTTACATAAAACTTATGAAGTTGGTAAAGCCAATCGCAGTAAGTTATTACTCGCAAGCATTGTTGTTTCATTTAAATCCTATAACTTAAATTATAGACATGATAATATAAGCTCAAACCTGGAAGAAATCCAAGAAAATAATGAAAAATCAGCAAATGCTATGTAGCTTTGTAGAATATTAAAACAAGTAAACATATATTAAATTAAAAATATTGGTTATGAGAAATAGTATAATTTTTATATTATTTATTTTCTTTGCTTGTCAAGGAAGAAGTCAAATTTTTAATGGAGATTTTTGAGAAGTTGAATTCATCAATGCATCAAATGAGTCGATTTTATATCCTGTAAATTGGTGGTCGGCTAGCCCGCAGGTTGATGGTCATATTACTACAGATTCCTATTCTGGGAATTATGCCATGTACTTAAATTCGTATTATACAGGCAATAATACTGTATACTTTAACAATGGTTCTTCAGGTATTTACCGGTGGGGCCGCAATGCAAAAAACAAATATCTTAAGGGTGCGGGAACTCCTATACAAGATTTCCCAATAAAGCTAAAAGGGTATTATAAATTTGAAAAATCGAAACTAAATGATTCTATAATAGTTGCGACTTTTATAAAAAAATATTCAGCTGAATTTGATAGCATCATCATAGTTGGATTTGGTGCTTCCAAGTTTCCTCCTACGGATGCATATCGAGAAATGATTGTTGATATTGAAAGATACTCAAACGAATCTCCTGATAGTATAATTATTCAAATTGAAACATCGACCAATGATAATTATTGTGATGATTTCGAAGAATGCAATTTTGTTACCATTGACCAAATGTCGCTTGACTTTGCATCTTCTACCAAAGAAAACATTGAAATAGAGAACGTGATTTACCCTAATCCAACGAATGGAATTGTAAATATTGTATTAAAAAATAAGATAAAGTATATTAGTATTTTTAATATTCTTGGAATTGAACTGGAATCAATACATGTTAATTCCGAATCACATAGTCTTAATATTAATAACTTTCCAGATGGTATTTATTTTGTTCAAGTTACTAATTCAATTAATGAAGTGATAACTCAGAGCGTGTTGAAACTTAACCGATGATAGCAAGTGATGTGAGGTCAGATTGGCTATCGCCAAAACCATTGCAAACCGCTGACCCTGATGAATTAATAAAAATCAAAGCATCATTTTCAAAATGAATAAGTTGAAATATGTACTATTTGTGTTTACATTTTTTAATAGCGGAATAACAAAGTATTCAAGCAATAATAAAAACAAGCAAAATGGAAAAGTTTATTATTTATAGATCATGGGATAGTAGAGATAGATAATAATATCATAGAAAACGCAATAAGACCACTAGCGCTGCTTGTGCGGTTTTTATTTGAGCTTGCAAATAACGTTTGTTTTTCATTTGGCAAATGTAGTAAATGTTTTAAATTGAAACAAATATTTGTTTTGTATTAAAACAATACTTATTTTGTCCTGTTAAACAGCATAACATAAATTGATATGAATATAAAATTATCACAAAAGCAAATAGGTCAAAGGATAACGGCACTTCGTAAAATGAAGGGGTTGTCTCAGGAAGATTTGGCTAAAAGTGTCAAAATTTCCCGACCGTCATTGGCTCAAATTGAGTTAGGAAACAGAAGTGTTGATATTCTTGAATTGCAAAAACTGTCATTGGTTTTAGAATTTTCGTTGGATGATTTTATGTCTAAGGATTTCTCCACAAGTAAAGATGTAGATGGAAAAGAAGAAAAAAAGGTAAAAAAAGAAGAAGAACGTATTTCTGTGCCAACGCTTCAAGTCAATAAGTTTAAAAATGTCTTGTTGTATATTCTTGAACGTTGTGCAGGTAAGCCAAATGTTGGCGAAACAGTTCTTTATAAATTGCTTTATTTTTCTGACTTCAATTATTATGAATTGTATGAAGAACATTTAACAGGTGCTAATTATCGCAAATTACCTTTTGGTCCAGTGCCACAAATGTTAGATACAATCATTAATCAAATGATTGATAAGGGACAATTACAAAGAGTAAAAACAGATTATCACGGTTATCCTCAAACGCGCTATTTGCCATTAGAAAAAGCTGACTTAACCGAATTTAGGGCAAGCGAAAAAGATGTAATTGACAGAGTAATTGAGCAAATGAGTGATTGGTCTGCAAATATGATTAGTGATTATTCGCATAAAGACTTGCCTTGGGAAGTAACAGATGAAGGAAAGGACATTAGCTATGAGTTGGCTTTTTACAGAGAATTGCCCTATTCGGTAAGAGTTTATAATGATGAAAATGAGTAAGTAAGCAATTATTAAAGCTGAGATGGAAATGGGTGAGCCGTTTCTGGTTTGCAAAAATGAAAAAGCTGTAAACTTACTTTTAAATTTGCAGTATAATTTAACAAGTAATGGAGTTTAATCAATTACCCGAATTTGATAAAGATAAAACATCACTTTCAAAGAGATACAGAACTTTAAATGATGATTTGGAAGTAGTGAAAACAATACTTGATAAACGACCCGATGAAAGACCACCGTTTAGTTTTCGTATTGATAATTTGGGCCTAGAAACGTGTATCATAAAGATTAAGAAAATTGCTTGTAAGGCTTTAAAAGGAAAAGGAGTTAATTCAGGATTGAGATTGATTTATGCCCATTTTCCTGACGAGTCAAAAATTACATTCATAGAATTGTATCATAAGAATGACAAGGAGAATGAAGACAAGAAAAGAATAACGGATAATTTTAAATAAGTAAACAAAGGCAAAAGGTAAAAATCAATAAATTGTACCAACCAAAGACGGTAGAGACGTAAAAGGTCAAGGAAACAGTAAATTGACTGCAAAAACGGATACCAAAGCAGATGCTTTGAAAACACGGAACGGGCGGGAAGGCTGTAATCATTTATTGATAAAACAGAGAAGTCAGCAGATGAGATTGAGTGGTTCTGATCTTTGATCAGAAATAAAGTGAACGATTTCACTTTATAAGGAAGGAACTGCGAACTACGGCTCGCAGCGTGGTGTAAAATAATATTTGATGCCAAATCACCACAACCTAGTAGGTCTCACATTGGGGAAGGACTGAACGTAAGTCTCCAAGAAATTCGAATAGGAAAGAACATTCTTAGCCTATTTTTAAAGTAATGGATAGCCCAAATTGGTGAAAAGAGCTATTTGGATGATGATTTGCGAAGGGTGACCGAGTGGTAGCTTTTGCAAAAAGCTATTCGTCAGACTAAACGTCTGATGGAAACGAGAGAACCGCAACATCAGTTGCGGCTAGGGATCATGTATGCGTACGTACGGTGGTCTTGATATATTTGCCATCACAGGATAAATGTGAGAGGCGCTCCCCATAAGTTTCGGCTGGTGGGGCCGTGTACTCGATTATGATCTGGCCTTTCTATTTATTCACTTAAAATTAATTTTTGCTTGTCAATTTCAACAGTGAAATTCACTTTTGCCTTCAACGCTTTGAACACTTTTAGAATAGTATCAAATCTTGCATCAGTCGTTGAATTCTCAATTTTAGAAATTTGAGCTTTTTGTACACCAACAAGTTCTCCAAGTTGTTCTTGGGTTAGATTTCTTTCAAGTCTTGCTTGTTTAACTGCTTGTCCAAGCAAATCAATTCTAAGCTCTTGTTCAAATTGATCTCTTTTAGTACTTCCCTTTTTACCAATGTATTTATCAGTTAATTCGTCTAAACTGTAAGTCTTCATGATTTCTTTAATTTTAAATATTCAATCTTTAATTTATTAGCTCTTCCAATCTCCTTTTTTGGTATTTTATCCGATTTCTTAATGACTCCATGAGTTGCAACCACAACAGAATTCTCGGATTCATCCCAAAAAGCAAACAGGCGATAAGCAATTCTATTATATGAAGTTCTGAATTCCCAAATTTCTCCATTAAGCTTTTTGAATAGTTCTTTGTCGTTGACACTTCTGGATTTCCAGATGTTATAAAAGATCTTCTCTCTTGCTTTGTCATCTAATTTATCTAAAAATTCTTTTGCTACTTCAAGGAATTTAACTGTAAATCTTGGATCTGATACAATTTTATGCAAAGATAAGGGTTTCCTGTTAAAGATACATTATTTTATTAAACTTTTTTCCTTTGGTCGATCATAACGGCTGCGCTTTGCGACGGTTTTGGCGATAGCCAAAACGGTTTGGCTTTGTGACGGTTTTGGCGATAGCCAAAACTGTCGTCAAAGTACTTGTTACAGGGCGTATTATAGTTAACCGATTGCTATGTTTAAAGTTTTACCTAATCCCATTTCTATAATTCTAAAAAAAGTTGACAATTGGATATCACTTTTTCCTCTCTCAATTCTTGAGATATAACTTTTTTTTGTTCCTGTTTTATCTGCAAGTTCTTCCTGAGTCATTTTTGCTTCTTTTCGGGCTTCTTGAAGCATCACGCCAATTCTAAAAGCTAAGGAATCTGAATCAAATTTTACTCGTTCTTCGCTACCTATTTTGCCCCTATGCTTGTCTAAATGATCTTCGAAAGTTGTTAAATTGTTCATGACTATTTTTTATTTTTAAAGTATTCTTTTTTGAGTTTTACGGCTAAATCTAATGAATCTTTTGGTGTCTTTTGGCTTTTCTTTTCAATACAGTTTGTTAAAATGATGATATTTCCGTGATCAAAAAAACAAAATATCCTTATGTTTTTAAAGGTTGTCTTAACTTTGATTTCAAATAACCCATCTGTACCTTCTATATGTTTTAAGAAGTTAATTGGTACTTGCTCAACATGTTTTATAATGTCAAGCACATAATCAATTTTGTCCTTAACCTTTTGTGTCTGTTCCGCATAAAAATCTTCAAAATACTTACCGTATATTCCAATTTTACGTTCCATGACACAAAGTTAACCAATTAGTGCACAATGTGGTTCAATTTTGATAAATTTTTTTCACTTTATGACTAGTAACGTTTTGTTACTCATTGGATATTTTGATCCTTCCTTTTAAAGTTTCTTCAAATTTCGCTACTTCTTTTCCTGATCTCTTTTTGGACCTTCTACGATTTAGGTTATTTTGATTTTCATTTTCTCTAAACTCACGAAGCTCCTTTATATTTAGTGTCAGCAAGAAAACGGCTAATTTGAAAAAAAATCGTATATTTTGGTTGGCTAATTTTAAGATCCATCGTACCATCTTTTGACTTTCATGGTACTGGGTAGTAAAATATGGTTAGATATT
>Ga0105047_10003227_pt1 | contig 28796 bp, 31 predicted proteins | sample MAT04_FD_78384 | JGI IMG/M metagenome (GOLD analysis project Ga0105047, IMG submission 78384) | Freshwater microbial communities from Lake Fryxell liftoff mats and glacier meltwater in Antarctica - MAT-04 (megahit assembly) | ecosystem: Environmental > Aquatic > Freshwater > Ice > Liftoff... | reverse complement strand
GACGTCGGAGTCGACATCGTGAACCCGTGGACCACTTCTTGACCCATTCGGCCCTCCGTCAGGATTTCGGCTCCGGGCGAACTACGACGCACTGTCCCAGAATCAGATCAACCGGGACTGGCGGAAACCCGTCGTGCGCGGACGCCCGGAGCCGCGCCCGGGCCAACACCGACGATCGATGTCACTGCGAGGCTCGCGGCTGCATTGCGCATCGAGCCGGAGGCACTGCTGCGATGCGCTCTGCGCCGGCGAGGTGCTCGCGTGCTGCTCGTCATCGACGGGTCGGTGGGTTCACCGCTTGACACCGTCGCCGGCCACACAGCGGGCTCGACCCAGTGGGTGTTGGCGGGTTCCAGCGCCTCCCGTCACAGAGCGACTCGTCGACCCCATCGGTCGATCCACCTTCGCCGCGACGGCTCTGGCGGCTACGACCCCACGGCCATCGCGGCGGCGCTGAATCGCGAACTGGCTGCCCTGTGCGCTGAGAAGCCCGAGGAGACAATCGGGTTGGTGTTCGCCGACACATCTGAGGTGATGGCTTCGCTCGATGACCCGACGCCTCTCATCGACTTCGAGCGAGAGTGGGCCGATGTCGCCGCCGGCGCTGCGTGGTCAGCCGGTACGCATGCGATCTGGAACGTGTGCGTGTATCAGGTGGGAGCGTTGCGCGATCTCGCCCATCCTGTGGCCACGAGCCTCGACCTCATCAGTCATCATGACGACGTGTGGGTGTCCACGGGCTGCCGGTTCGTCCACGGCCGTGCCGGGAGGCTCCGGATGCTGCACCACATGAAACCGAGTGGCACTGCGGCCTCTGTCTGGCGCCGAACCACCAGCCAACTCCTCGACAGCGCAGAGTCCCGATGACGCGCATCTCGAGATGAACGCCCAAGGCGAGGGCTGCGTTGGAAGACGGAATCGTCAGCGAGCGCGGACGCGGTTGTGACGTGGGTTGTGTTCCAGCTCGACCAGGCCGAGGTGCTCGAGCAACGGCGGCACGTACATCGCGAAGCGACCCCGGTAGCCCTTCCGAAGTCCGTACCAGCCACCTGCCGGGTTTTCGGGCGATCGTGCCCAGTCTTCGAGGGTGCCATCCTTGGTCGGCTTGTTCTCGTCGGCGGCGCCGAGCTCCATCTAGTCGCCACGAACGCGCAACATCTCGGGCACGTCGACAACACGGCGGGCCAGGTAGCGCAGCCGAGTCGAGCCGACCTGACAGACCAGCTCGGGCGGATCGGCCGAATCATCGCGGTACATCGTGAACTCTGCAGTTCCCGATGCAGTTCTCAACACCCACGATCCTGTTCGGTGCCGCTGGCCATCACAGCTCTCCTGTCGTTTGCGTTGGTTGATGAGGAACCCTCTGCTGTCCCATCATCGCGCATCGCGTGTGTCTCATCCGCCGTACGGCATGCCGGATCGCAGTCGGCGTGTTTGATGCGTCGCTGCATTGGGTAAGAGTCGGTCATGACCATTGCCCTTGTCCTCATCGCCGTCGCCGTAGCCATCGCAGTCACCATCGTGCTGGTCGCCCAGCGGCGAGCCAAAATGGAGGCATCCGCGATGCGTACCGACGCTGCCGATCACCGCGCCGACGCCCAGGCCGCCACGACCGCAGCAACTTTGCAGGAGACGCGGGCCGCCGAGATGGCCGTGACCGCCCGACGCCACCAGGCGGACGCCGAAAGAGAACTCCAGGCGGCCACTGTGAAGCGCGAAGTTGCTGACGACCTCAACGCCCGCGCAGACAGCATCGACCCTGACCTGCCGGCCACCCCGAACTGAGGCAGGGCGCAAGTATCACGACGGTGCGAGCAACAACGCCTTCCGTCGCCATCGCACGGATCGGAGGAACTTCGCACATGATCGTCGTACTGGCTCTCCTCGTTGCTCCGATTGCCACCGCCGCCCTGTTCTGGGGTTCCTGGGGTTGGACGGCGGCCGCCCTTCGTCGCTCGCAACGGTTCTCCGCGCGAGTGTGGCGAAGCACTCCAACCGGGCGTCGAGGTGACCGCGAGCGAGCCACCGAATCCGTCTACGTCCTGGTCGTTCTCGCCGGGCTCGTGCTGCTGGTGATGGCCATTTCGCGGGTCAGGTGATGGCCTGAGGGTTGGAATCTTTCGAGGGGTGTCAGGCTTTGGGTTTGGTCAGTTGCACTCCATGGCCAGTGAGCAAGTTGACGCGGAATGTTTCTGCAAGGGCCGGGTCGCCGGCTGCGTCGAGCGGTGTGGCCTGCTCGACCAGCAACTTCGCCGAATCCCCGTCGTAGTCGAGTACGCCGATGCAGTTTGCGAACACTGGCCCCTGATCGAGATCCCAACGCACTCTGGTGCGTTCGCGACCGACCGCTCGCCGAAGGACTCGGCCGAGACCGTGGGCGACTCGGGACATGAAGAAGCGCATCAGCCATCGCTCATGCGGTCTGAGCGCGTTACGGATCGGGGAGTTGACGAGTTGGAAGACTCGCGCTCCAGTCTCATCCTCGCTGGGAAAGTGAACTTCCGAGCAGTAGGTGAAGTGGATGTCGCCGGAGAGCACTGCGATGCTGCGCAGCGGCGCTGCCCGGTCGCAGCTCGCTAGGTCTGCCAGAAGGTCGACGAGATCGTCGAACGAACGTACAAACGCCGGCCAGTCTTCGAGGTCTGCTTTACGGCGCATCCACTCTCCGAGGCGAGCGGGCAAAGTGCCCCACGCACCGTCGGTCATTGCTTCGTTCCACACCTGCAGGTCGTGAATGCCGCCTGGGGTGAAGACCGGCAGGGAGGTACCGATCAGTAAGTGGTCTACCTTCGCGTGACACGACTCGACGATCCATTGCCACTCTCGTTGATCAACGATCCGACGGTTGCCGGGTGTCAAAGTACGGCTGTTCCGGGCGTCGATGACGACGAGCCGCACGTTGCCGATGTCGCGTACGAAGCTGAATCGGTAGCGGTCCTTTCCTCCGGTGAACTCTTCGGTCGCCGATGCCCAGTCGTGCAACACGCGTTCACCGTCGTCGGCGTCTGTGAGCGCCTCCAGAATCCCTTCATTGCGGATGTCGTTCGGGCTGAGGTTGCCGAGATGCTGGTACAACCAGTACGTCATCAATCCTTCGAGAACATGGCGTTCCCACCAGTCCTCACGCCGGATGTCGTTCACCCACGCCTCTGAGATGTTCCAGTCGTCGATCAGGTCGTGATCGTCGAACACCATGGCCGTCGGCACGACTGAGAAGAACCAACGCTCGACGGGCGGCGACCAGGATTCTTCGTAGAGCCAGCAGTACTCCTCGAACCCGTCGACCAGCTCGGCTGGCAACGTGGACGCCGGCGCTCCGTACCGTTTCGCCTCGATCCGCTTTCTCGTCTTCGGCGACGAGTCGTCGGCATAGATCTGATCGCCGATGAACACCGCGAGATCGGGCCATTCGGACTCGTCGCAGTGCATCATGCGCAATGCGTATGCGTACACCGCATCGACGCCGCGCCCCTCGGTGTGGACCGCGAACTCGAGCGACCACGGCGCTTCGTGTGGCGCCGCTGTGCGGCAGGAACCGAACATGATGCGGGGTGTCATCGTCTCTTGCAGGGTTCGGATTCGGCTCGGCGGAAACGTACTGTTCGCAGCCGGCCAGCGCAGCGTTCCATCGAGCCGGACGTCGTACTCCGTGGATGTGCCTGCCGTCAGCCCGTCGATGACCAACAGCGCGAAGTGGTGCCCGGCAACCGAGAACGTGTGAACTCGGTGGTCGAGGACCTCGACGAGGCAACTGCTGTCCGTCTCCAACCAGATTGTCGCCGACGTTGCAGTGACGTGACGCAGCATCGGCCCAAGGATCAGCTCCGCCACAACTGACACCTACCCAGCCTGCGATGTGCTTGCCGAGGTCTGGGCGGGTTCAGTCGCATCGAGGTCGGCATCGGTGGGTCGGCGACCGATCTCGAGCGCTGCCCAGTCGCTGATGCCTCGAAAGCTCAGGTGACCGGTGATCTCGAGCGTGAGCCTGCCCGCGAGGTGCTCGTCGTCCGTGGCGACATTGCGGCGATGTGCGGGGATCGGCAGCGGGTGCGGCAGGTCGACGGCGTCGCCCACGATGTGGAAGCGGTAGCCGTGCCCGCGCCCGCGCGCCTCCCAGCGTTGACCATCGGTGGTGCTGCGTACGATCGAGCGCGGTGGTGTGAGTCGGATCGCCCTGTCGCCGACGCGCGCAATGACGCTGCCAACCGTTGCCGAGAGCGGGCCGGCGGTCAATAGTCCGCCGGCGAATGCGACGCAGACGTCAGGTTGTTGGAAGCCCCGCGCCTGCCACCACCACCATCGCTCCGGGAACCCAGCCCCCCAGTTCTTCTCCGCGTAGAGCTGGGCGTCGCGGATGACCCGATCTTCCCCTGCGATTTTGGCCGTCCGTTCACGGCACCGCCGAGGTGGTGAGGTTGCCAGTACTGGCCGAGGAACGGGAACGCCGAGAAGATTCCTCGGGCGCCGAGCTCGAGTGGCCATCCCATCTGCCGGGTCAGATCAATGTCCGCCGCCACGTCGCCGAGAGCGACGTGGACGTGGTGCTCGTCCGCGGAGAACGCTCCGTCACCGGCGGTAAAGAGGAAGCGATCCGCCGCCGCGCCCGCCCCATCGAGGATCGTGGAGCGCACGAACCCGCCCGGGTGGGCGGCCACGACCACAGCTGCCCAGTCACCGTCAGGATGCTGGTTGACGCCGCAATGCACGACCAGAACCCGCCCGGCAACGTCGGCCACACGCAAGAAGTGCAGGTCGCAGTCGACGTCGGATGTCACCCTGGCTCCCGGAGCGCTCGGGGTCGACGCGTTGGCTGAGCGGGGCGCGACTGCCGTGTCAGAAAGGCCTCCGCAGCTATGAGGTGATCGGGTGTAATGAGCGCCTCCTTGGCTGAAGCCCGGCGGACTTCGCGATGCGGGTACCCAGCGGACGACGTCGACAAACCTGGTCGACCAACTCGCAGCCAACGCTGGAACTCGGCTCATCGGCGCCCCAGCAGTCGTTGTGAATGCCACGAGTGGATGTCAGCCTGGCTCGGAGTGCTGCACCGTCAGCGGGGAGACCGTCGTGGTCGTTTGCTCTCGTAGCTTGTCGAGTAGGTCCTTCTCGCGCCAGTGGCCATCGGCGGTGACGCCGACGACGATTCGGTCGATGTCATGGTCGAGCAGGAACGTCTCGATCGCGGCGAGCGGACCGGCGGCGACCACGCTACCGGTGGGCGCAGCACCCTCTGAGCGCATGTAGTCAAGTACCTTGCTGAGGCGTTGATGGGCGTGATCGTACATTGCCTGGTCGTCGGTGGCGGCGCTGAGACGGCTACCCATCAGTGGCGCAATCACGTGAACTTCGGTGGCGTTCACGATTGCCTGCTGGGCCCATCTGGGGACGTCTGTAGAAGGGTCGTCAAATACATCATCGACAACTACGAGGATTCGTTCGGCGCTCATTTGTTCCTTTCGAGAAGTAGGGCATGTCGAGGAGCAGGGATGACTTCAACGTAGGCCCACGTGATGCCAGAGGTCACGTCGGGCCCGCGGTCACGATGGAGCCCTCGCGATGCAGGAACTTGGTGAGTTGAGCGGCGAACTCGGTCACGTTGCGGCGTAGCCACTCGATGAGCATTGCCGCGTGCTCCATCTCATCTTCCATGTTGTGCACGAGGACGGCTTTCAGTTCCGCGTCGTCGGTGTCATCGGCGCGCTGGCGATACCAATCCATGGCCTCGAGCTCCTCCATCAGGGACACGATCGCGGCGTGCGTCGCCAGCGTGTCCTTGCTCAGCCGTTCTCGCGGTGCGTGCAATTCTTCGCTCGACATGGGATGTCCCTTTCGTTTCCGGTGCTTGACCTTTACCCCCGAACGCGACCAATCAAACGCCCTATCGCTTTACGTCGGGTGGCCGCCGTTAGGTTTGAAGTTTCTCGAAAGAGGGAACCGGATTGCTCATCACCAGCGTGTTCGCGACCCGAACGCGCTTCACGTCACGGAGTCAACATGTCCTCGTTCGCCGACCTCACGGCCCACCGAGTCCTCCCACTCGAGCCATACGACACACTCGACTCATACATCGCAGCGGGTGGCGGCGCGGGGCTTTCGGCCGCGCGCGCTGTCAGCTCCGATGTCGTGCTCGCTGAACTCGCGGCTTCCGGATTGCGCGGTCGCGGCGGCGCAGGCTTTCCGACTGCGACCAAGTGGCGCACGATGGCGTCGTTTGCCTCCGACGTCTTGCGAACCTCCGTCGTGGTCAACGCTGCTGAAGGCGAGCCAGGCACGTTCAAAGACCGAGCAATCCTCCGTGCGAACCCGTATGCGGTGATCGAGGGCGCGTTGATCGCTGCTCGGGTCGTCGGGTCGCGCAGCATCACCATCGCGGTGAAGCAACGGTTCGTGGTCGAGATTGCGAGGCTGCGCGCGGCCGTCACCGAGGTTCAGCTCGCCGGCTGGAGTGACGGGATCGTCATCGAGATCGCGGAAGGCCCGAGCGAGTACCTGTTCGGTGAGGAGACGGCGCTCCTCGAGGTACTCAACGGGCGCCCACCGTTCCCGCGGATCGCTCCGCCGTGGCGGCGCGGCCTGGTGGAAGTCGTCCTGGACCCTGCGGACCTGGGTTCGGGGAGCGGACTCGCTGGCGAGATGCAGATGGCGACGGAGTCGCCGGGCAGCGCCGCCCCGCCGGCGCTGGTCAACAACGTCGAGACGATGGCCAACGTCCCTGCCATCCTCGCCAACGGGGCAGCGTGGTTTCGTTCGCTCGGCACCGACGAATCGCCGGGAACCGTGGTGTGCACCATCTCTGGTGGCGGACGGCGCCCAGCGGTGGTCGAGGTGCCGTTCGGCGAGCCATTGCGTGACGTGCTCGACGAGTACGCACTGGGCACCTCCGAATCACCCATGCGCCCGATCCTCGCCGTGATGATGGGCGTCTCCAATGCCGTTCTCACCGCAGCGGCTCTGGACACGCCGATCACGTACGAGGACATGAAGCGTGCAGGCAGCGGGTTGGGCTCGGCTTCGTTCATCGTCGTGGAGGAGGGCACGGATCCGCTCGCCCTTGCCGCCGGTGTGTCCCGCTTTCTTGCTGTCGAGTCGTGCGGCCAGTGCACAGCCTGCAAGCAGGACGGACTCAAGGTGTTCGAGACCTTGCGCTCGATGCTTGCGATCGGTGGTAGCGAGGGCGACCGCATAGCCGTCGACACGCTCCTCGACACGATCGCCGATGGAGCCCGTTGCAACCTGGCCACGCAGCACCAACTCGTAGTGAGGAGCATCCTCGACACCTTCGACGATGCCGTGCGGGTTCACCTACAGTCTGGTTACACGCCGGTCGAACCAGTGCTGATCACCGAGCTGATGTCGCTCGACGGCGGACTGGACGCGATCGACGACTCGTTCCTGTCCAAGCGATCCGACTGGACGTTCAACGACGACTCGTCGCCAGCGCGCCGCACAGGCCCGGTCGACGACCCGGGCCGCAGCCCCGTGGATCGCTTCGGTGACCACCGTTCGGGGCAGAACGTCCCTTTGTGACGTGAACTGACGCAGTGCCGTCAGAGGTCGATCTCGGTGGTGATGCCTTCCGAGTCACCTGCGTGGCGGGCAATGGTCAGGCGGTGCCGACCGGTGGCCGGCGCCCACGCGTGAAGTTCGGGATCGCGGGTGGCCAGTCGTTTCGTGTCGATGACGATCTCGAACTCGGTGGTGCCGCCCGCGGGTACTCCGACGCGGGCGAAGCCGACGAGTCGCCGCGGAGCCTCGGCGTCGGGTAGCTCGGCGTAGACTTGGATGACATCGGCCCCATCGCGGTCGCCGGTGTTGCGCACCTCGCCGTGCACGGTGATGGCACCCTCGGCAGTGGAGACTGAGACGGCGCCAAGTGCAAACGTGGTGTACGACAGGCCGAAGCCAAAAGAGAACGCGGGCACCGCGCCGGTGCGGGCGAGGTGCCACCAGCCGTGCCAACGGTCGTAGCGAAAGCTGGTGGCGTCGCGGTCGAACGGGGGCAGGTCGGCCTCGTCGACGGGGATGCTGAACGGCAGGCGCGCCGACGGATTGACGGCGCCGAAGAGCACATCGGCCAGGCCGGGGCCAGCCTGCGCTCCGCCGTACCAGGCCTGCACCACGGCCGCGACGCCGTCGATCCACTCGGTCATCACGACCGCGCTGCCGGCCTGGATGACCACCACCGTGTGAGGATTCGCCGCAGCGACCGTGCGAATCAGTTCGACGTCACGGTCCGCGAGGCGCAGCGAGGATCGGTCGCCGCCAGTGCTGAAGCCGCGCGGCCGGCTGGCCGTGCGCTCGGGCTTGATGGTGGAGGGAAGCGCCGCCACCATTTGCTGGAACCGCTCGACCACGGCCGGCTCGTCGGCCTTCGGCAGTAGCGCACTCAGCGCGGGGTCGGCCGCGCCGATGTACTCGCCCTCGTCCTCGTAGGTGTAACCCACGACCACGACCGCAACTTGAGCCGCTCCAGCGATGCCGGCGGCGCGGACGGTGTCGCTGCCATCGGCGTATGCGACTTCACCCGCGACTGCTTGAATTCCGTCGAGGACTGTGTGGCAATCGAGATCCCAGACATCGCTGGAGCCGCCGTCGCCGAGGTTCACCGTGGCGGCGAGGTGACCGAACACAGCGATGCGACAATCTGGGCGCAGGGGGAGCGTCGGTACGCCCTTGACGGGCTCGTTGCGCAACAGCACTGTGGAACGCGCCGCCACCTCACGAGCGAGCGCACGGTGCTCAGCAGAGCCGACGATGTCGAGCGGAGGTGCGGGGGCCGAGAGCACTCTGTCGAAGCGCAGCAGCGTTGCGAGCACCCGCGTGACTGCGGTATCGACGTCGACCCATGACGCCTCGCCGCTCTCCAGTGCTGCCGGAAGATTGGTGGCGCGTACCATCCGATACGGCATCTCGATGTCGAGCCCGCCGGAGAGGGATGTGGCTGCATCGCGTAGGCCGAAGATCCAGTCGCTGATCACGAAGCCCTCAAAGCCCCACTCGCCACGCAGTACGTCGTTCAAGAGCGCCGGGCTCTGCCCGGCCCACTCGCCGTTGACCGAGTTGTACGCCGACATCACCGATGCAACGCCCTCGTCGATGATCCGCCGGAAGTGCGGCAGGTACACCTCGTGCAGCGCCACCTCGTCGACCTCGATGTCCACCGAGAAGCGCGCATTCTCCATCGAGTTGCAGGCGAAGTGCTTCACGCACGCCATCACCGACTGCTGCAACCCGCGTGTCAGCGCCGCACCGAATTCGCCGACGAGGTACGGGTCCTCGCCATAGGTCTCCTGCGCACGACCCCAGGCCGGATGGCGCAACACGTTGACGCACACCGCACCGGTGAGCGTCGCACCCAGCGCCCGCAGCTCGCGACCGATGGCCACACCGACGCGTTCCTCCAGGTCAGGGTCCCAGGTGGCGCCGCGGGCCATTGACACCGGGAAACAGGTCGCGTTGCCGACCACCGCGCCCCGGGGACCGTCGGCGAAGGCGATGCCCGGAATACCGAGGCGTTCGACTTCCGCTGCCCGGAAGGGTGCCAGGTGGTAGCCGTCCTCGCGTGTGAGGAATTGCAAGCCGGCCCACGTCGGTGAGTCGCCGTCGAGGCACCACAGCCGTTCGTCGGTCGTCATCAGAGCCACCAGTTCCCGTGCCGCTTCCTCGGGTGCCTCGCCGGCGGCGACGGCTCGTTGGGCATCGGCAAAGCCGTTGATCGCGTTCACGGCCACATCATGCCTCTCGTATTCGATCATGGTCGCACGGGGGCACCTCGCCAGAAACGTCGATGCCGGGACCCAGCGCTGTGTCAACATCACGACGTGATCGTCGACAGTGCGTTGTACGTGGATGGTGTGCGCCGACCGGGCAGGTTCGACACGACCGACTGGCACGCGATCTCTGGAGACGACTCGTTCAGCTGGACGGGACTGTTCGAACCGACGAAGGCCGAGTTCGAGCAGGTCCGCCGCCACATCGATCTGCACGATCTCGTCGTCGAGGATGCCCTCAGCGCGCACCAGCGCCCGAAGCTGGAGCAGTACGGCGACGCGCTGTTCGTGGTGCTGCGCACAGCCAACTACCGGACCGACGTCGAGGACGTCGACTTCGGTGAGATCCAAGTCTTCGTCACCCCACAAGCGGTGCTTCACGTGCGCCACAACGCGCCCTCGAGGCTGACGGGCGTCCGAGCCACCCTCGAGTCGAACCCCGAGTTTCTCCGTTTCGGTTCCGGTGCGGTGCTGCACGCGATCGTCGACCACGTCGTCGATCAGTACGAGCCGGTCGTGTCGGAGATCGAGAAGGACGTTCGTGAGGTGGAACGCCAGGTCTTCAACCGCCACACCGGTGTGAACCCGGTCGAGCGCATCTACGGACTGATGCGTTCGGTACTGCTCGTGCAGGACGCTCTCGTGCCACTGCTGACGCCGCTCGATCTGTTGGCCAACCGCACGTACGCGGTGGTGGCCGATGACCTTCGCCAATACTTCCGCGACGCGCATGACCACCTCGCGGCCGTTGCACTGCGCGTCGACACGTTGCACGATCTGCTGTCCAACATCCTTGCCGCCAATCTCACTCGCGTCTCGATCCGCCAGAACGAAGACATGCGCAAGATTTCGGCGTGGGTCGCCATCGCGGCGGTACCCACCATGATCGCCGGCATCTACGGCATGAACTTCGAACACATGCCCGAGCTCAGGTCCAAGTGGGGGTACCCGGCGGTGCTCGCGCTGATGGCTGGCGCGTGTCTGTTCCTCTACCGTCGGTTCAAGGCCGCTGGCTGGCTCTGATCGTCGCCCGTGGAGGCTGCAGCCTCGATCTGGAAGACTTGCGCGATGGGCTTCTATCGCTCCCGAATTCTTCCGCGGCTGATGAACGCGGCGATGAGTTCGGAAGAGAACCGCGAGATTCGCGCCCAGGTGTGCGCAGACCTGGGGGCACCGTCGTGGAGATCGGGTTCGGGTCCGGTCTGAACGTGCCCTACTACCCGCAGGCCGTCCACTCAGTTCATGCAATCGAGCCGCTCGAGCGATCCTTTGCGATGGCGACCGAGCGCATCGACGCGTCGCACGTCAATGTCGATCTCGCCGGCCTCACGGGCGAGCGCCTCGATCTTCCGGCTGGATGTGCCGACGCGGTGCTCTCCACCTGGACGCTGTGTTCCATCACTGATGTCGGTGCCGCGCTCGCCGAGATTCACAGAGTGTTGAAGCCCGGTGGCTCGCTTCACTTCGTGGAGCACGGCATTTCACCGGATCCGAAGGTCGCCCGCCGGCAGGGTCGCTGGGAGCCGATCTCCAAACCACTGGGCGGCGGCTGCCACCTCACCCGCGACATCCCTGATCTCATCACCGCCGCTGGGTTCGTGATCGACCCGTTGACCGTGTATCAGCACCCGAATGAACCCAAACCCTTCGGCTGGACCTTCGAAGGGCGAGCAGCGTTGCCATAGCTCCTGACGCGTACGCGACGAAGGACTAGGAAGGACTAGGCCTTGGGCTTTGCCTTCGACTTCACTTTCGACTTGTTGTGCGCCACGGCGGCGAGGATGAGCGCTTTCAGTGCCGTCTCGTTCACCTTGGCGCCCTCGGAGAAGTCGATGGCACGGCGCGTGTTGCCCTCCAAGCTGGAGTTGAACAGCCCTGCTTGGTCGGGCACCGCGGCGCCGCTTGCGAACGTCAGCTTGACGACGCTCCTGTAGGACTCGCCGGTGCAGATGATGCCGGCGTTCTCCCACACCGGGACGCCACGCCACTTCCACTCCTCGACAATCTCAGGGTCGGCGCCGCATATGATGCCGCGCAACCGGCTGAGCATCTCACCGCGCCAGTCGTCGAGCTCTTTGATCCGCCCGTCGATCAGCTCCGATGGGGAGCGGTTGTTCTGCGAGTCATTCGTGGCCATGTCGGGATTGTAGGAGAGCTGGCCGACTATGGATGAAGAGTTGGCTACGCTCGGAAAGCGTGGACGAACTAGCACATGGACGTTTGATCGCTTATCGTACGGAACTGCTCGACGGGTTCGCAGCGGCACTTGGCGTGGCACACCCGCCCGACATCGCTGCCGGTCTCCTTGCGAACGCTGAGACGTTCCTCGAGTGGGATGTCAACTACGCGGCTGGCGCCCTTTCTTACTTCGAGCGACGCGACGTCGACGAGTATCTGTTGCGTTGCTGCCCACGCAAGCTGTCGTTTCCTCCAGAGGAGTGCAGGGCATCATCGACTCGCTCGCTGCATTTCTCCACCATCTCGCCGACTCTGGCCAGTGGCGCGGGCTGCCCTCGCAGGCGCGGGCCACAGCGCAGCACGTGCGCGATCAAGCAGCCGGCTTTCTTGACGCGATGGCCGATCCGGCGAACTTCGGCATGGCCAAAGGGCTGTTCATGGGCCCGGCGTTGGCCGGTGCCATGATCGACTTCGAGGACCCCGCCTCGCTGCAGGCCGCGATGGACCGCTTCAACGGTCTCTCCTTCGAGGAACGCAAGGCACTGACGGAGCCGTACATGGGCGCGGGTCCGCCGGTCTCTGCCTCGTTCGCCGTGCCACCGATCCGCCTTCCGTCAGGTGACTCCTTCCGGGCTAGCGCCGCTCTGAGCCGGCTTCAGCATGCGACAACGGGTCTGCGCTCCTACCTCGGCGACACGGGCGTGGCGCTCACGACCACCGGCAACCTCAAGCTGGTCGACTGCAAGGCGCTGGTCGATCTGCTCGATACCGGCGAGGCCGGCCAGGCAAGGTCGATGGACCAGCTGCCGCAGCTGTCGTACATCTTCGACGTGGCTCTGGCCGCAGGTGCCACCCGCAAGGTGAAGGGTCGACTGCTGTCGGTGAAGCGATGGTCGAACGACCCTACCGAGTCAGCGACGGCTCTGGCCAAGATGGTGCTCGATCTGTATTTCGAAACCGGCAGCCAGTGGCTGGATGCGGTCGAGGCCACCTTGCAGGAAGGAGTGCCTTACTTGCTCACCCCTGCGATGGCATTTGGGGAGACTGTGACGCTGGAGGACATGATGCCACTCGCACTCGGTGCCGTCGAACAGTTACCGCTACCGTCCTGGGCCGCTCCAACCGCCTTGCGCAGAGTCGTTCAAGACACACTGCGTAAGGTGCTCCAGCGCGTCGCATTGGCCGGCCTCGTGACCTACAACGGTGAGACCGACGGGGTCGAGATGACGCCTTTCGGTGTGCAGTTCATGGTCGACCGCATGCGTGCTCTCGGCTTCGTTGTGCCTGAGCTGCCCTCGTTCGCGGCGCTCAGCGCAGAGGCGCTGCTGGCATCGGTCGGTGACGCAACCACGTTCGTCGCCGCGTCGGCGTGGTTGGCCTGGCAACCCGATTGGAGTGACGACCGCCGATGTCGAGAGTTGGTCGACGCGCTGCTCTCGGCACCCTTCGAGCTACGGAACGCGCACCAACGCTCCGCGGCCTTTACGTTGCTCGACGTCGCCCCTACCGCTCTGGTGGAGTCCGAGTTGCATCGCCTGCTCGGCGGGGCGTACGCGGGCTATGCACTCGGCTCGCTGGCCGAGCACGGCCTTCCTTCGCCGTCCGATCAAGCCACCACCGACGATGAGCTGCATGCCATTGCCAGCCTTGAGGCTGTCATGCTGCCGTGGGTCGACCACTGCTTTCTCGACGTCACCCTCGACGGCCCCGCGGCCATTTTGCAACCGTGCCGCAACCTGTTCGAGGACACCACACCCGAGGTGCTGATGGCGACACTATTGAACATGCCGATCGTCGAGGCCGCCGAAATGCTGGACGCCATCGGGTCGACGTACCCCCACAAGCCGACGGCGAAGCTAGCGCGTACCACCCGCCACCGTTGGCAAAGCCGCTGGCAGTGCTGAGACCGCGTCAAGCGAGGATGGCTGTGCCCGGGCGTTGGCGGGCGACGTCTTGGACGACTCGGTGAACGAAGTCGAGCTTGCGCTTGACGGGGTCGGTGAGCGTGAAGGGCTACAGATCGTCTCGGCCCATCGCATGGTTGACACGATTGAACAGCAGTGACAGCCAGCGCCAGTCGGACAGCATCTCGGACATCGAAGCGTCCTGATACGAGTCGCGCGGGACGACGTCGTCAGCAATGATTCCGTCGACGCGTGAGGCCTGCAGCACCAGGCCGCCAGCTGCGGCCGTGCCCAGCGAGGCGGTGATGTGGAGGTAGTGCGCGAACGACTCGGCGAAGTCTTCCCACGGATGCATCGTGGCGTACTCGGAGATGTACGACGCTTCCCAGCCGACTGGAGCGCCGATCGTATAGTGGCGCTCGATTGCATCCGAGTACGACGCCCGCTCGTCGCCGAACAGCTCGCGACACTCGTCGATCCAGTCGGTCTGCTCCACCAACACCCACTGGTAGTAATGGCCGACCTCGTGGCGGAAGTGGCCCAGCATCGTCCGGTACGCCTCACCGAGCCGGATGCGCACCGCTTCGCGGTAGTCGTCGAGGGTCTCGACCAAGTCAATGGTGACGACGCCATTCGCGTGGCCGATCGCAATTCGGCCCTTCCCCGAATAGGACGAGAGCAGGTCGAACGCCAGCCCGCCCTCGTGTTCATAGAACGGATCGACGGGTATGCGAAGCTCCGCGAGCTGCACCAGAAGTCGTTGCTTCACCACCTCGGCCTGGGCCAACTTCTCGAGCGCGATGGGTGTCGGTCCCGTCGGGTCGGTGGCGAGTCAGGCTGCACGAGAAACACTGCGCCGTGCCGGCATCGTCGGCGACGAGCCAGTTGCATTTCCAATCACGGTTCGAGCAAGGGAGCCACGTGTGGCCGTCGATGTCAACGCCGTTCGTGGTGGCCTCTGCCATCGCCAACGTCGGCGGGTGAAAGCCGACGTCAAGGCCGCAGCCCGAGCACTCCAGGGATTCAAGGACAGTGACTTCGCGGCAGCGCGGGCATCGCATCATTCGCACCAAGGAAAAGATAGCGCCGAGCGGGTGTGCCACCCCCGAAGCGTGCTTGTGTGCGTTCGGTAGCGCCCGACGCTCCCCAGCGCACACGAACCAGCGGCGAGGAATCGTGTTCGGCGGATGCGAGCATGGCCCGTCTAGGAGGTGGCGCATTGGCGTATCGGGAGCCGGAATACTTGCCGTGGGATGGGCGGCGGGTGCCGATCACTTTCGTCGGTGGTTACCTCGGCGCTGGCAAGACGACTGCGATCAACGAATTGTTGCGGGCCACGGATCGACCGATTGTGGTGCTGGTCAACGACGTCGGTGCAATCAATGTGGACGCGGCACTCATTCGTCGGCGTCACGGCGACACGATCGAGCTCACCAACGGCTGTATCTGCTGCACCTCGATCGACGAGGCCGGGCTCGCGTTCGATCGAATCCGAGAGCGCGCCGCGCCTCCTGACCATGTGATCGTCGAGTTGAGCGGGGTCGCCGAGCCGGAGCGGATGCTCCCGTGGGCGCAGTCGGCCGGGTTCGTTCTCGATGGTCTTGTGGTCGTCGTTGCCGCCGACCAACTCGCTGATGGTGCGCTGCCTCCGTGGATCGAATCGCACCTATTTGCGCAAATCGGGGCTGCGGATCTGTTGGTGCTCACGAAGACGGATCTGGTCGACCGAGACACAGCACTTGGAGTGCGCGCGCGTCTGGGCCAGCTGGCATCAGGCACAGCAGTGCTGGACGCAAGCCGTGGGACGGTCGAACCCGGAAGTCTCGGTCGGTTCCTGGCCCTCGGTGGCCGCCGACCCGGTGGGGTCACGGCGTTGCCCGAGTCGACCCTCTTCGATGCGCATCGAGTCCGGTCGATCGCTGCGCCGTCAGGGCTGACCGTGAGTGAACTGCGCACGTGGCTCGAACAGTTGCAGGACCAGATCGACGGAGCCATCGTGCGCGTGAAGGGCATCGTCCTCACGACGGATCAGGGCTTGGCCCTCGTCCAGGTGGTGGGTCGCCGGTGCGAGACGACTCCGGTGCTGCAGTCCGAGCACGAGCCGCCGACGGAGCTCGTCGTCGTCTCCCTCGTCGGCTGAGGGGTACGGTTCGCGCATGCCGCGCCTACGTGAAGTCTCCAAGGATGATGCCCACCCGTTCGCTCAAGCGGTGTACACGATGCTGTTCGGAGAGCGCGACCCGGTGGGCGAGCCGGGCACGGCCAGCGGCACGCCGGGCAACTGGTGGACGGTCTTCGCAGTGGTGCCCGACGCGTTCGACCACACCACGAGCGGCTTCCAGTTCTACCGATCGCCGAACCGCAAGCTCTCCCCGAAACTGCGCGAGCTCGGTCAGATCCGCGCCGGTTGGTCGGTGGGCAGCCAGTTCGTTTTCAGCCAGCACTGCAAGGCGTGTCGTGATGTTGGCTTCACCGACGAACAGGTGGCAGCCATCCCCGCGTGGTCGGTTGCGGACTGCTGGTCGCCCGTCGAGCGAGCGGTGTTGGCGTACGCCGATGCCCTGGTCCTGCAATACGGCCGGGTGCCAGACGGCGTGTTCGACGCGTTGCGCGAGCACCTCAGCGACGAGGAGATTCTGGAATTCACCTACATCACCACGACGTACATGATGCATGCGGTCATGAGCCGTGCGCTGCGGTTGGAGTTCGACGACAAGGACGACCCGGTGGTGGAGGTCGCCGACCCCTCCGGCCGAAAGGGCGGCCTCGATGTGATGGCGGTCGTGGACGAGGCGGCGGATGGAGATTGAGTTCAGCGGCGAGATCTTCAACTGGCGTGGCCCGTCGCCGTTTCACTTCATTGCGGTGCCTGCTACTGAGGTTCGAATTCTCAAGGAGGAGTGGACGTTCGCGAGCTACGGCTGGGGAATGATTCCGGTGACCGCACGCGTCGGCGAGACCGAATACACGACTTCGCTGTTCCCGAAGAACGGCGGCTACCTGGTTCCGGTGAAGGACGCTGTCCGTGATGCCGAGGAAGTGGACGATGGCGATGTCGTGCCGGTGCTACTGGGCGTTCGATTGTTGAAGTGACCACGGCTCTGGGCACGCCTCACAACCGTGAACTGAGTGTCGTGAGTTCCGGCTCACGGAACTGAACGCACCCAGAACTGGACTCTGATCTTCCTGACGATCAGGCGATTGGCGCCGGGCGTACGACAACCACAGGGACGGCGGCTGTGTCGAGGACACTGTTCACCGTCGAACCCAGCAGGCGAGCGCGGAGGCCGCCGCGACCGTGGGAGCCCAACACCAACAGGTCGCCGTCCTGGACCGCTTCGAGCAGTGCAGTCACCGCGCTCGTCTCCACCAATTGGCCGGTGACGGTTGCACCGCAGCGCTCGCGGGCGAGTTCTATGGAGCGGTTCAGCGTGCAGTCGGCGTCGACCTCTGTGAGGTCACGGGCCTGGGTGGCGCCGGCGTCGACCGGAGCGTACGCATATGACCAACCGTGCACCAGGTGCAAGCTGACCTTGTGGCGATCGGCTTCGTCGGCGGCCCAGACGACGGCAGCATCAGAGGTTTCCGAGCCGTCGATACCGACGACGATTCGGTCGGGAGCGCCGCGAGTGGCGGCACCGCGAATGACTGCGACCGGGCACGGGCTGTTGTGGACGAGTTGACGCGGCGTCGTGCCCAACCAGAACGCTGCGGCGCCGTCGTGACCGCTTGCGCCCACAACGATGAGGTCCGTTGCTGCGGCATCGGTGAGGAGTGCGCTGGCGGGCGGGCCCGGGATGACCTCGGCGGTGACCGCCAAGGTCGGATTCTCAGCGCGCACCTTTGTGGCCATCCCCTCGGACGTTGACACCGACGCCTCGCGGATGGCCTCGTAGGCGGCACCCGAGTTCCAGCCGAGCGCGGCTTCACCCGAAACCACTGGCATCTCCACACACGTGACGATCCGCAGTTCGTCGCCGCGCACTGCAGCTTCAATTGCGGCCCACTTCACGGCTTCCGACGAGGTCTCGCTGCCGCTGTAACCGACGTTCACTGTTGCACTCATACGTTCATGATCTCCGCGCTCGGGTTGTGTCACTAGGGTCCCCAGTCCTTGATCTGAGTAAACGTGGGTGCACGACAACCACCGGGCAATCGGCACGTTGCATCGTCGCCAGAGCAACCGAACCGAACTGTAGCGTTCGATATCCGGCGCAGCGTGAGCCCACCACGAGCAGGTCGGCATTCGCGCTCGCCGCGATCAACACGTCGGCGGCCGACCCATGCACTGCCCGCCGCTGGATGAGCGGTTCGGGACCCACCTCGTACTGGTCGGCGGCAAGATCGGCGATGCACTGTGCGTCGGCCTGGCGAAGGTCGCCGCTACGCAGCGAACGTTTACCTTCTGTCGGCTGGTGCCAGGCATGAACAACTGTGACCAGTGCCCCGTGACGGGCAGCCTCAGCAATAGCCCAGTGCAGGGCCGTGGCTGAAGCGTTCGAGCCGTCGACGGCGACGACGATCCGCCGCAGTTGGTCGTGAGGCGCCCCTCGCACCACGACGATCGGGCAGGACGTCCGGCGCCTGCTGCCAGCGACCAGCGGGGTGCCCACAATCAGTAGCGACGCATCGGCTGCAACGTCGAGGAAGTCGTTCAGGTTGCCACTGCGGTTCGCCAGCACCTGTAACGAGCACTCTCTGGCGGCGGCCTCCCGTGTTGCCCACGCGAGGACGTCCGCGTCGGCGGCGGTGTCGCCGAGACCGACGACCAACCGTTCGATGGCAGACGCTTCGAGTTGCACACAGCCCAATGTGGTGGTCGGCGCGGTGCCTAGCTAGGGCCTTGGGACCCATTTCGTGTGCCGTCGGTTGTTCGAGCGTCGAGTGGAACCGCCCACACAGTGACTGTGCCCGAATCTTGGCCACGAGCGATCGAGAAGCGTCCGCCGAGTGATTCAGCGCGCACCAGCATGTTGTCCAGCCCGCTCGAGACATGCCCCGGCGCCGGCGCATAGCCCACACCATCGTCGACGACCTGCAGCGTCAACTGACCAGCATTTACCATGACTTCCACCTGCACGGAGCTTGCGTGCGCATGGCGAGCGACGTTTGACAGTGCCTCGCGTACGCAGAGCAGAAGGTGGCCACGGATGGGCTCGATCACGGCGCTGTCGACGGGGCCGACGATGTCGCAGGAGGGCTTGTACCCGAGCGCCTTGGCGGATTCCTCGCAAATGGCGACGATGTCGCTGCGCAGGCTCTGTGTCGTCGTCCAGCGCTGATGCAGCTCGAAGATCGTCGACCGCACTTGCCGAATGGACGTGTCGAGCTCGTCTACTGCTCGCAGAATGCGCTCGACCGCCAGTGGTTCGTTCACCAGCTGGGCGGCAGCCTGCAAGGAGAGACCGGTGGCGAACAGGCGCTGAATCACGTCGTCGTGAAGGTTGCGAGCAATTCGCTCGCGCTCGTCCAGCAATCCGGCGGTACGGCTCTGCTCGTGCAGCCGGGCGTTCTCGATTGCCAGCCCGGCGGCGGCTGCGAGGCCAACAGCGAGTTCCTGATCGACATCGGTGAACTCTTGGCCATTCGCCTTGTCGGTGAGATAGAGGTTGCCGTAGACGACGCCGCGCAGATGAATGGGCACACCGAGAAACGACGTCATCGGCGGATGCCCTGGGGGAAATCCGAACGACTCGGGGTGGGCGGTGAGATCGGGCAATCGCAGCGGCGCGGGGTCGAGGATGAGCAGCCCCAGAATGCCATGGCCCTCGGGTCTGGCGCCGATCTTTTCGGTCTGCGCCTCGTCGAGACCGACAGTCACGAACTCGGACAGTTGCGAGCGTGTCTCGTCGAGCACACCCAACGCGGCGTACTGCGCATCGACGAGCTCGGCGGCGGTCTCGGTGATACGCCGCAGCGCGTCGGCCAGGCTCATTTCGGAGCCAATTGCCATCACCGCGTCGAGCAACCGGAGCAGTTGCTGCGGGCCCACGAACTCGAAACGATCAGGCACCCGATAGAGGCTACGGCATAGGTTGCGGGCCAGCGCAGATAGGTTATGGCGGTGGCCGTGATCAGGGTGTTCCTTCTTGACGATCATGAGATTGTTCGCCGTGGCGTGCGAGAGCTGTTGGAGAGTGCAGACGACCTCGAAGTTGTCGGCGAAGCTGGCACGGCCGCCGAGGCGCTGCAGCGCGCGCCGGCCACCTCGCCCGACGTGGCGATCCTGGATGTGCGTTTACCCGACATGTCTGGCATCGAGGTCTGCCGCGAGCTGCGCTCCTCGATGCCCGATATCAAATGTCTTATGTTGACGTCGTTCAACGACGACGAAGCGCTCTTCGATGCGGTCATGGCGGGCGCCGCCGGCTACGTGTTGAAGGAGGTGCGAGGTTCGGACCTGATCGAGAGCGTGCGCCGCGCCGCGGCCGGCCATTCACTGCTCGACCCGATGGTCACGGCGAGGGTGATCGACCGTCTGCGCAATCCGCCGAAGGATGCCCTGACCGCAATGCTGTCACCTCAGGAAAGCGCCATTCTCGGCCACCTTGCCGATGGCCTGACCAATCGCCAGATCGCCGAACAGATGTTCCTGGCGGAGAAAACCGTGAAGAACTACGTCTCCAACTTGCTGGCCAAGTTGGGCATGCACCATCGCACGCAGGCCGCGGTTTACGCCGCCCGCCTTGCCGAGCGCCGGTCGCCACCCAAGTAGGTGTTTAGGGCACAAGGTCACAAGCGTGGTGGTCTCGGTCCTCTGACACCCTCGGGACAGGTTTCTTATGGTGTTGGCCAGAAGAACTGATCTAACCCGGAGGAATACACCCATGAGTTCCACACTCGAAGCACCACCACTCGCAGGTGAGCCGACACCCGGCTCGACCCATACCACGTCAGTCGTAGCGTTCCCGCGGCGAAAGATCGACGCCGTCCTCATCGCTTTTGGCGCTGTCCTGATGGTGGTCTTCCTTGTCGCCGGTGGTCTGCTCACCTGGGGCGCCAACTTCTCGGACGACTACGTCACTCGTGAACTGTCGTCGCAGAACATTTCGTTCCCCGATGCCGACGCCCTGAAGGAAGAGGGTCGCGACGACCTGCTGGAGTTCGCCGGGCAGCGCCTGACCACTGGTAAGCAGGCCGAAGGCTATGCAAGCTTCATCAACGGCCACCTTCAGGGCATCGCCGACGGCGCCACCTACGCCGACCTCGGGACTCCCGAGCGTGCCGCCAACACAGCGGTGACCGACGCCGTCGCCGCCGGGAAGCCGCAGGCCGACATCGATGCGCTGAAGGCCACCGCAGCTGGCATCAGCGGGCAGCGCAACACTCTCTTCAAGGGTGAAACCCTCAGGGGCCTGCTGCTCTCGGCCTACGCCTGGTCGACAGTCGGCACCATCGCCGGAATCGCCGCCATCGGCGCCTTCATCGCCGCAGCGCTCATGGCAGTCCTCGTGGTCCTCGGAATGATGCACCACCGCCGCACTGTCAAGGCCGCCTGACTCCGCAGAGCGGAAACGAATGTGCCCGGCCTTCACAGGCCGGGCACGTTCGCGTCTGTCGTGTCGTCGTCTGTCGTGTCGTCGTCTGTCGTGTCGTCGTCTGTCGTGTCGTCGTCTGTCGTGTCGTCCTTGGGGGGTGCCGTCGCCGTGCTCTCCTGGGTAGCGTCGTCGCGTGGACGACCGGACAGCAGCGAGCGTGCGACGGCACCATGAGCCGCTCTACGAGCGCCCCGTTCCGCACATCGGTGATGCGACCAGTGCGCATGAACGGGCGAGCGATCTGGATGGTTGGGCGTTCGCCCCAGACCAGCAGGATGCGTTGCACGCGATCATTGCCGCCCGCCGCGATGTGCGCCGCTTTCGCCCCGATGAGATCGACGAGGGGACACTGGAGCGCCTTCTCCAAGCAGCGCACAACGCACCATCCGTGGGCCACAGTCAGCCGTGGCGATTCATCGTGGTGCGCGACTCGGACACTCGCGCCAAGGCCGCATGGTTGGCCGACCGAGAACGGCTTTCGCAGGCGGCCGGCATGGATGAGGACTCTGCTCGACAGCTGCTGACGTTGCAGCTGGAAGGTATTCGCGAGGCGCCACTCGGCCTGGTGGTGTGCTGTGACCGGCGAGTTGCGGCGGCAGGCGTGCTCGGCCGTGCCACCTTTGCCGACTCGGACATGTGGTCGTGCGCGTGCGCCATCCAGAACCTGTGGTTGACGGCGCGAGCGGCCGGTCTGGGCGTCGGCTGGGTCACCCTGTTCCGCCCCGACGACCTCACCGAACTGCTGGGTATTCCTGTTGGAGTGGAGACACTTGGCTGGTTGTGCATCGGTTATCCCGACGAACGCCAGCCTGTTCCCGGCCTCGAACGCTTCGGCTGGTCGAAGCGTCAGCCGCTGACCGAGCTGATGATGACCGATCGCTGGGAGAGCGAGAGCGCCCCGACCCCGCCGCGGTCGCGCGTGCAGGTGCCGGCGCAACGAACGGTGGTGGACGTGCGCGACCACGCCGACGGGCTCCTGACGCCTCCAGGTTCGCTGGGCGTGTTGGACAAGGCGCTGGACAGGGTGATTGCGTGCTGCGGACTGGACACACGCAACGCCACGCTGGTGCTGGTGGCCGGCGACCATCCGGTTGCCGACCTCGGGGTCAGTGCGTACTCGCGCTCGGTGACGACGGAAGTTCTTGCGGCCGCGTCGGAAGGGGAGTCGATCGGCGTGCGAGCTGCGAGCGCTGCCGGTCTGGCATGGACAGTGGTGGACGCAGGGTCGTCGACGGGAGACCTGGTCGCCACCGACGCTATGACCGAACTCAGGACGAGGCAGCTCATCGCGGATGGTCAGCAGCTCGGTGCCCGTCTGGTAACGGACGGCATGGTGCTGCTCGGCGAAGTCGGCATCGGCAACACCACTGTCGCGGCCGCGTTGGCTGCTGCGCTCCTGGAGCTCTCTGCTGCGACAGCTGTGGGCCTTGGGTCCGGAGCGGACACCGCGATGGTCGAACGTAAGGCCGAGGTGGTGGCGACCGCAGTGCAGCGCTGGCGCGATCGATCGGGCGGTACTCGCAACCCGACCGAGATGCTGAGTGCCTTGGGAGGTCCAGAGTTCGCAGTGCTGTGTGGCGTCGTACTTGGCGCCGCAGAAGCTGGTGGCGTGGTGGTGCTCGACGGCTTTGCGACGACGGTTGCTGCGGCGCTGGCGTGCACCATCGAGCCGGCCGCGAGTGCGCACCTCGTCGCCGGGCAGCGGAGCAACGAGCGAGCACATTCCGAGGTGCTGCAATTCCTCGGCCTTGAACCTCTCCTCGATCTGCGTCTGCGAGCCGGCGAAGGCGTTGGTGCGGTGTTGGCAACCCGCCTGCTGCTCGACGGTCTGGGGATGCGCCGCACGACAGCCCGCACCCGTTGATGCTGGGCACCTAGCAAACGGGGCTGATGGCGCAGCGCTCTGCAGGCCTGCCCTCTTCTGCCGGGCCGCTGACGGCTCGGAACGAAGGCGAAAGATGCAGCAACAGGTTTGGTGACCCGACGCCGATGTCGGTCAGTCGGTCCGGCGTTGCTTGGTCGACCAGCATTTTTTGAACCTGCGTGGCGGTCAGCCCGGGGTTGTCGGTCCACAACACTGCCAACGCTCCGGCGACGTGAGGTGACGCCATCGACGTGCCGCTGAGGACGAGGGTGGCGCTGGCGGAGTCCTTCCAAGCAGACAGAGTGTTGCTCCCAGGCGCGAACAGGTCGAGACACGGCCCAATGTTGGAGAAGAACGATCGTGCGTCGAGAGCCGTTGTTGCGCCAACCGTCAGTACGTCGGGCGCACGCGCTGGCGACGTGTGGCAGGCATCCTGTCCGCGGTCATTGCCGGCTGCTACGGCCACGGCGACTCCGTCAGCCATGAGACGGGCGACGGCGTTGTCGACCACTTCGTTGATTCCGGGGCTACCAAAACTCATGTTCGCCACAGCCCGGCCGCCGGTGTGATCGCTGATCACCCAGTCGATGCCATGAACCACTGTCGACGCGGAGCCTCTGCCAGAGCAGTCCAGCACTCGGACGGGTACCAGTGCCGCCAGTTTGGCGATGCCGTACGTGGTGCCGCCGGCGATACCGGCAACGTGTGTGCCGTGCCCGTAGCAGTCGTTGGTTCCCTGGCCATCGCCTATCTCATCGACGCCAGGGAGCAGCCGTTCTGAGAACTCGACGTGCGCCGCATTGATGCCGGAGTCGATGACGTAGACGGTGGTGCCGGCGCCGGCGGTGGCGGAGTAGGTGAAGCTCCCGTCAACAGGCAGGTCGGTCTGGTCGCTGCGGTCGAGCCCCCATGGCGGGGCCGGCTGGGTGCTCGTGGCCTGAAACTCGGTGTTGGGGCTGACGGCAACGACGCCGGGTGTGTTGGCCACGGCGGCTGCCTCCTCGGGCGTCAGCGTGGCCAACGAGATCGGCAGGTTGACGGCGATGCGTGTCAGCTCGATTCCCTCCGCATCCAGTCGCTGTACTGTCACCGAACGCTGCGCCGGCCCAGGTGCCAGCTGAATCAGGTATTCGCCATTGTCCGAGACTTCAACAGCCACGCCTGTGGCGACGATGCGCGGTGTGGAGGAAGGACCCGCGCCGACGAGCAACCATGCCGGTGCCAGCGCTGCAATCGCCAGCAACGCAAAGTGGTGGCCGCGCCGCATAAGGAGAGGCTATGCCATCTGTTCCTCCTCGAGCTGTCGCGTTCGAAGAGATACAGCTACAGCTCGAGACGAGCAATCCACAGGCCGGGTGCTTCCAGCTCGGCCGGTGTGGGCAGCGGGTTCGCCTTACCGAAGAGTTCCGTGAGGCGGCCCTCGCCCACCCGGTCTGCCACGCCGGCTGTGAACGTCTTGCCGCGTTGCACTTGCTCTTGCGTCAGCTGGAGACCGAGCAGCCGCTCCACGAACAGGTCATCAGGTGACGTTTCCAACCGACGACGCCGAACGGCCTCGGCAATACGCAGCGCGTCGCCACCGATCACACGGGCTGAAACAGCATCGACCAGGTAGTCGACCGTGCCGACAACGGCGGCCACGGCCGCGTCGAGCTGTGGCGCATGCAGCGCCTGCTCGGGTGACTGCACCGCGCCCAAGAGCAGCGCCGGGTCGGAGAGCATTCGCTGCATCGCCTGCATCGGGTCGCCGCCGTCATCCATGTCCAGCGACGACAGCTTCTCGGCAACGGCGGAGGGGTCGGGGCGGAACGCGCCGACGTGTTGCCGTACGAGTGCGGTGAACTGGTCGCGCAGCGCTGGAATGTTGAACAGCGTGTGGCCGATCATCTCCTGGGCCAGCACCCACAGGCGCATCTCGTCGATGGGTAGCGCCCACTCGGTGGCGAACTGGTCGATCGTTGTCGGCACCACCAGCAGGGCGTGATCGCTGCGCGGAATGGGTAGGTCGTACTGGCCGAACGTGCGCCCGGCCATCCGACCCACCATCGACCCGACGGCCATGCCCATCATCGCCGGCGCCATCATCTGGCTGAGGTTGGCCATCATGGCCATCATCGGGTCGCTGTCGGTGAGCGCTTCCACGTCGGTGCTTTCCGGGCGGCGACCCAGAGAGGTTGCCAGCTCGGTGAACAGCGGCCGGTACGCCTCCAGCGTGCGCTGTGCCCACACGCCCTTCGTCACCGGCGTGATCTCGGGGAACTGTGTGTCGATCGCAGTCAGGTCGCGCACATGCATTTCGATGATGCGCGCCAACTCCGCGAGCGCGATGCGAACGGCGGGGTCGACGTTGGGTTCACTGACGCCACCGTTGCTGGAGATGCCGGCGAACTGCCGCGCCGCGTCCCAGTTCAGCGGACCCTGCCCGGCCATGGCTTTCGCCAGGTCGCCGAACATCGGAAGGTTGGCGAACGGGTTGTCGCCGAACTCGGGCGGAGTGAGATCGTCAGCCATACGGCAAGCCTACGGTGCATTGACGGCCGGACCCTGGCGGGTTGCGTGTCGCCCTCTCCGGGGGAGTGCGCGTGCAGCGGGTAGCGTCGTCGCGATGAGCGTGATGGGCAGCACCGCCACGGCCACCCCGGTGTGGGTGAGCGATGGCACCGGTGGCCTCGGCGCCCGCGTACTGCGGTTGCTGGCTGCCAGCGATCTTGCCGACGCCGCTGAACCGAACCAGTGCGACGTACTGGTGTGGTTGGCCGCCACCGACGCCGACGCTCGAGCCGTGCGCCGCGAGAGTGCACTGGCCGGGCTGACATCGGCGCTGTACGACCACCCGCAGGTCGGCCATGTGGTGTTGGTCTCGTCGGCCATGGTCTACGGGGCATGGGCCAACAACCCGGTGCCGATCACCGAAGATGCGTTGCTGCGGCCCGACGTCGAGTTTCCCTTTGCTCGCCAATTGGGTGCGGCCGAACAGCTGGTCGACGAGTGGCGCTTGGCAGTGCCGGGCCGATCGGTCACGGTGCTGCGCCCGGCCATTGCGATGGCCGCGGACGGCACCAGCCGCCTGGCCAGTGCATTGGCTGCGGGTATGGGTCAACGGCCCGGAGAGGCCGACCCGCCGGCCCAGTTCTTGCACCTCGACGACCTCGCGACCGCAGTGCTGCTCGCTGTCGAGCAGCGGCTGGACGGCGTGTACAACGTCGCCCCTGATGGCTGGGTCGCGGGCGAACGCGTGAGGGCTTTGGCTGGTGCCGTGCCACGCGTGAAGCTGCCCGACCGCATGACCGAGGTCATCACCAACCTTCGCTGGCGCTTTCAACGTGGCCCGATCCCGCCTGGTCTGCGCAGCTACACGCGGTGGCCGTGGCTGGTGGCAAACGATCGTTTGAAGGCCGCCGGTTGGCGGCCGGCGGTGACCAACGAGCAGGCGTACGTCGAGGGCACAGAAGCAAAGTGGTGGACGATGGTGTCGCCGAAGCGGCGCCAGGAGATCGCGCTCGGTGGCCTTGGTGTGGTGCTGGCGACAGTGGCAGCGGTGGTCGTCGTCGTCGTCCGTCGCGTCCATGCTCGCCGCCGCTGAGGCGGTCTAGAGGGTTGTCTTGGGGTCGCCGAGCGTCACGTTGAGCGTGGCCAGCGTGCCGTCGGCGTGGCGTACGCCGACGGGTACGACATCGCCCGGCAGGTGAGCGGCGAGCAACGCGGTGATGCCGCGGCGGTCGGTGACCGCCGCGCCATCGACTGACTGCACCACGTCACCACTGACCAGCCCGGCCGAGGCCGCGGGGCCGGCAGGGTCGACCGCGTCGATCATCAATTCGTCCTTTGTGCTGTCCTTCACGGCGATGCCGAACCACACCCTGGCGGACAGGGAGTAGCTCGCTATGGCCTGCTGGAGGTCGTCGAGATTGCCCAGCTGCACGAGTCGGCCGACGCCGTCGATGTGCGAGCACAGCGCCACGAGTTCGCCGCGCTGATTGACAACCGGTGTGCCCTCGCGAATCGACTGATCGGCTGCCCACACACTGTCGATCGTGTTCTCAGCGGTCACCGTCAATGTCATCTGCTGATCGCCGAAGAACGTCAGCTCGTCGCCCGCGGACACGGTGGGCGAAACCGTGAAGGATTCGATGCCACCGGGGAGAGCGCCGCCAACGTCCGCCATCGGAGCCAGTACGGCAAGGCCGCTGCGGTCATCGACGAACAGCACGCGGGCGGAGCTGCTGGTGCCGTCGGAGAGCAGCAGGTCGACCATCAGATCAGCGGTGACCGCCTGTGCCGTGGTGATCACCAGGCTGCCACCGTTGACTGAGACCGCCACCGCCCCCGGTGTGCGTGCGGTGCCAACGGCGACCTCGTAAGTGGGTACGGAGCGCTGAATGGTTGTCGCCACCGATGTCTGCGGCGGGTCGAACCCGGCAGCCGGACGAACGGAAGTGGTCACGCTGGCGATGGGTGGGGTGCCCTGCGGCAAGGAGGCAGCAGTGTCGCCGGGCATCGCCGAGCGGCCCGTCACGAGGCCGGTGCCGGTGAGTTCAACGATCGTTGACCGAGCGGTGGCCACGACGTTGCGACCCGCCTGCGTGGGCAGCATTGTCCATAGCACCGCCATCGCCAGCAGGCCGCCGATGGCGCCGGTGGCCGCAGTCAGGCCGCGTCCGATTGCGAGCGGTGGCTCCGAGTACATCCACGCGTGCTCACCGATTTCGCTTGGGTGCCGCCAGGCGCGCTCGTGAGCGGGCAATGGAGCAGGATGGTCCTGCTCGTCATCGTTCCACTCGCTGCGGCTCACGAATCGGTGAGGTTAGTGACGATCGCGCGTCAAGTGGGATCGCGCGGCGCTGCACTCGGTGGCTGCGACCGCGATCACGGCTACCATGCCCAGTTGTGCGCTCTCCTGTAACTGGCAACTCATGGTTGGGTCTCACCGACCAGGTGTTGCCCGTGGGGGCCGTGTACGAGTGGTGTCTGCAGCCCGACTGCGGCGCGGTTGTCCTGTTCAGTGGCACTGTGCGCGACCATGCGGTCGACGAGCAGGGTCAGCTGCGGGAAGGCGTCAGCCACCTCACCTACGAGGCATACGACGAGCAGATCGTGCCGGCGTTCGAGGCCATTGTTGCCGAGCTCCGCCAGCGTTGGCCACAGACAGGTCGCGTCGCGCTGCTGCACCGCACCGGTCGCTTGGAACTGATGGAGAGTTCGGTGCTTGCCGCCGTCAGTTCGCCGCACCGGTCTGAAGCGTTCGAGGCAGCACGCTTTGTCATCGATGCGCTGAAGGCCAGCGCCCCGATCTGGAAGCACGAAGTCTGGTCCGAGGGTGCCGACTGGGGCACCGGCGCGCACGACCTGGTGGCCCCCGGTGAGGTCGCCTCGTGATCTACGTCGTTGTCGCTGTTGCCGTCATCATCGTGGTGGTCATCGGTGTGATCCTGTCGAAGGGCGGGTCGCGCCAAGAGCCAGGCGTTGTCAGTTTCCGCAAGCACATCGATGCCCTGTCGCCAGAAGCTCGCCGTGAAGTGATGGACCGCGTGCGTCCCCAGCCGCG
>Ga0105047_10003225_pt1 | contig 28804 bp, 11 predicted proteins | sample MAT04_FD_78384 | JGI IMG/M metagenome (GOLD analysis project Ga0105047, IMG submission 78384) | Freshwater microbial communities from Lake Fryxell liftoff mats and glacier meltwater in Antarctica - MAT-04 (megahit assembly) | ecosystem: Environmental > Aquatic > Freshwater > Ice > Liftoff... | reverse complement strand
GCTTCCGCCGGGCCGCCTTGGTCTGCGCGGCGGGTTTCCTGATCGGCCCGCTGCTGTTTTCCAATCTCTACGAGGTCCACGATTACTATTTCTTCCCGTCGGCCTTTTTCGCCGCCGGCGCCGCGGGTATTATTCTGGCCGGCGTTTTGGAATCGCCGCGTCTGGGTGTCACGGTCAAGGCCCTCGTCCTCCTCGTTTTCTTCGGGCTCCAGGCCGTCAACTTCAACCTCTACTACGCCGTCACGCTGAAAGACCGGTCGGCCACCGCGCCGCCGCTCACGGAGGTCATCCGCCTCGCGACGCTACAGGACGGCATCGTGCTGGTGCATGGCTGGGACTGGAACACGTTGATCCCCTATTACGCCGAGCGGCGCGCCATCCTCGTGCCGGGTCGCAGCGAGGAAGACGTGCACTTGCTCCTGACGATCCTCGCCCAACTTCCGCCGGGCCGGATCGCCAGTCTCGTCATGCAGGGGCCGCATAAGAATGATGCGGCGTTCATCCACTGGCGCACCCGCCTCCTCAACCTCTCGCCCACGCCCGTGGCAAAGAGCCCCGACGGCGATCTCTACCTGCCCGCCGCGGCCATCGCTCCGCTTGCTGCCAAGCTCGCCGGGCACCCGGCCTATCCGGGCGTGACCTTGGATTTTTCCCACCCCCCCGAAGAACCCGATCCCCGCCTGCACTATCAGGAAGTCAATCCCGCGACCTATGCCGCGGTCGCCTCACCGGCGCCGATTGCCGTCTTCAATCCCTGGACCGTGGATGTCTCCCCCCTCGCGGGCCAGCCGACGATTTTTGCCAACGCCCCGTCCGAGCTCCACTTTGAACCCCCGCCCGGCGCCACCCAGATCGTGGCCACGGTGGGCTTGAATGAGCGGTCCTACACCGAGGCCAACCCGACCGACGGCGTGGACGTCGTGATCTTTGAACTCCTGGACTCCGGCGAACGCCGTCCGCTTTACCAGCGCAGCCTCGATCCGGCGAGGTATCCCGGGGACCGCGGCCCACAGTCCGTCGTGATCAACCTTCTCCGTCCCGTCACCGGCACGGTGGTTTTTGCCCTCTACCCCGGTCAGTCCGACAACATCGCCAAGGACTGGGGCTATTGGCGCCACATCCGGATTCACTGAGCCCGCTCAATCAATCTGCAGCCGGCCCAGCACCACCCAGTCGCGCGTGCTGCGACCGTTCGGCCCCGGGCCGACGAACAGCTCGACCTCGCTGGCCTGCGGGAGCGCGAATTCAATCCGCACCGGGATGAGGACGCGTTCGGCTTCCCCGCGGTTGGGATCCAAAATGCGAGTGTCCAGCACCCGGCGCGTGTCGTCGGGCCCCAGCGTACTCAAGGTGACCTCAACGCCATCGGTCCGATCGGCTGCAGCCAGGTCAGCGCGGTAGGCATCCGGGGAAAATCTCGCCGTGGTGCGCAGCACATGCCGGCCGGCGGGCAGCGCAAACACCAGCCGCATGACCGGGTGGGCGCCGAAATCCTTGCGGCCGCCGCTCCGATTGAGGGCCAAGCCGTAGGTGCTGAAGAATCTCACCGGCTCCGGCTTCATCCCGTCAAACATCCCGCGCTGAAAGGGCCGCAACTGCGCGACCTGATACCAGCCGTTCGTCACATCCGGAAAAAGCTGGCCCACCCCGGGCGCTGGACGGATTCCCTCATAGGACAGCTCTTCCAGTTTTGCCTCGTTTTCGCGGTGCCGCGCCACCGGCAGAAACACCGCGGTCTCGCGCCAAAAATAGAGCGGCGACGGCTCCAGCCCAAAAGCCGTCATCCGCTGAATCAGGCCGGCCCGGTCTTCCAGCGAGCCCCCCACGACGAGTGCACCGATTTTTTCCCCCGCGAGGGCCTGCAGCGCGGCTTCCACCACGGGCGGATCCTGCTCGGCCTGCCCCCGCAACATCAGCGCCCGGCGCTGGGCATAATACGGCGTCATCGAATTCCAATCCTGCCCCACAATCACGATGACTTCATCGGGTGCGGTCAGTGCATGCAGGGTGCTCGACAGCCCGTTACCCCCGGGACTGATGCCGCTCTGCACCGGGTAATACCGGTCGAAATACGCATAGGCCTGTCCACCCGCCAGCATCAGCACGGCCAGCGCGACCACCCAGCGCGGACGGACCGATTCCGCCAGCGCCACCAGCACCAAGCCCAGCGCCAGCATCAACAGCACCGTGTTCGCGACATAGTAATACTCGTGGTAGGCATACAGCTCGGGAAAAATCACCAGCGCCGCGGCAAACACCCCCGCGCAAACCACAATCTCCCGCCAGCGGTGACGCGCGGCCAGCAGCGCGAGCAAGGCACAACCGGCCAGCAACGGGAGCCAGCTCAACTGATCCGCCACTATGCGGCCCTTGAGCGCCCATAGCTCGGGCGAAAAACGCGTCGCGTTCGTGCCCAGGTTGAAATCCGTCATCCGGTCCGAAACCAGGAATTGCGCCGCCGGGTTCCGGGCCTTGACCGAGTCCGAAAAATGTACCCACCCGACCGTCGCCGCGACGGGCACCACCACCGCCGCCGCCATCCAGGCGAGTCCGCTCCGCCAGCGGCCGTCGGTCCGGTGCTGCCACAACCATCCTGCCGCCCACAACGCCGCCGGCAGTAGATACAGCAGGAACGTGGTGACCTTGACCAAACCCGCCCCCGTGCCCGTAACGATCGCCACCGCCAGCCAGAGCCGGCTGCGTTCCGCCACCGCGCGTTCAAACGCCACCCAAAACCACAGGCTGAACATCAGCGCCATCGTCTCGATCAGGAACGCCCGCCCGTAAAAAATGTAGAGCGGACACGTCACCACCGCGGCCAGCACCAGCCAGCGGTGACCCGGTGCGACCCGCCAGCGCGAGAGGAGAAGAAAAATCGCCGGCAGCATGAGGTAAAAACAAGCCAGGCTCACCAGCCGACCCGATTTGGCCAGGCCCAGCCCGGTCCCGTTGCTCACGGCCACTACGGTCCATTGATAGAGCGGAAACTCCATCGGGACGGACCAGGGCTTGCCCAGCACCGGGGTCGGATAGGCCAGGGAGAAATCGTGGTCCTGCTTGATGAACAGCGCCGACAGCGCGGTCTGCGCCTGCCGGTATTCCACGCCGGGCAGGTTTTTGCTCTGCCAGCCGACCAGGGCCGCACAAAAATGAAATGTCAGGCAGACGGCAAAAGCCGCGAGCGCCAGACCGGATTCGGTGCGGCCCGGCACATACCGGGCAGAGGAGGTAGCCGCCATCGGGAAAGGCAAGATGCTCCGTCCCATGATTGCCAACTCGATTAAGCCGACCGTACCGCCATCCGGAACAGGCTTTACTCTCCCTGCGCCGCTGCCGCTTAATTTCCCGCTGTTTTCATGACTGTCCCCGCCTCGCCGCTTTTCCATATCGACGCTCCCGCCCACTGGCGACCGGAGGTGACAGGGTTGGAAATTTCGGGCTGGCTTTACCCCCCGGAAGGGACCGTTTGCGTGGATCTCCGCGCGCGGGTGGACAAGCGCGTCTACCTCGGGATTTACGGGCTCGACCGGCCCGACACCCAAGCCAACTTCCGCGGCGGCATTCCGTCCCTGCGCACAGGCTTCATCCAGCGCGTCCAACTTTGGCGCGGGGCCCGGGAGCTCGCCCTCGACTACCACGATGGCCGGCAGTGGCGGGTATTTTTCCAGACCGGCCTCGACACCTCCGCCCTGCCCGCCGACGCCACCAAACCCCCGCTCGTCCTCCGCGCCGCGGTCGTTTACCAGACGCTCTCCTACCTCTACCGGCATTTTCACCGTGAGTCGTGGTCCACGCTTTGCCGCGAGGCCGACACGGTGCTGCGCGACGTCCTCACACCCACCAGCGACATCATCATCGGCGAGCGCTTCAACGGTTTCATCGAGAACCCGGGCTACTGGATCAACTCCGGCTACGGCAAATTCCGCCTGGCCGGCTGGATTTTCGGCGTGGGACGCGAGATCCATCAGCTCAGCGCCACCACCGGCGTGCTCACGGAAAACCGCCTCGTTTATCCGAAGGACCGGCCGGATGTCGCGTCCCACCGCCCCGACCACGCCAACGCCCTCAAATCCGGCTACTATGGCCTCGTGGACATCCGTCCCGATACACCCAGCCCTGCGAACCTCAAGATTTTCGCCGAGACCGGCGACGGCACACGCCCCCTCGCCTTCACCCGCCGGATGTATCTCGACCGGCGCGACGAACACTCCGGCCCCATCCCGGTTTATCGACCCATGCTGTTCGCCAAGGTCGTTGCCGCCTTCCTCCGCGGCTGGGCGCTGGGCCGTTTCACGTTCGACAGCTGGAAGGAATCCCGCGGCGAGATCGCGCGGCTGCAGCAGCATCTCTCCTCCACCATGGGCCGCGGCGATGCGCCGCAGGTCCCCGCCGCCATCATCCGTCGCCGCGACCAGGATCCCTACACCCGCTGGGCCTGGCACAACCGCCTCACCCCGCGCCTCCGCGCCGCCCTCGAGCAGGATGCCGCCGCGCTGCAGAAGGTTGGCGCCCCGCTCATCAGCGTGGTCGTCCCCGCTTACAACACGCCGGAAAAATACCTGCGCGAGCTGCTCGCCTGCCTGCACGACCAGATTTACCCGCGCTGGGAACTCTGCATCGCCGACGATGCCTCGCCGCAGCCCCACGTGCGCCGGATGCTGGAGGAAGCCGCGCGCACGGACGCCCGCATCAAGACCGTTTTCCGCTCCGAAAACGGCCACATCGCCCGCGCCACCAACTCCGCGCTGGATGTCGCCACGGGGGAATTCGTCGCGCTGCTGGACCACGACGACCTGCTGCCGCACGACGCGCTGCTCCATGTCGCCCAGGCCATCGCCCGCCATCCGACCGCGGGTTATCTTTACACCGACGAGGACAAGATCGACGACACCGGCCGCCGCTTCGACCCGCAGTTCAAGGGCGGCTGGAGCCCGGAGATGGCGATCACGCACAACTACACGCACCATCTCACCGTCATCCGCCGCGACTTGATCGAAAAGGCCGGCCGGCTCCGCCCTGAGTTCAACGGCGCGCAGGACATCGACCTTTTCCTGCGCTGCTGGGAGCTCATCCCCGCGAGTGATGTCATCCACGTGCCGTTCATCGGCTACCATTGGCGCGCGCATCCCGCCAGCACCGCAACCCGCGGCGACCAAAAAGGCTATCTGTTTGACGCCGCCAGCCGCGGCATCGCCGAGGCCGTGCAGCGCCGCGGCCTGCGCGCCACGCCGGTGCTGCCCCAGCTCGCGAAGGACTACGCGCTCTGCCTCTACCAGTTGAAATGGGATCCCGAGATCCTGCGCGAGAATCCCGTCACGGTGGTCATTCCCTCCAAGAACCGCGTCGAACTTCTCCGCACGTGCCTAGACTCGCTCGCGCGCACCACGCCGCGCGAGTTCGTCAGGGTCATCGTCGTGGACGACAACTCCGATGACAACGCCACCCTCGCCTACCTCGGCATGCTCGCCGCACGCGCCGACCTGCGTTGCGAAGTCCTCCACGCCCCCGCCTCGCCGACCGGTTTCAATTACTCCCGCCTCGTGAACCTCGGCAGTGCCCGCGCCGACACGCCGCTCGTGTTGCACCTCAACAACGACGTTGAGGCGCTCGAGCCCGGCTGGCTCGAGGACATGGTCGGCTGGCTCACCGTGCCCGGCGTGGGCGTCGTGGGCGCGAAGCTTCTCTACCCCGACGGCACGCTCAACCACGCGGGCATCGGCCTCAGCCGCCACGACGGTTTGGCGCACGGCCTGTTTGAAAAGGAACCCGCCGAGGATCTCGGCCATCTTTTCCTGGCGCACGCCGCGCGCAATGTCGCGGCCGTCACCGGCGCCTGCCTGCTCACGCGCACCGACCTTTACCGCCAGCTCCACGGCTTCGATGAGGAAAAGCTCCAGGTCGCCTACAACGACGTGGACTACTGCCTGCGGGCCGGAGCGGCCGGGTTCCGCACGGTCTACACGCCCTCCGCCGTCCTCCGTCACGTGGGCAGCGCCACCCGCGGCAACACCTACGCCGAGCGCGAGCACGTCGCCTATCTCGAGCGGCACGGTGGCTTCCGCGACCCGCACCTGGCCGAGGCGCTTGATTTCCCGCCGCGCTCCCTGCCCCTGAATCCGTATCACCAGCGTTATGCCCAGACCGCGCGTCCGTTCCGTGCCGTGGTTCTCACCCACAACCTCAACTTCGAGGGCGCGCCCATCTTCATCTTCGAGCTCGCGCGCTTCCTCGCCGAGCAGCCCGGCGTCGCCGTCACCATCGCCTCGCCGAAGGACGGCCCGCTGCGCGCGCGCTGCGAGCAGCTGGGGCTCAAGGTCGAGCTCTGGGACGACTCCGCGTTTTGGGCCGCGAAGTCCCCGGCCGAGTTCGACGCCGCGATCAAAAAAGCCGCCGCTGCGCGCAACTGGGAAGACATCGATGTCTTCGTCTGCAACACCATGCTGACCTTCTGGGCCGTGCACCTGGCCACGTTCCTCGGCAAGTCCTCCGCGTTCTACATCCACGAGAGCAACGCCGTGAAGCGCCTGTTCGCGCCGCTGCTGCCCCCGCTGATGCACGACACCGTGGCCGAAGCCTTCCGCATCGCGACCCGCGTCGTGTTCACGGCGCAGGCGACGCGCACGATTTTCGAGGAGCTCAACACCGGCGACAATTTCCGCCTGCTCAACAGCTGGGTGGACTTCGGCCGCATCGAGCAGTTCGCCGCCACCCACGACATCGCCGCGCTGCGCCGCAAATACGGGCTCGATCCCGACGCCGTGCTTGTGGTCAACATCGGCTCCATCTGCGAGCGCAAGGGCCAGCACATCTACATCCGCGGCATTGACCTGCTCGAAAAGGAACTGCCGACCCTATTTCCCGGGAAGAAAATCCAGTGGGTCATGGTCGGCGCGCGCCCGGGCCTCTACATGGAGTCGCTCATGGAGGACATCCAGCTCATGGGCCTGCACGATGTGAAGATTTTCCCGGAGACCGGCGACATCTACGATTTCTACCGGCTGGCTGACCTGCTCGTCTGCACGAGCTTCGAGGAGTCGTTCCCGCGCGTGCTCCTCGAGGCGATGGTGTTCGGCGACCGCATCGTCAGCACCGACGTCAACGGCATCTCCGAGATGGTGACCAACACCGACGAGGCCTACCTCGTGCCCGCCGGCGACCCGTTCAAACTCGCCGCCGCACTGAAGGCAGCGCTCACCGATCATTTCGCGGGCAACAAAAAGATGCTCTCCATGGCCCACGCCCGCGCCGCGCGCAGCTACCATCACGCCCGCGCCCTGCCCCAGCACCTGCAGATGATCCGCGAGGCCTGGCTCGGCTGAGCCCACGACAGATGAGCGAAACCTCCGCCAGTTTTTCTCATCTGGAGTCCCCCGCCCCCGGCGCGGCGCTGCCGCAGGGGCAACACGCGTTGCGCGGCTGGGTCATGCCAAAGCCAGGGGGCGTCATCGTGGACGTGCGCGCCCGCGTCGGCGACCGCGTGTACCCCGGCATCCACGGCCTGCCGCGCGACGATCTCGCCGCGCATTTCAAGACCGGCCGGCCTTACGCGCTTGCCGAATTTCATGTCGTCGTCGACCTGCCGCCCGGCGCCGCCGAGGTCGTGCTGGAGACGCTCGATCTCGAGGGCTGCTGGGCCGCTTTTCAAACGGTGGGGTACTCGGTCGCTGGCGCCCATCCCCCTGTCCAGGTGGCCCTGCCGTCCGCCCCGTTGCGCTGGCACGAATACGGCCGCGCCCTGCAAATTCTGTTGCGCGCGCAGCGCCGTGAACCCGCTAAAACCCTGGCGGATCTCGCGCGCGAAGCCGTGGCCGCGATTCCCTATCCGCGCGACCTGCGCCATCCGCCATTTCCCTTTCACGGCCATCTCGACGAACCCGCCGCCGTGACGCGTTGTGGCTTTGGCCGGGTCCCGGTGCTGGGCTATCTGTTCCACGAAACCCAGCCTATCAAGCGAGTGCTCGCCACGTTCGACCTGCAGGCCTGGCAGACCGTCGGACACAACCAGCCCTCACCCGGACCCGCCGCGCACTTTCCGCAATTCACGGCCGCGCAAAATTGCGGGCTCTTCGGCCTGATTGATGTGCCCGCGCAACTTCCCAACCCGGTTTCGCTGCGCCTCTATGCCGAGCTGGCCGACGGCAGCCTGCATCTCTGCTCGGTCCAGCGCAGCCGGCTCTTCACCACCGAGGATGAAAAGTCCCCCTACCCGCCGCAAACCAGCGCAAGTTTCTCCGCTACTCACGCCGCCCTCCAGCAGGCGATGAAGGAGCGCGGAATCGCAGTCGTCTTCGACGCTGAGATGGAGACGGAGCTTGCGCGCATCGCCACGGATTTCGCGACCCGCGCACCAAAGACGCTTTCATCCGTCGCGCCACTCCTGCCCGCCCCGACTTCATCCGCCGCCCCGCTCCCCGGACGAGTGCTGGTCGTCACCCACAATCTCAACCTCGAGGGCGCGCCGCTTTTCCTGGTCGACTACGCCCGCCACCTCGCGGCGCTCGGCTCGCAGATCACTGTGCTGAGCCCCTCCGACGGCCCGCTGCGCTCCCGCTTCGAGGAACCGGGCGCCAAGTTCCAAATCGTTGACGCCTCCGCCCTATTTGCTGCTCCGTCCGCTCTCGCCGCGCAGGAAGCGATTCGCGCGCTGGCCCTCTCGATCGACTTCGCCGCTGCCGATCTCGTGGTCTGCAACACGTTTACCACCTTCTGGGCCGTCCACGCCGCCAAGTCCGCCGGCTGTCGCGTCCTGCTCTACGTTCACGAAAGCACGACGCCCGCCAGTTTCTACACGGGCCGCGTCCACCCCGCGGTCATCACCCTCGCGGATGAGGCGTTCGGTCTCGCTGACTGCATTTCCTTCACCACGGCGTCCACGCGCAGCTACCATCTCGACTACGGTCGGCCGGGAAACCACCGCCTCACCCCCGGCTGGGTGGATGTCGCGCGCATTGACGCGTGGCGGGAGCGGCATCCGCGCGAAGGTCTCCGCACCCGCTTCAACCTCCAGCCCCACGAACTCCTCGTCACCAACGTTGGCACCGTTTCCAACCGCAAGGGCCAGCACATCTTTGCCCGCGCGGTGGATCTCCTCTGGCGGCGTTACCCGGATCTCGCCGCCCGCACGCGCTTCGTGATGCTCGGCGGGGGCACGACGCCGTTTGATGAGATCCTCGCCGGTCTGCTCGCGGGGTTGAATCGCGCCAACCTCGTGGTTCATCCCGAGACCACGGACTACCTGCCCTACTACGCCGCCGCAGATTTGTCCGTGTGCTCAAGCTACGAGGAATCCTCCCCCCGCGTGATCCTCGAGGCCATGGTCTGTGATGTCCCCATCCTCAGCTCGAACGTCCACGGGATCCCCGAGCAGGTGCGGCCTGATCTGGAAGCCACGCTGGTTCCACCCGGCGACACGGTCGCCCTCTGCGAAGCCATGGCGAAGCTGCTGCTCTCACCTGCGATCGGCCGGACGCTCTCCACCCGGGCCCGCGCGCGGGTGATCGCGGAATTCGATGCCAGCCGTCTGCTCCCACGCCACGCCGCCCTTGCGGCCGAGGTCGCAGCCGGACGGATCTAATTGACGCAGCCGTCAGGGAACGGTCGCCCGCCGCTCAGCGGGCACGACAGCGCCACCGCCCCGCTTTACAAGCCGGGTTTCCACCGCAATCGTGCCGCTCGCCCAGCCCGCATGCAGGAATCCGACCACGCTTTTTTCGTTCTGGATGAGTACGCCCACGGCGCGTCGCTGCCCGCGGCGCCGGTCCTGCTCAAGGGCTGGGCCGTGGCCAAGCCGGGGTTTTTTCTCACGGACCTCCGGGTAAAACTCGGCGCCAGGATTTACCCGGCGTTTTACGGCCATCCCCGGCCGGACCTCGCCCAGTATTTCAACGCGCGTGAGCCCTGGCTGCTCGCCGGCTTTGAGGTCACCCTCGAGCTCGTCAACGGCGAGAACCGCCTGGAGTTCGAGGGTTGCGAAATCAGCGGCCGGTGGATCCCGCTCGCGACCGTCGTGTTCACCGGGACGCCGTGCCACCTCGTGCCCACGCCACCTTCCGGCACGATCGGCGCGCATGTTTTCACCCGGGCCCTGCGCCTGGTGTTGCAACAGGCCGCGCATGGACCGGTCGGGGCCGCCGCCGAATCCGTGACCGCACTCCTTCCCCTCCCGCATGTCACGCGCTGGCCCGCGCTGCCGTTTCACGGCCACCTCCATCATCCGCCCATGCTGCAGCGCACGGAATTCGGCCGCGTAATCGTCGAGGGCTGGCTGTTTCACGAGACCGAGAAAATTCGCCGCGTCGCCGCCACCGTGGATCTGCAGGCCTGGCAAATTCTCGAGCATGGCGGGGAACTCCCTTACGCGGCCTCGTTGTTCCCCCAGTTTCCCCACGCCACCGCCTGTCGCATCCACGGCTCGATTGACGTGCCGGCGCAACTGCCGCGCCCGCTCAGCGTGCGGGTCTACGCCGAACTCACCGACGGCAGCTGGCACCTCTGTCACGTGGAGCGCAGCCATCTCTATGGCGACGAACAGCACAAGGCCCCTTATGCCCGGTTCAGCCCGTTCACGTTTCTTCGCTGCGTCCGAGCGCTCCGCACCGCCTGCCTCCGGCGCGATCTCGCGGTCCCGCGGGACAAATGGTTCTACCGCGGTCTCCGCGAGGTCTGGACGGAATACCGCGCGCGCGCCCCGCGGCGGATGTTGCCTTCTTCGCCCGCGCATTCCGCCGCGCTGCCCGCCGGCAAGTTGCCCGGCTCCGTTGTCCTGTTCACGCACAACCTGAATTTCGAGGGGGCACCGCTGTTCCTGCTGGAATACGCCGCGTATCTGGCCGCCCAAGGCGTGAAACTGTCCGTCATTTCCGCCGGCGACGGGCTGCTGCGTCCCAAATTCGAGGCGCTCGGCGCGCGCGTGGATCTCGTGGATGTCACCCCGCTGCTGCAGGCGCCCAATGCCCGCGTCCTCCGCGCCGCCCTCCAGACGCTCGCCGCGCAGGTGGATCTCACCCCCGCCGATCTCGTCGTTTCCAACACCTTGTCCGCCTACTGGGGCGTGCACCTCGCGCACGGGGCGGGGAAACCTTCCCTGCTCTACATCCACGAGAGCACGACGCCCGACAGTTTCTATTTCGGCTACATGCCACCGGCCACGCTGCCCGTGGTGAAGGAGACGTTCGCGCTCGCCTCACAGGTTTCGTTCCTCACCGAGTCCACCCGCCGCTACTACCTCCCCCTGCTCACCCGTGCGAATCACAGCATCCACCCCGGCTGGATCGATCTCGCGCGCATCGACCGTTTCCGCGCGGAGAATTCCCGCGCCCAACTTCGCACCCGTCTCGGCGTCGCCCCCGACCGCCTGCTCGTGGTGAACATCGGCTCCGTCTGCAACCGCAAGGGCCAGCACATTTTCGCCCGCGCCGTGGACCTGCTCTGGCGCCGCAACCCCGCGCTCGCGGCGCGCGGCGAGTTCCTGATGGTGGGCGGACGAGCCACGGCCTACGACGCCGCCATCGTTGACCTCCTCGGCTATCTCAACCGCGACAACCTCCGCGTCATTCCCGAAACGCCCGAGCCCTACGTCTATTACGGCGCCGCCGATTTGTTCGTGTGCAGCAGTTACGAGGAGTCCTTCCCGCGCGTGGTGCTCGAGGCCATGGCATTTGCCCTGCCCATCGTCAGCACCGACGTGCACGGCATTCCCGAGATGACCCGCGCGGACCACGAGGCGGTCCTCGTCGCCCCCGGCGACAGTTCCGCTCTCGCCGACGCGATGGCCCGCATGCTCTCCGACGCGACCCTCGCCCAAACGCTCGCCACGCAGGGCCGCAGCCGCGTCGCCGCGAACTATTCCGCTGCCCTGCTGCTGCCGCGCCACGCCGCCCTCGCGGGCTCCGTGGTTAACCTGCCCGCGTAGCCGGACCACCCCGCCCGCTCACTTGACCTCGATCCGGATCCAATACGCCCAGTCGCAGCTATAGTTGAGATAGGGCCGGGTGGAAAAAATCAGGGTCTCGCCCGGCCGGGGCTGGTAGGAAATGACGGCCTGCTGCTCACCGCGATCGGCGGAATTTTTGACGGGATCGAGGATGCGCGAATAGATCTGCCGCGGGTCTCCATCGGCAGTCTCTCCCGTCACGATAAACTCCACGCCGTCGGTTTTGTCGCCCGCACGCTCGTAGGCCTCGGCCACGATGCCATAGTCCCATCGGATCCGGGTCGCCTGCGCGGGCGGACGTAGCGAGAGATCGGAGTCGGGGTGCGAACCCAGCGCGACCTTGTCACCGACCGTGAAGTTTCCGACTCCCTGGGCAAAGTTGCCATGAAAGGGCGCGGGAAATACATTGGGAAAGAACGTGCGCGCCATCGCAGGTGTGATGTCGAACGGGCCCTGCGCCGGGGCCACCACCGCCGCCGCTGGCGGTGGGGTATGGACCTTCAGCCCAAGGTAGCGTTCACTGGTCGCGAGACGCACCAGCGCGCTTTCCCGGTAGGATCGGTTCAAATAGACGTCGGTGATTCCCTGGGAAAACGTCGGCGTGCTATCGTCGAGATTAAACCGGCTGGCCGTCAGGTGCAGCAGCGCGCTGTCGTTCCGGAGATCACCGACCAACACCAGCGCGGAAACGTCCTCGCCCGCGAGGTCATTGAACGCGCGATCCAGGTAGGCCGGGTCATCTTGGAGCCCGCTTCGGATCATGAGCGCCTTGCGCTGGGAATAGAGCGGGATGATCGCGCCCCAGTCGACGCCCGCGACAATGATGACCGAGTTGCGCGGCGTGAGTTTCTCAATGGCCTGGGTGTAACTGAAGCCGCCATTGACCCGCAGCAGCTGATCCGGGCGGTATCCATGCCAGTAGGTGCTGAACAGTGCGCCGAATGGCAGCAGGATGACCGGCCAGCTCAGCCATTTGGGCAGCCGGGAATCCAGCAGGCCGAACAGGATCAAACCGAACGCGGCCAGCAGGAATACCACGCAGGAGTAATAGTAATAATCCTGGTACGCATACGCGTAGGGAAACAACAGCTGCGCAAAAAAGAACACGCCGGCCAGTCCCAGCACCCCCCACCGCTGCCGGGGGAAAAACACCAGGCCTGCCACCAGCATCACGCCAACGATCCAGGGCGCCACGATGGCCTCCCGCCAGCGATCCAACAAGGTGCCCCAGACCTGGCCGGAAATGCGCGCGGAAAAATTGTCGAGGCCCCAGTTGCCCTCGGAAAGGTTCTTCGACGTGAAGATCCACGCGGAGGTGTGCGCCGCCTTGATGGGGTCCGTCAGGTTGATCCACCAGCGCAGCGCGAGCAGCGACGGTCCGACGGCCGACAGGCCCCAGAGGACCGTAAGCAGAGGAGCCCGCCAACCGGTGCGGGCCCGGAAATCGCGCCACAGCAGCCACGCGCCATACGCCGCCGCCGGCACCAGCCAGACCGCGTAGGTGACGCTCTTGATCAAGGCCGCGGCGATGCCCGCGCCGACCGCCACCACCAGCCAGGCCCAGCTGCGACCATCCATCGCCCGCACAAAACCCAGCAGAAACCACGCGCAGCACATCACCTCCATCGCATCCATCAGGAACGCCCGCGCATAAAAAATATACACCGGACAGGCCAAAACCAGCGCCAGGATCAACAACCGCCGCGCCCGCGGGATCGCCAGCCGGCCCAGCAGCAAATACAGCGCCGGCAAGGTCAGGTAAAAGCATGCGAGTGAAATGCAGCGCGCGGCGATCACGTGCCGTAGGCCGGTCACGCGGCTCAGTCCCACCACGCACCACTCGTAGATGGGTACCTCCATGAGAATCGAAACCCAGGGCTTGCCCACGATCGGCGTCTCATAGAGCGGCGAGAAATTATTCTGCTGATCGATATAATAGGAGATCACCGCCGTCTGCGCCTGACGGAATTCATGCCGCGGCATGAACCCCGCGTTCCAATTCAACGTCGTGCAGTAAAACTGGACGACCAGGGCGGCGCAGAAGATCCCGATGAGATACCAGTGCTCTCGCCGCGGAGGGGTAACGACGCCGGACATTCGGCAAGTGAGAATCCCGCGGCGAGAGCGTGGCAACAGTTTTTCCTTCGCCGCCGCACCCGCGCCGGTTTGGCGGCAACCGAGGGTTGACCCACCGAGACCGCGGCCCAACTTGGCTCGTTTGCCGTGTCTTCCTCTTCGCGCCCCGGTGCCCTCCCACTCCCTTTCTCCGCTTAAGCCATGTCCGAGCCCCCAGGCTGGCAATCTGCCGTAGAAATCCACCCGCCCGAGTGGCGGTTTCCCGCCGGGTATTCGTGGGTGGGCGGCTACATCTACGCCGGCGATCACCGCTTCGTCAGCGACTTGCGCGCGTGGATCGATGGCCGCGCATTTCTCGGCCTGCCGGGCCTGCCCAAGCCCGGGCTTGATGAGAAATTCCTCGGCCGCCCCGGCCCGCCCTACTCCGGCTTCGTCTTCCGCCTGGAACCGCACCGCGGTGCCCGCCTCCTCCGGCTCGAAGCCCGCGATCCCGCCGGCGCCTGGACGGAGTTTTTCCGCACCCCCATCACCGTGGATGAGTCCGCCCCGTCTTTTTCACCGCCCGCCCCACTCAGCGCCCGCCTGCACGACCTGATCCTCGCGGTCCTGCGCCTGCGTTCGCAACGGCCGCAGGCTTCCGGGCCGGCGCTCGCCGACGAGATTGTTTCCGCCGCTCTGGCCGAACCGCTGGATTCGCTCCCCGTCCCGCCTTTTTTCGGCGCGCTCGAGGAGCCGCACGAAACCGGCTGGCTGCGGTACGGACGGTTATCGGTGACCGGCTGGCTTGCGCATCGGAGCGCGAAAATCCGGCGGGTCACCGCGCTGGTGGATGCCGTGCAGGAATCCATCCTCCAGCACGGGCTGCCGCGGACCGACATCGGTGAGCATTTTGCGGACCTGCCCGGCCGGGACCAGGCAATGTTCGGCGGACATGTGGTACTGCCGGCCAACCAGAGCGCACCCGCGCTCATCAAGATCTTCGCCGAACTGGACAACGGTGAGAAACACCTCGTCTTCGCCCGGCGCTTTGTGCCCAAGGTCATCGCCGGCGCCGACATTGCCCTGCCCGCCTTTTCGCGCGCCACCTTCCTCCACGCGTGGTGGGCGCTCCGCGGCGCAGCTGGGCGCTACGGTCTGCCTTGGGGTGACACGTCGCAAATCATCGCCGCCACCCGCGCCGCCTGGGCACATTACCGCGCCGAGGCTCCCGGCCAGCCCCAGCGCCGCCCGCTGCGCACCGCGCCAGTGTTCACCGGCCCAGCCACGCCTCTCCGCGTGCTGGTCGCCACACACAACCTGAATTTCGAGGGCGCACCTTGGTTTATCTTCGAACTGGCCCGCACCCTCGCCGCCCAACCCCGCGTGAGCGTGCGGATCGTTTCGCTGCAAGAGGGCCCGATGCGCCAGGTGTTCACCAACGCCGGCATGCCCGTCGAAGTAGCCGACTTGTCCGCCGCGTTTCGGGCCACTTCGGCCAAGGCCTTTCACGCCGCTCTGCCACCGCCCACCGCGCTCGTCGGTGCAGACACCGACCTCGTCATCGCGAACACCATGGTCTCGTTCTGGGCCGTGCATCTCGCGCAAGCCGCCGGCGTGCCCTCGCTGCTCTACGTGCATGAGAGCACACCCGTCCGGCGGTATTTTGAGCCGATTTTGCCCGCCGCCCTTTTTCCCGTCGTGGAGGAGGCCTTCCGTCAGGCCACGCGCGTCGTCTTCACGGCGGATGCGTCGCGACTCGTCTTCGATTATTTGAATGGGCGCAGAAATTTCACCTTGCTGCCGAGCTGGGTGGACGTCGCGCGTATTGATGCGTTTGCCGCCACCCACGATAAAGCCTCCCTCCGCCGCAAGCATGGTTTGGATCCCGATGCCGCGCTCCTCGTCAACATCGGCTCGGTCTGCGAGCGCAAGGGCCAGCATATCTTCATCCGCGCCATCGAGCTCCTGAAGGAGGAGCTGCGCTTCACCTACCCCGGCCGCAAAATCCAGTTCGTCATGGTCGGGGCGCGACCCGGCGTTTATCTCGAGTCGCTCAAGGACGAACTGAAATTATACGGCCTCGACCAAGCGGTGTTCCTGCCCGAGACCGGCGAGATCTACGATTTCTACCGGCTCGCCGATATCTTCGTCTGCACGAGCTTCGAGGAGTCATTCCCGCGCGTGCTGCTCGAGTCCGCGGCGTTCCGGCTCCCGATCATCACCACCAACGTCAACGGCATCCCGGAGATGCTCACTCCCGATGAGGCCTGGCTCATCCCGCCCGGCGACCGTTACCAGCTCGGCGACGCGATCAAGCAGGCGCTAGCCGCGCATTACGCCCACGATACCCGACGGGCCGAATCCGCCCGCGCGGCGGTGCTGCGTCGGTTTCACGTTGACCAGTCCCTGCCGCAGCATCTCGCCCTCGCCCGCGAAGCCGCCGCTCGTCGCCGCTGAAACCATGCCCGCGAGCCCGGCCTGTTTCCATCACCTCGAGTGGCCCGCGCCCGGCGCCCGCGTGCGCGGACCCGTCCTCTGGCTGCGCGGCTGGGTCGTGGGCACGCCGGGGAATGACTTCCACGACGTGCGCGCCGTTCATCGCGGCCAGATCCATCTCGGCCTGCTCGGCCTGCCGCGCTCCGACGTCGCCACGCATTTCCAATCGCCGCGGCCGTGGCTGCCGGCGGAATTTGTGCTCGGCGTGCCCGTAATCGACGGGGCCGCGGAAATTTATGTCGAGGCCCAGGATGCGTTCGGCGCGTGGCACGGGCTGCAAACGCTGCCCGTCACCGTGGCACCCGACGGTGAGGCCAGCGCACGTGAAGCCGGCCTACTCGAGTCTCAGTCCGGCGGAAGCTGGACCACGCGCGGCACGCACCTTCCTTTTCACGGTCATCTCGACGATCCGCGGGTAGACGTCACGCTTGAGCATGGCCGCGCGAAAATCTTTGGCTGGTTGTTGCACGACACCCAGGCGATCAAGACGGTATGGGCCACGACCGATCTGCGCGTGTTCCAGCAGCTCGAACCCAGCGTGACCGACGACGCGCTCGCCGCCAAGGTCCCGTCGCTGCCACAGGCCCGGCACGCCCGACTTCGCGGCGCGGTTGATGTCCCGCCTACTCTCAGCCAGCCCGCCTGCGTCCGGATCTATGCCGAACTCGCGGATCGCTCGGTGCACCTTTGCCTCGCCCGGCGCTTCACGGTGACGCCGACGCCGACGATCCCGTCGCCAACGCCTGTCCGCGCCCGTCCCGCGATGGCGAATGCCACACTTTCCGCCCAGCCGTCGGGTCGTCCCCGCCGGTTGTTGCTGTGCACGTTGAACCTGCAAGGCGACGACAGTACGCGGCGCGCGTTGGACGTGGCGCGTCACCTGACGGCCGGCGCGCAATGGAGCGTGCGCCTCCTCACCACGGCGGACGGTCCGCTGCGCGCCGCCTTTGAATCGGCCGGGGTCGCCGTGCAAATCGTGAACCCTCAGCCGGTGTTTTCCGCAGACTCTGCAACCGCCGCCGCGGCTGCGCTCGCCGCCCTCGGCCGGCAAATCTGGTTCAAACACCTCGATGCCATGGCCGTGTTCGACGCGGAATGCCTGTGGGCCGCGCAGCTCGGCCGGCAGCATCAACTGCCCGTGCTGGTCGATTGCTCCCGCGAAACTCCTCTGCCGGCTTCGACCGCGCTTTTCTCCGCCGGGAGCGTGGCGAGTGCACTGGTCTTTGCTTCAGACACCGCGGACCGAAACTGCGCCACCTTATTTAACGGGGTGCCCGCCGCGTTCGTTCCTCCGTGGCACAGCGTGGAATTGCCCGTCCGCCCGTCGGGTGAGTTGGGTCGGCCCCATCTGATGGTCGCTCCGATCCGCGGCACCGCGGCCCAAGGCGCGCCGTTGCTCCTGCTCGCGGCCGACTGGCTGGCGCGTCATCACCCGGACTTCGCGGCGCAGCACCGGCTCGTCCTCACCGGCCTGCGCGACACGCGCGAGGAACAGTTGTTTCTCCGCGATGTGATGCTGAACCAGCCCGCCCTGATGGCGATTGAAGCGGTCGGGCTGGACCGCGCCGCGGCCTGTATCAGCCCCGCCTTTTCGGATCCCCAAGTGCGGAGTCTGCTCAATGCTGCAGCGATCGGAGTGCCGATCGTCACCTCGGCTTCACCTGCGTTGCAGGAAATCTTTTCTCCGCCCGAAATGGCTTTCGTCGACGCCGGCAATCCCCTCGCGCTGGCGCATGCGCTGGTTGACCTCGCAGCCAATCCGGCCGCGACCCAACGCCGGGCTCTCGCCGCGCAACGTCACGTACTTGCCCATCATGCGCCGCAGCCGCTGCTGCTCCGCTGGCAAGAGGCCCTGGAAAGCATGGTCGCAGCGGCGCGCTGAACCTTGCCCATGCTTGCGCTGGAGCTGCGGCTCCTCCTAGGTTGTTCGCCCGCAACGTGAACGAGAACGACGCCTACATTTTTGACATCGAAGAGCCCAAATCCTGGGACTTCACGGGCGAACCGGTTTGGATCAGCGGCTGGTTTCTGTCGAAGATCGGCGTGGTGTTTTCCGACGTCCGGGCGGTGATCGGCGGGGTACCGTATCTCGGAATTTTCGGCCTCCCGCGCGAAGCGATCGAACGCCAGCATCGCGGCTATTTCGGCCTGCCGCACGCGGGATTCTCCCTGCAGGTGCGGCCGCCCCGGGGCGCCAAGCGGCTCCGGATCGAGTTGCTGGACAGCGGCGGACGCTGGGTCGAGATCTGGTCCACCCGCATCAAGGTCACGTCGGGCCCGGCCCCGGGCGCGACGCTGCGCACGGAGATCGTGCCTGACCAGCTGCGCAAGCTCCTGCAGGCCAGCCGCGCCGACCCGGCGGCCGACTTGCGCCCGCTTGCCCGCCAGCTGGCCTTGGAATCGGCGACCGTCACCCTCAATACCCTGCCCAACCCGCCCTTTTTCGGCGCGCTGGAAAACCCGCTGGTCACCGGCGGCTCCCAGTTCGGCAAACTGAAGGTCGAGGGCTGGATCATCCACCAGGAGCAGCGCATCCGCCAGCTGATCGGCACCACGCATCCGCTCGCCGAGAATGAAATGGACTACGGCAACCGCATCCGCGCGGAGGCCGGCGAGCTCTTCCCGCATCATCCGTATGCCGGCCGCTCGCAATTCTTCGGCATGGTGGACATCGACGAAACCGCCGGCGACCCCAGCTACCTCGAGATTTTCGCCGAGCTGGAGGATGGCACGCGCCACCTCGTGTTTGTCCGCCGCTTCTTCCAGCGCGGCTGCAACCAGATGGAACGCCCGCTGCCCGAGTTCAGTCGCGGGGAGTTTCTCCATGTTGTTCGCCTGTTCCTCGCCGGCTGTCGCGCCCAGAAAATCTCGCTCGGGCCGCTCGACCGCCTCTGGCACGCCTGCGCGTCCGCCTATGAGAACTTCCGCCGCTTCGCCCCGGCCTCGCTGGCGCATCTCACCTCGGCCCGGGCGGAGCCTTACGCTGCGTGGCAGCAGGCCAACCGCCTGACACCCCGCCTCCGCGCCATCCTCACCGCCGCGGCGCAAAACATGGCGTCGAAGGGTCCGCGTTTTGTCCTCCTCCTCGACACCCGCGGCTGCACGCCCCCCCAGCTGCGGGCCTGCGCCGACTCCCTGCTCGCGCAAATCTACCCGTCGTGGGAGGCGTGGTTTGTCGGCGACACCGCCGCACCGGGCGGCGATCCGCGCTTCAAAACCCAACCGGCCAAGGATCCATCCGACACGATCCGCGCGCTGAACGCCGCCGTCCACCAGGCGACCGGCACGCAGGTGGCCCTGCTGCCCGGACATTCGCGGCTGTCACCCGATGCGCTGCTGGAAGTGGCGGAGACGCTATCGGCGAATCCGCTGCTGGAGCTCGTTTACACCGATGAAGACCGCATGGACGACGCCGGACTCCGGACCGACCCCCACTTCAAGCCGGCGTGGAGCCCTGCGTTGGCCGACTCCGGGCTTTTTCCGGGCCAGTTGAGTGTCGTGCCCCGCGAGCGCTTCATCGCGCTGGGTTCGTTGCGGGCCGATTACGACCTCGTGCCGTGGTTCGACTTGCTGCTGCGCCTCGGCGACAAGCTGACCGCCGCGCAAGTCGCGCACATCCCGCTCGTCCTCCAACACGTTCATGCCAGCGTGCCGCGCGAAACGGATCCCTCGCACGCCTCGGTGGAGCAGTCGCGCCAGGCCCTCGTGGACGCGCAGGCCCGCCGCGGCCGCACCGCCGCGCCATTCCTGCCGGAGACCGCCCATCTGCTCCGGCGGAGTTTCCACCAATGGCGCGCGGACCCGACCATTCTGACCCGTCTGCAGGTCACGATCGTGATCCCCACCCGCGACAAGCTCCATCTCCTGCAGGAATGTATCGAGCTGCTCGATGAAACGGTGGACTGGCGTTACGTGAAGCTGATCATCGTAGACGACGATTCGCGCGACACGGATGCCGTGCGCTACCTGGAGACGATCCAGCGCCGCAAGGACCTCATGTGCCTGGTGTTGCGCCCGGAGGACCGGAGCGCGCCGTTCAACTACTCGCATCTCGTCAACCTCGCCCTGCCCCATCTCGACACGCCGCTCGTCCTCCACCTGAACAACGACGTCAACGCCCTTGAGCGCGGCTGGCTGGAGGAAATGGCCGGCTGGTTCACGCAGCCCGACGTGGGCGCCGTGGGCGCGAAGCTGGTTTATCCCGACAAGACCCTCAACCACACCGGCATCATCATTGGCCCGCACGGCGGCCTGGCCGACACACCGTTCGCAAAGGTGCCCCAACTCGAGGCGCCCGTGGAATGGCATGCCGCCGCCCGCGAGGTTTCGGCGGTCACGGGCGCGTGCCTCATGACGCGCACCGCGCTTTACCGTGATCTCGGCGGCTTCGACGAGGCGGATTTTGGCGTAGCCTACAACGACGTGGATTACTGCCTGCGCGTGCGCGGTGCCGGCCACCGGATCATTTACACGCCGCAGGCCAAGCTGATGCACTGGGGCAGCGCCACGCGCGGGGTGACCTTCGACGAAAAGGAGCACATCGCGTTCGTGCGGCGTTATCCCGGTTATGCCGACCCGTACCTCAACCCGCATCTGACGCTGGCCAACGGCCGCATCGAATGCCGCGGCGCCCAACCCGCCCGCATCAATCACGCAGGCTGCCTCCGACTGCTGCTACTGACCCACAACCTGAACCTCGAGGGGGCGCCGTTGTTCCTGCTCGAATACGCCACCTACATGGCGAAGGAGGCCGGCTTCCACCTCGAAATCCTCGCCACGCAGGACGGTCCGCTGCGCAGCGCGTACGAGGCGCTGGGCGCCCATATCACGGTGGTGGACACCGCGCCGTTGTATGCCTCGCCCGATGAGGAGATTTTCCACGACCGGCTGAGCGACATCGGCCGTCACGTGAACTGGGAGTCAACCGACCTCGTTGTCTGCAACACCCTCACGAGCTTCTGGGGCGTGCACCTCGCTTCGGCCGCGGGCAAGCCGTCGCTCTTCTATATCCACGAGAGCACTTCGGTCTTCCGGTTCTTCGAGCAGAAATTGGCCCTCAGTCTTCATCCCCTCGTCGCGTCGGCCTTCGAGTCGGCCACCCGCGCGCTTTTCCTCTGTGCGGCGACGCAGGCCTACTACGAGGATTTCAGCCGCAATGGAAATTTTCGCATCGTGCCGAGCTGGATCCGGCTCGACGACATCGAAGAGTTCCGCCGCACCCACTCCCGCGCCGAACTTCGCCGCAAACACGGCTTCCGCGACGACGAGATCGTCATCGCGAACATCGGCACGGTTTGCGAACGAAAGGGCCAGCACATCTTCCTGCGCGCGGTGGACCATTTTAATCATCATTTCGGCCACCACGGGAAATTCCGCTTTGTCCTCGTGGGCGCCCGGCCGGGCATTTACCTCGACCTCCTAAACCGCGACCTCGCGCGGCTGGGCCTGGCCAATGTCACGCTGGTGCCCGAGACCCGCGAGGTCTTCGACTTCTTCGTCGCCGCCGACCTGTTTGTTTGTTCGAGCTACGAGGAATCGTTCCCCCGGGTCGTGATGGAGGCCATGGCCTTCCGCACACCGATGGTGACGACGGATGTCCACGGCATCGCGGACATGATCGGCCAGCGGCAGGACGGCTACTTGGTCGCAGCGGGCGACCCGATCGGGCTGTCGAGGATGATGTGGACCTGCCTCGCCAAGGAGCGCAGCGGGAAGTCCCTCACCCCCACGGCCTTCTCCAAGGCGTTGCGTTACTATGATTCGACGAGGGTTTTACCCCGCCATGTGGAACTGGCGCGGGAGGCGTGGTTGTCCGGGCCTGATGCCACGCATTTGCCTGCGGAATAGCGGGTTCGGATCAGCGAATTGTCTTACCCTCAAGGCCGGGGCGGGTAGCGTGACCGGTCCGCCCCAACCCCCACCGGCGGGCTGCCAAAATCAGGGCTCCCACCGGTTCTTTCCGACACGCCGCTGCTCACCAATTTCCACTAGACGCATAGTTATTCTTCCGCCAACCATCACTTTATGACCACTGGTAACCTTCGGCCGCTCCTGCCCGCCCGCTTCAGCCGGGTTCTGGGCAGGTGCGTGATCTATTTCCTGCTGTTCGTAGCCAGTTTTACGTTTCCCAAGATGCCCGAGCAGGGCCTCGACCCGTCCTGGCGCATGATCATGGGCTATGTATTCGACCAAGGCCTGCAGTTCGGTCGCGACGTGGTTTGGACGTATGGACCCCTGGGGTTCATCATGAGCAACACTTACTCAGGCATCCAGTTCTGGGGCTTGATTGGCGGCCAGCTGTTGCTGGCGCTCATCGCTGCCACGGTCACCATCCGCCAAGGCTACCGACTGACCGGCGTGTCCCGCCTGATCTTCTTCGGTTTCATCCTCCTGTTCGGTATCGCCTACGAGGACGCGCTCCACATGCTCGTGATTGCGATGCTCGGCTTCGAGTTGCTGCGCGAAAGCGGCAACCGCTGGAACTACCGCACGGCCCTGATCGGCTTGGTGCTGGCGTTCTACTCCCAGATCAAGTTCACCGACTGCACCCTCTCCCTGGTCATCGTCGTCGTGGCTTGCGGCTACAGCCTCTGGCAAAAACACCGCAACAACGCCCTCGTCCTCGCCGGCAGCTATGTCGTCTCCTTCCTGGTCATCTGGGCTTTGTGCGGGCAGCACCTGTCCAACCTTCCCGCCTATTTCCGCTCCTCCTGGTCCATCAGCCAGGGTTACCAATGGGCCATGGGGGTGCCGAGCCCGATCGCCCCGTTCTGGAAGGGCCTGGTCGTCCTGTTCACCCTCGTGGCGTATGCGTTCGCCCACCTGAAGCTCAATCCCGTCAAGCCCCGGGCCGTCGCCAACGTGCTGGTGCTCGGCGCTTTCATTTACATCAACTGGAAGCACGGGTTTGTCCGCTCCGACGGTCATATGATCGGTTTCTTCTTCTGCGCCATGCTTCCCCTGGCCGCCTACCCGGCGCTGCTCGATGACCCGGACCGTTTCCGCTTCCTGCACCGCTGGGTGTTTGTCGTGATGCTGGTCCTGAGCGTCCTGGCGGTCGAAAATGCCCTCTATGGCGTGTCCCGGGGCTGCTTCTCGCTGTTGGAGGGCCGGATCTGGGGTCGCACGGAGTCAGCTCTCAATTGGAAGACGACCCGCCAGATTTACCGCGATAACCTCGCCGTTCAACGGGTGGGCGCCGACCTCTATCACACCCGTGAGATCGTGGGCAAATCGACGATCGATATCCTCGGCGTCGAGCAGAACGTCGCGCTTTTTAACCGCTTCAACTTCGCGCCCCGCCCGGTGATGCAGAGCTACTCGACGTTCAACCCCTTCCTCGCGCAGCGGAACGGCGATTTCTACGCCTCGGATCGCGCGCCGGACTATGTCCTCGTGAAGATCCAGACCGTGGATGGACGCCTGCCCATCATGGATGACTCCATCGCGATGATGCTCGTGGTCTATCGCTATGAGTTCGTCCGCACGGAAAAGGGCTTCCTGCTCTGGAAAAAGAACCCCGGGCAATTCGACGCCACCAAGTTCGCACCGAAACTGATCCATACGGATACCCTGGCCTTGGACCAGCCGCTCGACCTCAAGCCTTTCGCCGCCCAGGCCCTCTGGTTGAAGCTCGACCTCAAGCCCTCCCTGCTGGGCGCGTTGCGCGCGTTTTTCTACAAGCCGCCGTCCGTGCTGCTCAACGTCAAGGACGTCGGCGGCAACAGCCGCGACTTCCTCATGCCCGTGCCGATGGCCCGGTCCGGTTTTCTCATCAACCCTTTCATCGACGATCCCTCCAGCTACATGGAGTTCGCCGCCAGCCGGTCCAAACGCCACGTCAACAGCGTCACCGTGAAGATGGCGCCTTCCGACCGGAAGTATTTCGCCGACAGGGTGGCCTATGAGCTCTCCGCCCTGCCCGACCCGACTTCGGGCGAAAAATATTTCGCGAGCAGCTACGCGGCGATGTTCCACATGTTCAAAACCTTCCCGCTCAGCTACGACGCCACGAGCCCGTTCTCCGAGACCGTCATCGAGGGGCGCGACTGCGCCGTTATGCATGCCCCGAGCGAGATGACCTTCGACATGCCCAAGAACGCCAAAAAGGTCAGCGGCAAGTTTGGCTTCGTCTCCGGTGCCTACACCAACGGCGGCAAGACCAACGGCGCTGAATTCCTCGTCTACTGGTCCAACGGCAACGAGAAGGTCGACCTCTTCCAGAAGTTCCTCGACCCGGTCGCCTACACGGGCGACCGCGGCCTGCAGACGTTCGACGCCGACATCACTGGTCTCAAGGGCGGCAAGATTTACCTGCAAATCAAGCCCGGCCCCTACAACGACTACGCGTGGGACTGGACCGGCTGGACGGACATTGAAATCAAGTAACCGCGCGCTCCGCCGCCCATCCTCCCCGCATGAAACCGGCCCCGTCAGTCGCACCTGACCCGGCCGGCACAGCCGGACGCTGGCTCTGGTTCGCCGGCGTGGCCGGCGTGGTGTTCGCCGCCCGCCTGCGCGAAATCCACCTGTATTCCAGCGAGACGCCGTTCCTCGACCAATGGGACGCCGAGGCCCGCGAAATCCTCGTGCCTTGGCTGCAGGGCAAACTCGCCTGGTCCGATTTCTTCGCCCCGCACAACGAGCACGTGCCAGCTTGGGCGCGACTGCTCGCGTGGCTGCAGGCCCTCGTGCTCGGCCGCTGGGACCCGCAGATCCAGGCCACCCTCAATGCCGGGCTGCACGGGACGTTTGTCGGAGTCATGGCGCTGTGGTTCCGCCGCACGCTCCCGCTTTTGCCGGCGTTTTTGCTCACGGCGCTCGCCGTCGTGCTGACCAGCCTGCCGTTCGGTTGGGAAAACATCACTTGGGGCTTTCAATCCCACACGCCGCTCGCGCTGCTCTTCGTGTTCCTGCACGTCCACGGCTCCTTCACGCATTCCCCCGGCTCGGCCCGCTGGTGGCTCGCGCAGGTGGCCGGCCTCGCCGCTTTTTTCACGCATGGCAGCATGTGGGCCGCCCCCGCGGCCGTACTGCTGACCGCACTCTGGACCGCCGCACCCGGCCGCCGGCGCTGGATCGCCGCCACGGTGCTGACGATGGCCGGCCTCGCCCTGCTGCTCTGGGCCCGCACCCGGCAGGATCCCGCCACCACGCTTACGCTGGTCGCGCACTCGCCGCAGGAATTTCTCGCCGCATTCCTCCTGCAGCTCGGCTGGCCCGCCGCATGGCCGGGTTCCTGCGCGCTCCTCTGTCTGCCTTCCTTGCTGCTCGCGCTGCAGTTGCGGCGCAAGGCCCCGGCCGAAAACTTCGACCGCATCGTGCTCGCGCTCGCCGTGTGGTCCGTCGCACAGGCCGCGGCTTTCGCCTTCGCCCGGGGCGGCAATTACATCGGCTTTGTTTCACGGTATGGTGACCTCCTCGCGCTCGGCCTCGTGGCCAACGGCGTCGCGCTGTGGCGTCTCTGGCACGGCTCGCGCGCTTGGCGCGCCGCGTTGATCGGCGTGCTGGCGTTGGGGTGGATCGGACTCCTTGCGCCCGGCTTGGTGCAAATCAGCACGCGCGGACACACCCAGTATTTCCACGAGCACAGCGAACAGTGGGCACTCGTCCGACGCGAGGCCGTCTGGCGTTATCTCTCCAGCAAGGATTTAGGTGCGCTTTCCACTCTTGAGGTCCGCCAGTCGCTTTATCCCGACCCGGAGGTCGTCGCGCAGGTGCTCGACCAGCCGGGCCTGGCGGCATTGCTGCCAGCCAGCCTGCGCCCCGACGAGACGCCTGTGCGCGGGGATTTTTTCAGCAGCGCGGACGCGCGGATCCGTTCGCTCTGGGGCACATTCGCCGCCACGGCCGTCCTTCTCCTGCTGCTGGCCTTGGTCCTCGCCCGGCGCCACGCCGCGCCGCCCGCACCGACTCCGGCGCTCGGGGTGGGGCCGGATCCTTGGAGCTGGCCGATCCTCGCCGCCTTAGCGCTCGCTTCCGGCGCCTTGATTTTTCTCTGGCCGAAGCCTTTGGAATTCAGTCCTGAAAAACGCTGGCTCGCCCTGCTCAATCCGCCGGGCACGCGCGAGGTGTCGTTTCGTTTCACGACCACGACCACTTACCCCGATGCCCGGCTCATCGGCGGGGCCGCCCTGATGCCGGGGGATTTCCGCAACCGGTTTTTCGGCACGCATGTGGACGGGCCGGATTTCACCGGCTCCGCCCAAAGCTCGGTCTTCCCCCTCAGTTCACCGTGGCTGATCATCCCGTATGCCGGCTTTCCGGCCAGTGAGGGCAACGGCATTTACCTGCGCATCGCGGATGCCCACGGAACCGTGCTCAAGGAGTGGGCCTGCCCCGGGCCCAATGTGACCGACATTGATTTCTGGGCCGTGGACGCGCGCGGCTTCACCGGCAGTTCGGCGTCCATCCTGCTGGTGGACGGTCGCACCGACAACGAGGGTTGGGTCGCCGTGGCGCCACCGCAGCCGGCGACAGGCCCCGAGCGGGCCGAGGCGGACCGTCGCGACCGGTCCTCCGAGCCCACGCGCTATGGCCAGGCGTCGCTGGGGATCCTCGCGATGGTGGCGCTGGTGCTCTGCATTTTCACCGCGCTCACCGCCCGCCGGCGCAAGGCCTGAGCCGTTTTGCTGGTTGCCGCCTTCCGCACCCCGGTTTGAGCTTTCCCCCCATGCCCGACGCCCCCACCACCCCGGAGCTTACGTTGGTGATGCCCTGCCTGAATGAGGCGCTCTCCCTGCCCGGCTGCTTGGACGAGGCCTTCGCGGCGATGCAGCAGGCCGGCATCGCGGGCGAAATCGTGGTCGCCGACAACGGCAGTACCGATGGGTCCCAGGCCATCGCCGCCCAGATCGGCGCCCGCGTGATCGCCGTCGGGGAAAAGGGCTACGGCAACGCCCTCCGGGGCGGCATCGCGGCGGCGCGCGGGCGCTACATCGTGATCGGCGACGCTGATGGCAGCTACGATTTCTCCCACCTGCCCCGCTTCGTGGAAAAACTCCGCGCCGGCTACGACCTCGTCATGGGCAACCGTTTTCGTGGCGGCATCCAGCCAGGTGCCATGCCGTGGAAAAACCGCTACTTGGGCAACCCGGTGTTGTCCTTTATCGGGCGCTTGTTTTTCGCGACCGACCTCGGCGATTTTCACTGCGGGCTCCGCGGTTTCTCCGCCGACGCCTACCGCCGGATGAACCTGCGCACCACCGGCATGGAATTCGCGTCGGAGATGGTCATCAAATCCGTCGTCCTCGGGCTGAAGGTCGCCGAGGTGCCCACGACGCTCCGGCCCGACACCCGGGACCGGCCGCCGCATTTGCGCCCGTGGCGCGACGGCTGGCGTCATCTGCGCTTCATGCTGCTCTTCAGCCCGCGCTGGCTGTTTTTTTATCCCGGGCTGTGCCTGATGCTGGGCGGCCTGATCCTCGGCGCCGCGCTGCTGCCGGGGCCCCTGCATCTCGGGCGCATCAATCTCGACGTGCACACGCTGTTGTTCGCGGCGGGTGCGATCCTGATTGGCTTCCAAGCCGTCTCGTTCGCCGCGCTCAGTAAATATTTCACGATCCGCGCCGGTCTGCGCCCACCCGAGGCGCAATACTGGCTGGGCAAGGTCACCCTCGAATCCGGCATCGTCGTCGGCGGCGGGCTCTTCCTCGCGGGGGTCGCTTTGTGGATCGGCGCCCTGTGGTTTTGGCACGCGCAAGGCTTCGGTGCCCTTCGCCCTGCGGAAACGTTTCGCTGGGTGATTCCAGGTTCGCTGTGCCTCGCCCTGGGCTGCCAGATGATCCTGACGAGCTTCTTCCTCGGCGTGCTGCGGCTGGACACACGCGGAGACAATGCATGAACGCGGCGCGACAGCCGCCCGTCCGCCTTTGGTTCTGGGCCGGAGTGTTGCTGACGGTGGCCAAACTCTGGCTCGTGCGCGGCCAGACTGTTTACGCCATCGCTGGAGCCGATCATGACGACCGGCTGTTTCTGCTCCTCGCCGAGCATCTCATGCACGGCGAATGGCTGGGACCCTACAACCAGCTGACGCTCGCCAAGGGCCCGTTCTACTCCTGCTGGATTGCGGCGGTTTACGGACTCGGGCTCCCGCTGTTTTTCGCGCAGCACCTGCTCTACGCCGCAGCCTGCGCCGTGTTCATTGCGGCCTGTCGGCCGGCCATCCGCTCCGGTGCGGCGTTGTTTTTTATCTACGCGCTCCTGCTGTGGAACCCGATGAGTTTCGACGCCTCCGGCATGGGCCGGGTGCTGAGCCAGCATGTTTATGGTCCGCTCGCGCTGCTGATGTTCGCCGGACTGATCGCGCTCTTTCTCCGTCGC
>Ga0105047_10003224_pt1 | contig 28814 bp, 19 predicted proteins | sample MAT04_FD_78384 | JGI IMG/M metagenome (GOLD analysis project Ga0105047, IMG submission 78384) | Freshwater microbial communities from Lake Fryxell liftoff mats and glacier meltwater in Antarctica - MAT-04 (megahit assembly) | ecosystem: Environmental > Aquatic > Freshwater > Ice > Liftoff... | reverse complement strand
TCATGGCCAGTTCGAACCCCGCAAAGACCGCCACCGCCAACGCTGTGAAGGCGAACAGCAAATTGGCCCACGCCTTGCGCTCGGAGAACCAGACCACCAAATGAATGGCGCCCAGCGTGAGCGACACCGCGGCGGACATGGACCAGATGATCGTGACCCAGCTCATGGGCGCGCGAGGGAAGCGATTGGGCGAGGCGTGAACACCCTGGGCGCAGGGTAGCCGGCAGTCGAGTTCAACAGCACCCGCGCGTCCAACCGGAGCCGGACAGAAGCCCGTCTTGCGACGAACCTCCAGATGTTCATGCGAGGGCGGACCAACGGTTTCGCGCGGCTGCTCCCCGCCTTGGTCGCCTGCCCGCGTGGGTGGCGACTGCGCCCACCGGGGCGTGATTGCGCCAGCAGTTCTCATTTTGGCCCTGGGTCGCGCCCACAACCGGCTAAAGCCGGGACTCCAAACGGCTTTCGGCAGCGGAGAGCGGGGGTTGGAGTCCCGGCTTTAGGCGGTCGGGGTCAAACTGAGAAGTGCTGTGATTGCGCGGTGCGCAGTTGCCCCGGTGGCCCAACTGCGCTAAACACCCCGTCCCATGCAATCCTCCAGCTCGCGCTTTGACCGTTTGGTTTTGTTCACGCTCATCGCCTTCACCGTCTTCATCGTGGCGATGGTGGCGGTGCGCCAGTTCCGCCAACCAGGCGGCGCCCGCACCAGCGCCAGCAGCCTGCCCATTATCGGGCAGGTGCCGGACTTCGTGCTCACCAACCAGGCCGGCGCGCAGGTCATGCTGGGCGGACTCGGTGGCAAGGTATGGATTGCAGACATCATCTTCACACGCTGCGCCGGCCCCTGCCCCAAGATGACGCAACGCATGAGTGAACTGCAGACCGCCCTCAAGGCCGACCCCGGCATCCAACTCGTCACGTTGACCACCGATCCTGAACACGACACCCCCGCCGTCCTCACCACCTACGGCGCGAAGTTCGCCGCCGACCCCACGCGCTGGCAGTTCCTGACCGGCGCGAAGACGCAGGTCGCCCGCGCCGCCCTTGACGGCCTGAAGCTGACGACCCTGGAGAAAGCTCCCGGCGAGCGCACCGATGCCGACGACCTGTTCATCCATAGCACCATGTTCGTGCTGGTGGACAAGTCAGGCCGTCTCCGCGGCTGCTACGAGACCACCGGCGAGGACATCAACTGGACCAACATGAAGGAGAAAATCCTCGCTGACGCCCGCCGCCTGCTCCGGGAACCACGCGCATGACTGTGCAAGACTTGCCGGCTCTCAACGCCACACTCAACGGCCTCAGTGGCCTCCTGCTACTCGCGGGCTGGATTTCGATCCGGCGCGGCCACCGCATCGCGCATCGCAACTGCATGGCGGCGGCGCTGGTCACTTCGACTGTCTTTCTGGCGAGTTACCTGACCTATCATTACCTCAGCCATACGGTCACGCGATTCGTGGAACCGGCCTGGTTCCGCCCGTTTTATCTGACGATTCTGCTCACGCACACCGTACTGGCGGTGGTCATCCTGCCGCTCATCGCCCTGACAGTTTATCGGGCCGTCCGCCAGCAATTCGAAAAACATAAGCGCATCGCCCGCTGGACCTGGCCGCTGTGGATGTACGTCTCGGCCACCGGCGTCGTCATCTACCTGCTGCTCTATCAAGTCTTCCCGCAAACCTGAACGCGGCACTCAGCCTGCGTCCCCAGCCGTGCCCCTGCCGTGGGACAGGCGTCGCGCCGGTCTCTGACATCCTCTGAAGCGGTCCTTGCTCCGCGTTCCCGAACTTTTTGCGGGACAGTCACCCTTTGGTAACAGCAGGGAATGAAGCTGGAGACAGGCGCGACGCCTGTCCCACGCGGCTCGCCTCGACGTTGCCACGTTCGCGACTGCAAGGTCACGGCAAAGGAGACAGCTCTCGCGGCTGGCGTTGATCACTGCCGGTAGCTCAAGGGCGCGCAAGCCGGAAATACCGTGCCGCGTTTGTGGTCGAGACTGGGACCACTAATTGGCCGCTCACCAACGTCGGCGAGCTGGGCCACAACTGCCAGGACGTGCCGAGCACAGTCGTGGAGTAGAGCTGAAAGCCCGCAGCTTCCGCCGGCCAACCGACCGTGAATACTCCTCCCCCTGCTGGCCGAATCTGCATCGCCGGCGCGAAGGCGGCCTGACACTTGCCAGAGCCGCTGGCATTCACGATGGCCTGAATTTCCGTCGGCGAGAGCGCCCGGTTGTAGAGCGAGACTTCGTCCATGACGCCGCGGAAGTAATAGGTGGCACTGTCGTTGACCCGGGCCCCGAGGTAGAGATCAGTGGTGGTGTTGGCCACATAACTCCCGAGGTTGGCCGTGGCGAGGTTTGTGCCGTTGAGATAGATGGTGGCCTGACCTGTCGGGCGGTGGTAAGTCACGGCCACATGTTGCCAGGCTCCAGCCACCAGCTTGCCGGGCGAGGACACCAGGCTGTGGTAGGTGCCGTTGATTTCAGGAATGGCCACGCCCAGGTTGCCGGCGCCGGCATTCCAGCCCGTCACCCAGAAATGCACCGCCCACGGCGAGCCGTTGCCATACCACTCCGCCAGCGTGTGCGCCCCGCTTACATCATCGGGGTTGACCCACATCTCCAAGGTGAAACCATTGGTGGAAGCGCCGACGTGGGTGGCTGGCGATGCCGGCACACGCAAATACGAAGAACCGTTGTAGCGGAAGCCTCGCCCAGCCCGGCCATTGGTGTAGAAAATGCCGCCGGCGTTGGCCGCCGCATTGGTGCCAACGATATCGGTCGTCGCGTTTTCGCCGGGCCACCACGCGACGATGCCACTTGGCGGCGGCAAACAAGGAATCGCCGCCGCAGTAGTCAGCAATACGTGCTGGTTGTTGGCCAGCACTGGATCCAGTTCGTAGTGGCTGACCGACGCCGTGTTGGTGAGAGTCCCGGGGGTGTTGACCAACGCCACAACCGTCAGGGTGGCATTGGAAGTTGCCTTCAACTCGCCAACTTCGCAGCGCACCATTCCGGGAGCGAGCACCAAACTGCCTTTGGAGTTGGTGGCCGTGACAAAGGTGACTCCACCCGGCAACGTGTCCGTAAGAAACACACCTCGCGCGTCCTGTGGGCCGCGGTTGGTCGCCACGACGGTCCAGGTTATCAAGTGCTCGTTCGTCACTGTCACAGGCACGACTGTTTGCGTCACTGCCAGATCCGACGTGCGCTGCGGGAGCGGCGTCACCGTAAGATCATACAGCACCGGCGCCGCATCGTGGACGCGGCAGGTCAACGCCACATCAACTTGCAGGAAACGGCCTGGCGGGGTGCCAACGAGGTTCACGCCATTGGTAGCGCGCTCCCAGGTGGACCAACCACCACAGCCGTTCGAACTGCGCACGCGGACACGGATGCCGTCGCCAGCGGGGTTGAGCGCAGTCCAGTTCAACCGGCCCCATTGTGTGAAATCCAGACCGCCATCATGCGTAAGCGTCCAGGTGCCGAAGCGGGCCGTGGTGTTGCGCGCGATCACGCCCGTCATGTCGCTGTACCCGTAATGCGTGCCACCGATGATGCGCTTGGTCAGGTCAATCGTGTCGTTCGCCGGGTTGATGCGCCGGATGGTTTCGTCGTAGCGGCTCACGATCCACACCTTGCCCGCCACGTCGACCGCCGCGCCGGTCGGGCCGCTGCCGGCGGGCCAGACGGCTTTGCGCACGCCGTCGTTTGAGAATCGGGCGGCGGTGTTGTCAGTCTCGTTAGCGACCCAGACATCACCGTCGGGCGTGCAGGCCGCGCCTTTGGTCCAGTTACCCGGATCGTTGGCGATGAACTCGGCGCCGTTGGTGAGGACATTCCAGCGGGTTAGTGTATGGCTGTCGCCGCCGGTCACAAAGAGGTGGTCGTTGCGATCCATCGCCAGGCCATAGACCCGGCGGCCAGAAATGATGTTGTAGGCGCTCCCGCTGGTGGGATCGAAGCGCAGGACGTTATTGCGGCTGACCGTCTCGTGGTATCCGGACGACCAAAGGATACCGTAGGAGTCCACGATGGCGCCGTAGGGATGGTGGTCCAAAGCAGTGAAGTCGTTGGTGCGTAGAATCTGGCCGCTGACGCCGTCGAGGTAATAGAACCTGAGAGTGCCATAGCAACCGGCCCAGAGGTTGCCGGCGTAGTCCACCGCCATGCTGCGCGGGCCGGGATTCCAGTAGTCGTTAGCGTAGCCGCCCGCAAAGGTGCCCGGGACAAAAACCCCTTCCTTGCCCGGGATCACCACGACTTCGTGGAGGACACATTCGTCCGCGCCCCAAGCCAGCATTTCCGCGCCGCTAATGTCACCATCATTGTTCAAGTCCAGCGAGGTGTCGGGCAAACCGTTGCCGTTACGGTCAATGAACTCACCGTTCTCCAGCAAGCCGATCTTCACCACCGTCCCGCATTGGCGGTTGGCGACATAGCAATTGCCATATTGGTCAATCGTTGTGCGCGACGGCTGGGAAGTCACGGAGGGCGGCGCGGTGCGGTAACGAGCCACCTCGCGACCGGTGTAGGTGTTGACCTTCGAGACTGTACCTTCGTTGGAATTGGGCACCCAGAGGAACGGCTGGGTCACAACCTGCGTCGAGATGGTAAGTTGGTTGCCGCCATAAGTTGTGCCGGCCAGCACGCCCAACTCGAAGTCCGCATCCAGCGTGTACACGTTGGTCTGGGGCGACGTCACGACGAGCGGCCCCAGGGTCACGAGGCGCACGGCGTCGGTGCGATTGGTGTTCAACAGCGAGCGCGCAGTGATCAGGAGGGAGTTACTTGTCGAGGCCGCACCCGAGGCGCTGGTTTCAGCCCGGAAATCGAACCCAGCTCCCGGCATGAGCGTGACGAAGACACCGTCGCTGGTAAGGTCGGCGGAAATGTCATTGCTGCCAGACAAGTCGTCGAACCAAGTCGTGGTCCATCCCGGAGCGGACGCTGGCGCGAGCAGGCGAAAGGTGTTCGTGAGGTTGCCCGGATTGGCGAGTTTCAACGCGAAGACTGCGCCGCCGCACGCCCCCAGACGCAGCGTCTTGGTCTGGTTGCTGCCGGTCAGATTGAAAATGCCTTCGCCGGAGTAAACCAGATCGTCAATGCGGCGCACGGCGAGATCGGGTTGGTAGTTCACCTCCGCGAGAGCCGTCAACCGGACACTGTCGCGCACGCCATAGGGCGGATTGGGAACCATCGCCTGCACGATGACGGACTTGGGTGTGCTGCCGAGGACCCGGTCGCTGGGTCGCGCCTCGACGGCCAGGACGGTCGAACCGCCAGCGGCGAGGTTAGTGACTGTGTAGCCATTGGTGCCGGTGATCAGCGGGGTAACGTCCAGCGCGCCGTCGCGATATGTCCAACTCCAGCCAGTCGCGGCGTCCTCGAGCGCGCGAAGCTGCACGTCCTGCACAGAGGGGCCATCGTTTTGCACCTGCAGGCTCCACGCAGCGGCGACGGTAGGGCTGGCGGAGAGGGTCAGAGTCTGGTTCAAATCCGGGACGGACTGGTACGTGTTATTGAGCTTGTAGGCCGAGCCGGGATCGGTGGCTCTTTTCACGAGCAGGTCAATCAGCGCGGGCGGATTTGCGGGAGGCACGGCAGAGAAATCACGGAACCACGCGGTAGTGGCTTGCCCGGCACCATTGTTGACCGGGGACGCCGCCATGCCCAAATGGACGCGACCGGTGAAAGCCATCGTCAGCGTGACGAATGCCGTCCAATCCACGCCATTGGTACCGCGCCAGCCGGTGAAGGTGTCGTTGGTGCGGGTTAGCCGCAGCCAGGCGTTCGGGAAAGGCACCGGGCCGAAGCCAATGTTCATGGTCTGTGCGGTTCCGCCGTCCTGCGCCGTGCGGGTGCTGGCGTGGTAGCCATTCGCGCCATTGGTATTGAAGAGGTGAATCCGCAGGTTCCGGCTGCCGGGAGTTAGATTCTCCCGCAAGACCAACCCGGCAAAGGTGTAGGTGCTCTTCAAGTCCAGCCGCGCGATGCGCACTCGAGCATCGAAATCGCCAGCGCGTGTTTGATAGAGGTAATGAAAGCCATCGCGGTTGTTCCAGATGTCGGAGCCGCCAGCGATCATATCAAAGTTCGTCGCCGTGCAGGCAAAGGTGGAGCCCGGCTCCAGCGGATCGCCGGGGATGCCGATGTCGCTGGTCTCCAGCGGGACGACGGCGACGGGTATCGCCGTGTTCGCGGGCAAAGCATTGCCGGCGAAGTCCCTCACGTTGTTCAGGCGCACCGTGTAGTTGGTGTAGCTCACGGCCGTAGTGACGAGGCTGACGGACTGGCCGTCGGGCCGCAGCCGGGCGCCGGTGACGGTCCCGCCTATGCTCAGTGAGTAGTTCGCTGGGTTCGTCGCGCTGGCGGCATCCAGCAATTCATTGAAACAGATCCCCAGATTGGTGCTCGCCACCAGCGTCGCGGCGGACAGGACTTGCGGGGCGGTGTTGTCCTGGGTGACCGTGACGGTGGCGACCGCGCTGGTAAGACACAGGCCGGGGACGGATACGAAGCACCGGTAACCAGCGCCGCTATCCGTTCGCAGCAGGCGCGGCGTGGCATAGGTGGACGTGCTCGCGCCTGGAATATCCACGCCGTTGCGCTGCCATTGATAGAATACCGGGCTGTAGCTGGAGTTGACACTGAGAGAGAAGTTAGTCGCCGCGCTCTCGCTCACCACCACGCTGAGCGGTTGCTGGGTGATGACCAGCGAAGCGCCGACCGGGTTCGCGTAGCAGGCCAGGAACGCGCCACTGATGGGCGGGTCGCCGGCCAGCGGTGCGGCTGCCAGGCAACCTGGACGAAGTCATTGCCGCTACATTCCTTTTGGATCGCCTCGACGTAATAACTGCGGCCCGCTAGGAGGAAGACCGGGGCCGATTGCTGGCTGGCGTAGCTGTACCACTGCCGCGAGCCGACCGCGCTGGGCACGCTGGCGATCAGAGCCTTGCTTGCCGCGTTGGTGTCCGGGCTAAGATAGAGCGCGCTCTGGTCGTCTGAGGCGAGATAGAAGGTGTAGTAACCAGTGACCTGCGGAAGCAGATAGCCGGAGACGCTTTGCCCGTAGTTGTCGGCGAAACTGCCAACCTCGAAGCCTGACACTTCAGCCGTGCTGTCCACGGCGTCGGGATACTTGGGATTGGCGAACAAGTCGTTCAACGTGCAACCGCCGATGCCAGTGTAAAGGTCGCGGTGAAGGAAGCCGCGGCAGAGCACCCAGGCCGTGAAGTTAGTGGTGGCGCTCACCGGATTCGGGATCGCCGCCGTGTCCGTGACCCCGGTGACTGTCAGGCTGTAAACGCGCGCCGGCACTTGCACGGAAGTCGTCAGCAGGACGTTACTGCCGTCGGGCAGGAGTTTCGCGGCGAGCGTGGTGAGGCCGCTGTTGAAGACATAGTTGCGGGGATTGAGCGCGCTGCTCGGGTCGAGCGGTTCGGAGAAACCGACTGTCACCTTCTGCATCGTCGCGCTGCCGAGGATGCGCGTGAGCATGGGCGGGTTCGTGTCAGCCATTACCGTAAGCGTGGCCACGGCGCTGGTGACGCTGCTGAAGGAGTTACTCAGCACCACGGAGAATTGCGCCCCGCTGTCCGCCAGCGCCGCGCCGGCAATGACGTAGTTGGTGCCCGTCGCGCCGGGGATGGCAAAGCCATTGCGTCGCCATTGATATGCGTAGGCCGGTGTGCCGGCAGCGACCACGCTGAAGGCGGCGGGTTGCCGCTCGCCGACGGTCAGACTCTGCGGCGACGTGACAGCGGTGATCGGGCCGGACGGTGCGAGTGAGGACAGGAACGCGCCCGGCAGCGGCGCATCGCCGTCCGCGGGCGCGGGCATCCCGCGCATCCGCCAGGTGACGGCCAGAAAGTCGTTGCCGGTGGATTCCGCCTGCAAGGCTTCGAGGTAATAGGCACGGCCCGCTTCGAGGTAGAAGTAAGCCGAGCGCTGGCTGGCGAACTGATTCCACTGCCGGCCACCGGAAGTCGCATTGGCCACGCTGGCGACGGGGACCTTGTTAGCTGCCGACTCATTGGAGCTGAGGTAGAGCAAGCCTTCGTTGTCGGAGGCGATGTAGAATTGATATTCCCCCGTCATCGGCGGATAGACCCAACCGGCCATTTGCGTGCCGTAGTAATCGGCGATGTTGGACGGGGCCTCGAGGGCGTTGCGAAACTCCAGGCCATCCGGGCTGTTGGGGAACTTGGCGTTATTGGTGAGGCTATCGAGCCAGTTGCCGCCGATGCCAGTGAAGAGCTTGCGGGTGATCCAGCCCTGGGCCTTGAGGATGGGCGCGCGCGAGTTGGGCGCAATGGTGTTCGCCGGCACAGACTGGTCCTGGACGTTATTGACTGTGAGCGTGTGTAGGCCGGTGCCGGGGATGGCCGTGGTGGTGAGTTTGACCGTGTAGGCATCGGTGCCCAGCACCGCTCGCGTGACTGTCATCCCAGGCGCGACGGTGTAATTCGCCGCGTTCGTCGCCGTGGCCGGTGCCACCGGCGCGGTGAAGATCACTTCGACACCGTTGGGATTTCCCCAAGTGCGGGCCGAGGCGATGGCCAGGGGAACAAAGTCCTTGGTGCCCCGTCCGCCGAGAAACTGGGGCGGCACATCCGGGAAGGCCTGCTGGAGCAAGGAGACCGGCGCGGCAATCACGCCCGCGGCGGCCAGGCAAAGAGAGATCAGAAGAACGGTGAGAGTCAGTCGTGAGGTTTTCATAGAAAAAATCAGGCTGACGGCGGCACACCCAATTGCGTAACGCCGACGCCCCTTGATTGCAAGTCAGCGGGCCACAAAGTCAATGCTGTGTCAGGCCCCGGCCTGGGCGGCGGTGCGAAAATGCAGCTTCGCCACGCGTCCCAGACCGGCGGCACCGTGGCGGGCGATGAACTCGCGTGCGGCGGCCAGCACTGGCGTCGAAGCGCCCTTGGGCAGCGTGAGGCCGGCTTCCTTGCCCAGCGCTGCCAGCCGTTGCACGAAGGCGTCGCGGGCGAGGATCGAGGCGGCGGCGACGGCGAGATCTTCCTCGGCCTTGTGGCGTTGCACGAGTTCGAGCGCGCGGCCCAGCGGGAGCAGGGCCTTCTCGACGGTGGCTTTGCTGCGCGCGAACTGATCGCTGATGGCGCGCACGGGCGGAGGCACCAGTTGCTCGCGTTTTTCGAGCAGATTCTCGATGGCGCGGGCGTGGCCCCAAGCGAGGACTTCATTCACGCTGCGCAGCTTGGTATGGAGGCGGTTGTAGGCTTCGTTGCCGATCACGATGACGGTTTGCACACAGCCAGGCGTGTGGCGGATAACGTCGGCGAGTTCGGCCATGCGGCGGTCGCTGGAGATGCTCTTCGAATCGCGGATGCCGGCATCCGTCCAGGCGCGAACCACCCGCTCGTTGACATACACCCCGGCGATGCACAGCGGACCGAAGAAGTCGCCTTTGCCGCTCTCGTCCACGCCGAGGCGCGGCAACAGGAGGTCGGGGTTGAGGAGGGTTTCGTAGCCGAGTCGGGCTTCCTTGAGAATCTCCGGTTCGAGCACGAACTCGACGAATTCGCGGGTCTCCTTGCCCTGCACAACGAGCTTGCCGCTCTCGTAGAAGACCACGTTCACCTTGGACTTCTCCGCCGCGAAGCGGGCATAGGGCACCGTGCGAAAGCTCCAGCCCCGTTCCTGGAGCAGTTGATGGAGAGCGTCGGCTTGGGGGTCGGTGAGCTTGACGGTATGGCTGGAAAGGGTTTTCACAAAAGGCGTGCGATGCTAAGGACCGCGACTACCCTGCGCAACCGTGCGCGGCAGAACATCCCCATCCAGCAGCCAATCGCAGCGCCTGGTCGCAGCCGGCGCGGGCAAGATCGAAGGTAGGGCGGCGTTGCGGCGCTGCCCCCGCGCTGAGGCGGAGCGGCAGCTCCGCCCTACCAGGGGGGTGGAGCGGCTGGAACGCCCAGCCAGCAAGCGCCTCCTCACGTCGGCTGCTACAGCTCTGAGAGCGGCCCGCAAGCCTGCCGCCGGCCACGGACACTCGCTTGGGGAAAAGCGCAAGGTCGCCGCGCTGGTGCCGCTGCTGCTCGCCTGGTTCGCGGCCCAGGCCCGCGATCTACCCTGGCGCCGGACGCGCGATCCTTACGCCATCTGGGTCCCGGAAATCATGCTCCAGCAGACGCAGGTGAAGACGGTCATCCCGTATTGGGAGCGTTGGTTGCGAGAGCTGCCCGACGTGGTGGCACTGGCGCTGGCGGACGGGGCGAGACTACACAAACTCTGGGAGGGGCTGGGCTACTACACACGGGTTCGCAATCTCCAGCGGGCCGCACAGCAGATCGTGGCGCAGCACGACGGGAAATTTCCTGACCGTTTCGAGGCGGTGCTGACGCTGCCGGGAATCGGGCGCTACACGGCGGGGGCAATTTGCAGCATCGCCTTCAACCAGCCCACGCCGATTGTGGATGGCAATGTCGCCCGCGTGCTGGCGCGGGTGTTTGGCCTGCGCACGGAAGTAACGGCCAAGGAAACGCAGGACAAACTCTGGGCACTGGCGACGACGCTGGTTGGGGAAGCTGAGGCGCACGCGCAGCGCGAGCGCACGCCGGTCGCCGCGTGCTCGCACCTGAATCAATCCCTGATGGAGCTTGGGGCGGTGATTTGCACCCCGCGTGCGCCGGCTTGCGCCGCGTGTCCGCTCGCAGCGTGGTGCGTCGCGCAGAAAGCGGGGAAGCCGGAGCGGTTTCCAGTGAAACGGGCGCGACCGCCAGCGACGGCCCGGCGCGTGGTGGCCTTCGTGGCGGAGCGGGCCGGCAAATACCTTGTCCACCAGCGGCCGCCAGGCGGGGTCAACGCGGGACTGTGGGAATTCCCGAATGTGGAAGTGGCGTCCGGCAAAGGCGCTGAGCTGAGCGGCAAGCCACTCTGCACGATCAAACACTCCATCACTCGGTACCGCATCACGCTGGAAGCGGTGCGGGTGCCGCCGGGACAGCTTCCCTCCGCGGTGCGCCGGGCGGGCGGGCGCTGGTGCGGGCTGGCGGACCTGGAGGCGCTGGCGTTCACGAGTGCGCACCGACGCATCGTGCGGCGGCTGGCGGAGGAGGTAGCTGCGCGCGGGCACGCGCCCGATGCCGCCGACGTCAGTCGGCGCTGACGCGGCTGGATCACCTCCTTTCTAAGGAGAAACCGCCCGATGTGTAGCCGCCGACGTCAGTCGGCGCTGACCTTGGACGGGATGCTCCTCAGCCGTAACGATGCCGTCGGAGCGCGGCTGGCTCAGCCGCAGCCGCGTGCGCAAGCCGATGGCCCAAGGCTTTGTCACCCCGTCCACCGGCGCGTTACCACTCACTGTTTGGGGGTCGTGAGCGCTCGACGAAGTAGCGGGCTTATTCCTTATTCTACGCGGCTGCGGCTGAGCCAGCCGCGCTCCGCAATGGGGGAGTTTACGCTTCAAGCCGGCTTGCGATAAATCGGCTTCGGCACCACGACGGCGGGAAAGCGCCGGCCGCGGATCTCAATTTCCAGCTTCGTGTCCGCCTGCGCGAACTCGACCGGCACGTAGCCAAGGCCGATGCCGCAGTTGAGCGACGGGCTTTGCGTGCCGCTGGTGACTTCGCCAAGCTGCCGCGCCTCCGGCCCCGTGCTCCAGATGCCATAGTGCGGGCGCGGCGGGGCGGACTTGTCCGTCATCTTGAAGGCGACGCAGCGGCGGGTCAGTCCTCGGGCCTTCTGCGCGGCCAGCGCGGCGCGACCGGTGAATTCCTTGTCCAGCGCGACGGCAAAACCCACGCCGGCTTCGAGCGGCGTGGTGTTTTCATCCAGTTCGTGGCCGTAGAGCGGGTAGCAGACTTCCGTGCGCAACGTGTCGCGCGCGCCGAGTCCGGCGGGCTTGGCCCCGGCGGCCAGGACGGCGTCCCAGACGGCTTCGATTTCCGCGGCGGGAGCGATGATTTCAAACCCATCCTCGCCGGTGTAACCCGTGCAGCCGAGCCACACGCTGCCCGCACCGAAGGCGAAGCGGGCGATGTGATTCTTCTTCAACTCGCTGGGGTGAGCGACCGCGAAACCGCCGGTGGCCGGGCCAGGAAAAACCTTATCCACAAAGCCGCGCACTGCCGGCCCTTGCACCGCCACCGCGCCGGTGCTTTCCGAGGCGTGCTGAAATACTACGCCGGCCTGCTGCGGCCAGGCGGCGAGTTGCTGCTGCAGCCAGGCGACGTCCGGCTCGATGCGGGAGGCGTTGACGATGAGCAGATATTCGGTGTCGGCCAGGCGGTAGGCATACAGGTCGTCAATGACGCCGCCGCGCTCGTTGCAGAGCAGCGTGTATTGGCCCTGGCCGGGGGCGAGTTTGCGAACGTCGTTGGTCAGCGTGGCGTTGAGAAAACCCGCCGCGGCGGGGCCGCTGACGAAGACTTCGCCCATGTGGCAAATGTCAAAAATGCCCGCGACCGTGCGGACGGCAAGGTGCTCGTCCGTGATGCTGGTGTATTGGACGGGCATCTCCCAGCCGCCGAACTCGACGAGGCGGGCGCCCAGTTTCTGGTGAGCAGCGTAGAGCGGGGTGCGTTGGAGCGGGGTAGTCATGGTGGTGTCGCGGGCAGGGTAATTGGCGGACTTGAATTGCCAATGGTCAATTGGCAGTGGCTCCCTTGGTTGTCGGTGCGGTGGTTAAACGCGCTGAATTTCGCCCGCGTCAGCGGCTTGGAGTGCGGCTGGTTCAGCCGTGACCATGCAGTTACGGAGCGCGGCTGACCCAGCCGCAGCCGCGTGGGATAGGGGACAAGTCGGCTCCTTCATTCGGGTGCTCAGGACCACCAACCGGTCAGTGCCCACGCGCTGGCGACACGCCGGCAGAAGCCTGCGCCATCGGCTTGCCCACGCGGCCGCGGCTGAGCCAGCCGCGCTCCGACCGCAGAGTCACGGCTCAGAAGTTCTGCGCCTGCGGCCTGCGAGCGGATTTTGTTGGCCAACGGTCTCCCTTCTCAGGTAAGGAAGGCCCAGAATCTCTGCTCGCCAATGATGAAACTCACCGGCCCTTGCTCTGCAGTGTCTCGTGCCCCTCTGGGCAGCGCGGTCCTCGCATCCGCCATCCGCCTCTGGCTGGGCGCCAGTGCCGCTGCTGCCGCGCCTGGCTCCGGCCCGCCGTGGCAGGCGATGGACTACGGGCCGTTCCTCACCGCCAGCATCGAGGCACCGCAGCCGCGCACGAACATCGCCTTCAAGGGCATCGCCCTCAATCTCGGCGCGAACTTCGGCGGCGCACATAACGAGGCGGTGATCTTCGACACGGACCTGTTGCGCTACTCGGCGGGTTGGACGGGCGGTTTCGTGGCCTTGAAAGGCGTCGTCTTCGATGGCGAGCATGGCGCGTATCCACACATCGAAGGCCGGCAGTTCTTCGGCAATCCCGGCGCGCCGGGCTGGGCGAGCGCGGGCAGCTTCGCCGACCCACGCGAGTTTCCCTACGGCCCGCTGCCGCGCGAATGGGGGCATTGGCAGGGACTCTACCTGCATGAGCAGAAAGTCCTGCTGTCGTATTCCGTCGGTGCGATGTCGGTGCTCGAAATGCCGGCGCTGGAGCGGCGCGGTGACATCGCCGCGTTCGCGCGCACGTTGAATCTGTCGCCTGCCGCCGGCGAGAGCGTCACGCAGATCGCGTTCGATCCCAAGCGACGCGCCGAGTGGCTCGACCTGAACCAACTCACGTCCGCCGGCCCTGCCACGCCCGCGACGCGGAGCCTCGTCGTGCTCGCTTCGGCCAGCGCCGACGCGGCTGCGCCAGTCGCACCGGCAACCCTCGAGCAAGGGCTGTTGGGCCGCTGGGATTTCAACGAACCCGGCGGTAATTCCGCCGCGGACGACTCAGGCCACAGCCGCACGCTGCGTTTGAACAGCGTCGGCTGGACGGACGCCGGTCACGAGCGCACCGGGCTGGAGTTCGACGGCCAGCACTTCGCGGAGATCCCCGACGCAGCCGAGGTTGCCTCGCTGGACCGGAGCTTCACCGTTGCCGCCTGGATCAACACCCGCGCCGACGGCTCGATCGTCGCGCTCACGGTGCCGGGCGACCAGTGGGTGCGCGATGGCCGGTGTCTGTTCCTGCGCGGCGGACGCCTCGCGTTTGACGTCGGCTGGGTCGGCACCGTCGCAGGATCGTCCGTCGTGACCGACGGTCAGTGGCATCACGTCGCGCTGACGTGGTCGCACACGGACGGCGCGGTGGCGTTGTTTGTGGATGGCCAAGCGGATGGCGCGGGCAGTCTCAAGCCCCGCCAAACGCTCGCTGCGCCCATGCTGAAAGTTGGCTTCGCCGCGCCGAATTTTCCTGAGTCGCCGTGGTTTCGCGGGCGGCTTGATGGCCTGCGGCTGTACGCTCGCGCGCTGAGCCGCGCCGAGGTCGCCGCGCTGGCGGGCCAGACGCCGCGCGAGGAAGTCCTGGCCGCCGCGTTCGTCGGCCCGGAGACCGCCCGCTGGCTCGCGACGGACGACGGGCAGCTTCGCCTCCGCCTGTCCGCCAGCCCGGAGCCGAGCCGCGGCAAAGTCCTGCTCTGGAGCGGGCCGCGCGAAGCGTTGCCGGAATTCGCCGCGCTGGTGAAGTCCTCGCCGCCGCCCGCCGATCTCGAACCGCTCACGCACGGCGGCCCGGCGCGCTGGCCGGAGAAGCTCCTCACGCACGGCAAATTGGGCACGAACGACGGTCCCTACGCGATTGACACGGTCGCCGAGCCGGACCCGAATCCGTGGCGTTCCTGGCTGCGCTTCGGCGGGCTGGACTTCTTCCCCGATGGCAAACGCGCGGCCCTTTCCACCTGGAACGGCGACGTGTGGCTCGTCTCCGGTGTGGATGGCGACCTGCGCGATCTCACCTGGCAGCGCATCGCGACGGGGCTGTTCCAACCGCTCGGCGTGCGCGTGGTGGATGGGCAAATCTACGCGCTGGGCCGCGACCAGATCACGCGCCTGCACGACCTCAACGGCGACGGCGAGGCGGACTTCTACGAGAATTTCAACAACGACTGCATGGTCAGCGAGCACTTCCACGAGTTCGCGCTCGATTTGAAGACCGGGCCGGACGGCAGTTTCTACTACATCAAATGCGCCTGCCACGGGATCACCGCGAAGCATCCGCATCACGGCACGTTGATGAAGGTGTCCAAGGATGGCGCGAAGCTCGAAGTGGTGGCGCGCGGCTTCCGGGCCAACAACGGCCTCGGCGTCGGCCCGCGCGGCGAGCTGACGAGCATTGACAACCAAGGCCACTGGATGCCCGGCAACCGCGTGAATTGGATCAAGCCCGGCGGCTGGTATGGCTACCAGTGGGCGTGGAATCCAGAGAAACGCCAAACCTACGACGAGCCGCTCTGCTGGATGCACAATTTCGTGGATCGCTCCGGCGGCACGCAGCTCTGGGTGCCGACCGACCAATGGGGGCCGTTCCGTGACGAAATCATCACGATTTCCTACGGCATGGGGCACATCTTCCTGCTGCTGAAGGAGGCGGTCGCCGGCCAGATGCAAGGGGCGGTGACGCGCTTTCCGCTGGAGTTCGAGACGGGCGCGATGCGCGGCGCGTGGCATCCGCAGAGCGGCCAGCTTTACGCCGCGGGCCTCTACGGCTGGGCGGGCAACAAGACCAGGGCCGGCGGCTTCTATCGCGTGCGCTACACCGGCAAACCCGTCCACATGGCCCGCGCGCTCCACTTCGTGCGCGACGGCATCGTGCTGGGCTTCACCGATCCGCTGGATTCCCAGAGCGCCACCGATCCTGGCAACTACAGCGCCACGGCGTGGAACTACAAATGGACCGCGAACTACGGTTCCCCTGACTTCAAACTCAACGGCCAGGAAGGGCGCGACACCTGGCGCGTGGAATCCGCCACGCTCTCGGCGGATCGGAAGCTGGTCTTCCTCAAAGTCCCGGAAGCCCAGCGCGTGATGCAGTTGCACGTCATCTTCAAACTCGCCTTCGCCGACGGCGCGCGAGTGGAGAACTTCATCCACGGCACGATCCACAACCTCGATGCGAAATCCGGCGCGGACTGGCTGGGCACCGGCGCCATCGCCCGCGCCGGGGAAGCGCAGGTGAAGCTCGCGCGAGCGGAGCCGGGCTTGCTCCAAACCTTCGTCAGCATCACCAACGCAGGCGTGCGGGACCTGCGGCTTGCCCGCCTCCCGGCGCTGTTCGTCTCCGCCGGTGCTCCGCCGTCGGCCTACCTCGACGCCGGCCCGTTCCGCTCTCGCTGGGAAGGCTTCCTGAACCTTGAGCTCAATGATGAAATCACGTTCGAGGCGGAAGGTCGCGGCGCCGCCGCCACGCTGAAGATCGGGGGCGAGGTCGTGCTCGACGCGCGAGCTGGGAAAATCGCCGGCGCCCGGAGCAAGCCGATCGCGCTGCGCAGCGGCTTGAACCGTTTCGAGCTGGAATATCAAAGCCCGCCGGAAGGCGACGCGGAGTTCCGCCTGCTCTGGAGTTCCCAACGCCTGCCCGCCGAGCCGATTCCCGCAACTGCTTTCGTCCACGACGCGGACAACGCACCCCTGCGCGAACGCCTCCGGGCGCGGGAGGGACGCCAGCTCTTTGCCGAGCACCAGTGCGCCAAGTGCCACCAGCCGCCATCGCCCTGGGCGGCTTCCGCGATGGCAGAACTCGCCGCCGACGCGCCGGCATTGGCTGGCCTCGGCAGCCGGCTGAAGGCTCCCTGGATTGCGCAGTGGCTCCTGGAACCGAAAGCAATTCGGCCTGATGCGCTGATGCCGCGGATGCTCTCCGGCCCGCAAGCGGCCACCGACGCCGCCGACCTCGCGGCGTACCTCGCTAGTGGGCGAGGCGTCCTGCCTGTCACCACGGACAGGCTGGAAGCACCGTCCCACCCCAGCACCAAGCTCGTCGCCGACGGCGCCAAGCTCTTCACCGACCTCGGCTGCGTCGGTTGTCACTCGCTGCCGTCCGAGTTGACGCTGACCAACGACCCGCGCGTGCCGCTGAACCACGTTGCGGCCAAGTGGCAGCCCGCCGCACTCGAAGCCTTTCTGCGCGCGCCCGCCACGCACTTCCGCTGGACGCGCATGCCGGACTTCAAGCTGCTGACGAGCGAGGCGGCGGCCCTCAGTGCGTTCGTGCTCGAACGGGCCCAGACCGATCCCCGCTGGCCGGCACTCAACGGCCCGGATTCCACGGCCCGTCCCGGCGATGCCCAGCACGGCGGCGAACTGGTCACTTCGCTGGGCTGCCTCAGTTGCCACACGCTGGAAAAGGTGCCGGACCAATCCAAGCACCCGACGCTCGCGAGCCTCGCGGCAAAGGATTGGACCCGCGGCTGCGTCGCCGAAGATGCCGCCGCGCGCGGCAAAGCACCGGATTTCAGCTTCGATGGCACGCAGCGGGCCGCGCTGCGAGCGTTTGCCAAAGATGGGTTCCCAGAGACTCTGCGCCGCGACTCCGCCGCCGAATTTGCCTCCCGCCAGTATGGTTCGCTCCGCTGCAATGCCTGCCATCCGCGCGACACCGAAACCGATCTGCTGACCCGCCTGGCCGCCGCCGCACCGAAACCGAAGAGCGCCTACGACGACGAGGAAACCGGCGGCGGCAGCGTTCACGTCGGCCGACCGCTGCTTACTTTCGCCGGCGAAAAACTCTACGCCGGCTGGATGGAGCGCTTCCTCGACGGCACGCTGCCCTACAAGCCGCGCCCGGAACTCCAGGGCCGGATGCCCGCCTTCGCAGCGTATGCGGCGGGACTGGCCGAGGGCTTGGCGAACCAGCACGGCTACCGCGCCGAGGCGGCGCCGCCACCGCAAGTGGACGCGCAGCTCGCGGCGATTGGCCAGCGCCTGACCGTGGTCAGCGGCGGCTTCAGTTGCGTCTCCTGCCACAACGTCGGCACGCAGAAGGCGCTTTCGGGCAAGGATACGGCGACGGTTAACTTTGCCTGCGTGGCCGAGCGGTTGCGCCCGAGCTATTACTGGCGCTACGTGCAAGACCCGCCGCGCCTGGTGCCTTCGACCATGATGCCGAAGTTCATCGGTGACGACGGCACCACGCCGATCAAGACCGTGTTCAATGGCGATCCGCAGCAGCAATTCACCGCCATCTGGCACTACCTGATGTCGCTGCGCGCCGAAGCCCCAGCCAAGTGAACCGCATCTAAGCCGTGACGACGCAGTCGGAGCGCGGCTGTCTCAGCCGCAGCGCATTCGCAAACCGGTTGCTCTAGGGTTTTGTCACCGCCCCCGCCGGCGCGTTTGCGCTCACTTGTTCGGGGTCGTGAGCGCTCGATGAAATTGCTGGCTGGTCCCCTATTCCCCGCGGCGGCGGCTGAGCCAGCCGCGCTCCGGCGGCATCGTTACGGCTTAGCCGGTTTCCACCACGCGTCGAGCGACCGGCTTAGTTGCTTCACACGGCGGGCTTCCGGGCCGGCAAGATTGTTATTCTCCCCAGGATCGTTGCGTAAGTCGTAAAGCTCCGGTTGGCCATGGGGGAGGTAACGCGGGTCGGGAACAATCACCTTCCACCAACCGTCTATCATCCAGCGATACCGCAGGCTGGCGGTCGGCGCGTCCACGTCGGCGATGTTATGGGCATAGGCTTCGCCGAAGATGCGCTTGCGCTTGGCGACTGCGCGCGCGTCGGTGAGGTTGATGCCCGGCAGTCCTTTGGGCAGCGGGGACTTGAGTAGCGCCGCGAGCGTGGGCCAGAGGTCCACGTTGCTGGCGAGATGCTCGCGATCCATGAGTGGCGCAACTTTGCCGCGCCAGGAGAGGAGGATGGGCGTGCGCACGCCACCTTCGTAGGGCGTGAGCTTCGAGCGCGGGGCGAAACGGTCCTTCTTCTCCGCGTCCTGAATCCAGCCGTTGTCGGTCGTGTAGATGATGAGGGTGTTGTCGCGCAGGCCGCGTTGGTCAAGACCGGCGAGCAGTTCGCCGCAGGTGCGATCGAACCACTCGACGCAGGCCCAGTAGCGGGCGACCGGTTCGCTCGGGGCGAGCTTGAGATACTTCTGCCAGAGATCGTCCGGTGGCGTGTGGGGCGCGTGCGGCAGCATCGGCGCATACCAGACGAGAAAGGGCTTGCCGCCGGCCTGGTCAATGAACTGGAACACCGGCTCCAGCCCCTTGCGCCCAATGTCGAGGCCCGCGTCACCGTGGCGACCGCCCTTCGCCTCGCCCTGCGTCATGGCGTGCGTGAAGCCGGCGGTCTTCACGGGATCGCCTTCCCACCACTTGCCGGTCTCGAGCGCGACGTAGCCTCGCGCGGCCAAGTCGCGGACAAAGTTCGGCCGGCGACGGAAGTTCTCGATGATCGTCTCGTAGTAACGGGCGTATTTCGGATTGCCGCGCGCGGCCATGGCGTTGACGCCCCTGTCCGGTAGCTCGGGGTCGTTGCCCGTGACGCCGTGCTGGTGCGGATAAAGGCCCGTCACGATGCTCGCCAGCGAAGGTCGGCACAGCGGTACCGGCGAGTAACCACGAGTGAACGCCAGCGACTCCCTGGCCAGCCGGTCGAGGTTCGGCGTCTGGAGGTGCGGGTGGCCCATGAATCCGTAATCCTCCCACCCCTGGTCGTCGGAGATGATGAAGAGGACGTTGGGTCGTGGGGCGTCGGCGGCCAGGGCGAGGGAAATGACGCTCCACCCCGCAAGGACGCAGAGGAGGAGCAAACGGGGGGTGTTCATTTTCGAGTTGGGGCGGTGGCAGCAAGCCAGCTCGGCGAGGTGGGATCTTCGTACCGTCGGTTCCATCGCGTCGCCTGAAATGGCCTTCACCGCGGCAGGTTGGGAACCGGCGGTGGGAACGTCAATCCAAAGCCGGAGTGAAGCTGCGCGCGAGCACCGGCGGCCCCACCTGCGCAGCCCAAGCTGGTCGGTGACCCTGTTCGCGCCGCCGAGGACCGTTTATTCCCCTCAACCGTCAGCTTGGGGAGCAGGTCGCACCAGAAGGTGGCGGCGAGGGTTGGGCAACAGCGCCGTGCATCACAAGCTGGAAGTTGCGGCTTGAAGCTGCCAACGGCTTTGCACCGCTCGGAGCCGCTGCTAAGATCACGCGCATGTCCAAGCGCACCCCTGAGCTTTCCCCCACCAAACCCGCCGGCCAGAGCGCCCGGCGCAAGGCCCTTTTGCACGACAAACAAAACGAGCGCGACTACCGCGAGCTGCGCATAGACAAGGTCGGGGTGCGCGGTCTGCGCTTCCCCGTGCAGGTGCGCGACAAGGCGCACAGCGTCCAAAACACCGTGGCGACGATTGGGATGTTCGTGGACTTGCCTCAGGAGTTCAAAGGCACGCACATGAGCCGGTTCATCCAGGTGCTCAACGCCCACGGCAGCGTCATGCACGTCGAGAACATCCCCGACATTCTCTACGCCATGCAGGAGCGGTTCAATGCCGCGACGTCGCACATCGAGATGGAATTTCCCTACTTCATGGTCAAGTCGGCGCCAGTGACGGGACTCGATGGTGTGATGGACTACGTGGCGCGCTTCGACGCCGCGGCGTGCGGGCGGGACATTGACTTCGTGCTGACGGTGAAGACCAACGTCACCACCCTCTGCCCCTGTTCGAAAGCCATCAGCGCGCGCGGGGCGCACAACCAGCGCGGCGAGGTGACGGTGCAGGTGCGCTTCCACAAGCCCATCTGGATCGAAGACTTGATCGCCCTGATCGAGAGCAGCGCCAGCTCAGAGTTGTATGCGCTGCTTAAACGCGAGGATGAAAAAGCCGTCACCGAGCGCGCCTACGACAACCCGGTGTTCGTGGAGGACCTGGTGCGCAACGTGGCGCTCAAGCTTAACGCCCATCCCGACGTGAAGTGGTACAAAGTGGAGGCGGAGAATCAGGAGAGCATCCACAACCACAACGCCTACGCCTGTATCGAGAAGGGGTGAGGGAGGCCGGTCAGCGGGTTGACCAGTCGCCCGCGGCGGCGCGACCAGTCCCGGCGCGAAACGGTGCCGACCAACCGGCTCACTGCAAGGCGCGTCCAAGGAGGCCTTGACGGTGGACGCAGCCTCGGTGCCGACGCTCCGCGCGTCCCGGAAGCCGCCCGGAAGCCCTCGACAAGCCCCCGCCCTTTGTTAGCCTCGCCCCCGATGAAAGTCCTGTTCCTGAACGGCCCCAATCTCAACCTGCTCGGTACCCGCGAGCCGGGAGTTTATGGCACGGTCACGCTGGCACAGATTGAGGAACGGGTCCGCGCCCTGAGCCGCGAGTGGGGGATCGAGATTGAGTTTCGCCAGTCCAATCATGAAGGGGAATTGGTCACTTGGATCCAGTCCGCGCTGAGCCACTGGGATGCCATCGTGCTGAATGCCGGAGCTTACACGCACACGAGCATCGCGCTCCGGGATGCCATCGCTGCGGTGGGGGTGCCGACCATCGAGATTCACCTGTCGAACATCCACGCGCGGGAGGAGTTCCGGCATCGGTCGCTCATTGCCCCGGTTTGCGTCGGCCAAATCTCTGGATTCGGTCCAGAATCCTATACTTTGGGCCTGCAAGCTGCGATTACCGTTAAAGAAACGTCGGCTCGGAAGTAAAACCTTGCTGGTCCATTCAGCAGCCACCGGAATCAACGCTTGACCCGCCGCCCCCCTTCGTTAGCTTTCACCCCGCCGGTCGAAGCGGCGATTGAGCAGAGTTGCATTCCGAATCCTGCTTTTTCCTGACCGGGCTTGGAAACGGTTTTTCGCATCAAATTCAACCTTTAACGAACTAAAGAACGTGGATCTGAAGGATATCAAGGCCATTATTGATCTGATGCGGAAGAACGCCGTGTCAGAATTCGAGCTGGAGAAACAGGATTTCAAGATCCGGCTCAAGCGCACGGGCAGCAGCGGGGTGATTCGAGAGTTCGATGAACCGCTGGTGGGCACCTACGCGCCAACTGCGGGGGGGGCCGCCTCCCTGGCTGCGGCGTTGCCGAGCTCAGTTTCCGCTCCGGCTCCCGCGAACGAGAGCGAAATCAAGTCGCCCATGATCGGCACCTTCTACCTTTCTCCGTCCCCGGAATCCGCCGCGTATGTGGACATCGGCACCGAGGTCAATCCAGAGACGGTCGTCTGCATCATCGAGGCCATGAAGGTGATGAACGAGATCAAGGCGGAGGCCCGCGGGGTGGTGACCGCCATCTTGGTGGACAACGCCAAGCCGGTCGAGTTCGGCCAGCCGCTGTTTAAGATTCGTCCCCTCTGAGGCCCAGCCTGCCCGGTCGCTGGCCACCCCGCCATGTTTGAGAAAATCCTCATTGCCAATCGCGGCGAGATTGCGGTGCGCATCATCCGCGCCTGCAAGGAGCTGAACATCCGCACCGTCGCGGTTTATTCGGAAGCCGACGCCAACTCGATGCATGTCCAACTGGCCGATGAGGCCATCTGCATCGGCCGACCGGCGGCCAGCGAGAGTTACCTGCGGATCGACCGCATCATCAGCGCCGCGGAGATCGCGGATGTGGACGCCATCCACCCCGGCTACGGCTTCCTGAGCGAGAACGCCCATTTTGCCGACGTCTGCGAGAGCTGCAACATCCGCTTCATCGGCCCCAGTTCGCGCGCCATGAACGCCCTCTCGGACAAGGCGGTCAGCCGCAATCTGGCCAAGAAAGCCGGCGTGCCCTGCCCACCCGGCTCCGAGGGCATCGTCGAAAACGAGACGGAAGCGCAAGCCGTGGCCAAGAAGATCGGTTACCCGATCATGATCAAGGCCGTGGCCGGCGGCGGCGGACGCGGGATGCGCGTCGCCCACAACGACATTTCCCTGGTGAAAGGATTCCACACGGCGAAGTCGGAGGCGGAGAAGTGTTTCGGCAATGCGGGCGTCTATGTCGAGAAGCTCATTGAGAACCCGCACCACATCGAGTTCCAGATTCTCGCCGACCAGAAAGGCCACGTCATCCACTTGCTGGAGCGCGATTGCTCGGTGCAGCGCCGCAACCAAAAGGTCGTCGAGGAAAGCCCCTCGCCCATGCTGGAAGGCAAGCTCAAGCGCCTCCGCGACAAGATGGGCAAGGCCGCAGTGCGCATCGCCGAAGCAGCGCACTACGTGGGCGCCGGCACGGTCGAATTCATCGTGGATAACGAGGGAAACTTCTATTTCCTCGAGGTCAACAAGCGCATCCAAGTCGAGCATCCTGTCACTGAGGAAGTCACCGGCATTGATCTCGTGCGCTACCAGATCATGATCGCGATGGGCGAGCCGCTGCGCCATTCACAGGGCGACATTGAAGCCAAAGGCCACGCCATCGAATGTCGCATCAACGCCGAGGATCCCTTCGACGACTTCCGCCCCAGCCCGGGCCGCATTGACATGTACTACCAGCCCGGCGGGCGCGGCGTGCGCGTGGACACCCACGCCTATGGGGGTTACGTCGTGCCGCCGCACTACGACTCGATGATCGGCAAGCTGATCACCTTCGGCCGGGACCGGCGCGAGGCCATGGACAAGATGAGCCGGGCTTTGGGCGAGTACATGATCACCGGGATCAAGAGCAACATCGGTTTCCAGCAAGCCATCTTGCAGGATCCCAACTTCCGCCGCGGCGTGTACAGCACGGCCTTCGTGGAGCAACTCCTGAGCGGTGCGCGCCGGGAGTTGCTGGAAGAAAAAAGCTAACCCCGGCACCGGCAACTTGCGCCCAAGTGCGGTCCAGGAAAAACCACGCCGATGGAAAAACGTCGGCTGGTGCCCGGTGCGGAACTGGAGCTGCACACGGGAGGAATTGGCGAGCTGGGGAGGGTGCTTCCAAGTAGCTGTGGGAGCCGCGGCCTGGAGACCCAAGAGTCCGGCCGATGCGAGTCTGGACGTAGGTTCCGAGCGTCCTGCGCGCAGCCGTTGGCGAGAGGAGACACTCTGAAAACAGTGCCGCCCTTGCGCCGAACTTCAGCCAATGGCCAGCAACTCGACCTCAAAAACCAAGGTGGAATTCGGCGGAATGGCGCCCGGATATCCCTGGCGACCGTACGCCAGGTCGGGCGGGATGGTGAGCTTCACCTTGTCGCCGACGCGCATCGTGGCGACGCCTTGGTCCCAGCCGGCGATGACCTGCCCCGCGCCGAGCACGAACTGGAACGGCTCGTTGCGGTCCACCGAGCTGTCGAACTTCCCACCGTCCGTGAACCAGCCGGTGTAGTGCACGGTGACGCTGTCGCCCTTCTTTGGGCTGGGGCCGGTGCCGTTGGTGAGCTTTGCGATCTGCATGGGAGTGGCGGTCATGCCGCAGTGTCGGCGCACGGCGGTCGGCGGGTCAAGGAGCGCCTGCGGGAGCACTGGCTTTTAGTTAAGCCGGAAGGGGGGCGGAGGGCGGACGCTCGCTCTTGCGCTTGCTCCTAATCTTAATCTCAGCGCACCAAGAAATTAAGATTGAGAGCAAGATCGCGATCAAGAGCAAGTGAACTGGCGGACGGCTTAACTAGCTGGCAATGGCCTGCGGGGGGGAGGCATCCGCGGTGTCTCCGGACTGCCAGCCGATCAATCGGGCCGCGGACCTTCGGCCGGCGCGGTGCGCTCGGCTTCCGCCACGCGGACCTGTTCCTCGGCGTCGAAGCGCTCCGCTTCGCCCCCCAACACCTGGGTGATCCCGAACATGCCCAGGAAGACCGCGCCCAGCGGAATCCCAATGCCCCAGCCGCCCGGGCGGGCGGCTTCGATAAAGCCCACGACGAACGCGACCAGGGAAATCACCAGGAGAATCTTGCTCAGCTTCATGGTTTGAAATGCGGGCAGAAAGTAGCCTCCGGCCCCGCAAACGCCAGCCCCTAATCCGGGCCATTAAACCTGAATTCCGAAATCCAAAGGCCCGAAAACCTGCAAGCAGGCCGAAATCCGAACGCCGAATGGGGCCGGCAGGTCTCGTCAGGAAAAGTGCGGTCCAAACCGCACGGCGGCGCGAACTTTTCGGGCCTCGGCTTTCGGACTTCGGATTTCGGGTTAACCCAGCGCGCATGCATGAAGGCCCCGGAGCGCGGGCATCCTGCCCGCGGTGGACTGGCGAACTGGTGCTCAGTGCCCTGTGCAGGCTCGACGCACCGATCATCGGAAGTGCACAGCGGACAAAATGTCCGCGCGCCAGCCGCCAGTACCCCTTCATGCATACGCGCTGGGGTTAACCGGGCACCACCGCCCCGTCCTTGCTGGCGGCCGGCCGTTGTGGAACACTGCCGCCGCAATGGTTGAATTTGACCCCAAAGCCTGGCCCGTGCTGGCCGTGTATTGCGCGTTGCTGATCGGCGCGTCGCTGGCCGGCGGCTGGCTGCCGCAATGGCTGCACCTGACCCACCGCCGGCTGCAGACGGGCATCAGCTTCGTCGCGGGCCTCATGCTCGGGATGGGCTTGCTGCACCTCATTCCCCACGCCGCGCTGGAACTCAATTCCGTGGACCGCGCCGTGCAGTGGGCGCTGGGGGGATTCCTCTTCATGTTTCTCCTCCAGCGGTTTCTCCACTACCACCACCATGATCTGCCGGAGGAAGACCCGGATGATCAGTGCGATTGCGGCCACGACCACAGTTCGCCGTCCACCACGAAGCCTGTCGCCACGCCCACCGCCCCGGAAGCCCGGGGCCACGATGCGCACGCGCATACCCTGGCCGCGAAGTCCGCCCGGCAGCTTTCGTGGGTCGGCACGGCGGTCGGCCTCGGCCTGCACTCGCTGACGGACGGACTGGCGCTCGCAGCGGCGGTCGCGGCGGAGGCTCAGGGCGGGGAGGCTCAGGGCATCTTCCTGGGCATCGGCGCGGCGCTGGCAATCATTTTGCACAAGCCCTTCGATTCCATGGCCATTTTCACGCTGATGGGCAGCCAGCGCACCCGGCCCTTGGTGCGCAATCTGGTGAACCTGCTCTTTTCGCTCATCGCGCCGTTGGGCGTGCTGCTGTTCTTCTTCGGTGTGCATCAATTCAGCGGCTCGGCGGCGGTGTTCATTGGCACGGCGCTCGCCTTCAGCGGCGGGGTATTCCTTTGCATCTCGTGCAGCGACCTGCTGCCGGAGCTGCAGTTTCATTCGCACGACCGCACCAAGCTCACGCTCGCACTCGCAGCGGGCATCGCCGTGGCGGCGCTGATCGGGAAGTTCGAACTGTGCGGCCATGCGCACGGGAGCGATGGCCACGGGCATGTGCCGACCACGGAAACCGCCCCCGCGCCGCATTGAATCGCCGTTCCGCGCCGATGAAGACGGCTTCCCCCATCACCAGCCTGTACGTGCATGTACCCTTCTGCGCGCGGAAGTGTGAGTATTGCGCGTTCTACTCCGAGGCTGCCAGCGGCGAAGCCGTGAACCGCTACGTGGACGCGGTAGTGCGGGAGCTGGAGTTCATCGCCGAGGATTGCCAGCCCAGCACGGTCTTCTTTGGCGGTGGCACGCCTTCGCTGCTGAACCTGCGGCAATGGGAAAGCATTCTTGGCGCAATGGCGCGGCACGCGCTGCTCGGCGCGCCGGAATGGACCGTTGAATGCAATCCCGCCACCGTCTCCGCTGACAAAGCCCGTCTGCTGCGCGACTTCGGAGTGAACCGCGTGTCCATGGGCGTGCAGTCGCTGGATGAAAACTTGCTCGACCGCTTGGGCCGCATCCACAGCCGGGACCAGGTTTTCACCTCCTTCAGTACGCTCCGCCAGGCCGGTTTCGACAACCTGAACGTGGACCTCATGTTCGCCATTCCCGGGCAGACGCTGGCGATGTGGGAGGCGACACTCGAGGAGGCGCTCGCGCTCCGCAGCGAACATCTGTCCTGCTACGAAGTGATCTACGAGGAGGACACGCCGCTGTTCGATCAACTCCAGGCTGGCCGGTTCGCGGTGGATGAAGACCTCGCCTGCGCCATGTACGAGACGTTGGTGGAACGCGCCGAGGCGGCGGGTTTCCGGCAATACGAGATCGCCAACTTCGCGCGCGACACCGGCACCGCGCCGCCGCCTGGCGATCCGCAGATTCCCCGACGAGCCTGCCGGCACAACGTCAATTATTGGCGCGGCGGCTCGTTCTACGGACTAGGCCCCAGCGCCACCAGCTACGTCCGCGGCGTGCGCGCGCGCAACTGGGCCAACACGCAGCTTTACTGCGAGCAGCTCGAACAAGGTCGCCGCGCGGTGGAATCGCGGGAGGAACTTACGCCCTTGAGCCGGGCCGGGGAGACGGCCGCTTTCGGATTGCGCATGGTTGCCGGCTGGCCGTTCGCCGAGTTCGAACGCGTCACGGGCTTCGATCTGCGCCGCGAATGGGCGGGCGATTTGCAGGCGCTGGAGGAACGCGGCTGGGGCCAGCGCAGCGCGGATCGCTTTCAACTGACCCGGCAAGGACTGCGCTTTGCAGATGCCGCGGCGGAGTTGATGTTGCGACCGGACCAGCGGGTGCGAAGTGCCGACCCGCGGCTGGAGCCTGCCCACGGTACATCCCCGAGTTGAGGCCGGGGATGCAGGGCCGAATTCAGAGCGGCGCCGCAACGGCCTGGAGCGCGCGCACCCCTCGCTGCTTTACACCGCGGCAGGGTTGATTTCGTCTGGCAGCCACAGCCAGCGAACTTCCATGCCGCCGGCGACGAGGATGACTGTGTCGCGCAGGTCAGTTTCCATGTTGGGATGTGCAGTGGAATGGAAGTCAAAGGAAGCCCCAGAGCAGGAAGCTCAGCAGAAGCAGGAGCGCCACGGTCCACCAGAACCAGCCGATGGCCGGACGGGCTTTCGGCTTCTCCTGGCTGAACTCCCGCTGCACGAATTCGTCGTAATCAAATTCGTCGTCCGGCAGGTCCAATCGCTGGCCTTCGGCACGCTCGGACCAGCCGGTGGTTTCATCCGCGCCGCATTGAGGGCAAGCGCGGGCGCCGCGGGGCACATGGGCTCCGCAGTGGGGGCAGATTTCCGGCGGTGAACGCATCGCGGCGGGTGGGTTGGGGTGACGACCGATTCCCGCCGGTCACGCCCAGCCGTAGTTGAAGCTGATGCTCACGCGCTCGGCCTTCACCGGACTGGCGGGGACGGCGTGCCGCAGCCAACTCTCGAACAGCACTACGTTGCCGGCCGTCGCCGGGTAAGTGACGTGCGAGCGATGCGCCGGCCTGCAGTCCGCGCGCCGCGGGGGACAGGCCATGAAACGATCCAGCCGCGGATCTTCGAACTTGATGCCGCTGCAACCGCGCGGCGTGACGACGTAGTAGGTGCCGCTGATGACTGAGGTGGGATGCAGGTGCAGTCCGTGGGCGCAGTGATGCGGCATGATGTTGACCCAGCAATCAGTCATCGCGAGCGAACGCCCGCCGGTGTCCCACTGGAGGGCGCGGGCATAGGCGCGGGCGTGACGGTCCAGCAGGCCGCGCAATTCCATGAAGGTGGAGGAAAACTCGTGCAGGCGGTCCATTGAGCCGTAACTGGTGTAGCCGCCGGGATAGTTCGTCTTGCACCAGACCTGGCCGTCGCGGTCGAAGTCGCGGAGTTGGTAGGCTTCCTTGAGAAGTTCGGCGTTGAGACGCTGCCAACCGCGAGGTTGCAGGCGGGCAAAATAGATGAGCGTAGGGAACCAGGCTTGGGTAGTCTTCATGGCGGGAGTTATACCGGGAGGCGGACGCAAAGCCAACTCCGCAAAAAGGGCGGCTCGATCTGGCAGCGTCAACCTAACGGGCGTCGCAGTCAGGCCGGGGCGGACGGCTATTATCCCCCGCGTTGTCCTTATGCAATGAATTGGTGGCGGTACTAACTTGCTGCTTGCCCTTGTGGACGCCAGCAGCAGTGCGAGGCTCCTTACCAGCGTTCCATGCCGGGCGGTTCCTGCCGACTGGGTTCCGCCAACTCCAAATGAACAAGAATAACCGAACCCTGACCTCCAAAGCTGCCTTGGCTCTCACACTGGCAACCGC
>Ga0105047_10003223_pt1 | contig 28817 bp, 28 predicted proteins | sample MAT04_FD_78384 | JGI IMG/M metagenome (GOLD analysis project Ga0105047, IMG submission 78384) | Freshwater microbial communities from Lake Fryxell liftoff mats and glacier meltwater in Antarctica - MAT-04 (megahit assembly) | ecosystem: Environmental > Aquatic > Freshwater > Ice > Liftoff... | reverse complement strand
GCCGAGCTCACGGGCAGCCCGGATGACTCGAACGGCGATCTCTCCACGGTTGGCGATCAGGATCTTTTTCAGCACAGGACGCAATACTGTCGGAATGGACACCCCCGGCGCCACACCGCCGACTCAGCCGTCATCCATCGTGCCCCGCGTCTGGTCTTCCGGCTGGCATGTTTCGGTGGTCGAGGAGACTGGCAGCACCAACGCCGACCTCCTTGCCGCCGCTGCCAATGGCGCCCCTGACCGCACCGTATTGGTGGCGCGACACCAGACCGCTGGCCGCGGTCGACTGGACCGTCGGTGGGAGGCGCAACCGGGTGTGAACCTGCTGGTGTCGTTGCTGTTCCGTGAGATTCCCGAGAGCCCGCATGTGCTGACGCAACGGGTCGGCCTCGCTGCGCTCGCCGCCTGCGAGCGCATTGCCGGCGTGAAAGCGACATTGAAATGGCCCAACGATTTGCTACTGAACGGCGCGAAGCTGGCCGGCATCTTGGCCCAGGCCCGATTGGGTGCGCAGCCGGCGGTCGTCGTCGGGATTGGTGTCAACGTCGGCTGGGCGCCGGAAGGTTCAGCGCGTCTGGGCGCCGCCGTCGACCCGTTGGATGTATTGGCTGCGCTGCTGCAGGCCTATGACCAGCTGCCCGCCGATGTGTGGATGCAATACCGCCAGCATTTGGGCACACTCGGTCGTAGCGTCCGCGTCGAGGTACCCGACGGTATGGTCGAGGGCCGCGCCCTTGACGTCGAATCTGACGGCCGCCTCGTAGTGGTGGACGAGTGCGGCATCACCCACCGCTTCGCCGTCGGCGATGTCATCCACCTGCGTTGACGTTCACAATCGCACGTGTCACCCTCTGACCTCGGTGTGATTCGCTGACGCCGCGACACGTGCACTTTTGAACTCCTCGCGGAGAGTCGTCAGCACATAGTCCGGGTCATCGATGACGTCGGCGGTCGTGAACTCGATCACGTGGTTCCCGAGCTGTTGGAGGTGGTTTCGGCGGCGGGCATCGCGTTGACGATCTCTATCCGACGTGTGCCCCAGTCGGCCGCTGACCTCGATGATGGTTCTCGTCGTGGGAAAGGTGAAGTCGACGCGCGCAACTCGTTCGCCATTGCGACGAAAGATGACCTGGCACTCTGGCCGAGGGAGACCAGCCGTGCGCATGAGTCGAAGGAATCGTCGCTCCAGATGAGACTCGCCTCCAGAGTCCAGCAGCAGCTCGCTGAGAAAGCCTGTGCCGGCTCGACCGGTACCACGCAAGCTCGCGAGCCGTGCGATGACTTTGTTGAGGGCTGTGCGTCGCATCCGAATCGCGCTGTCGATTACGTTCTCCAACTCGGCGGCTGATGGTCGCTGTGTCGCGTAGTCGAGAAGAGCGCGAGTGGCGGTAGTTGTCCGAACTCCGTTGTGGTTGATGACGTCGCCTCGGTCCCACCTGGTCGTTGTGTGAATCGTTGCCCAGTTAGGAATCGACCGTCGGCCCCTCGGTACAAGAAACTCAGCGTGAACTGGCTCCGCCACTTCAACACCCAGCCACCGAAGCGATGTGGTGCCATAAAGTGCTCCGCGATCTCCGAGCCATGAAGCGCCTGACCGCACCATCATCTCAAACGTCAGAGGTGTCGCCGCATGACGAAAATGGTCCGGCGCGATCTGTATCCACAATCCGTCATCCTGTGCTCGCTCCCACGCCCAGTCCGAGACTCCCACCTTGCGACGGCCAGCATTGGTCAGGATGTCGTCATGAGCGGATGCCCACTCGATCAAAGCGATCTCGTTCCTCATGCCTCCACTGGGCATGGTGAGATCTCGAAATCGGCAAATCTTCGGTTCACAATCGCACGTGTCACAGCCTGACCTCGGTGTGATCCGCCGGGGCAGTGACACGTGCGACGTGAAACGACCTGACTGCGGTGGAAAGTGCGGGGGAAGTACCCTGACCATCGTGCTTGCTCAGGACACCACTCCGCTGCCGCGCAAGCGCCGTCTGCCGACGTTTCTTGTGATCGCACTACTCATCACGGTGGTCGCGGGCGCGGGCACACTGATCGCGGCCCGGCGGGTGGTCAACGACGTGCCGAGAGTCGCTGGAGTGTCCGAGGTACTCAGTGCCAGCTCCGGCAATGTCGAGAACTACCTGCTCGTCGGCAGCGACAGCCGCGCGTTGGGCGACCCGAACACCGGACAGACCGGCGACGTCACAGGCAACCGCAGTGACACCATCATGGTCATGCGGGTCGACTCCAAGACAGGCACCGCCAGCCTCCTTTCCATCCCTCGTGACCTCTATGTCGACCGCTTCGGCCACGACAGCAAGGGCCGCATCAATTCGGCTTACAACGACGGACCTGCCGCGCTCGTGCAGACCGTGCAAGGCGGCGAGCTGCGCATACCGATTCATCACTACGTGGAGATCGATTTCTTCGGTTTCAAGACGTTGGTCGACGCGCTGGGCGGCGTCCAGGTGTGCTTCTGGTACCCGACGCGCGACTTCAACACCGGTCTCGACATCCCTGAGGGCGGCTGCTACCTCCTCGATGGCACCCAGGGCCTCGCCTACGCTCGCAGCCGTCACTACGAAGAGCTGCGCGACGGCGAATGGCACGAGGACCCCACCTCGGACATGGGGCGTTCAACTCGTCAGCGAGCATTTGTCAACGCCGTACTGCAGACCGCGCTGGCGCAGGTGAAGACCAATCCCTTCTCCATCGGTGAACTGGTGAACTCGATGGGGTCGGCCATCCGGATCGATGACGAATTGGACCCGATCGGGGCCGGGGCCTCGTTGCGCACCGCTGTCGGCGACGGCCTGCTGACCTACTCGCTGCCGGTTGTCGGCAAGACGATCGACGGCAACGCCGTGCTCCTGCTGGGCGATGGCGCCGAGACCGTGCTGGCCTACTTCCGCGGCGAGGGACCCGCACCGGCGCCCGCCGCCTAGGTCTGTCCGCCATACTGTCCGAATGTCCATCGTCAAAGAGAGCGACGCAATCGCGGGCGTGTACACCGTGGAGCCCAGGCTCCACGGCGACCAGCGCGGATTGTTCATCGAGACCTACCGTCGCGAATGGTTCCCGAATGGACGCGAGATGTTGCAGGGCAACCGCTCCAACAAGCAGCAGAACGCTGTTGTTGGTTTGCACTACCACTTGCATCAGGCCGACTACTGGTACTGCGCCGTCGGCACCATCCGCGTTGTCCTTCACGACCTGCGCGATGGCGGCCCTACCTACGGCGGCACGATGGCGTTCGACATCTCCGGAGAGAACCACCTCGGCGTCTACATCCCGCCGGGCGTGGCCCACGGTTTCGCCGCGCTGACCGACGTCGTGATGACGTACCTCGTCGACAACTACTACAACCCGGCCGATGAGCTGGGTGTGAAGTGGAACGACCCGGTGATCGGTGCCGACTGGGGCGTCACGGAGCCGATCATGTCCGCTCGTGATGAGGCCAACCCGCTGCGTGCGGATCTGGCCGAGGGCCGTCGCCCCTACTGGGAAATGAGAACCTGATCATGAAACTGTTCATCACTGGCGCCGCGGGCTTCATCGGTTCGAACTATGTCCGCTGGCTGCTGGCCAACAGCGACGACGAGATCACCATCTTCGATGCGCTGACCTACGCGGGCAACATGGAGAGCATTCGCGACGTGCTCGACGACAAGCGCACCACGTTCGTGCACGGTGACATCTGCGACGAAGACGCGGTCGTGAGGAGCATGGACGGCCACGACGTCGTGGTGCACTTCGCCGCCGAGAGCCACGTGGATCGCAGCATCAAAGACCCGTACGCGTTCGTGCGTACCAACTGCTTCGGTACCAATGTGATGTGCGACGTGGCCCGCCGTGTCAGCGTGCAGAAGTTCCTGCACATCAGCACGGACGAGGTCTACGGAACGATCGACGAAGGGTCCTTCAGAGAGACCGACGTGCTCACGCCGCGCTCGCCCTACAGCGCCTCCAAGGCCGGCAGCGATCTCATCGCGCTCAGCTACTTCAACACTCACGACCTGCCGGTGGTGCTCACGCGTTGCAGCAACAACTACGGCCCGTTCCAGTTCCCGGAGAAGGTCATCCCGCTGTTCACCAGCAACCTGCTCGATGGCCGCAAGGTGCCGCTCTACGGCGACGGCGGCAACGTGCGCGACTGGATCCACGTCGAAGATCACAACCGTGCCGCGCACCTCGTGCTGCAGCACGGCGAGCTGGGCGAGATCTACAACATCGGCGCTCACGAGGAGTTCACCAACCGTGAGCTCACCTACAAGCTGCTCGAACTGTGCGGTCGCGACGAGAGCTTCATCGAGCCGGTGGCCGACCGTCTGGGCCACGATCGGCGCTACTCGGTCAACATCGACAAGATCACCGCACTGGGCTGGAAGCTGGAGAACTCGTTCGAGCAGGGCTTGGCCGACACGGTGGCCTGGTACCGCGACAACCGTTGGTGGTGGGAACCGTTGAAGGCCAAGGCGGGCCTCTAGGTGCGAGTACTGATCACCGGCGCTGGCGGTCAGTTGGGCATCGATCTGGTGGCCACGTGCATCGCCGCCCGCGACGAGGTCTTCGCGTTCGACCGCACCGAGCTGGACATTGGGTCGCGCTCGGCAGCGCACAACGCGATCACCTCGCTGCGTCCCGACGCCGTCATCAACTGCGCTGCCTGGACGGCTGTCGACGCCTGTGAGGGCGACCCGGACCGTGCGCTGGCTCTCAATGGAACGGCCGTGCGCTGGCTGGCCGAGGCGTCGCATCGCGTTGGCGCGCACCTGGTGCAGCTCAGCACCGACTACGTCTTCGACGGCACACTCGATCGTCCGTACCACGAGTGGGACGAGACCGACCCGCAGAGCGTGTATGGGTTGACCAAGCTGATCGGTGAACGCGAAGCATTGGCGCTCGGCCCCTCGGCGACTGTCGTGCGCACCTCGTGGGTCTGCGGGCGCAATGGCAGCAACATGGTCAAGACCGTCATGCGCTTGGCCGACGCGCACCCGCAACTCTCGTTCGTGGACGACCAGATTGGTCATCCGACCTTCACGCAGGACCTCGCGCTCGTACTGCGCCGGCTCGCACTCGATCGGCTGAGTGGCGTGGTACACGCCACCAATCAGACAGCGTGCTCGTGGTATCAGTTCGCCGGCGAGGTCGTTGCTGCAATGGGCAAGGACCCAGCGATGGTGCAACCAATCGCCACCGCCGACCTGCAGCCAGCCCGTCCGGCGCCGCGCCCCGCCAACAGCGTGCTCGACAACGCTGTCCTGCGCATGGCCGGCTTCGCCCCGCTACGCGACTTCCGCGAACCCCTTCGCGAGACGGTGGCTGCGTTGATGGACGGCGCCGCCAGCTAGCCGGAAACGACGATCAGCGCGGCGCCTGCGACGGCAAGGAGGATGCCGCCGATGTTGATGCGGCTGACCGGTTCGTGATCGAACCGATTGGCCAGTGCGGTGGTCGCCAACGGATAGAGCGAGCCCAGGACGGTCGCGACAGCGATGGGCCCGAGCTGCAATGCGTGGTTGATCGCGAGGGCCGACGCGGCCATCAATGCACCTGTGACTACGGCCAGGCGCGGTGGTCGGGTGATGACGGGAACATGACGGACGGCGCACAGCCCGCCCACCGTCACGGTGCCACCGACTGCAGCAAACACAACCGGCCACTGGCCGCTGTCGCTACTGGTGTGCCCGACGGCCATGAAGAAGATGGCGAAGCCGGCACCTGAGACCACTGCCGACATGACTTCGCCACGCAGCGTCAGGGAGCCAACGCCATCGTCGCGACGAAAGGCCAACGCAGGAATGGCGAGCAGCGCCAACGCAATTCCTGCCCACCGGCCGCCCGACAGAGAGACACCCGTGAGGAGGTCGACGATGACCGGCACGAGTGCGGTGGTGAGCGCCGCGATGGGGGCAACCACGCTCATTCGCCCACCCGCGAGTGCTCGGAAGAACACGATGTACGCAGCGCCAGCAGCGGTGCCACCGAGAAGGCCCAGCAACACATCGACGCCGTGGAGGTGTTGCCAACCAATCGCAATCGCGAAGATCGGCAGGAGTACCAAGTTGGTCAGCTGGGACACGAAACCCACGTGTAGCGAGTCGTGGCGGACCGACGCTCGCCCGCCCAGGTAGTCCGCTGAGCCGGAGATGAAGGCCGCGACCAGGGCGAGGGCAACGACCATCTTCATAGTGTAGATTGTTCGGGTCCTAAGTATTTCGTAATTCGGTGAGGGGTTCATCAATGGGTGAGATCGTCGGCTCGGCGCTGGTTGCACATGTGCCACCACTGGTGCTTCCTGAAGACGTTCGATTGGAGCTGAACCACGGCAAGGATTTTTCGATTGTCGATGGCCTGCATCGCATGCGCCGTGAGTGCATCGACCCGTTGGACGCCGACACGCTCATCGTGCTGGACACTCACTGGTACACCACCTTCGAGTGGGTCGTCTCGGCGCACGACCGCCGAGCGGGGAAGTTCACCAGTGAAGAACTTCCCCGGGGCAACCCGCAGATGCCGTACGACTTCATGGGCGACCCCGAGCTGGCCTTCCTGGTGGCAGAGGTGGCGGCCGAACGCAACGACACGTGGGTGCACGCCAGCAACGACCCGTACCTGCCCATTCACTACGCAACCGTGTACCTGACGCCGTTCCTGCAGGCGAACGAGAAGTGGATGACGGTCAGCACCTGTCAGACCGCCGAGTACAACGACATGATGATTTTTGGTGAGGTGTTGGGCGAGGCCATTCGCCGCTCGGACCGACGGGCGGTGATCCTGGCCAGCGGCGCACTGTCGCACAAGTTCTGGCCGCTCAGCCAACTTCGCCAACACGAGGGGGCAGACCCGAACGATCTGTTCAGCCCTGCGCATCGTGCCGCCGACGAACAAGTCATCGAGTTGCTGGAAGCCGGCGACCATGCATCCGTGCTCGCGAACTATGACGAATTCCGCAAGTTCACGCCCGAGGGCCGCTTCGCCCACTACGTGATCATGGCTGCCGCCTCGGGCGGTGCGGCGTGGAAATCGCCAGGCTTGCCCTACAGCGACTATGAAAACGCTGCAGGAACCGGGCAGATTCATCTCTGGTTCCCAGCGAACTAGTTCCCCCCTCTACTTACATAGGAGCGTTCAGATGCGATTGGCGAACTACGCAGGCCGCGCGACCATCGTGCTCGACGGGCATGCCATCGACGTCGAGCAGGCCAGTGGTGAACAACTGGGCTGCGACCCAATGTTGTTGACCGATCTGGCCAACCATGACGCGCTGCGAGCCATCGCTGCCGCTGTCACCCCTATCGAGTGGCCATTGCTGGATGAGGAACTGCTGGGAGCGCCAGTGCCACGGCCGCCGAAGGGTTTCGGGGTCGCGCTGAACTACCGCCAGCACGCACAGGAGAGCGGGCGCGATATGCCCACCGAGCCGCACCTGTTCGGCAAGACCGACAACTGCGTGTGCGGTCCCTTCGACGAGATCGTGATTCCGGCGGGGCTGACGCACATCGACTACGAGGCCGAACTGGTCATCGTGTTCGGCCGCACTTGCAAGAACGCAACACGCGAGGACGCATGGGGCTACCTCGCCGGCGTCACTGCGGGCCAGGACATCTCCGATCGGGCCGAGCAGTTCCGCCCGCCGGTGAAGCAGTTCACGATCGCAAAGACATACGACACGTTCGGCCCCATCGGGCCGTACCTGGTCACCGCCGACGAGTTGGCCAACCCGGATTCGCTGGATCTGGTGGGTCGTGTCAGCGGGGAAGAGATGCAACGCACCAACACCAACGACCTCATCTTCGACGTTCCTGCGCTCGTTGTCTGGCTCAGCCGCTACATCACCTTCAACGCCGGCGACCTGCTCTGGACGGGTACACCTGGTGGCGTCGGCGAAGCCCGCGGGCGGTTCCTCCGCGACGGCGACGTGGTGGAGACTGAGCTCGAGGGCGTGGGCATCATGCGCAATCCAGTCGTTGAGCGCTAGGCGCGGCTGCGATGAAGGTTGTACGCGAAGGCGACAAGAGCGTGAGCTACGGCGGCCGGTTCACCGGCATCGTGGAGCTGGAGATGTTGCATGCCACGCCGATCGACGACGAGCCCGACACCGCGCTCGTGCACTTCAAGGACGGGGCGGTCACGTTCTGGCACCACCACCCAGGTGGGCAGCAGCTGTACGTGGTGATCGGTGAGGCGCGGGTCGGCACCGTGGCCGATGGTGAAGTCCGGCTTCCGCAGGGCTCGCTGGTGGTGTGCCCGCCCAACGAGCGCCACTGGCACGGCGCCGCGGCTGGCAACGACTCCACGCTGCTGGCCGTCACTTGGGGAACGACCCAGTGGGAGACCGAGGCACCGCTTTGACGTCAGAAGGTGTGACGGTCAACGGCGCGATGGCGTACGACGTCGCCATCGTCGGCATGGGGCCGACGGGCGCCACGCTGGCCAACCTGTGCGGACTGTACGGCCTGCGCACCATCGTGTACGAACGATCGACGGCGCCCTACTCGCAACCGCGGGCGTGCCATCTGGACGCAGAGATCGCCCGTGTCTTTCAGCAGTGCGGAATGGAGACCGAGCTTGATGACGTACTGACCGTGTCGGCGGGCATGGAGTACGTCGATCGCTCCGGCCAACGACTGTTCACGTTCGAGGGTTTCGAGCGCGAACCGCTGCTGGGGTGGGAGGAGGACTACGTCTTCCTGCAGCCCGAGCTGGAAGGAGCGCTGCGCCGACGCCTCTCCGCATTTCGTCACGTGGAGATTCGCCAAGGGCACCCGGCACCGGCCCTGAGCGAACTGCTGGAGCAGGCGACGTACATCGTGGCGTGCGATGGTGGCGGCAGCCAGCTGCGTGAGGAACTGGGGATCGGCCTACGCGACCTGGGCTATGACGAGCCGTGGTTGGTGGTCGACGTGATGATTCGCCGCGAGCCATCGCCGCCGCTCCCCACGATCATCCAGCAGGTGTGCGACCCGGCGCGGCTGGCGACCTTCGTTCCCTCCCACGGCGCCCACCGCCGCTGGGAGTTCCAGGTGCAAGCCGGTGAGCAGCCCGACCCGTGGCGGCTGCTGGCGTCGTGGGGCGTGACACCGGATCATGGCGATCTGATTCGTGCCGTGCCCTACCGATTCCACGCTCTTGTTGCCGAGCGCTGGCGCGGTGGCCCCGACGGCCGAGTGCTGCTGGCTGGCGACGCGGCGCACATGATGCCACCCTTCATGGGACAGGGCATGTGCAGCGGAGTCCGCGACGCCGCCAACCTGGCCTGGAAACTCGCCGAGGTGGTCAAGGGTCAGTCGTCCGACGAGTTGCTCGACACGTATGAAAACGAGCGGGCGGGGCACACCGAAACAGTCATCGAGATGTCGGTCGAGGCCGGCTGTACCCTCGCCCGGCTCGCCGCCGATCCGAATGATGTTCCCCAGCCCTCCCAACCCGACCCACACCGATGGTCGCGTATCCCCGGGCTCGATCTCGACGCCGAGTTTCCGGTCGGTCATCTGCTGCCGCAACCCGACCGTCTCGATGACCGACTTCCGCTCGGCTGGGCATGGGTCGCCGCGGACGGAACCTTCGACTCTCCCGACGGCAATCCTGTAGTGATTGAACCCCGTGCGACTTACGGCGAGCGCGCCGTCTTGGTGCGCCCCGATCGTTACATCGCCGCGGTAGCTTGCTGACGGTCGTCCGGCGACAACCGCGTCAGTGCAGCGTCGCTGCCAGCGCGACGACGTCGTCCACCTGGTGGCGGCCAACTTCCAGTTCACGAGCAGGGAACAGGGCCACGTCGTGGGCGCCTGCATCGCCCAGCAGCGTGAGGTGTTCCAATGCGTCCTCAAAGGTGCCGATGGCGCCCAGCTCAAGCCACCAGTCACGGGGCATGTCCACCAGAGCATCGTTGCCGCCAACAGCGAACCGCTCGCGTAGCTCGTCGGCGTGTGGGTGGGCATCGATGGCCGGGTTCGGCGATGACAACCAGCCGGCGACCACCGGTGCCATCCATCGGTAGGCCGTTCGCCGGTCGGCCTCCACGCAGAGTGAACTGAATACACTCACCCGAAAGCTGTCCGAGGCGTTCGTCTGTTGTACCGCCCTGCGCACATAGGCGGCACCCGCGGCCTCTGCCAGCACCACCCCATCGGCGACGCGGCCGGCTAGGGCCAACGACTGAGGCCCGCGCACCCCAGCCACTACCGGGGGGACAACGGTGGGCGGTTGGTCGAACTGCACGTCGGTGAGGCGCACCTGTCGACCGGTGAAAGTGACACACTCACCGCGCAGTAATTGGCGCACCACGGTGATCGTTTCCTCCAACGTGGTGAGCGGGCTGGGCGTGCGTGCACCCATCTGTTCCATCCAGCTCTGCACGCCGTGGCCGATGCCCGCGATCACCCTCCCCGGCGCCAGGTTGGCGAGGGTCGCGACTTCCATGGCAGTGATCGCCGGGTTGCGGGCCACCGCCGGCAAGATGCCGATGCCCACGTGCAGCCGCTGCGTGCGGGCAAGTGCCGCGGCTGCCAGCGAAATGCCGGCGGTGTAGAAGCAATCCTCGATGACCCACAGTTGGTCGACCCCGCCCGCTTCCAATCGCTCGGCGAACTCGACGATTGCGAGCGGAGGGTAGGTGCGGTCGAAGCACATGCCGACGGCGGTACGGCTCATAGCGGCACACTAGCCCTTGGGTTGATAGCGGCTCGGATACGAGAGCGGTACCAGTCGCAGTGGCAGCTCCTTCAGTCCGTTGATGAAGTTGCTGCGCACCCGCTTGGGTTCGCCCACCAGTTCGATGCGCTCGACTCGTGTCGTGAGCGCAGCCAGAAATGTCCGGACTTCCAGTCGCGCCATCCATTGTCCGATGCAGAGGTGCGGGCCACCACCGCCGAACGTGACGTGACGATTCGGCGTGCGTGCGATGTCGAAGCGATTGGGCTGGTCGAACACTGCCGGGTCGAAGTTGGCTGCGGTGTACCAAGTGACCACTTTGTCGCCCGCGGCGATGGGCACTCCGCCAAGTTCGGTGTCGACGGTGGCGGTGCGTCGGAAGTGCAACTGCGGGCAGGTCCAGCGCAGGACCTCCTCCGTTGCAGAGTCGAGTAACGCCGGCTCGGTGCGCAGCTGCTGTAGCGCGTCCGGGTTCTGCGCCAGCACCAACAGACCCTGAGCGAGTGCATGGCGAGTGGTTTCGTTACCCGCGATGAGTAGCAGCAGAAAGAACGTGCCCTGCTCGCGATCGCTCAGCGGTTCACCATCGACAATCGCATTGGTGAGCACGCTCAACACGTCGCCGTTCTCGACGCCACGCCGCGCCGCCGCCAGCCGCTGGACGTACTCGAACACCTTCAGCGAAACTGGGCTGCGGAAAGGCAGCAGTCTGTATGGGTCGGTGTCGGTACGGTCGCTGACTGCGGGGGAGTAGTCCGGGTCGGCGTTGTAGACGATCTGATCGGCCCAGTGGAAGAGCTTCGGTGCATCGTCATCGGGCACGCCGAGCAGGCCGGTGAGCATCCGGATCGGAAGTTCGCGAGCGACAGCATGCACTGCGTCGAGCCGACCAGCAGTGCGGCTGGCGGCGAGCGCATCGTCCAGCACCTCGTCCACCAGCTGCGTCGCGTGAGCGGCGTACGTTTCCACCGCCAGTTTGCTGAAGGTCGGGTTCACCAACTGGCGCAGCTTCGTGTGTCGCGGCGGGTCGGTCTCCAGCATCGTTCGGCGTGCGGCCAGCGCCTCTGGGTCGTGCTGAAGGTCCTCGATCTCGGTGCCGCCGACTTCGCTGGAGAATGTTCGCCAGTCCTTGTGGACGGCCACGATGTGCTCGTGGGCGGTGAGCGACCAGAAGCCCGCGCCCTCGTGGCCATTCGCTGAGGTCTCGTTCACCCATGCCACAGGCGCAGTGCTGCGGAACTCGTCGTAGGCAGCCTGCGGCAGGCCACGCTCGTAGACGTCATGGCTGAGAATGTCGAGATGCGGCAGCGAATCTGGGCGTGACATCAGGCAGAGGAGCCGAGGTATGCCGCCGCGACCAGCGGGTTGGAGCGAACCTCGCCAGGCGTGCCCTCCGCCAGGACTCGGCCCTCGTTGAGCACCACGATGTGATCGCTGATACGTGTGATGAAACCGAGGTCGTGGTCGATCACCAAGACGCCCGCACCCACGCGCGCGGCGACCGATCGAACGGATTCCACCATGGCCAAGCTCTCCTGGTCGCTCATGCCGGACGTGGGCTCGTCGAGGAGCAGGAAGTCGGGTGCCAGCGCCGCGGCGCGTGCAAGTTCGAGCCGACGCTGGTTGCCGTAGTCCAACGTGCCTGCCTGGCGGTCGGCCCAGTCGGTGAGACCGGCGTCGTCGAGGAGAGTGTCGGCATCGGGGCGCACTCGATTCGGACGATGGCGGGCGGCGACCAGCGCCGTGAGTGCGACGTTTTCGCGCACGCTGAGGTTCTTGAACAGCCGCAGGTTCTGGAACGTACGAGCCAATCCCGTACGAGCGATCTCCACCGGCTTCGTATCGGAGAGATCGTGTTCACCCAGGGTGACACGGCCAACCTGCTCGTGCACGATGCCGGTGATCACGTTGAACAGCGTGGTCTTGCCGGCACCATTGGGGCCGATGAGGCCGACCACTTCGCCGGGTCGCACGGTGAGTCCGGCGCCATCGAGAGCGACGAAGCCACCGAACCGCACTTCGATGTCGGTGGCAATCAGGGTGTTGACACCCTGTTGCGGCGTCTCGCCTGACGGCGGCGGCCGACGATACATCCGTCGTCGCAACCAGCCGGCGAGGTCGCGGTCGCCCAGCAAGCCTCCGGGCCGCAACAGCATGACCAGCAGCATCGTGCCGCCCAGGAAGAGGTCGGGGAAGCGTTCGATATTCAGTCGCTGCGGATCGCCCAGCTGCCGGAACAGTTCGTTACCGGCGGTGATCAGCACAGTGCCCAGCACTGCGCCGGAGATGGAGCGCATGCCACCCACCACCAGCATGACCAGGATGAGGATTCCCGAGTCGAGGGTGAATTGCTTCGGGTTGACGCTGCCCAGCGACTGCGCACGGAGCGAGCCCCCGAGTGCAATCAGGCCCATGCTCACGGTCCACGCGGCCCAGCGCGAGCTGAACAGACGAATGCCGAGTGCGGGTGCGGCCAGCTCGTCCTCGCGAGTCGCGATAGCGAAGCGGCCGATGCGAGTCTCTTGGAAGAAATGCGCAATCACAAGAGCGAGAAAGGCGCTCGCCCAGAGCCATCCGTTGCCCTCCAGGCGGGGAATGCCCGACAGCCCGCCGGCGCCACGGGTGAGCTCCTTCCAGTTCTTCACCAGCTGCTCGACCACATACAGCGCCGCCAGCGTGATCATTGTCGGCGCCAACCCGCTGGCCCGACTGACCGCGATGCCGAAGATGCCGCCGATGATCACCGTCACCAGGACGGCGAAGAGCGTCGCACCCAATGGGCCGTAGTGGATGCTCTCCAGACCGAACGGAATGTCGGGCAGTGACTTCGCCTTTGCTGCCAAAGGAATGCCGACCACCGCGGTGGCATACGCCGCAATCTGTGCGAAGGCCATGTGGCCGAAGCTGAGAACACCGGTGTTGCCGATGAAAACCTGCAAACCCAGTACGAGAATGAAGTTGCTGAGCATCTCGGCGATCAACGAGTCGCGGCTGGCGCCACCGCCGCTGGTGTACGCCATCGCGAGGGCGGCCACGATCGCCACCAACGCAGCGCTCGCCAGGGTGCTGCGCGTGAATCGGAGGAGGCCTGCGTTGAAGCCGCCCATCACACGCGCTCCGCGTGCGACACCTTGAAGATGCCATCGGGTCGGACCACGAAGAAGATGGCGATCAGCACGAACACGATGGCGGTGGAGTACTTGTCCCAGCCAACGGCCACCTCGGGCAGGTAGGCGCGGGTGAGCGTTTCCAGAAGGCCGAGGACCAAGCCGCCCACAACCGCTCCGGAAAAGCTGCCCAGACCGCCGATCACAGCGGCGATGACCGCCTTCAGGAGCCAGTCCGAACCCATGCTGGGCTCGGCTGCGGGCGAGCGCATCAGGATCAACGTAGCCGCGACGCCGGCGAGGAAGCCGGCGAACGCGAAGGCACCAGAAATCACCCGGTTGGCACGAACACCCATCAGACGAGCGGCGTCGAAGTCTTCCGCCGCGCCGCGCACGCTGATACCGAAGAGGGTGCGTTTGAAGACCACCGCGGTGAGCGCCAGGGTGAGTGCGGTGACCGCGATCGTCACGACGTCCATGACTTCGAAACTGACGCTCGCAATCTTGAACTGGTTGAACACCCACGCCGGCTTCGGGAATGCTCGCTGCTTCGGCGACACCGCGATCTGCCAGACCGCGTGCGACAGGCGTTCCAGAGCGAATGACGTCAGCAGCAGCGTGAATGGGCTGGAGTTGCGGACCCAACGAAATGCAATCAATTCGGTGGCCACCGATGCCAGGACGGCGCTGCCGATGATTACCAGCGGCATCCACCACCAGCTGCCGCCATGCAGAAAGAAGAAGTAGGACGTGTACGCGCCGACAGTGATCAGTTCGCCGTGCGCGAAGTTGACCAGGTGCATCACGCCGAAGATCAGCGAGATGCCGAGTGCGAGCAGCGCATATGTACTACCGACGCCCAAGCCGTCGACGATGGTCTGGATCAGCTTGGTCACGCTTCGCCCCCGATGAAGGACTCGAACAGGCTGGTGTCAGCGGCCAGTTCGGCGCCGGTGCCGGTGGCGATGATACGGCCGGTACGCAGCAGGTAGCCGCGGTCGGCAAGCCCCAACGCGCGAGTTGCGTTCTGCTCGACGACGAGCAGCGTGCGCCCCTGCTCGCGTAGCCGCTGCAGCAGGTCGAACACGACGTCGACCATCGTCGGCGCCAGGCCAAGGGTGGGCTCGTCGAGCAGCAGCAATCGAGGGTTGCTCATCAGTGCCCGGGCGACTGCGAGCTGCTGTGCCTCGCCGCCCGACAGGAACCCAGCCGACGTGGTCCACTTCGAACGCAGCACGGGGAAGAGCTCAGCTGCCTCGTCCAACCGGGCACGCCGGTCGCCGGGAGATGCGGTACTGCCGCCCAACCGGAGGTTCTCTTCGACGGTCAGGTCCTTGAAGATGCGGCGATGCTCTGGCACCAGGGCCAAGCCGGCCCGGACCAGCCGCGCGGGATCGCTACCGGTGATGTCGTTGCCGTCGAAGCGGACGCTGCCCGTGGCCGGGCGTAGGAGCCCGGCCACGGTATTGAGCAGCGTTGTCTTGCCGGCACCGTTGGGCCCCACCAGTGCCACCAGCTCACCTTGGTGCACCTCGAGCGAGGCGTCGTGCAAGGCAGTGATGGCGCCGTAGCGCGTTGTGATCGAGTCGACCTCGAGCATGGCGTTGGTGGGACCGGCCGCTGGGTGGCTGGGTCAGCCGGGAATGTTGGTGGGGCGAATGGCCTCGAGGAAGGTCGGCTTGTCATCCTTGACTTCGAGGATGACCACGTCCTTCTCCGGCACGCCTTCGGTGCCTGCATAGGTGACCGTGCCAGTGGTGACCGGCACGTTGACCAAGCCGTTGATGGTCGTGATGAGCACGGCAGGGTCGACCGAGCAGGCTTCCGTTGCCGCCGCGGCAAGGATCTGCACGGCGTCAGCCGCAAGTGCGCCAAAGCTGATGGTCTCGATGTTGGCGCCAGCAGCGGCGGCATCGTCGAGGAACTGCTGGACACCATTGCTGGTCTGCGGGAAGGTGTGGGCGGCGAAGACGACACCGTTGGCGACGTCGCCGGCGCTCCACACGACCGTGGCGTCGAACCCGTCAACCCCGGTGACGATGACATCCTTGAGGCCCGCTGCGCGGAGCTGCGCCAGCAGCACCTGGGTCTGGGGCATCACCATGGCGGTGAACAGAATCGCCGGCGGCTCGGGGAGTGCGGCGATCTCGTTGACCTGGGTGGAGAAGTCGGCGTCGGCCAGGCTGTAGGCGTAGTCGCCCAGCACGGTTCCGCCGCCGTCCTCGAAGACCTTGGTGAAGTACTCCGGGTTGCCAGAGAAGTACACGTCGTCGCTGCTGCTCAGCGTCACCGCAGTGGTGTGGTCGTTCGACAGCGCCCACTGGGCTATTGCCGATGACTGCACCGGGTCACTGAAGCTGGCGAGGAACGCTCCACGCGACGGGTCTGCCAGGGCAGGGTCGGTGGACGCCATGTAGATGATGGGGGCTTTGCCATCGATTGCGTCGAGCAGCGGTGCGCCAGTGCTGGCGAACGGCGGCCCGATGATTGCGTTGACACCGCTGTCGAGCAGTTCCTGCCCAGCGCGCTGGGTAGCTGCAGGGTCGCCCTGGATGTCCTTGACCGAGTACTCGACCGGCAGGCCACCAACACCGCCGGCCTCGTTGATCTTGTCGACCATGACCTTCGCGGCTTCCGAACCCGGCTGATCGGAGAAGGCTCCGAGCTCGCCGAGGTCGGCGGCGAAGCCGATCTTCAGCGGCGAATCGAGCACGCACGCGGCGCCATCGGTCGCAACGGTGGTGTCGCCGCCAGTGGTGGTATTTGCGGGGGCCGTTGTTTCTGCGGCCGCTGTGCTTTCGGCGGGTGCTGCGGTACTGGCAGTCGTGCTGTCGTCGCTGCACGCTGCAGCCACGATGCTCAATGACATGAGCACTGCCGGAATGATTCGCTTCCTCATGGACTTCCCCCTGGAATGTGCCGCCTGATGCTGCGGTGAGTGATCGTCGAGATGGTACCGCACGAAGTAGTTAGGAAACGAACGATCGGCGCGCGTCGGTCGACCAATTGCTAACGTCGTCGCTCTATGGGGAACCGACGGGTACGAGTCATGTGGAGCGATCTCAACGGGCTGTCGCACGGCCGCTACGTGCCCGAGCGGCGCCTGGGGGAGCACGGTCACCACGCTGTCACCACGCTGACGATGAACATCAAGGGCGACATCCTGCCCGTCGACGGGTACGCGATGGATGTCGGTTTCCCCGATCTGTCCACGGTGCCGCTGCGCGAGACCCGGCGCACCGGGTGGGAAGTCGACACCGACGTCGCGATCGCCGATCTCGAGTTCAACGGCGCTCCACTCGCAATCTCGCCACGGGCCGCGCTGCAGCGAGCGGTCGAGGCATGGCTCGCACTCGGTTACGAGCCGATGTTGGGCTACGAGATGGAGTTCTACGTCATGCAGCCGGATGCTGACGCGCCTGGTGGTTTCTCGCCGCTGCAGATCCCCGGCCACCGGGTGTACGGGGTGGGTATCGGCGGCGACGTCACCGGCCTCACGTTCGACTACTTCGACGCGGTGGAGACCAGCGGCCTCGACCTCGAAGGCATCATGGCCGAGTTCAGTCCGGGCCAGTTCGAGATCAACATGAAGTACGGCCCTGCGCTGGACAGTGCCGATCGTGCCTTCATCTGCAAGGAACTGACCCGTGAACTGGCTGACGCCAAGGGGTACCGGGCCACCTACATGGGCCGCCCGCACCCGCTGATGGTGGGTAGCGGCCTACACATCAACTTCTCGCTCGTTCCCAAGGAGGGCGGCAGTAATGCGTTCGACGACCCGCACGCGGAGCACGGCATCTCGTCGCTCGCTCGCCAATGCCTGGGTGGGCTCATCGCTCACCACGAGGCGATGGGCGTCATGTCGGCACCCACGGTCAACAGCTACAAGCGGCTGATCCCCGGCATCATCGCCGGCTACTGGGCCAACTGGGGTCTCGACAACCGGATGAGCACCTACCGCGTGCCGTGCGAGCGTGGTGCCGCCACCCGCATCGAGAACCGGATGCCATGCGGCACCGCCAGCCCGTACCTCGCCGCCGCGGTGATGTTGAACGCGGCACTGCTCGGTGTGGTCGACGGGCTGGATTGCGGCGCACCGCAGGCGGGCGACGGCGACACCGAACCGAACACCGACCGTCACACGCCACACACGCTGCCCGATGCCGTCGACGCGTTCGAGGCCGACTCGGTCTTGTGTGAGGCGATGGGCGCCGACCTGACTCGCGCGTACCTTGCACTGCGGCGCGACGAGATCGCCCGCTGGGAAGCCACCGGCAACACATGGTCGGTCGAGGAAGTCACCGACTGGGAGCTCGCCGAGTACCTGCCGTACTACTGACCCGGATTTTCCCCCCGAACACACAGCGTTTGTGCACTTTCGCTCGGCAGGCGAGCGAAAGTGCACAAACGGTTGCGGTTGGCACTTACTCCGAGGGGGTGTCGAGGCCGAGCAGGTTCAGGCAGTCGTCGACGCCTCGCAGCTCGACGTCAGACCGCTGCATGCGCGTGGTGAAGTCGGCACGTGACATCTCGAACTTCTGCATGGTCGCCGCGCGGGCTTGACGGACACCGCGGCGCTTGCTGGCGATCGAGTAGCCGAGGCTGTTGGTCACCCCCAGCGATGGACCGTTGTCCTCCCACGCGCTCGTGGTCGCCGTCTCGCCACCGAGACCGAGGAAGCCCAGATGCAACGTGGCGACGCGCATCTCCTTGCCGATGCCCTGTCCTTGAAATTCCCTGCCCAACCATGAGCCGGTCTCGAACTCGCGAAGAATCGGAAAGTCCTTGGCGATGAGCGCGGCGGTGCCGACGACCTTGCCACCGACGATGGTGGCGAGGTTGACGTTCCAGTTCGTGGGCGTCATCTCTGCTCGGCACCGCCAATAGAACTGCATGGTATTGCGCTCGAGGACCGGCGATGGCTCGGTCGACCACGGCATTGCGAACGGCATGAAGTCAGGGTCGTGGATGCCTTTGGTGGCCAGCAGCGCCAGCTCGGCCGCCATCTCGTCGTCGACGTAGCGCAGTTCGAGGCGCGGGGTGCGAACACGGAGATCGAAGAGCGGCCAGACCGGGTGCGTCATTCAACAAGTGTTGCGCACGCCGTCGACTGGTGGCGCCGCAATTGATCAGTAGGCGGTGACGTACTGGTCGCGTTCCTCTTGGGCCATGGCGGCGATGTCGTCGATTTCGTCCGTGTCGAACCCGGCCATCTCTCGGAACTTGCGGGCCAGCTGAATGGCAGCATCGCGGGACTCGCCGCGCAGCCCGCGAAAGTTGAACAGCCCATCGACAGTGCGTTGGAACTCGAGCGCACGCGTCTGACGCTCCTTGTCGTCCTTGGTGAGTTCGCGCAGCCACGTACTGCCCATCTTCACGTGGGTGACCTCGTCGGCCAACATCCAGTCCTCGCAGAAGTGCAGCACAGGGTCGTTCATCTCTTCGGCGAAGTTGCGCATGGTGGTGAACACGTCGATGGCCAGGCCCTCCAGCCCGCGGTTGACGCCCGCGAGACGAAACACCGGGTCCGGGTGGCAAGCGGTCTCGAAGAGGGTGACGGCTTCGCTGTACTCACCGATGTCGGTGCCCATGTGGTCGCCCAGCAGCAGACTGATCTCCACGTGGCGAGCTTCGTCCCAACACTGGCGGGCCATGTCCAGCTTCATTGCGAACGGGGTTTCATCGGTTGCGTAGTCGAACGCGGTACGGCCGGCGCCCTCCATTGCCTGAATCTCGCCGACGAAGATGCCGTGCATCTGCCGACGCGCACGGTCCGCCACATCGTTGGACGCCGGGTTCATTCGCCGTTCCTCGCCGGCGCCGTTCATCCGTTCGTCGGCGAAACGCTCTGCAGTCGTGATTCGGTGGAAGCGGGCATCACGAGCAAGTGAGTCGGGAGGCAACTGTGTGCGCATGTGAAAACGATAGTTCAGTTCCTTGGCCAACGGTGGCTTGGGCGGCCGCGACCTACGGCTCTGAACGCAAGCCGATGATGAGCGCACGGCCCATCCGCTCCCGGTAGAACTCCGTCAGTGTCGGGAGCTTCAGATCGCAGGCGCGTGCGGTCGCGTCCGGCCCCACCTCATATGGGACGACGCACCAGACTTCGGTGCCGGGCAACAACACGTCGCCGACCAGCTGATCGAGGTGGGTGTACAAAAGCCCGTCGACGGTCTCGCGAAGGACGGTGACGTCCATCGGGTGTGGCGGATCGTGTCGGAAGACATCGTCGACATACCAGTGGGTCATCGGGTGGTACCCCACCACGATCACGCGGGAACCGCTGAGGTTGGCAACAACCCGTAGATCCTCGGTGAGGCCGCGAGCGAAGGTTGTCGAGGCGGTGGCGTTGCCGATGATGCTGGTGGGCCACATGAGCGGGACCATCGCTGCTGTCAGGGCGAGTGACGCGATGGGAGCCACGAACCTGTTGCCGGCGCGATCGTGCAACGCGCGCCAGACCAGCATCAGCGCCCCGAATGGAATCAGCGTGGCGATCGGCGCGATGAAGGCGAGATTGACACGCACAGGTGTCGACGGCCATGCGACCACCACGCTGGCGACAATCGCGCCGAGTTGTCCGGCCACAACGAACGCGAGAAAGGACCAGCATCCTCTCGCGACGACAACGGCCCCGACTGTCAACGCAACAACGGTCGCGGCGACGGCAAGTGCGCCGACCGACTGGTCGCGAGACGCGGCGAACGCGCTGTTGAACTGACTCGCGAAGTGCGTGATGAATGACCAGGCACCACCGACCCCGAACCGCTCGTCACTCCAGTAGTTGACGAGGTTGCCTGACGTCAGCGGGCGGTAGAAGAAGACCCAGACGACGCCGACCGTGGCGACTAGTGCGGCCAGCGCAACAGCTGCGGTGCGCCGGCTGATCGGGAGGTGCCCCCGGCGCCACAGCAGGATGATCGCCGGCGTCATCAGGAGTGCGCCCTGGGTGAACAGGGGAAGCACCACCGCCACAGTCAGCAACGCGGTCGGCCGTGCTCCACGAAGCTGCACTCGCGCCGCTGCCCAGATCAGAAGTGCGCCGCCGAGCAGCTCGACCCCGTAGTTGTTGAAATACACGCTGACAGCGGCGATGGCGGGAATGCAGCACGCCGCCCAGACGCTCAAGGCCGCGATCAACCTGGCGTGACCGCGTAGGACGCCCGAACGTTGGGCGATCATCCGCAGGGAGTCGGCGAGGAAGGCGAGCCCGACTGCGGCGGGGATCAGCGTTGCTGCGCGGGCGAGTGACCGACTGGCCGGCAAGGGGGCCAACAGGTAGTGCATGGCGTACAACCAACCTGGTGGGATCGGTGTGTCATGAAGCAGCGCGCGCGCCCGCGGGCTGGCGTCGCGAACCATGTCGTAGCGCCACATCTCATCGAAGTAGAAGTCGATGGCCAGTGAGCGGCGGGCGATCACCATCAGGAACAGCAGGGCAACGAGGGCTGTGCCGGTCACGTATGTGATCTGCGAGCGGCGACTCCCGTCGAGATTGCGGCGACGTTCCAGTTCGGAGGCGGCCGCTTCTTGACCAGACGCTTCTTGGTCGGACGCTTCTTGGTCAGAGGGGTATTCGGTTGCCGACGTGACATCAATCGGCGGCACCGTCACGGTTCGCGTTCCGCTTCCGCACGATTGGCGAGGTACCAGTCGATGGTGCGCCGGAGGCCTTCCTCGAAGGGCATCTGCGCGCGCCAGCCGAAAAGTTCTTCGGCGCGACCCGGGTCAACGCGCCGGCGCGGCTGACCATCGGGCTTTGTGGGGTCCCACACCAGTTCCCCGCCGTAACCGACCATCGCCGCGATCATCTCCACCGTCTCGCGGATGGTGATCTCGCGGTTGGTGCCGAGATTGACCGGCTCCACCCCGTCGTACTGTTCGGCGGCAATGACAATAGCCTCGGCTGCGTCGTCCACGTACAGGTACTCACGGCTGGCCGTGCCCGTGCCCCAAACCTCCAACTTCTGTTCGCCTTGCTCGACGGCCTCGACGCAGCGCTTGATGCGAGCCGGAATGACGTGGCTCACCGACGGATGGAACTTGTCGCCGGGGCCGTAGAGATTCGTAGGAATCAGATAGGCGAAACGCTGGCCGTACTGCTGATTGTTGACCTGCGCGTGGATCAGCTGCGCCTTCTTGGCGATGCCGTACGGCGCATTGGTCTCCTCCGGATACCCGTCCCACAGGCTTTCCTCGCGGAAGGGCACCGGGGTGAACTTCGGGTACGAGCAGACCGTGCCGAGCAGTACCGTCTTTTCGACGGAAGGCGCCATTCGTGCGGCCTCGATGATGTTCGTACCCATCATCAGATTGTCCAGGTACAGCGGCGCGGGCGCCACCTGGTTGTAGCCAATGCCACCCACCCGTGCTGCCAAGTGAACGATGTGCGTCGGCTCAGTGTCCGCCAACAGCCGCTCGGCGACGCCAGCCTGGGTGAGGTCGTAGTCGGCGCTGCGCGGTACCGCAACCTGCGCGCCGAGCGCCTGCAACTTCGCGACGACCACTCGACCGAGGAAACCTGCGCCTCCGGTGACGACGACTCGACGGCCACTCCAAAAACCTGTCATGACCACGATGCTACGACGCGCCGGGGCATGATGGGGTGCGTGCGAGTCGCCTACACCCTCGAGCAATGTTGGCATCGCGTTCCCGGCGGCACCGGGGTTGCAGCGTTGCGCATTGCCGAGGCGTTGGGACCACACAACGATGTGCGGCTGGTCGGTGTTGCCGGACGTCACCGTCACCTCCCGCCCGAACCGTGGGTACCCCCAATTCCAGTTGCGCACCTGCCCCTGGCTGCACCGTGGCTGTACGAGACGTGGCTGTACGGCAATTGGCCGAAGGTGGAGGTCGCCACGGGCAAGGTCGACATCGCTCACGCGACCACGCTGATTCCGTGCCCGACCGACGCAAAGCTCGTCGTCACACTGCACGACCTCGCCTTTCTTCACGATGCCAGTCAGTTCACGCGCCACGGTGCGCGGGTTTTTCGGCGCAGCCTGGAAATGACCAAGCGTCGGGCGGATCTGGTGCTGTGCTGCAGCGAAGCAACGATGGACGACTGCGTTGCCGCAGGCTTGGATACCGATCGGCTGCGTCTGGTGCCCTTGGGTGTGGAGACTGAGCGCGCCGACGTACTGGAGGTTGCGCGCGTTCGTCAGCTGTACCGGCTGCCGGAGGAGTACCTGTTGTTCGTCGGCACAGTCGAGCCGCGCAAGAACCTGAAGGGTCTGGTAGCGGCACTCGCGCATCTACCACGGCCGCCACTCCTGGTTGTTGCCGGGGCCGACGGGTGGGGCGACAGCGGTGTCAGCCAGAGCGCGCAGGTCCGCTTCTTGGGGTTTGTACCCAGTGACGACCTGTCCGGTCTTTACGGCGGCGCGAAGGTCTTCTGCTACCCAAGTGAACGCGAGGGGTACGGTCTCCCGGTGCTCGAGGCGATGGCGCAGGGAACCCCGGTGGTGACCAGTCGCGGCACCGCGACCGAAGAGACCGCGGGCAACGCTGCGGTCCTGGTTGATCCGATGAGCCCGGCCGACATCGCTCGTGGCATCGATGAGGCGGACCGCCGCCGGTCAGAGCTGTCAGCGAAGGGCCTAGCGCGCGTTCAACGGCGTAGTTGGGCGATGACGGCCACCTTGACCGCCGCCGCGTACCGGGAGCTGGCCGGTTGAGCCTGCCGAATGTGCTGGTCAACATGCTGTGGTGCGTACCCGGCCGCGTCGGCGGCTCGGAGGAATACCTCGTCCGCCAGCTCCTGGGTCTCGGTGAGCTGCCCGAACCCCGCTGGCATCCGATGGTGGCCGCCGCTCGCGGGCTGCTCACGGCGCACCCCCAGCTGGCAGCGGTGGCGACGTTGATCGAACCGGATTTCGACAGCGGCAATCGTGTCCGTCGTATCGCCGGTGAGGCGACCTGGCTGCGGCGCAACAGCGTCGAGGCTGCGCTGGTTCATCACGGTGGCGGCACCGCACCCATTGGTGCGCGCCGGCCCTATGTGCTGACCATCCACGATCTTCAGTTCCGCACCTACCCTCAGTACTTCTCGCGGCGCAAGAGGGCGTACCTGGCAGCTGTTGTTCCGCCGTCGGCGCGCCGGGCAGCGATGGTGGCGGTGCCCAGCGAGTACGTGCGTGACTCGGTCGTTGCTGCCTACGGGGTTCACGCCGATCGCATCGCAGTGGTGCCGCACGGCGTCGAACCTGGGCTGGCGAGCGAGGTGACCCCGGCGCCCGAGTTGCGTCAGCGATACGAGTTGGGCGACGGTCCAATCATTGTGTATCCAGCGGTCACGCACCCACACAAGAGCCACCGGTTCCTTCTGCAGTTGATGCGCGACCACTGGAAGGACCCTGACCTACGGTTGGTGCTGACGGGTGGCACGGGCCTGGCCGAGGCCGAAGTGGCAGCGTGCACCGACCCGCGAGTTCGCCGTGTGGGCCGGGTGCCCGCGGCCGACCGCAATGGACTGCTGGCGATGGCCGATGCAATGGTGTTTCCCAGCCAATACGAAGGGTTCGGCGCGCCGCTGATCGAGGCGATGGCCCTCGGCGCACCGGTGGTGTGCGGCGACGCCACCTGCATGCCACAGATCGTAGGTGACGCTGGCCTCGTCCTGCCGTTGCTTCCCGAAGCGTGGGCGGGCGCGCTGGACGAGGTGCGCCGGCGCCGAACCGAGCTGGTTGCGGCTGGTCATCTGCGTGCGCAGGACTTCACGTCAGCAACAAGCGGTGCCGCGCTGGCGGCCGTTTACGGGAAGGCGCTGCACCTGTGAACGACCGGACCAGGAACGACCGGACCAGGAACGACCGGACCAGGAACGACCGGACCATGAACGACCGGACCATGAACGATCGGACCATGAACGATCGGCCGCTGAACGATCGGCCGCTGAAGATCGCGGTGCTTTGCCCGCACTTCGCCCCCGACACCGCACCTACCGGCGAGGTGATCACGCGCATCGTCACCGAGTTGGCTGCGCTGGGCCACGAACTTCATGTGATCACGGCTTTGCCCTGGTATCGCGAACATCGCATCGAGGCCGGGTGGGACGCCAAGTTGCTCCGCCGCGAGCAGACCGATTGGGGCTCGATCCTTCGTGTGAACCCCTTTCCTGGCGACGACAAGCGCAACCTGCTTCGTCGTGCCATGGGCTTTGCGGGGTTCAGTGCCCTCGCCGGAATGGCATCGCTGCGCGGTGGTCGCGTCGACGCAGTCCTCGCGATGTCCCCGCCGCTGACCATGGGACTGACCGGGTGGGGCACCCACCTCGTGCGACGCGGCCCGCTGGTGTTCAACATCCAAGACGTCTTCCCGGACGCAGCGGTCGAGACCGGAGCGATCACCAATCGCCGCCTCATTGCGTTCGCCCGCTGGTTGGAACGGGTCAGCTATCACCGTGCCGCGGCAATCACCGTGCTCAGTGAGGATCTGCGCGACAACGTCGCAGCGAAGGTGAGGGCCAGCCATCGCGGTCGTGTCCATGTGATTCCGAACTTCGTCGACACCAAATTCATCCAACCTGCCGATCGGATGACGCCACTGCGCCGCAAGCTGAACATCGGCGAGGAGCAGGTGGTCTTGTACGCGGGCAACGTCGGCTTCTCACAGTCGCTGGAGATGGTCATCGACTCGGCTCGTGAGTTTCCGCAGGCGACGTTCCTCATCAACGGTGACGGCGGCGCCCGAGCCGTGCTGGAGGCGCGAGCCGCTGGCCTGCCCAACGTTCGGTTCAGCGGCTACCAACCAAAGGAGCGGGTGCCGGAGGTGTTGGCCACCGGCGATGTCCACCTTGTACCGCTGAAAGCCGGCCTTGGTCGGGTCAGCGTGCCCAGCAAGACGTATTCCATCCTGGCTGCAGGTCGTCCAGTTCTCGCCGCCATCGACCCTGGCACGGAGGTACCCCGCATGCTGGCGGCAAGCGGTGGAGGTATCGCGGTTGCTCCCGACGACCCGGTGGCCTTCGGCGCAGGCCTGCGCCAGTTGTTGGCGGATCCGGCGGCCGCACGAGCCATGGGAGCGGCTGGTCGGGCCTGGGTGCTGGACGCGGCGTCGCCGCACGCAGTGGCGGTTGCATACGAGCAGCTCATCAGGTCTCTTGCTTCGGGGCGCCGCTGAGCAACTTTTGGCGTCGCCAGCAGATAACCTCGCACCCTCGTGGCTACGTCATCGTCCGCTCGCAAAGTCGCCAAACTCGCATCGCGGGGCAAAGGCAAGAAGGTGCGCTTCTCCAGCGGCACCACTTTCCCTGCCATCGTGGTTGCCACCGTTGTCGCGATGGTTGCCCTCGTCGCCTACGCCAAGATCTCGCTGCCCAGCGAACAGACTGGTGCGCCGCAGCCAGGCGACGCCTGGTCCATTGCGTACGGCATCAAGGTCTGCGACGAATGGTTGCCCAACCTCACCGGCACTGCGGCCGAACTTGACAAGGATGCCTCCACCGGCGATCTGACGAAGGTGGTCAGCGGCACCGACCGCGACGGCGTCATCCACTACCACCCGCAGGTCGGTGGCAACACCGGTGGCCGGGCCAAGCTGGGTGTCTTCCTCGACGTGTACGACATCAAGCTCACCGACACCAAGCTGTCGTTGCCCGTGTCGCAGATGCCCGAAGAGCCCCGCTCGTGGGACATCAAGGACGACAATGTCTTCAAGGGCACCTCGTGCGAAGGTCAGGAAGCGGTTCTCAAGGTTCGAGTGTGGAACGACTACACGAGCGGCGCGTTCTTCGACAACGTGACCGACTTCCGCAACCTGCGCTTCAAGAACAACGGCATGGTCTTCGCCATCGCTGTCGTGCCCCGTGATGCGGAGATTGCCAAGCCGGACTCGGCTGCCAAGCTGTCCGAGCTGGGCGTGATCGGCGCAGGAAGCAGTGCCACCACCACCACGGTTGTTGCAACAGACAGCACGGATCCCGCTGCCACCACCACCACCGTTGCAGCAGCAACCACGACTGCAGCCGCGGCGACCACCACGACAGGCGGCTGATGCGGGCGGTCGTGCTCGTTGGTGGGTTCGGCACCCGCCTGCGTCCGCTCACCTCGTCGATTCCCAAGCCGATGCTGCCGGTTGGCCACGTGCCCATCATCGAACGGCTGGTGACCAATCTGGGTCGCAGCGGTATCACCGAAGTGACGCTGGCGCTGGGCTTCAAACCCGAGCCGTTCGTTGCTGCGTTTCCCGATGGCGAGTGCGCCGGTGTGGCGATGCGGTACGCCGTCGAGCCCGAGCCGTTGGACACCGCAGGGGCGATTCGCTTCGCGGCCGACGCGGCCGGTATTGACGAGACGTTCGTCGTGGTCAATGGCGACATTCTCACCGATCTCGATGTGGCGCAGCTCGTCGCGTTCCATCGTGAGCGCGGCGCCGAGGCGACAATTCACCTCATTGGGGTACCTGACCCTTCGGCCTTCGGCGTGGTTGCCATCGATGACCATGGCCGCGTCGAGCGGTTCGTCGAGAAGCCTGCTCCCGGTACCGCACCCAGCAACCTGATCAACGCCGGTACGTACGTACTCGAACCGTCCGTTCTGCAGCGAATTCCTCTCGGTCACAAGGTGTCGATCGAGCGTGTGACGTTTCCGCTCGTTGCCGACGCCAAGGGACTCTTTGCCATGGCCACCGAGGACTACTGGGTCGATACCGGCCGTCCTGAGCTGTATCTACAGGCAAACCTGGATGTGCTGGCCGGCACTCGCCGCCATGATCGCTGCGTTGGTGTGCACCACGATGCGACGGTGTCTGCGTCGGCATCGGTGCAGCACTCGATCGTGGGTGCTGGTTCGTCGGTCGGCGCTGCCACTGTGACCGGTTCGGTGCTGTTGCCGGGCGCTGTCGTCGACGATGGTGCAGTGGTGACAGACTCGGTGATCATGGGTCGCGTCGGTGCAGGTGCCGTGGTGCACAACAGCGTGCTGGGGGCCGATGGTGTCATCGCTCCCGGTGAGCACCTGAGCGACCAACGTCGCCCAGACCCCGACGCCGCCCCTTCCAGCGCGTGAACGTGGTCGTGGTGGGTGGGGCCGGGTTCGTCGGCTCGCATCTCGCAGAGCGCCTGCTGGCTGAAGGCCACACGGTTGACGTTGTCGACCTCTTGTCGTCCGGGTCACTGGCGAATCTTTCCAGTGCCCGCTCGCTGGGCGGCGATCTGAAGATTCACACCCTCGACGCTGGCGCCGACGAGTTCCACGCACTGGTTGCCATGCGACGTCCCGAGGTGATCTATCACCTTGGCGTGCTTCCTCCAGGTGTGGCCGCCGAGCAGTGCGCCGGCGACGCGATGCGCTCGACATTGGCGGTGTTGGAAGCTGCCCGCTCGCTGGGTGACGTGAAGATCGTGATGTCGCTGTCGGCGGTGACCCTCTACGGCGACGTCCCCAGCAAGGACCAACCGGTCAAGGAGAGCCAGCCATGGGCCCCGGTGGGCGTGCACGGTGTGGTGACCCGCTCGCTGGCTGAACTGCTGGCGGTGTACCGCGAGGAGCACGCCGTCGAGTTCACGGCGCTCGCCCTCACCAACGTGTACGGCCCGCGCCAGCGGCCGCAGGCCGGTGTCGTGGCCGCCTTCGACCAGGCCTTGCGCGAGGGCACCACACCGATGCTGCATGGCGACGGCCGGCAGACACGCGACTTCGTGTACATCGACGACGCGGTCGATGCCCTGGTGCGCGCAGCGGCGAAGGGCAGCGGCCTCATCATCAACGTCGGCACTGGGGTCGCCACATCGATTCGCGATCTCTGGACGCTGATGGCCGGCCCCGACGGCCGACAACCGGCACCGTCCCTCCGTCGCCAGCATGACGTTTCTCGCTTCGCCATTGCACCCACCCGGGCCCGCATCCACCTCGCGTGGGCACCGTGGACCGAACTCGGCATCGGCCTGCGCGGCGTCGGCCGCTAGTCGTGAGCCGCTAGTTGCGAGTGATCTGGCCACATGGGTTGGTAGCTCGCGTCCTGCCGACTGCTGCTGCCGGCTCTTCTGGGCGTGCTGCGTCCCGGACTGCGGAACTGACAACACCCAGAACGAGCTATGGGACCATCGCTGCCCAG
>Ga0105047_10003222_pt1 | contig 28824 bp, 22 predicted proteins | sample MAT04_FD_78384 | JGI IMG/M metagenome (GOLD analysis project Ga0105047, IMG submission 78384) | Freshwater microbial communities from Lake Fryxell liftoff mats and glacier meltwater in Antarctica - MAT-04 (megahit assembly) | ecosystem: Environmental > Aquatic > Freshwater > Ice > Liftoff... | reverse complement strand
GCGTGTAGTCCTTCCAATGGCCCTGTCGCTGTCTCCGCCCGCACCTCTGCCCTTGCTCCATGCACCCGAGCCATGGTCCACCGAGCCCGTTCCAGCGGTCAAGCGGCGCGGGGTAGCGCTCTTTGGCGTCTCTTGAGGGGCCATGCGGCCCGATCGTCACTCTGCGGGCGCAGGTCTCCCTTCGCGCACCTTCTGGCGCGCGTCGTTCACGCACCGAAGTCGAGGTACTGCTGTGGCCGCCGATGCACTCACGGAGATCTGGAATGACCAGCCCTCTCATCATGGCGAGTTGCTGCCTGTTAGCCGACATCGCACCGAACGGAGACGTCGCCGTGTTCGCGGGGAGTCGTGGCATTCGACCAGGCCCGGACGCGCACGTGTACCTGTTTCTGTACGGGCGGCAGCTCAGCGCTTGGTCTGGATGACTCGGCCTTCGCCTGCGTATCTCCGCCTGGCCCACTCGCTCAGCGCCATCGCGGCGGCGCTCGTCATCGGGTAGCTGTGGTTGAGGCCGAACATGGGTATCGAGATCGTCTCGCTCGCGGCGCTCAGGATGGTCTCGCCCACTCCGTCTTCTTCGTTGCCCACCACGATCACGCACCCGTCGGGGAGCGACGCTTCCCATAGCGAGGTGGTGGCTTGCTCCTTCTCGAGCACCGAGAGGGTCCAGCCGCGATCCTTGGCGAGCTGCACGAACGCTTCTTCGCTTTTGACGTCGGTCACGTGTTCGTAGCGGTGCATGCCCATCGCGGCGCGCTCGTAGAACGGCTCGATGCCGATGAGGAGGATCTCGGCGGGCAAGAACGAGTGCGCCGTGCGCAAGATGGCACCGACGTTGAAGGGGTTCTTGGCGCGGCGGATGGCGAGCCGGAACGGGTGGCGGATCTTGTCCAGTTCGCGGCGCACGTCCTCGAGAGGCAGCCCCAACGGCGGGACGTACGCCATCTCTACGTCAGGCTCACGAGCACGCTCAGCTCTGCGGAGCTTCGTGCGCGGTCGCTTGGCTCGTGAGCTTGGCGGCCTGCTCCTGCTCGCCGACCTTGGTGATCTCCGAGTCGGACGCGTGGCGACCGCCCTGACGCACCAGCTTCTTGAGCGGGAGGTACGTCCCGAAGATCACGTCCCAGAGCGGCGAGGTGATGCCGTAGCGGTGCTCGGGGGAGTCGTGGTGATGGAGCATGTGGTAGCGCTTGATGAAGCGCCCCACGCCGCCCTTGGGGTTCCCGTGATGGGTGTAGTAGTGCATCCAGTCGTAGGAGATGTACCCGGCGGCGGTGCCCGCGAAGATGGGCCAGAAGTACGCCCCGAAGATCGCCCAATAGAGGACGCCGACCACGACAGCGACCGGCCAGATGCCGATGGGCGGCAGGACCAGGCGCATCGGATCGTTGGGGAAGTCGTGGTGGTAGCCGTGCAGCAAGAAATGCTGGACCCGGCTCTTCTCGTCGTGCGGCTTCATGTGGAACAGGAAGCGATGCAGGCAGTACTCGATCAGCGTGGTGATGAGGACGCCCGCCAAGAAGAGCGGCAGGGCCAGGAAGGAGAAGTCCAGGAAGCCCGAGTAGAGCCCGTAGACGACGAAGGGCCCGAACCAGACGCCTGGCGTGATGGGATGCGCCTGAGCGAAGCGCTCGAGGAACGCGCTCTGGAATACCTGCACCCGCATGCGGCGGGTGCGCCGGCCATCGGGTCCGGCAACGACCAAGGGGAGGTTCCCCTCCGCCGCGTCGTGACATTCCTGTGTGAGGTCCATGAAGGCCATGTAGCTCCGGTGTTCGACGGTTGTTGGCCGAACGACGGGTCAGGGCTAGCATGGGCGCCTCTCCGCACCAAAAGGGCGGGCGACCCATCTCACGCGCAAGGCGCTACGCAGTGTTGGCAGAAGGCATGGACGAAACCGAGACGAACCTTCCGCGGAGCGCGCTGGCGCAAGAGATCGCCAAGCGCTTCAGCTTCCTGATGCGGGTGGTGGTCGGCGCGATCAACCGCGCGCTCACCCCGCTGGGGGCCACGGCCGGCCAGTACCGGGTGATGTTGCGCTTGGCGCTCGATGGATCGGTCTCCCAGCAGGAGCTGACGATCGACGCGGGCCTGGATGCGGCTGGCGTGAGCCGGCTGGTGGCCAAGATGGCCGAGCAGAAGCTCGTCTCGATCCGGGTCGACGCCAAGGATCGTCGTCGTCGCTTGGTGCGCCTCACCCCCAAGGGCTACGCGATGGTGGAGTCGCTCTCGCCCGTGGTGGATCAGGCCTCGCGCAAGGTGGTCGTGGGCCTGAGCGAGGCCGAAGAGGTGCGCTTGCTGCAGCTCTTGGACAAGGCCGTGACCTCGACCGCGAAGATGCACGCCGACCGCCGCACCCGGCGTAAAGACCCCGACGCGGCGCTCTCGGCGCTGGTGCCTCGCTCCTTGGGCGATGACGCCGTCGAGGGCGATGACGCCGTCGAGGATGACGAGCCCCCCGCGGGCCCGTAAGCTCGCACTTCGATGGCGAGCCTGCCCCAGGGACCGACCGAGACCCTCGCCGAGCGCGATAAGGACATCGATGGGCCGCCCTCGGGTGACCTGACGAGGCAAGGGGTCCCCATCTCGGAGAGCGATGGAGTCCATCCCGGCCTGGCGACCACCGCGATGGGGATGGCGGAGGACGAGGTCCCCGAGGAGCCCAAGGCAGACCCGTGGGTGGGGCGGGTGCTCTCCAACGTGTACGCGGTGGAGAAGAAGATCGGTGAAGGCGGGATGGGCGCGGTCTATTCGGCCCGCCACCTCCATTTACAGAAGCCGTACGCGATCAAGGTGCTCACCTCGATGATCGCCAAGAACCGCTCGGCGGTGGAGCGGCTCAAGCAAGAGGCGATCGCGGCGAGCTCGATCGAGCACGACAACATCGTCGATGTGGTGAACTTCGATCAGACCGAGGACGGCGCGGTCTTCATCGTGATGGAGATGCTGCGGGGCGAGAGCCTGCATGCCCGCCTCGAGGCCGGACGCATGAGCGTCGAGGAGGCGTTGCCCATCGCATGGCAGATCTGCGCGGCGCTGGGTGCGGCCCATGCGCGGGGGATCGTCCATCGGGATCTGAAGCCCGAGAACATCTTCTTGGCCCTGCGCGGCGACTCCGAGCGGGTGAAGGTGCTCGACTTCGGGATCAGCAAAGTGAAGAGCGCCGAGGCCGAGGGCGTGCGGATGACCCGCACAGGCCAGCTGGTGGGCACGCCGCTCTACATGTCGCCCGAGCAGGCGCGCGGAGAGCAGGACATCGATCACCGGGTCGATGTGTATGCGCTCGGGGTGATCCTCTACGAGATGCTCACCGGCGGTCCGCCCTTCGATGGACGGAACTACTTCGAGCTCTTGTGGAAGCACGGGAACGAGCCGGCCGATGCGCCGCGCAAGCGCTGTCCCGAGGCGAACATCCCCGAGGCTGTCGAGGCGGTGCTGCTCAAGGCGCTCGCCAAGAACAAGGACGAGCGCTTCGCCAGCATGGAGGAGGTCGCCGACGCGCTGGAGGCGGCGGCGCCCCAGATCGTGCGTCCTGCGATCGGGAGCCTGACGTCGATCCCGCCGGCCGAGCGACGTGCTTCTCGCGGCTCGATGGCGGGCCCGAACGACGCGTCCACCCCCGAGCCCAAGCGCGCAGGACCGACCACCGCCGAGCTGGTGCTGCCGACGACGGGCTCGGCGCGGGGGGCCAAGATCGCTGCGGCCGCGACGCTGGGGATCTTGCTGCTCGGCGGGATCGCCTGGGCGATGCAGCCGCCGGAGACCGTCCCGGCGACCCCTTCGCTGCCTGTCGTGATCCCGGACCGCGCCACGGGCCCGTCGATCGGGCCGGCGGTTCATGAGCCGCTCGCCGAGAGGCCGCTCCCCGATGGGCCGGCCCTCATCACCGTCAGCTTTGGCGGGATGCCCGAGGGGGTGGAGGTTCGCGACGGGGCGGGGCGGGTCCTCTGCGTCACCCCGTGCATGCATGATCTTCCCGGCGAGGTCCCCGCCGTGCTCTCCTTCCACCGTGACGGGTACTCGGATGAGTCCCAGACCCTCACGCCCGCGGAGCAATCCGTGGTCGAGCTCCGCCTGCGACGTCGCCGGGGAGCGGGCAGCGAAGGGGGGAACTCCTCGCTGCACATCAAGACCGAGCTGTGATCGCTTCTTTTTCGGTTCGCCCCATGACCCGCGCTTGCTTATTCGCACTGTTGATGTCGCTCTTGGCTCCCGCGCTGGGCCAGGTTCCACTCGTGGGGATCGAGACGGCGCGCGCTGATGATGTGACCGAGGCCGCCGCGCTCTTCGAGCAGGGTAACGGGCACTTTCAGACGGGCATGCGGGCACGCGGCGCGCGTCGCATCCGAGAGCTCGAAGCCGCGCTCGACGACTACTTCGCCAGCCTGCGCTTGGTCCGCAGCCGCAACGTCCTCTACAACGCCGCGCTCGTGCTCGAGCAGCTGGAGCGCTGGGACGACGCGTTCAACTACTGGACCGAGTACCTCGGGGTGACGGGGCTGAGTGCGGCCGAGCTATCGGACGGGAACACCCACCGCGATGCGCTCCGAGCGCGGGTGGCGGTCGCGTCGATCACAAGTACGCCCCGCGGCGCAGAGGTGTGGATTGATCGACGGGATCTCGCAGCGCGAGGGCACACGCCGCTGGAGTTAGCGGTGCCGGTCGGGGCACACACCGTGTGGTTGGTCTCGCGCGGATACGCGGACGGCGAAGGGGCGATCGAGGCGAGCCTCGGCGAGACTGTGTCGTTGACGCTGAGCTTGGAAGCGGCGCCCGTCGCGCTGCAGATCCTCGCCCCCGAGGGCGAGCTCCGCTTGGATGGTGTGCTCGTGGACGCGGGGGCCTCGCTCCCGGTCGCCCCTGGACCGCACGTCTTGACCCTGACGCTGGAGGGAAGGGCGCCGATCGAGCGTCGCCTCGAAGTGCTCGCGGGCGGGGCGCTGATGGTGATCGATCTGACCAGCGCGGTCGCGGCGATTCCTCGGCACGTCGAGCCGGGCATCAGCCTCCACATCGAGGCAGGTGTTCCCTCGCGGGTGCTCGTCGATGGGCTGATGGTCGCGAGCGGAACCCGGCTCGATGTGCCGATGACGCCGGGCGAGCACGAGATCACGGTGGAGCCCGACGGCGCTTCGCGCTGGACCGGGCGACACCAGTTCACCGTCGACGGTCACCCGGTGCTGCGTCTCGAGCGAGGCTCGACGAGCGGTGGACTGCGAGCTGCGCGGGGCATCTTCGGGGTGGGAGCCGTCCTGGGCCTTCTCACCTCGGGTGTGCTCTCGGCAGCTGCGGGTGTCGCGAACGCCGACTATCAAGCCAACCCGACCTTGCCTCGCCTTCACGAGGGCGACGCGCTCAACCTCGGGGCGGATATCTCGTGGGCGGCGACCGCGGTCCTGGGCATCGTCGCGATCATCACGTTGGTCGCGGACGACGCCGGGACCGACGGCACGTTCGAAGACGACGCACTGGAGAACGAGTGATGCGCTTTCTCCTCGTGCTCGCGTGCGCTCTCTCTGGCTGTTCGATCTGGAACAAGCTCGACCCGAACCTGCTGGATGCGGGACCTTCGTTCGATGGGGGGCTCGATGCGAGCGTCGATGCGCCGATCGATGGCGGCGAAGACGCACCCGACAGCCGGATCATCTTCGAGCGCGAGATGGACTGCGACAACACGGTCGACGAGGACATGGACGGCGTCACGGACTGCGATGATCCTGACTGCGCCTCGCTCGTCTCGTGCTGCACGCCGGCGTCGGGATCGCGCCAGGCGATCGTCGACGAGGACTGGTGTTCCGTCCCAGCCGATTGGCAGCGGACGGGCCTCACGCCGCGCGGCGCGCCTGGCTGTCGCCTCGAGTCCGACGACCTGGGGCCGAACTTCGCCGTGCACGACCGCTGCGTGCCGCTCGCGAGCGGCGCGACCATCACCGCGGCGGTGAACTGGGCAGGCGGCTGCGCGACGTGCGAGGCGATGCTCGCCCTGAGCCCGATCGATGAGGGCGATCCCGTCACCGGTCTCCTCGAAGACGTCGCAGTGCGGATGCACGAGGTCGACAGCCGATTGGTCATCGATCTCACCCGTGCGGGTCGCCTGCTCTCTCGCGTGCCGGAGTCGGGGAGTCTGCCTGCGGGGCGCACCAGCGTGACCCTCGATCTCTTCCCGGCGCTCGGCGAGGACGGCGCGCCGATGGTGCGGGCCACGCTGACGGTGCTCGACGCGCTCGGCGTCAGGCACGTGGTCGAGCCGATGGACGTGCTCGCGTTTCCGAACGATCTGATCGGCGCGGCGGGCGGCTGCGACGTCAGCCCGGGCCTCTTCCTCGGGGTCCAGGTGCGCGGCACCACCGCGAACTTCGGCCCGGTCCGTGTGCTTCGATCCGAGTGCGCCAACCCGAACTTCTTCCGTCCTGCGGGCCTCGCGAGCGGCGTTCCGGGCAGTGCCGTCTGGCTCGAGGCCGCAGACCTGGGGTTTGGCGTGACGACGCGAGAGCAGTGGACCGTCGGGGGAATCGGCGGAGCGAGCGTCGTTGCGCTGCACAGCGGCTCGACCGACTACTGGCACTACTTCATCGATGGCACGAACCTGAATCGGGCCAACGATCCGGACCAGGAACTCGACTTCTCGATCGGCGCGGTGTCGGCGGCTCACCCGGGCCTGACCTCGTTCGCGCGCGCGGCGATGGGGGGACCCCTGGAGGGCCACGAGATGCCCACGTGCGCCTCGGGCCCGGACTGTGGGGTCTTGGACTACCGCGAGCCGGTCGCGCTCTTTCCTCTGAACGGGGACGGTGGATGGGAAGGGTTTGGCGCGCTGTTCTGGATCTCGCGCCGCGATGGGCTGCCATCGGAGCTGCTGCGGGCGGTGCTCGACCCCGCAACCCCGGACGTCCCCGGGACCCCGGGCGCGCTCCCTCTCCCTGCGGGGTGCGCGGTCGCGCATCCGGCGGTGGCCTCGCTCGACGAAGACCATCACTTGCTCTTCTATGCGTGCGGCCAGCAGGTCTACGGCGTCCCGCTGAACACTTCGTTCAGCCCCGTCGGCACCCCGGTTCAGCTCATCGACACCCCGGCGCTCGGCTTCACGCTCGGTCTGGTGGACTTCGAGATCGTCGCGACCGTCCGGGGTGACGTCACCACCCTGCAGCTGTGGATGGCCGGACGCGACGCTCGGGGGATCACCCGGTTGGCCCTGGCCGACGGATGGGTCGAGGGAGCCATCGAGACCGAAGGGTTCCCCACGTTGAGCGCGTTCAGCGGCAACCCGATCCTCTCGGTCGACGACCCGATCTTGGCCGAAGACTGCCGGGGTGTGTGCCGGATCACCGGGGTCGGGGTCGCGCGGGAACTCGGTCGGCCGACCATCGTTCGGGTGCTCTTGAGCGTGACCGACGAGTCCAAGACGCTGGTGCGCCACGCCATCGTCCCCCTCGAGCAGACGCTGCCATGAGCCGGTGGCACGAGTCGTGGTTACTACCGCTCGTGCTCCGTCGCTTGTGTCAGATTGCGCCTCTCACCATCTCGCTCTCGCGGCTGCTCCTCGTTGGGGGGATGGGATGCGCAGCCGTGCGAGGGCCCGAGTTCGTCGAAGAGGCCGGGGCCGGGGACGGTGGGGGTACGGCGTCGGTCGACGGGTCGACCGTTGATGGGGCCAGCTCGATCGATGCCGACATCGACCCGGGTCTCTACGCGCCTGAGGCCGACTGCTTCGACTTCATGGACGACGAGGGCGACGGGGTCACCGACTGCGCCGACCCGGGCTGCGGCCGGGCTGCGGTGTGCTGCGCGCTCGGGTCGGAGCTCGAGGGATGCTGCGCGCCTCAGGTCGCCGCATCGCTCGATCTCACGGCGTGCTCGGCGGGTGACGACGTCAGAACGTGCGCAGCGGGGGTGAGTTCGTTCGGGACTGCGGCGCTCGCGCTGCGCTCCGATCTCGCGGGGTGTGATGCGCCGGCGGTGATGGTGCCAGGCGAGGATGCGTCCGCGGACACCGGCGTGATCTTGCCGGGGCTGCTCGATCCTTCGGTCTCGCGGATCACCGTGTCGATGATCTTCGGCGGCACCAGCAGCGATGGGCTGGCGCGGGTGGGTGTCGCGCTGGTTCCCGACGCGGCGCTCCGTGGACGCGTGGTGCCGCTGGTGGGCGTCGTGCTCTCCGCGGGCGAGCTGCGCGTGGTGATAGGCGAGGTCGAGCTGGCGCGAGCGCGCATCACCGAGCAGCCCTGTCCCAGCGCGGTGCCCGTCGAGCTCGTGTTGGATCCGTCCGGCGCGATCGAGGTGCTCGCGAACGGAACTTCGATCTACACCGGAGCGATGCCGACCGCGCCGCGCGCACGCCTCGCGGTGTATGGGCGCCACGGGGCGGGCGAGCCGGCCGCGTGGGTGGGTGGCGTGGGTGTCCGTCGCGATGTGTGCTCAGTGCTCGCGCCCGAGCGCAGCGTCAGCCCGGTGCTGGTCGGTGCCGCAGTGGGCGCGCGGGTCGGACGGGTGAGCATCGCGCGGCAGGAGCTCGAGACGCTGGGGCGCGCCGCCATCGAGATCGATGGACGCATCCTGCCCGCGACCGAGATCGTCGGCGGCATCCGGGTGGACGACACCGTGAACCCGCTGGTGATCGCGGACAGCGCGCGCGCGGGCGCCGACTGGTCGGGAGGCGTCTCCGATCCTCAGCTCCGTTGGACCGGCAGCGGCTACCAGCTCCTCTTCGTGGGGCAGGACGCGGATGGCTCGAGCAACATCTTCGCGATGTCGTTCAGCGCTGGCCTGGGCAGTCCGACGCCGCCGGTGGTGGTCCTGACGTTGCAAGACGCCAGCGCGCTCGCAGGAGACCAGTTCACCGGGATCGATGAGCCCGCGTACTTCGTGCGCGGTGGGCAGGGCTACTTGATCTACCGCGCGAGCACCGCCGATCGCACCGAGCTGCGGCTCGCGACGCTCTCGGTCGTGCTCGAGGCCGCGCTGGCCGATGACACCCCGCCGACGCTGTCGTCGCGCGACGCGTCGTACGCGGAAGCGCCGGCCGCAGGCGTGCTGCGCCGCAGCGGCAGTGGTGATGGCTTCGATCGCGACGAGATCGGCGGGGCGCGGGCCCTCGATCTGGGCGACGGGGTGGTCCGGATCTTCTACGCGGGCCGTCGGGGCACCCGCTGGTCGATAGGCGCGCTCGTCACCACGGACTTGCTCCACTACGACCAGGCCGCCGAGGGCGCGGCGCTGCTGGGCCCCTCGGGCGCAGGGTTCGATGCGCTGGGTGTGCGCTCGCCCGAGCTCTTGGTGTCGCCCGTCGTGTCCGGGGTCGCGCAGCTGACGATGTACTACACCGCGAGCACGGGGACGGTGAGCAGCTTGGGGCTGGCGACGCAGGCGATTCGAGTAGGAGAGGCACCATGAGCGCACTTCGTGAGGTCGGGCGCCTCGTCGGCGTCTTGGGTGGCAGTGTGTTGCTCGCGGGCGTGTGGGTATCGAGCCTGGGCTGCGACGCGCCCCTGATGGGCGACCTGGGCGAGGCGGGGGGCAGGGACGGTGCGGTGCCGGATGTCCTCTTGGTTCCCACCGCCGAGGGCGAGTCAGCGCGCGACGACGCGAGCTTCGCCGGGTGTCTCGACGGCGTGGACGCCGACGACGACACCCAACTCGACTGCGCCGACGACGACTGCGCCCTCGCGCCGGTCTGCTGCGTGGGCTCGACCGCGGCCGGCTGCTGTACGTCGATCGTGGCGCTCGCGGAGACGGAGCTCAGCGGCTGCGGCGCGAGCTGCGGTGATGCGGCGAGCATGACGTTCGGCGCGCCCGACCTCAGCGGGGGCCTACGCCCCAGCCAGGCTGACGCGGACGGTGGACTCACGCTCGAGCTGCCGATGGATCTTCGGGGCGGCCGCATCGAGGTGCGCGCGCGGGTCGCCGCGCCGCTCGGCGGACCGAGCCTGGATGTGATCACGTTCGGTCTCACGCCGAGCCTCGCTAGTACGGCGCGCATGCTGCCGACGGTCGCCGTGCAGGTGAACGGCGCGCTTCGCACCGTGAGCTTGGTGGTCGGTGAGACCGTGGTGGACAGCGCTGCGCTCCTCTCGGGCGACGAGGTCGAGTACGTCCTGACCGCGCTGCCGGATGGGCAGGTGACCGCGAGCGGCGCAGGGGTGAACCTCCGCGCCTCGGTGCTGGTGCAGGGCGTGGTCTATCCCACGGTGTTCGGTCGGGTGAGCGATGGGGCCACGACGGGCGCCATCGCGCGCACCCTCGGGGCGACTCGCCTTCGATGCGATGTGCCCGGGGCGCTGGGCGCTCGGCCCATCACGCTAATCGATGAGGCAGGCGTGTTCGTCTCGGGCACCGAGGCCAATCCGATGCTCACGAGCGATGCCGCGGGCGTGCGCTTCTTGGCCTTCGATGCGGTGCGACGTGACGATCCCACCCGCCGAGGGGTGTTCGTCGCCGAAGAAGCGATGCTGGCGGGCGCGCTCCGCTTCGTGGTGCGGAACCCTGGGCCCACCGACGCGCAGCCGATCTTGGGGAACTCGCCCGACGTCGAGCAATTCACCGATCCCGATCTCGCACTCGAGGACGGTGTCTGGGTGCTGTACGTGGCGGGTGAGGCGAACGGCCGAAGCTCGCTCTTCCGCGCGGAGGCCGCGTCGCCCGCGGGGATCTACTCGACCCCGAGCGAGCTGATGATGAGCGCCACGGCGGGCTCGCTCGACGCGCCCACCCGGATCGCGAGCCACCGGGTGCTGGCGCGCGAGACCGACCTCGAGACGGGCGAGACCCGCATCGTCGAGATCGGCCTCATCGACGCAGCGGCGGGGCTCCAGAGCGACTTCGCCGACGGGATCTGCGGCGTCGACGACGTCTGCGAGAGCGCGATGGATCGGGCGACACGCTACATCCTCACCCAGCGCGCTGGGAACGTGTTCGACGCCGACGAGGTGGACTCGCCCTCGGTGGTGGCGCTCGGCGGCGTGTACCGGCTCTACTACTCGGGGCGCCGCGGCACCCGGTGGACCAGCAGCGTCGTGGTGTCGGAGGACGGCGCGTACTGGCGACGGATCTCGCAGACCAACGCGGGCTCCGACGTGGTGCTCGGACCCGACAGCACCATCGGGGCGCTCGGGGTGCGGGGGGTGAGCGCGTCGAGCAACGGGGGTGTGGTGACTCTGGTATTCGAAGCGTATGGCGGAACCCGCAGCGCCATCTGGCTCGCCGAACAGCGCTGAACGGGCGGTGAACAGGCCAGAAAATAGGGGCCGAACCACGCGCGCCGTGGCACCCTGAGCCGATGCGCGCACCTCTTTGGATGGTTGGTCGAACGCTTCCCGCGGCGCTCGCGCTGAGCTTGTTGATGAGCGCGGGGTGTGACTGCGGAGGCCTCGGTGACAGGCCCGACGCGGCGACGGATGGGCGAGGGAGCGACACGGGCGGCACCACCATCGCGGGCCTGCGGTCGCTGCGCATCGATCCCACCGCAGCGACGGTGGTGATCGAGGATGGCGTCGCTGGGACCCAAGTGTTCCGTGCGTTCGGTACGTTCGACGGCGGCGAAGAGCGCGAGGTCACCGACGCGCTGACGTTCGGCCTGAGGAGTGGCTCACGCTTGGGCTCGTTCAGTGACGCGCTGTTCACCTCGGGCACCCGCTTCGGGGGCAGCACGAACGCGTTCACGCAAGCCAACGGGATGACCGCGGAGGCCGAGCTCTATGTGGTGATCCGCGATCACCGGCTGGTGCCCCCGACGGGCGGCGGCACGGCCATCCCCGAGGATCCCGACACGCTGTTCACGGGCAGCGCCGATGCCGGGCGCGCGCCGACGCTCGTCTATCCCAACGACGGAGTGATCCTTCCGCCGAACCTGGGGCGGATCGAGGTCCATTTCCTGCGCGGTCCCGCGAGCAACACCCTCTTCGAGGTCGCGTTCGTGAACGAGCTGACCGAGATCCGCTTCTACACCCGCTGCGAGCGCCCCGCGGGTGTGCGCGATGATGGCTGCATCTTCGAGCCACGCGGCGAGGACTGGACCGCGCTCGCCGAGACCAACCGGGGCGACATGCCGCTCACCGTGAGTGTGCGCGCGACCAGCGACGAGGGCGGTGGCTTCGGGGAGAGCGACGAGCACACGATGCGCTTCGCGCGCGACGATCTGGACGGCACCATCTACTACTGGTCGACGACCCTGCGCAGCATCCTGCGCTACGACTTTGGGGGCGACGCGACGGCGGCCGAAGCGGTGCTCACGCCCGAGCTCGCGGACGGCGGCTGCATCGGGTGTCACTCGTTGTCGCGCGATGGTCGCCGGATCTTGGGCACCGTCGGCGGCATCGGAAACGGCGGGATGATGCTCTACGATCTGGAGACGTTCACGCCGCTGCGCGCGGCACCGAGTGAGCGGATCATCCAGTTCGGCTCGTTCTCGCCGGACGGAAACGAGCTCGTCGGGATCTACGGAGACAACGGACGAGGTAGCGAGGGTCTGCTCTTCTTCGACACCCGCTGCACCGCTGCGACCATGGACACCTGCGGACAGATCGTAGGGATGCACGCGATCGATGGACACGAGGTGAGCCACCCCGCGTGGTCACCCGACGGGATGCACATTGCGTACAGCGAGACCGGGCGCGACTCGGGATCGCAGCGCCCCCAAGACTGCGCGATCGGCATCGTCGACAGGGAAGGGGCCGGCTGGAGCGCGCCTCGTTACTTGGTGCCGCACGCCGCGGGCCTCAGCCGCATCAACCCCGACTGGGCGCCGGACACCTCGATGGCGCTGTTCACGGAGAGCACCTGCCCGGGTGGCGACGTGACCCATCGCGACTGCAACGGCGACAGCGATCCTTCGAGCACGGTGTTCTTGGTGGCGCTCGCAGGTGGTGCGCCCGTCGCGCTGGCGAACGCGGGAACACCGGGCGTCATGGATGACGGCCGCACCGCGCTCAACAACACGTTTCCTCGCTTCGCGCCGTTCGAGTTCGTGCTCGAGCGCAGCGACGAGTTCGGCGATGTGCGCTTGATGTGGTTCTCCTTCTCCACCACGCGGTCGTATGGCCTCCGCAACCCGCCGGGCGGCAACGACGAGAGCGGAGGTCGGGGCACGTATCTCTGGATGAGCGCGGTGTTGCCCGAAGAGCTCGCGCGCGGCGTCGATCCCAGCGCCACCGCGTTCGCGCTCCCGTTCCAGGATCTCGACAGCTCCAACCACATCGCGGCCTGGACCACCGAGTCAGTCGGCGAGGTCCCCATCTTCTGACGCGTGTTGCGGAGGATGGGCGGAACTTCGTATCGTCCGCCGCCTATGCGCCCCATCGCCGAAGTCGCCCAAGAGCTCGGGCTCGATCCCGCCGACGTGCTGCCCTATGGGCGCGACAAGGCGAAGATCGATCTCGCCGCCTTCTCCCGTCCTGCCAAGGGAAAAGGGAAGCTGGTGTTGGTCTCGGCCATCACCCCGACCCCCGCTGGGGAGGGCAAGACCACGACGAGTATCGGACTTGCGATGGGGATGCGGCGCCTGGGGATGAAGGCGGTGCCTTCGCTGCGCGAGCCGTCGCTGGGACCAGTGTTCGGGGTGAAGGGCGGCGGAACGGGCGGCGGCAAAGCGCAGCTGGTGCCTGCGAACGAGATCAACCTCCACTTCACCGGCGATCTGCACGCGATCACCTCGGCGCACAACTTGTTGGCCGCGATCGTGGACAACGAGCTTCACTTCTCTGACAGCAAGCAGAGCTATGACGGCAAGCCGAGCCCGCTGGAGGTGCCGCGGCTGGATCCGCGCCGGGTGACCTGGCGTCGCGCGCTGGACATGAACGACCGCGCGCTTCGCAACGTGATGGTCGGCATGGGCGGCCGAAACGGCGGGGTACCGCGCGAGACTGGCTTCGACATCACCGCGGCCAGCGAGATCATGGCGATCCTCTGCTTGGCCACCTCGCTCGAGGATCTCGAGAAGCGATTGGGGCGCATCGTGGTGGGCCGCACGTTCGACCTGAAGCCCGTGACCGCCGCGGACCTCGGGGCGCATGTGGCGATGACCGCGCTGCTCAAGGACGCGCTCCTTCCGAACCTGGTGCAGACCGCCGAGGGCGGGCCCGCGATCGTGCACGGCGGCCCTTTCGCGAACATCGCGCATGGGTGCTCTTCCATTCTCTCGACGCGCATGGCGCTGCATCACGCGGACGTGGTGATCACCGAGGGCGGCTTCGGCTTCGATCTCGGCGGCGAGAAGTTCCTCGATATCAAGTGCCGCATCGCAGGGCTCTGGCCCGACGCGCTGGTGATCGTCGCGACGCTGCGCGCGCTGAAGTTCCACGGCGGGGTCGCAGCGAAGGAGGCGAGCGCCCCGAACCCCGAGGCGCTGGAGCGAGGCATCGCGAACCTGGAGCGTCACCTCGAGACGGCGCGCTTCTATGGGCTGCGCACGGTCGTCGCGATCAACGCGTTCGATACCGATCCCGAGAGCGAGATCGCGATCGTGCGCGCGCGATGCGAGAAGCTCGGCGCGCCGGTCGCGCTGTGTCGTGGCTTCGCGCAGGGCGGAGAGGGCGCAGAGGAACTCGCGAAGGCGGTGGCCGCGGTGCTCGATGAGAACGCCGAGCGAAAGCCCCGCTTCAGCTACGAGCTGTCCCAGAGCTACGCGGAGAAGTTCGACGCGATCGCGCGCAACGTCTACGGCGCCGATGGCGCGGATGTCGACGCGGCAGCGAAGGCGCAGCTCGATCAGATCGAGAAGGGCGGCTTCTCTGGATTGCCGGTCTGCATGGCCAAGACCCACCTCTCGGTCTCCGACGATCCCAAGATGCAAGGCCGCCCCCAGGGCTTCCGGGTCACGGTGCGCGAGGTGCGGTTGAGCGCGGGCGCAGGCTTCGTGGTGGCGCTATTGGGCGACGTGATGACGATGCCAGGTCTCCCCAGAGTGCCCGCGGCGCGGAACGTTCGGATCGAATCAGACGGGACCGTGCGCGGCCTGATGCAGAACGAATGAGCGCCCCCATCGAGGTCGAGGTCCGAGCCGATGAGGACCAGAGCACGCTCGCTGCCGTGGTGCGCCGCGCGTGCTCGGAGCCCAACGTCATCTCCTGGAACCGCGCGCGCGAGCTGGTGAGCACAGGTAGGGTCGAGCTGGACGGCGAGGTCATCACCGACGGAGCTCTTCGACTGAACGCGGGCGCGAAGGTCGCGGTCCACCCCGAGCGTCCCAAGAAGACGGGCGGGGTCTTGGCGGCGGAGGACATCGTGCACCTCGACGCGGACGTGGTCGTGGTGCGCAAGCGCTCGGGCGTCATCACCGTGCCCTTCCACGAGGGCGAGCGCGACACGCTGGTGGATCAAGTGCGGGCCCGCCTGATGCGCATGGAGAAGCACCAAGGCAAGCCGCGGGATCTGGTGGTGGGCGCCGTGCAACGGCTCGACAAGGACACCACGGGCATCCTGGTCTTCGCGCGCACCGTGAGCGCCAAGCGGCACCTCGACGACCAGCTCCGCGAGCACACCGTGTTTCGTCGCTACCTAGGCATCGCGCACGGCGCGGTGCGCGAGGCCCGCATCGAGAGCTCCATCGTGCAGGACCGAGGCGATGGGCTGCGCGGCTCGTGGGGGACCCGCCATGGACAGGAGGGTCCGGCCCCCGAGGACGCCAAAATCTCCGTCACCCACGTCAAGCCGCTGGAGGCATTGATGGGCGGGGCGACGTTGGTGGAGTGTCGCCTCGAGACCGGTCGTCAGCACCAGATCAGGATTCACCTGAGCGAGCGCGGCCATCCGCTGGTGGGCGAGAGCGTGTACATCCGCGGCTTCAAAGGGAGCCGCATCGAGGCGCCACGGCCGATGCTCCACGCGACCGAGCTGGGCTTCGTTCATCCCCGAACGGGGCGTGAGGTGCGCTTCGCCGATCCGCCGCCGAAGGACTTCAGTAAGTGCTTGGATAACTTGCGGACCGGGCCCAAGCGTCCGCCTGGAAAGCGGCGCTGAGATGCGGATGTCGGTGATGTTAGCGTGTGGCGGGCTCTCCTTGGGCCTGCTCTGCATCGCGTGTGATCCGCCGCCCAGCGAGGGATGCCGCAGCGCCGCCGACTGCACGCGCGTCGAGGTCTGCATCGACGGGGAGTGCACCGCCCCGCCCGACGCGGCGCACCTCCTGGACGCTCCTAGCGACGCGACCTGCACGTGTGATGCGGGGCAGAGCTGCGCGAGCGGGACCTGTGTGGCGGACTGCGGCGATCCCCGGTCGACGGCCTGCGCGAGCGGCGACGTGTGCGACTTTGCCAGCGGCCACTGCGTCGCGGACGGCACCCCGGGGGCGCTCATCGGCGAGGGCGTGACGTGCGGTGAAGCGCGCTGTCTGCCCGGCAGCGAGTGTGGCCTCGGCGACGTCTGCATCGCCGCGCCGCCCTGCACATCGATGCGTTGCACCGCCGATCGTTCGGCGTGCTGGGGATCGTTCTGCGACAGCACCCGCCCGGTCGCGAGCTGCACGCCCGCGTCGATCGCGCGCATGAGCATGCCGGACTTCCTGCGTGGCGGGGACAACGGCCTGGTCGATCTGGAGCTCGACGACGCGTGCAACGTGTACGGCGTCACCACGATCTCGGGCACCGACTATTTGCGCGAGCTGGCGCCCGACGGAACGCTCACGGAGCACCCGGGCGTCACCAACCTCAACATGGGCGAGGTCGCGGTGCTGCGGCCGTACAGCAGTGAGTTCGAGACCTCGCCGGGTGAGGTCGCGCTGACCTACACCTGCTGCCTCACGTGCGGTTGCGTCGGCGCGGATCCCCAAGGGGTCGCGCGGCTGGATCGCGAAGGCGCCGTGCGCTTGCCGATGGTGCTCACCGCGGTCGCGAGCGATGCGACCGGGCCTTTCGGGGTGCAGGTGCTCGACGGAGGACCGTATGGGCTGACCTGGGGTCGAGACCGGACGCTCTACATCGGCAACGTGATGATCGATGGCGATCTGCACCGCGCGGATCTGGTGGCCGGTACCATCGGCGAGATAGCGAGGCTCGGCGCACGCATCCACGCGACGACGACGTTCGATGCGCTCTCGCTCTTGGTCGCGACCAACGGAGGCTCGGTGCTCCGGGTGGCGACCGATGGAAGCGCGCAGGGCGGCTTCGCGGAGCTGGGTCAGGATGTCACCTCGCTGGTGCGCGATCCGTTCTTGGGCGTGGTGTACCTCTCGCTGCGCGACGGTTCGGTGGTTCGGCGCACCGCGCTGGGCGAAGCCGACGGCGAGCTCATCGCGGTGGGCGGCGCGCCCGGTCGCATCGCCTACGGGCCCGACGGCGCGCTCTATTACCTGCGCACCGGCTTCCCCTCGCTGCCGACCGTCGAGCGTATCGAGCTGCCGTCTTCACGCTGAGCTGGGTCTTCTTGGGGATCACGCTAGCCGCGCAGGAGAGCGGCGTGAGCGGAGCAGGCTTTACCGACAGCGGCGCGCACGATACAAGCTCGCCGTGCTTGCCTTGGTGCGGCGAATCGAGAGCCTCTCGCCTTCACGCGCGGCGGCCTTCGGCGGCAAGGCCCGGAACCTGGCGGCGATGGCCCGCGCAGGGCTGCCCGTGCCCGCGGGCTACGCGATCTCGTCCGAACTCGCGGTGGAGATCCAGCGCGCGGTGCTGGGACCGAAGGATCTGCCGGAGGCGCTGCTGCGTGCGTCTTCTCGTGAGCTGACCGAGGCCCGCCTCGCGGATCTGCGAGGGCGGGTGCTGCGCGCGCCGCTGCCTTCTGCGATCGAGGATGCCCTCGCGCAGGCCCTCGCGGACCTGATGCATCGAGGGGCCGAGGGCATCGCCGTGCGCTCGTCGTCGGTGCACGAGGACGACGAGCAGCGCTCGGCCGCCGGCATCCATCAGACCGTCCTCGGGGTGACCTCACCCGAGGCGCTCTCGCTCGCCCTCCGCGAGGTCATTGCGTCCGTGTTCACGCCGCGGGCGATCGCGTACCTGCGGGCCACGCTGCACGCCAAACCGCGCGCGACCGAGCAGTCGCCGATCGGGGTGGGCATCGTACTTCAAGCGATGGTGCCTGCGGACGTCGCGGGGGTGCTCTTCACCGCCAACCCCATCTCCGGGGATCGCGGCGAGATGCTGCTCAACGCGTCGTACGGCCTCGGCACCGTGGTGGTGGATGGCACCGTCTCCCCCGACACCTGGCGTATCGACAAGGCCAGCGGATGGATCCGAGATCACGTGCTGGGCGACAAAGCGCAGGTCGCGCGCTTCGTACCCGATCAGGGGATCGTGTTGGCGGAGACCACCGCCGAAGACCGCGCTCGATCGTGCCTCTCGGAGATGGCGCTCGAGCGGGTGATCGCGCTGGGCAAGCGCGTCGAGGTCCAGCTCGGCAGCCCGCGTGACATCGAGTGGGCGATGGCCGGTGGCACGCTGTACCTGTTGCAAGCGCGTCCCATCACCGTCCTCTGCAAGCAGAAGCACGCGCTGGTGCGGAAGAGCCCGGTCACCCGCGCCCGGATGGTGTGGTCGAACCTGAACGTGGGCGAAGCGCTCCCGGGCGTGGCCACGCCGCTGACGTGGTCGGTGCTCTCGAAGTTCAGCGACGTGGGCTTTCGCCGCGCGTTCGCCGCGCTCGGTTGCTCGGTGCCTAGCGACGCGGAGCTGGTGGGCAATTTTCGCGGGCGCATCTACCTGAACATGAGCGAGTTCACCGCGATCGCGGCGCAGGTCCCGGGGCTCTCGCCGCGCGCCATCCTCTCGCTCGGTGGTGGGGGCGCCATCGACACCCTCGAGCTCGAGACCGAGCGACGCGGACGCGCGGCGTTCGTCGCGCGCTTGCCGCTGACCGCCGCGCGCTTCGTGCGGGAGAATTTTCGCCTCTCCGAGCGGGTGGCCGAGTGGGAGCGAGGCTTCCTCATCGAGAAAAAGCGGGCGCAGGGGATGGACCTTCGCCTCCTCTCGTCGTCGGCGCTGCACCACGTGCTCACCGACATCGAGCGTCTGCTGGATGGCACCGGGCAGGTGATGCTCAACGTCTACGGCAACCTGCTCGGGACGGTGGTCGCGCTGCGCACGTTGCTCGCGACGCGAATCAGCGATGCGGGCGAGCTCGATCGCACGCTTCGCACCTTGCTGACGGGTTTGAGCGACGTGGACAGCGCGGAGCCGGGTCTGGAACTCTTGCGCATCGGAGAGATCGCGCGAGAGGAGCCCGATGCGCGGCGCGCGCTGCTCGATCCTGCGCTGCGCTCGATCACGGCTTTGCCGGCGGGGCCCACCCGAGCGAGGCTCGCGACCTTCCTCGAGCGCTTCGGGGATCGGGGCGCGCGCGAGGCCGAGATTGCGGAGCCTCGCTGGAGCGAAGACCCGTCGATCGTGCTCGCCAGCCTTCGGCTCCACTTGGCGAGCGAGCAACCGCCGCAGGCGCACGAGGTGGAGCGACGCCAGCGCGCCCTACGCGCCGATGCTGAGCGCGACGTGCTCGCGCGGCTCCCGATGCTCGTCCGTCCCGCTGCCCGCAGCGTGCTGGAGCTGAGTCAGCGGTTCTTGCGCCTGCGCGAGCGCCTCCGCGCCCACGTGGTGACGGTGCTCGGTCTCTATCGTCGGGTGGCGCTCGACGCGTCTCGGCGAATCCAGGCGATGGAGCCGGGATGTGGTCCCGACGCCGCGTTCTTCCTCACCATCGATGAGGTGCACGCCGTGCTGGTCGGGGACGCTAGCTCGGTCGCGCCGCTGGTCGCCACCCGCCGCCTTCAGTTCGCACGCGACGCCGCGCTGCCGGCGCCGCCCGACACGTTCATAGGTCAGCCGCCGCCCCCGCAGCCGCTCGAGCAGCAGGTGTTGCTGCGGGGCCTCGGCGCGAGCGCGGGGCTGGTGCGCGGTCGGGCCCGCCTGCTCCGTCATCCGAGCGACGCGAGCAAGCTGCTGCCGGGCGAGATCCTGGTGGCACCGCAGGCGGACGTGGGGCTCTCACCGCTCTTCTCCACGGCGCGCGCGGTGCTCGCGGATCTCGGCGGGCCCCTCTCGCACGCCAGCATCGTGGCCCGCGAGCTGGGCATCCCTGCCGTGGTGAACCTGAAGAACGCGATGTTGGTCATTCGCGACGGGGACGAGCTCGAGGTCGACGGCGACGAAGGCGTGGTGCGGATTGTCGAGCGCGGGGACGCGTCGATCTCGGTCGCTACGGTTCCGGGTCAGCAGTGAGCCCCACGCCGCAGGTCCTCTCTCGCGACGAGGATTTCTTGGTGGTGAACAAGCCCGCCGGCCTGTCGACCACCTCGCCCGACGGTCTCAACTGCCTCGCGTGGGAGGTCGCGCAGCGGCTGGATCGCGGGGCGCGGCACGCGCATCCCAGCTCGCGGCTCGATCGTGAGGTGACCGGGATCGTGATCTTCGCGCGCAGCGATCGAGGCATCCAGCACTTGCTCGAGGCCCGCAAACGAGAGCGCTATCGACGCACCTACCTCGCGCTGGTCACGCCACCGCCCGAGGCGAGCGACGGGCGTTGGACTTGGCGCATCGCCATCGACCCGCGCGATCGGCGGCTTCGGATGGCGCTCGATGAAGGTCAGAGCGGTGAGCGGGCGCAGGACGCCAGCAGCGGCTTCGAGGTGCTCGCGTCGGTCGCGGGCGTCGCGTTGCTCGCGGTGCGCCCCGAGACCGGTCGCACCCACCAGATCCGGGTGCACGCCAAACAAAGCGGCAGCCCCATCGTCGGTGACACCAGCTATGGCGGAGTGGGGCGGGTCACGTTGAGCGACGGTCGCGTCATCCACGCGCCCCGGGTGATGCTGCACTGCCGCCAGGTGATCATCCCCAAGATCGCGCTGGGCAGCGACGAGGAACAGACTTTCCTCGCTGAGGTCCCCGACGACTTTCGTGAGGTGTGGCGCAGGGCTGGTGGCGAGGCGTCTCTGCTGGATAGGTCCCCGGCTTGACCGCAGGGGTGCGGGCCGTAGGTTCCGCCGTCTCATGACCGACGACGCCAAGCAGGAGCAGCTCACGGCTCATCTCGACCGCGCTTGGGATCTCATCTCCCGTGGAGATCTGGAGGGCGCGATGCGCTCGGCGACCAAGTCGCTGGAGCTCGATGGTGACGCGCCCGAGGTGCACAACCTCTTGGGCTACGTCTCGGCGATGGAGGGTCGCGGTGAGGAGGCGCTCGAGCACTACGAGCGCGCGATCGAGCTCGATGAGAGCTTCGTCGAGGCGATGCTGAACGCCGCCGAGACCTGCATCCAGCCGCTCGAAGAGTGGGATCGGGCGATCGAGTACATCGAGGACGCGCTCGAGTGGATAGCCGAAGACGAGGAGCTGGCCGACGCGCTCTTGCTCGAGGTCGAGGCGTACTTCGGCAAGAAGGATCTCGATGGCGCGCGCACCGTGCTGGGACGGGTGCCCAAGGGACCCTTCGAGAACCCGGGGCTCACGTTCGCGCTGGGCCGCGCGTTCTTCGATCTAGGGATGCCCGACGAGGCGCTGCCTCGCTTGGAGAGCGCGCTGAGCGCCGACCCGACCCAGAGCGACGCGTCGTACTATCTGGGCCTGGTTTTGGAGGCGAAGGGCGAAAAGCGAGGCGCGTCGGTCGCTTTCCTTCAGAGCCGTGACGCCGAGCTGCGTCGGGTCCCCAAGCAGGAGAGGGTGCCTGGCCCCGAGTTCGAGAAGCGAGTGCGATCCGCGCTCGGCAAGATCTCGGAGGAGGCCCAGCGGGTGCTCGAGGGTGCGCTGGTGATAGCCGGCGACATGCCCGGCGCCGAAGTGGTGGCCGAGGGGATCGATCCCCGCATCCCCTTACTCTTCGACGACATCACCCGGGTGCCTGAGCTCAAGGTGGGACGCCTCTTCGTCTACCAGCGCAACATCGAGCGCGGTCTGCCGCAGCCCTCCTTGTTCGCCATCGAGGACGCCATCGTCCGCTTCATCGCCGAGGAGCTCGAGCACATCAAGAACGAGCCGCCGCCTCCCGCTTGATCAGCCCTTGTCCGGCGGGGCTCACCGCTCGCAGTTGAACGACCCAGGAAAGCGCGCGACGTATCGCAGGCACGCGTCCTCACTCACGGGGAACCCATAGGGCTCGACCGTCGTAGGTGCCGACACGATTGGGGCCATGCACACACAGCGAACGCCCGAGGGCATGGCCGCGTCGCACGCGTCTCAGGGCTGCACTGGCCGATGCGGCACCGAACCCACGCGCAGTCACCGGTGCATCGTGTCGCTCCCGAACTGGACACGCACTCGGCCGCATCGCGCCCGCCGTCCCGCGGCGTGTCGGAGGGCGGAGCATCTCGGAAGCGCGCAGCGTCCGCCCCGCTGTCCTCGCGCGCAGTCACCTCGTAGCAGCTGGCGGTCAGCAGCGACGCCAGGCAGCAAGCAACACTGATCAGCGAACGCACTCGAAGCTCCCCGGGAAGGTCTCGATGTAGCGCAGGCAACTCTCGAGCTCCATGGGAAACCCAAACGGTTCATCGGTGTGGGGCCCCGGCACCACAGGAGTCATGCAAGCGCAATCATACGGCGGGGCAAAGGCCATCCGGCAGAACGCGAGATCGGTCTCGACGCCCGGTCGGCAGACATCCTCGAAGAACATGCAGAGGCCAAATGGCCGCTCGTCGCCGACACCGACGCATGCTTCGAACCCCAATCCACAATGGAACGGCGCAGAGCCCTTCCTCAACGGGCAAGCCGCGTTCCCACACGTCACGGTCGGGACTTCGAGGTCATCCCAGTCTGGACATGGAAATGGCGGCGGCGCCGCGGTGACCTCGCTTCCATCGCTCCAGAAGCACCGGTGAGGTGCCACGTCCGGAGGAGCCAGCAGACAGATTCCCGCGGGGGTGCACTCACCAGCGGCTTCGTCCTCTGGAACGTCGGTGCCATCGAACCAGCATGCGGATCCCGACGGGCATGCTGGCAAGCGCTGCCGAGCCAGTGTGTCGTTGGTGCCGTTCCTGCGTAGGGAGCAGGGGCCATCGATCGGCCGGCAGACGCCAGCCCCACCGCAAGCAGTCCCCGAGGGACACGTCGCCGCTGCACACTCCCCCGCACAGCGGAGATAGCCAGAGGTGGTCAAGCACCCCGGCACGTCCGGAATCGGCGGAGCATCCCGTGGGACATCGGCTGTCGGAGCGTCTGGCCCACGTCGAGGCCTGCGTCGCCTCCATCAGGCGGCACGGTGCACGAGCAACCCACCAGCAAGAGGGTCGTCATCAGTGATGCATGGCTTGTGGGGAATGCGAACGACACGTCAGAGATCCGGCGGATTGGTCACCCGCGTGACGGTGGCCGACTCTGGAAGGGCCCGATCGGTAGGAGTGCTAGGAGCACGGGCTGGGTCGCAACTCAGCGAGATCGCTCCGCCAGTGATGCCAGCGATGTGCTCAGCCACCGCGTCCATCACATCGAACTGCGTGTCGTCCTCGCTCTCGGCGAAGACCAACTCAATGCCGTCGGGCATGACGAACATCCGATCCACTTCTGCTCGGACGTTGCAGAAGCCGTCCTGACAGACCGAGCGCGGTCCACGTTGTGGATCCGCGAAGGGCTCCGCTGGCCCGCACTCCGCGTCGCAGCCGCAGGTGCGCATGGGGAGTACCCCCGCATCCGACGCGCTCAGCGTCGTGAGCTGCTCGATCAGCTCCGCGAACTGTGCGGGCAGGTCGTTGGCGAGTGCGGCCACGAAGTCGTCCTCGGCCCCCGACTCGCCGACGCAGAAATCTCGGACTTCCGCACGCGCTTCCAGATTGAGCAGCCCGAAGTCCAAGCCTTCTGCTCCCTCGATCACGCCGCCACATAGTCGATCTCTTGCGACGACCTCCGCCCGCACGATGCGATAGCGAGTCTCGAACGCCATGTTGACGTCGAGGTTGCCGCCGCCGCACGCACCGAAGATCTGGAGTACACCGATGTTCCCCTCCATCGCGTCGAGACGAGAACTCAGAGCATCGCGGAAGAGGTAGGTCCTCATCTCCGGCTGCAGCGCGTACCGCACGCGCTCCGCCGCCCCTCCAACCCGGGGCCGTAGATCGGTCAGGCTCGTGGTGGCCTCTTCGGCTGGGAAGTACGTTGCGGTTCGAGCTCCGACGAGCTCGACCACCGGCGACTCCTCACAACCAGCAATCAGCAACCAGCAACCAGCAACGAAATCGGTTCTCTCATGGCACCCTCCAACCTCGCGGATGAGCTGCGAGGCGCCGGCACTCTGCAGGCGGACCCGGGCGAGTGTCAACCGCCCCCGGGCGGTCGCTAGCGGGTCCTCGAGAAATGGCGCAGGCGAGGCTGACCGGCGGTCAGAGCGCGTCGCGGATGCGGGTGGCGAGCGCTTCGCCGCCGTCGAGCTTGCCCGGCTTCCACTGGATACCGAGCCCAGCACTCCCGAGCTTGGGGATGATGTGGAAGTGCACGTGGAAGACCGCCTGGTGGGCTTCGGCGCCGTTGTTCTGCAGCACGTTGTAGGCGGTCGCGCCGGTGGCCTTCATCACCGCACGAGCGATGCGCGGCAGCACCCGACCGATGGCCGCGGCCTGATCGTCGCTGAGCTCGTGCAGGTGCGCCTTGCGCTCCTTGGGAATCACCAGCGTGTGCCCCTCGCTCAGCGGACCCACATCGAGAAACGCGAGCACGTGCTCGTCTTCGTAGATGCGATGACAGGGGATCTCCCCATCGAGGATCTTGCCGAAGATGGTCGTGCTCACTTGGGACCTCCGGCCTCGCGGAACACGGCACGCCCCACGAAGAAGGGGCCCATCTGCGCGATGAACTCGGCGGTCTGCCGGGTGTGCCGCATGGACTGCACCACGTGCGAGAGCGGGTGCAGGTCCTTGCCGACCAGGCCAATCACGAACTCGTTGTCGCCCGCGTCCAGGCCATGGCAGGCGAGCCGAACGTCGTGCGCCAGATCCTTTCGGCCATACGACATCCCGATGGTGGCGTGCTCCTTGAGGATGATTCCTTGGTCGTGCTTCTCGAGTTGCTCGAACGCGCCATGGCGCCGAAGGGGATACCAGACGGCCCAGTCCCAACCTTCGTGCAGGACGTATTCCGCGGGGCGGTGCAAGAGCGCGTGCTCCAGATCCGGCTCGTGCCCCAGCGCGTAGGTGCGCCCCAGCATCGTGAACTCGTTGCACTGGCGCCAGCCGCGCCCGACGAGCTCGTCGCGCAGCACCGGCGCCAAGCGGGTGTGCAGCTCTTCCGGCTGCGCGGTCCACGAGAGCACCCCGATGCGCGCAGGCGCGTTCACGTCGTCGTAGACCACCGACGCGATGCGGTCTTTCTTCAGGCGCTGAAAGAGCGCGTTGCGCTCGTCGGCCTTGGCGGTCTCACAGCTCCACACCGTGAGCTGCATGAAGAGGCGCTGGTCGAGCACCTGACGCTCGCCATCTTTCTTGCCGCCCCACTCGCGCACGTCGATATCGATGAGGCCGGGGGCGCCGCCGCGCTCGGGGGCACCCGCGTGCTTGGATTCCTGCTTGGATTCGGGCTTGGGATCGTGCTCGGTCATGGCGTCCTCTATACCCGCTCGACCGCGCAGCCTCTAGGGCTTGCTTGTAGAACGCACCCGGGCTTTGCTGGTCGGGTGCGCGCCCTTCTCCTCGGCATGGTCCTCTGCACCGGTTGCTTCGGCCTGGTGCCGTTGCCCGAGGATGCGACGTCGGTGGGCACGACGTCCGATGGCTTCTTGGTCGAGGGCGCATCGTTGCCGGATAGAGGTGAGGGCTACGTACGCGGGCGTCGCGGGGAGCCGACGCGTTTTGGGACGCCCGAGATGATCGCGGCGCTCGAGCACGCAGCGCTCGCGGTGGAGACCGAGTTCGGACCAGGGGCGGACTTGCGAATCGGCGACGTGGGCTCACCACACGGCGGCGCGCACCTCCGCCATCGAAGCCACCGCGCGGGCCGCGACGTCGACATTCTCTTCTACCAAGAGGACGCCGAGGGCCTGCCGATCGACAGCCGCTGGCACCACTTCTCCCGCTATGGATTTGCGCCCGACGGTGCCGCGACGGTGTTCTTCGATGACGCGCGCAACTGGGCGCTGGTGCGCGCGCTCATGAACGACCCGTCGATCGAAGTGCAGTGGATCTTCTGCAGTCGAGGGATCAAGTCGCGACTTCTTCGCTACGCGTTCCTGCACGAGACCGACGAGACGTTGCTCGTGCGCGCGGCGTACGTCCTTCAGCAGCCCGCGAACGCGCTGCCCCACGACGATCACTTTCATCTGCGGATCTACTGCTCGGCCGAGGACCGCGCGTCGGGCTGTCGCGACGCGGGCCCGCGGTGGCCGTGGCTGAGGCCGGGTATCGAAGAGATCCCGGGGCGAGACGGTGAGGGGCTCGACGACGCGTCGCTGCTGGATCTGCTGGACGCGGACTGACGCGCGAGCTCGCGGGTCAGTCCCCGGCGTCGATCTCGGCGGCGTCCCTGGGAATGCTGGCGTCCATCGCGGTGCCCGCGTCGGTCGCTATCGGCGCGTCTCCCGGGACACCCGCGTCGCTCGGGGTCTCGAGCCTCGGGCTGTACGGTGCCCCGTCGAAGTAGGGAATCGGCGGCAGGTCGGGATCGGGCCAGGCGACGACGGGGAGACGACCACGCCAGCAGATGCTCCCGACCCCATCGACGCGATAGAAGAGCGGGCGGCCGTTCCCATCGAGGTGCTGAAGCGACCCGCCATCTGCGAGGCTGTTGGACATGAACCAAGCGCCGCCGTGGTGGTCGTGTCGCGCGAGGAACTGAGTGCCTTGGTTCTCCTCACCGGTCCGTTGCCCGACCGAGATAATCGTCTTCGGCCACATCCATGATCCGTCGGCGTCCACGCGCATCGTGAATCCGAGACCGTTCCGCTCGAGCGTGGACCAAAGGACGAAGTACCCTCCCTCGCCATCCACGTCGACGTCGAGGTTGCCCAGGCGGCCAGCAGGGTCGGTCGCGTCCAGTTCCACCGCCAACAGGCCATCTTCACCGAGGCTCCAGTTGCCCGCGGCATCGAGGCGACCGATGCGGATCTCGTACGGGCTGAAGCCGTTGGTGAAGCCGAAGACCAAGCCTCCCTCGCCGTCGAGGTTGATGGCCGCGTCCCACAGCGGGTCGTAGCCGAATACCGCGGTGTAGGGCTCGGGCAGCATGCGAGTCCAGGCCACGGTGCCATCCGGCTCGATGCGGGCGAACACCGATGCCCAGCTCCGTACCTCCGCGCGCTGCACGCCGAAGTGCACCAGGTACGCCCCGTCCTCGGTCATCGCCGACCACACTCCGGCGGTGAGGATGCCGCTCGGATTGCCGAGCACCGTCCCGGTGTCCACCAACAGGGTCGACACGATCACCCGCCCGTCCGGGAACACCCGCACGGCGCGCGGGCCCCGCCTGGGACCGTCGGGCGCCTCGGGAGCCGGGATCGGATCGCTGAAGTCGTCGACCAACGGCGCCCAGTTCGCCAAGTACCAGAGGCTCCCGTCGTCGGGCGCTACCTCCCAGCGTGTTCTCGAAGAACCACCCGTGAAAGAGAGGCAGCGGTAGGCGCCGGCCGAGCGGTCCGAAGGGCTCGGTTCCGTCACTCCGAACTAGGTGCACGAAGCCGTGCGAGGCGACGTCTTCGCGCACGTTGCGAATCATCCACACGTGCTCGTCGCGGTAGAGCGCCAAGCTGGAGAAGGTCACGTCGTGGCGCGGCCCGGGGTTCTGGCGCTCGAAGCGCGCAGCGAGATCGATCTCCGGGATCACGGACGTCAGGACGTTCTCATCCTCGGTGGGACCGAGGGTGTAGCGGGTCCAGCGCAGCCATTGCTCGTCAGTCCCGAACACGGGTGGGAACGCCGTGCGCACGAACGTGTCGCCCACCCACACCCAGCTCCCGTCGCCGCGCATCACTTCCTCGTACGCGATGGCGTATGGTCCCGTGCGAACGTGCTCATCGGCATAGCCATCCAGCCGTAGCCGCATCAGCGCCCTCCCGGAGGGGATACGGGCGCTGCCATCACTTGCAACCGTCAGCCCGCCGGGATTGAAAGCCGCATCACGGACACCATCCCACAACCATCCAGCGGGCAGCGAGCTAGGGCGCGCCATCGCCAGCCAATCCGCTAGTGGAGGACAGTCGATCGGCGCATCGAGACTCGCGTCCGACGGGGGTGGTGGACCACACGCGCAGCCCGAGAGCAGCGCACTCGCGAGCCCGATCCACGCCGCCGCCCGGCTCAGGGGCATCGCGGATCGGCTGGGCTCATGATGCACGCAGGACATGCTGCATCGAGGACGGTCCCGAGGCACGCCGGGCATGCCTCGTCGAGCGGAGACTCGCGGCACGCCGGGCAGTCGCTCGGTACTGGAGACTCGTAGCAGGCAGCGCGCAGCGGCTGGCCCAGGAGGCTGGTGCATGTGCCGCCCCCTCCGTTTGCGACGAGCGCCATGAGCGCGCGATCGATGACGGTGGGTGCGGTCAGTGGATTTCTGTCTAGGTCGACCGCGAGCGGAAGAGCCCTGCCGTGCGCACGCAGCCCGAGCCCCTCCAACGCCGGCTCCACGGTGGCGCCGTCGATCACCAGCGGCGTGCCCGGATCGAGGATGGTCTCCTCGCCGAACAGGATCGGTCCGGCGAGGCCGCCCAAGAGCGCGGTGTAGCCGTCGCCGAGCCCGCTGATCGCCTCCGAGTCGGAGATCCCGATGTCCTCCAAGTTCACGTTCTCGATGATCGCGTCCCCGATGATGGCGCCCAGGAACCCGGTGCCGTCGATCAGACCGAAGACCAGGATGCGGAACCACTGCTCGACGAGGATCCCCTGCTGAGCTGAGTGGAGAACTTGATGTTCAGGTCCGCCGTCTCGCTGGGCTCATCCACGGTGTCGAAGGGCATCAGTTGGCGCATGCCCTGCACTCGGACGAGGCGGAACTCGAGGTGCGGGGC